>Ga0081538_10003270_pt1 | contig 15386 bp, 16 predicted proteins | sample TabmetS5T2R1_FD_71022 | JGI IMG/M metagenome (GOLD analysis project Ga0081538, IMG submission 71022) | Tabebuia heterophylla rhizosphere microbial communities from the University of Puerto Rico - S5T2R1 | ecosystem: Host-associated > Plants > Roots > Rhizosphere ... | reverse complement strand
GCCCCCGAGCACCAGGACTCCCTGCAGCGCACCCCGAACGGCTCCCCCTGCCACTTCCCGCGGCCGGGCTGGAAGCTGCCCCACCGCGAGACCGCCGGCTAACCCGGCACTGCGGACGCTGCTCAATCCGCCGGCCCCGGCATCGCGCCCTCGGCAAGCTTGATCCGGGTCCAGACGTTCATGTTGACGACGACGCCGACGATCTCGAGCATCTCCTCCGGGCCGAAGTGCTCGGCGAGCGCGTCGTGGAAGCGCTGGAACGCCGCGTCCCGATCGGTGTCGGCGGCGCGGGTGAGCGCCTCGGTGTAGCGCAGCGCCGCCCGCTCGGCCTCGGAATGAAGCTCAGTCTCCCACCACGCGGTCAGGGTGTCGATCTTGGCGCGAGGGATGCCCGCCTCGCGCGCCGCCTGGTAGTGCAGGTTCAGGCAGTAGGTGCAGTTGTTGATCTGCGACACCCGGAGGCGCAGGAGCTGGGCGAGTCCGCGGTCGATCCGCAGGTCCGCCGTGTACCCGAACGCATCCGCGCCCTTCCGCGCCATGCCGATCAGCGCCTCGTTCTCGCTCGCGTCCAACCGGCGGTTCGCGACCATGACGTCGTCAGCCATCTTGCTCCCTTTCAATGCTCATGGCGGGGGCGATCGCACCGATCGTCGCCGAACGACTCAACAGCGCGAGCATCACGCGCCGCCAAGGGCCGCGAGCAGGTCATCGCAGGCGCGCTCGCATCGGCGGCACTCCTCGGCGCACAGACGGCAGTGCTCATGGTGATGCGCATGACGCTCGCATTCCGCGGCGCAAGCGCGACACGCGGTCAAGCATGCCTCGAGCGCCGTGAGCTGCGTGTCCGCGGCAGGGTCGGTCTGCCGGCTGAGGATGCGCCCGGCGTCAACGCACGCGTCGGCGCAGTCGAGGCAGAGCCGGATGCAGCGAGCCAGCTCAGCGACATCGGGCTCGGCGAGGCACGCGTCGGCGCAGATCGTGCACGTCGCCGCGCACGTGGTGCACTCGTCGATGCACGCCGCGAGCGTGGCGACGTCGGCGATGAGTGGACGCGGATGCGTTCCGAGGATCTCTTCGACGCTCATGGTCGCTCCTGTGAGTGGATCCGGGTGCGAGCAGCGTAGGGTTGAGCTTGGTGAAGACGCGCACTCGGCGCGCCCGGCGACGGCCTGTCGTCCCAGTCGCGCACGCGTCACCAGAAGACGCCGTTGCTCTGAGCCGATTCGCTCTCGCGATCGACAAAGGCGAATCGCCGGAGGAGTCTGACGCCATGCCGAGATGGCCTGAGAACCCTGACGATCCCGTCGACCCCGCGATCGCGCCGCTGATCGAGGCCGGCGAAGGCGAATCGGAGGGCTTCGACGTGGCCGAGGCTGACCTGATCAGGCACGCCGAGCACGGGGACGAGCGCGGCACCGACCCCATCTGGCGGGACGCCGCGGGTTTCCCGGCGGAAGAGATTCCGGGACTCGACGACGACCGCTACGGCGCGGGCGACGACGAGGACCCGGAGACCTGACCGGGCCTCCCGCTGTCGGCCCGGGCAACAAGACGAAGCGATTGAGCGATACCGATCGCGTTCGGACCCGCCCGGATCCAGGCCATAGGCTGATCCTGTGGAAGGCTTGAAGGATGTCGAGGCGGTTGACGGCGAGGCGGTTGCGGCCTCCCTGATCCCGCGAGCAGTGACGGCCGGCGAGCTGCTGTTCCACGACGGGGCGACGCAGACGTTCGATGTGAACGGGGACACGACCTACGTCGAGACGGACGGTCGTCCCACGCAGGGCAGGTGGCACGTCGACGAGGACGGACGCTTCTGCTCGTTCTGGCCGCCCACCTATCGAGCCTGCTACGACCTGCTCTGGATCGTCGAGGGCGATGAGATCGTCGGGCTGAGCTTCACCGAGCTGGGCCGGGGCACGCGATTCGACGGGCGATACGCGACGCCGGCTCAAGGGCCCCGTCCGTGATGCAGCTGACCGACGAAGCCGTCCTCGCTCGGGCCCGCGACTAGCCCGCCAGGCTCCTGCACGACGTGAGATGCCGAAGACGGCGGCCGCGCTGGTGCGCGACCGCCGTCCCAGCCCGGCGAGACTCGTTACGTCGCCGGAGCGGCATCGTGGATGATCAGGCCGAACCGCGCGGGGTCGGCGTCCGAGTCGTCGCGAGGCACGAAGAAGTACTCCGCGCCCGCCGGCTCGACGGTGACGAGGAGTCGCACTTGCTCGCTACGCACGGTGAAACCGTGCGGAACGTTCTTCGGGAGCGCTGCGTACGAGCCGGCCTCGACCTCGATCGTCTCGCCGCCGACGTAGGCGGTGATCGCGCCCTCCAGGACGTACAGCGTCTCGTCCTCGCGGGTGTGGGTGTGCATCGGCGGCTCGCCGCCCGCGCGCACTCGCCACTCGATGACCGCCCAGTCGCCACCGGACTGCTCACCGGCGAGCTTGAGCTCTGTGCTATTGCCGTTGTGGGTCACGGTACGCCCAGCGCCGGGACCGGTGAGGATAGGCTCACTCAGGGCCATGGTTTTGCTCCTTGATCGGAAACGGATTTCCATGGAACGACCCCGTGCCCCGAGCATCAACCGCCGCTCACGATCGTGCCATCGCTTCCGTGAATCCGGCGGAGGCGAGCCTGACCGCCGACCCTCCCAGGTGGTGTGCCGCTAGTACGACATGTGCATGGTGCGGCGCACGTCGCCCAGCGTGTCGGCCGCCACGTCGCGCGCTCGCAGATTGCCGGCCCGGAGGACGTCGAGCAGGTGGCCCGGGTCGCGGAGCAGCTCCGCGCGCCGCCGGCGGATCGGGCGCAGCCGCTCGTTGACCGCCTCGGTGAGCAGCCGCTTGAGCGCCGCCGCACCGCGGTCGCCGACCTCCTCCGCGATCGCCTCGGGCGCCTCGCCGCGGCACAGCGCCGCCAGCAGCACGAGGTTCGAGACCTCGGGCCGGCGCGCGGGGTCGAACGTGATCCGCCGGTCGGCGTCCGTCCTGGCTCCGCGGATCGCCCGCGCGGTCTCGTCCTCGCCGGCGCCCAGCGCGATCGCGTTGCCGCGGCTGGTGCTCATCTTCGCGCCGTCCATGCCCAGCACGAGCGGCGCCGAGCCGAGCAGCGCGTGCGGCTCGGGCAGGACGGCTCCGTAGCGCTCGTTGAAGCGTCGCGCGAGCGTGCGCGCCAGCTCGAGGTGCGGGAGCTGGTCGCGGCCCACGGGCACCACGTTCGCGCGGCAGAAGAGGATGTCGGCTGCCTGGTGGACGGGATAGGCGAGCATCAGCGCCCGCGTCGGGCGCCCGGCGCTCTCGGCCTTGACCGTCGGGTTGCGGGCCAGCTCCGCCACGGTCACCAGGCTCATGAGCGGCAGCACGAGCTGGTTGAGCTCCGGCACCGCGGAGTGGGCGAAGATCGTCGTCCGGGCGGGGTCGAGACCGACGGCGAGGTAGTCGGCCACCTGCTCGAGCACGTCACGGGGCAGCCGCCGCGACGCGTCGCGGTCGGTCAGCGTCTGGAAGTCCGCAACGAGGACGAACAGATCGGCGCCGAGCCCCTGGAGCCGCACGCGGTTCTCGAGCGTGCCGAAGTAGTGGCCGATGTGCAGCGGCCCGGTCGGGCGGTCGCCGGTCAGGACCCGGAACGCGCCCGGGTCACGGCGCAGCTCGTCCTCGAGCTGCGCACTGCGGGATGCGGCGGTCGCGAGCGACGGATGGATGATGGTGGTCACGTGAGTCTCCTGAGGGGTCAGGCCCCAGGCGACCACGCGTCGGCGTACGAGCACGGGCCGCCGGGGCGGCCCGTCGCACGTGCTGGACTAGGGCCGCTTCAGAGCGGCAGCCACCAGCACGTGGTCGGACGTCGGGTCATGGTGTGAGCGTAGTGCCGCGGGCGGGCGCGGACGGTGTGGCCAACCCCCCTGCGATGATCCGCCCCGGGCTCGTGGAACGGGCGCTTCACATCACGAACGGCGACGCGACGGTGCCCGGGCTGCGCGGGACCGGCCTCGCGGGCCCGATCATGCCGTGGCGCGACGTGCTGCACGAGGGTCCCGTGCCGGACGTGGCCGATGACGAGCTGCGGCGCGTGCGCGCCGCGTTCCTGGACGGCTGGAACGCGGCGGACGTCGGCACGGAGGCCGAGTTCGCGGAGCGCGACCGGACGCTCGAGCGCCATCGCGACGGCGAGTACGTGCTGTGGTTCGAGGCCGACCTCTACGACCAGCTGCAGCTGATCCAGATCCTGTCGATGCTGCGGCGACTCGAGGTCCCCGCGCACCGCATCACGCTCATCTGCATCGGCGAGCACCTCGGCATCGCGCACTTCGGCGGGCTCGGGGAGCTGAGCTCCGAGCAGCTCTCCCGCCTGCCCGAGTTCGCGTCCAGCCCTCTGACCGACGCGGCCCTCGCGCACGCCGCCCGCGCCTGGGCCGCGCTGCGTGCGCCCGACCCGTCAGGCCTCGCGGCGATCGTCGCGGCGCCGTCGCCCGAGCTCCGGTTCCTCGCCGAGGCGTTCGACCGCCTCAGCCGCGAGTACCCCTCGACGCGCGACGGGCTGTCGATCACCGAGCGGCGCATCCTGGCCGCCGTCGCCGACGGCAGGCCGACGGCCGGCGCGGCGTTCGAGCGCCTCGTCGCGCGCGAGCCGCGGCCCTTCCTCGGCGACACGTGGTGCTACGACCGGATGACCGCGCTCGCCGACGGCCCCGCACCACTCCTCGAGGCCGACGCGCCGGTCGACCGGCATACCGCCCTGCGGCTGACCGACGCCGGCCGGCAGGTGCTCGACGGAGGCGCGGACCACGTGGAGCTCAACGGGATCGACCGCTGGATCGGCGGCGTCCACCTGAGCGGCCGCGCGGTGCCGTGGCGCTGGAACGACGCCACCGAGGCGATCGTCAGCGCGACTTCACGAGCTTGAGCTTGGCGCCGGGGCCGGGCTCGCGCTCGAGCTGCGCCACGGGCTCGACGCGCACGGGCGGCGGGACCGCGCCGGCCTCGGACAGCGTCGCCTCGAGCCCGGCGCGCACGCGGCCGAGCACCTCGGCCGCGGCCGGGTCGCGCAGCACGGCGCGCACGGCGATCCCGGCGCCGTCGTGGACGATCTGGAACTGGCGGACCTCGGGCACGGCGGCCAAGGGCTCGCCGAGCCGGACCGGATGGACCAGCACCGTGCCGCCCGCGCGCGCCGGGAGCTCGAGCGTGTCGGCGGCGCGGCCCTCGACGGTGGCGATCCGCGCGTACGGCCGGCCGGCCGGATTGGGGCCGCCGGCGAGCGTGACCGCGTCGGAGAGCTCGTAGCGGATCAGCGGCTGGACGCGGTTGACGAGGTTGGTGAGCAGCACCTTGGCGCCGGGCGTGCCGGGCGGCACCGGACGGTCGTGCGCGTCGACCACCTCGACGATCGCGAAGTCCTCGGCGATCTCGAGCTGCGCGCTCTCGCGCGAGGCGCAGGCCACGATCGGCGACTCGGTGGTCGGGTAGACGATGGTGGGCACCACGGCCCAGGCTTCGGCGAGCCTCCGGGCGACGTCGGCCGTCGTGGCCTCGCCGCCGCACAGCACGATCGCCGGCTCGATGCCGAGCCGGCCGGCGAGCTGCTCCTCGGCGAGCACCCCCAGCAGGGTCGGGTAGCCGAGCAGCGCCTCCGGGCGGTACGCGTTCAGCGCCCCGACGGTCTCCTCGAGCGGCGTTACGACGGACAGGCTCGGCGCTCCCTCGCGCCCCGCGCGCAGGGTCTCGAAGAGCTGGCGCGACCAGTGCAGGTCGCTCGGCGCGCCGATCGCGGCCACGCGCATCTCCGGAGCGATGCCGGCGTTCCCGAGCACGCGGAAGTGCAGCGCGATCCACTGCTCGAACTCGTCGTCGCCCATCAGCACGTAGCCGCGCAGGCCCGTGGTGCCCGAGGTGGAGAGGAGGCGGTGCGGCAGCGGCGGACCGCCCTGCACCGCCGCCTCGACCGCGGCCAGCGTGACGCGCCGGTCGCAGACGAGGTCGTCGAAGCGCTCGACCATCGTCGCCTTGGGGAGCGTAGGGAGCTCCCGCAGGCGCACGGGCTCGCGGCCGGCGTCCGGCCCGAGCACCGAGCGGTAGTACGGCGACCGCGCCACCGCGTGGCGCACGAGGTCGTCGAGCCGCAGCTGCTGGTGGGCGAGCAGCTCGTCGCGCGACCAGCGGTCGCGCTCCATCAGGACGGCGGCGATGCGGCGGATGCGGTCCAGCTCGGTCATGGCGCTCCTCGCTCCCGGACCAGCCCGCGCACGAAGGCGGTCCACATCTCCTCGAACTGCGCGGCGTCGCCGGCGTCGGGGTCGAGCGTGCGCTCGAGCTCGAGGCCGCGCAGCAGCGCCGCCGACCCGCGCGCGACCTCGCGCGTGGGGATCAGGAACTCGACGCCGTGGCGGCGTGCCAGCTCCTCCAGCACGCCCGCGACCGCGTCCATGGCCCGCTCGTGCCGCTCGGACATGGCGCGCCGCAGGCCGTCGCGGCGCGAGACGTGGGTCCAGAACTCGACCAGCAGCGCCGTCCACTCCGGCTCCGCGCGGGCGCCGCTCCACGCCACGCGCGCGCCGCGCCGCACGCCCTCTTCGAACGTCGCCCCGTCGAGCACGTTCTCGACGTACGAGCGGATGCGCAGTGCGCGGAACTCGTCGAACACCGCGAGGAACAGCTCGTCCTTGGACTCCCAGTTCGACTGCACGGCGCCCTTCGTGTAGCCGGCCTCGCGGCTGATCTCCTCGAGCGAGGCGCCGTGGAACCCGCGCGCCAGGAAGACCCGGCGGGCGGCGGCGAGCAGGTCGCTGCGGGTCCGGCGGCGGCGCTCCTCGCGGGTGATTCGCATTCCGATGGAATTCTAATTACGTCGGAATGTGCATGTCAAGCCGACCGATTCGAGCCGCCGACGAGGCGCGCGGCGGGCGGTCGGCGCTCCGTCCGGCAACGACGCGCGGCGGGAGGGCGGTCAGCGCGTGAGGAAGTCGCGGACGCCGGCGGCGATCCCGCGGGCGATGCGGCGGCGGAAGCGCGGCGACTCGGCCCGCCGGGCGTCGACCGCGTTGCGCAGGTTGAGCGCCTCGACGAAGATCGCCGGCACGTCGGCCAGCCGCAGGCCGCCGAGGTCGGCGCGCGCGACCAGGCCGTCCCCGCCGACGTAGCTCGCCCGCGGCAGACGCGTCCGCTCCTCGTAGGCGCCCCGCATCAGCCGGCCGAGCCGCCGTGACGGCGCGTGGATGTCGTCGGTCAGCCCCTCGATCCGCGTCGGCCGGATCACGTGGAAGCCGCGGCCGCCGGGCGGGCCGCCGTCGGCGTGGATGGAGACCGCCGCATCCGCCTCGGCGCGGTTGGCGATCCGCGCCCGCCGCGTGATGCACGGCCCGACGCCGTGGTCCGTGCGCCGCGTCAGCACGACGCGGGCGCCGTCGCGGCGCAGGATGCGCGCCGCCTCGCGGGCGACGAAGAGGTTGAAGCGCGACTCGGCGTATCCCGACGCGGTCGCCGCGCCGGTCGTGTTGCACGCCTTGTACATGCCGCCGCCCACGTGGACCTGGCGGTTGATGCGGTCCGGGTGCGCGCCGTTGGCGCCGTTGTGCCCGGGGTCGAGGACCACGGTGCGCCCCTCCAAGGGTCCCCCCGCCGCCGCGGCGGCGACGGCCGCCGCGGCGACGAGCCAAGCCATCCCTGCAGGCTACGGCGAGTCGGTCGACAGCGTGAACGTGATCGTCTTGCCGTAGCGGCCGGTGCGCAGCGCGTCGTTCGCGCCGATCGCCTGCCGGACGCCGACGTGCACCGCGTCGTTGCTGACCGGGCCGGGGTACGTCCGCAGCGCCAGCGGTGCGGCGCCCAGCGCGCCGAACGGACCGTCGGCCCTGAGCTCGAGCGGCCGCGGGAGGGTGAACGCGCCGTTGACCAGCCGGCCGGGCGCCGCGCCCGGGTCATGGACGCTCAGCGTCGCGCTGCCCGCCGTCGACGTCACGGTCGCCGCCAGCGCGGTCTCGTACACGCGCGCGACGCCCGGCCGCAGCAAGCCGAGGTCCGCGCTGCCCGCGATGGCCAGCGAGAGCGTGGGCGGGACCGTGCCGGAGACGTCGGTGGCCACCGGCGTCTCCTTGGGCGGCTCGCCGGGCGCGCACGAGCGGGGCAGGAACGCGCTGCCGGGCACGCACCGCCACAGGCTCGGGTTGGTCCGGCTCGGCGGCTGGCGCAGTCGCGTCGCCTGCTCGTAGGCGTAGCCGAACGCAAGCAGGTCGGCGTCGCTCCCTGCCGTGCCGGTGAACGAGACGTTGACCGGGTTGCGGCTCGCCGCGGAGTAGCCCGCCGGCACCGTGAGCTGCGGATAGCCGGCGCGCGCGCCGATCCCGACCAGCGTGCCGGACGGGGTCATGATCGCGTCGAGGTCGTCGGCGGGGTCGGCCGTCCCGCGCGAGAGCGCGTCGTCGATCGCCGCGCGGTTGGCGGCCTTGCCGGCGGCCAGGGCCTGCTCGTACTGCACGGTCTCCGGCGAGCCGGGCGAGATGTCGATCGCTTCGCTGGCGACGAGCTGCGTCTGCCCGAACTTGAGCGCCTCGGCCGGGTGCGCGGAGTTGTAGGCGATGATGTCGGCGAGCGACTTCATCGGCGCGTCCGGGCCGAGGCCCGCCAGGTACGCATTGAGGTCGCGCTTGAACTCGTAGTCGAGCACCTGGGCGACGGGCGTGGCGGTCGGCGTCGGGATCGACACCGTCGTCGCGCCGAGCCCCTGCACCGCGGCCACGGCCGCGACGTAGTTCGCGTTGGTGCTCGCCACCACGCCGATCCGCTTGGCGCTCAAGGCGCCGGCTGACAGCCCGCCGGTGAAGTCTCCGCCGGCCAGGCCGCCGAGCTCGAGCGCCGCGTCGTAGACCGTGCGCGTCATCGGGCCGGCGGTGTCCTGCGAGGCCGCGATCGGGAGGATGCCCTCCTGGCTGACGAGCCCGAGCGTCGGGCGCAGGCCCACGATCCCCTGCGCCGCCGACGGGCTGACGATCGACCCGGACGTCTCGGTCCCCACGGTCAGCGCGGCGAGCCCGGCCGCCGCGGCCGCGCCCGAGCCGGACGAGGAGCCGCTCGGTGTCTGGTCCGCGTCGTACGGGTTCAGCACCTGCCCCCCGAGCGACGAGTAGCCGCTCGGCATGCCGTTGGTCATGAAGTTCGCGAACTCGGTCAGGTTCGCCTTGCCGAGGATCACCGCCCCGGCGGCGCGCAGGCGGGTGACGAGCGCGGCGTCGTCGTCCGGGACCGAGTGCTGGAGCGCGACGGAGCCGGCCGTGGTCGGGAGTCCGGCGACGTCGATGTTGTCCTTGACGATGACCGGCAGGCCGTGCAGCGGGCCGCGCGGGCTCTCGGCGTCGCGGGCGGCCGCCTCGGCCAGCGCGTGCGGGTTCACGATCCGCACGGCGTTGATCGACGGCCCCTCGGTGTTGGTGCGCGCGATCCGCGCCAGGTACGCCTTCGTGAGGTCGACCGACGTGAGCGTGCCCGCTCGGATCCGCTGGGCCAGCGACTGCGCCGACTCGCCCTCGATCGCGAACGGCAGGTCCGGCTCGTCGCCCAGGAGCTCGGCGCCGGGAGCGCACGCGCCCCGCGCGGAGAACGCGGTCGGGACGGCGCACCGGTAGAGGCTCGGCACGATCTCGCTGGCCGGCCGGCGGAGCTTCGTGGCCTGCTCGTACGCGTAGCCGAAGGCCAGCAGCCGCGCCTCCGAGTACGCCGGGCCGTTGAACGACACGTTGACCGCGCGGCGGCTGTTGGCCGAGTAGCCGGCCGGCACGGTGAGCTGCGGGTAGCCGGCGCGCGCGCCGATGCCGGTGAGCGTGCCGGACGGAGTGAGGATGGCGTCGAGGTCGTCGCCCGGGTCGGCGGTGCCGCGCGTGTAGGCGGCGTCGAGCGCGGCGCGCGTGGCGCTCTTGCCGTTGACGAGCTGGGTCAGGTAGGCGGCGGTGTCGGCCGACCCGGGGCTGACGTCGATCGCCTGGCTCGCGAGCAGCTGCGTCTGCCCGAACTTGATCGCCTCCTGGGCGTGCGCGTCGTTGAAGGCGATGACGTCCGCCAGCGTCTTCATCGGCGCGCCTGGGCCGAGCCGGGCCAGGTAGGCGTTGAGGTCGCGCTTGAACTCGTAGTCGAGGACCTGCGGGCCGGCCTGCGCCTGCGGCTGGTCGATCGTCTGGGTGACCGCGCCGAGCGCCTGGACGGCGGCCACGGCGGCCTGGTAGTTGGGGTCGTTGCTGTTGACGATCCCGATCCGCTTGCCTGCGAGCGCGCCGGCGTCGAGGGCCGCCAGGTAGTCGGGCAGCACGGGCGGGGGCGGCGGGATGACGCCCGGCGGGAGCGCGCTCGGCGGGTCGAGCGGGTCGGCGCCGGCGATCGCGCCGAGCTCGGCCGCCGCGTCGGCGACCGTGCGCGTCATCGGTCCGGCCGTGTCCTGGGAGGCGGCGATCGGCAGGATCCCGTAGCGGCTGACGAGGCCGACCGTCGGGCGCAGGCCGACGATCCCCTGCGCGGCCGACGGGCTGACGATCGAGCCCGACGTCTCGGTGCCGATCGTGACCGCCGCCAGCGCCGCGGCCGCTGCCGTCGCCGAGCCGGAGGACGAGCCGCTCGGGTTCTGGTCGGCGTCGAGCGCGTTCAGGACCTGCCCGCCGAGCCCCGAGTAGCCGCTCGGCATGCCGCTGGTGAGGAAGTTCGCGAACTCGCTGAGGTTGGTCTTGCCGAGGATGACGGCGCCGGCCGACCGGAGCCGCGCGACGACGGTCGAGTCCTCGGGCGCGATCGAGTGCTCGAGCGCGATCGCGCCCGCGGTGGTCGGCAGCCCGGCGACGTCGAGGTTGTCCTTGACGAGCACGGGGATGCCGTGCAGCGGCCCGCGCGGGCCGCTCTTGCCGCGCTCGTGGTCGAGCAGCGCCGCGTCGTTCAGCGCGTCGGGGTTGAGGACGCGCACGGCGTTCAGGCCCGGGCCGCGCGCGTTGAGCGCGGCGATCCGGGCGATGTACGCCTTCGTCAGCTCGACGCTGGTGACCTCGCCGGCCTGCAGCTTCGCCGCGAGCTCGGCGACGGTCGTCCGCTCGAGGTCCAGCGGCTCGGCGGCCGCGGGAGCGGCCGCGGCGAGCAGGACGGCGACGCCGAGCGCCAGCAGGCGGACCACGTCCCGACCATAGATGCGCGCGCGGGCACGCGCGCGTGGAGAAGTCTCCACGTTGACAACGCACGCCCCTGGACGACCGTCTGGTGCCGGATCGCGCCCGGTGCGCCGATAGTGACCACATGCCCACGGCAGCCGTGATCCTCGCGGACGGGCACGGCCCTGGGCCCGCGATGGTGCTGCCAAGACCGCTGCTCCCGGTCGGCGACCGCGCGATCCTCGACGTCGTGCTGGCCCAGCTGCGCGACGCGGGCGTCGCCGAGGTGCTGATCACCGGCGGCCGGCACGCGTCGCTCCTGCGCACCGTGGTCGGCGACGGCTCGGCCCACGGGCTGCGCATCCGCTACCAGCCGGACGGCCCTCTGGCCGGGCTGACGGATACCTTCCTGATGATGCACGGCGACGCCTACACGGACCTCGACTACGGCCACCTGATCGCCGCCCACCGGCAGGCGGGCAACGCGCTCACGATCGCGACCACCGAGCGGGAGGTGCCGACGGAGTTCGGCGTCGTCGGAGGCGAAGGCCGGTCGGTCACCGGATACGAGACGCGGCCGCCGGTGCGGTGCCGGGCCGACATGGGCGTCTATGCGGTCGAGCCGTCGGCGCTGTCCGGCGCCGCGGCCGACGGCCCAGCGCTGGCCCAGGCGCTGCTGGCACGCGGCGAGCGCGTCGGCGCCTACGAGCATGGCGGCTTCTGGTTCGACCTGGGCCGCCCCGAGGACTTCGACGCCGCGCAGCTCCACGTCGCGTCCGGCGCAACCCGCCGCCGCGCGGCATGAGGGTCACGGTCACCGGCGGGGCCGGCTACATCGGCGCATCCGCCACGCGCGAGCTGCTCGCTGCGGGCCACGAGGTCACCGTGCTCGACTCGCTGCTGCACGACCAGGACACGGTGGCAGCCGCGCTCGAGCAGGCCGGCGCGCGGATCCTCCGCGGCGACGTGCGCGACCCGGACGCGCGCCGCGCGGCGCTCGACGGCGCCGAGGCGGTCGTCCACCTGGCCGCCATCGTCGGCGACCCCGCGTGTGCCGCCGATCCCGAGCTCTCGCACGCCGTCAACGTGGAGGGCACGCGGGCGCTGGTGGCCGACGCCGGCGCCGTGCGCCTCGTGTTCGCGTCGACCTGCTCGAACTACGGCCGCATGGCCGACCCGCTCGTGCCGGTCGACGAGACCGCCCCGCTCGCGCCGGTCTCGCTGTACGCCGAGCAGAAGGTGGCGATCGAGCGCGAGCTGCTGGCGCGCGAGGGCGTGGTCACGTGCCTGCGCTTCGCGACGATCTACGGCGTCGCCGAGCGGATGCGGTTCGACCTGACCGTCAACGAGTTCACGCGCGACCTCTGGGACGGCCGCACGCTCGAGGTCTACGGCGAGCAGTTCTGGCGGCCGTACGTGCACGTGGGCGACGCCGCGCGCGCGATCGCCCTGGTGCTCGCCGCCCCGGCCGACGCGGTCGCGGGCCGGGTGTTCAACGTCGGCCACTCCGACGAGAATTACCGCAAGCTCGACCTCGTCGAGATCATCCGCGAGCGGCTGCCGGAGGCCGAGGTGCAGTTCGTGCATCGCGACGAGGACCCGCGCGACTACCGCGTGTCGTTCGAGCGGATCCGCTCCGAGCTCGGCTTCGCCCCGGTCATGCGCGTGCCGGACGGCGTCGCCGAGCTGCTGGTCGGGCTCGACGAGCGCCGCTTCGGCGACCCGTTCGACCGCCGGTACTCGAACGTCTAACGCAGGGGGACGTCCGGCGTGCGGGCCAGCGTCGTGGCCATCAGCAGCAGCCGGATCGCCTCGGGGTAGCGGGCGCCGGGGCGGGGTGGCTCGAGGTGCCGCTCGTAGAGGTCGAGCTGCTCGAGCACGGCCGCGAACACGTCCGCGTGCGGGCCGTCCTCGCCGACGCCGCATGCCAGCCGGGCGAGCGCGACCGGCTCCTCGGGGTCGCCGCGGCCGAACGAGCGTCCGATCGCCTGGTTGAGGTGCGAGACCGTGCGCTCGAGCAACGGGTCGAGCGGCTGCTGCGGCCGGGGCGGCGGGCCGGCGGGCTCCGGCTCCTCGCCGGCGAGGATGCGTTCGAGCTGGCCCCCGGCGATCGAGCGCAGCGCCGCGCCGGCGATCCCGGCCTGCACGGCGAGCCGCAGGTGCAGCACGGCGGACATGAGCGGCAGCCCGTACGGCGAGTCGCTCGCCCAGAGGATGTTGGACGACGGCGCGAGCGTGAACAGCGCCATCAGGTCGGCCGGGTCCCACCAGGCGGTGTCGATGAACACGTTCGGGTGGTCGGGCAGGACGCGCCAGAGCCACGCGAGATCGGAGATCGCGGCGTGGGCGAGGATCAGCCGGGCGCCGGTGAACTCGCCCGACAGCCGCACGGTGTCCTGGCCGAGGGCGGGGATGCCGCGGCCCGCGTGGATGAGCACGGGGATGCGGCGCTCGTGGGCGAGGGCGACGATGTCGCGCACGGCGGGCTCGGACAGCGTGAAGCGCTCGGCGCGCGGGTGCAGCTTGATCCCCTTGGCGCCGGCGTCGAGGCAGCGGGTGGCCTCGGCGATCGGGTCGGCTCGGGGGTCGACGCGGCAGAACGCGACGAGCCGGCCCTCCGACTCGGCGGCTGCCTGGAGCACACCGTCGTTGGCGGGCGGGTAGCCGTCCGGCTCGTGCAGCGGGAAGACGACGCCGCGCGCGCCGGCGGCCGCGAGCAGGTCGAGCAGCTCGTCGGCGGTCTGGCGGGCGCCGTCGGGGTCGTGGGCGCCGATGTGGGTGTGCGCGTCGAACAGCTCGAGGTCGCCGTGGTCGGCGCGGAAGCGGTTCCAGTACGGGCGCAGGATCGCGGCGAAGTCGAGCATTTGGACGGCTGACCCTATACAGCGTTCGTGCGCGATGACCGATACTTCTCGTCATGCATTTCCGCCGCGAGCGCGTCCGGATCGAGACCCAGCGCCATGAGATCGAGGGGACGCTTCAGCTGCCCAACGAGGGCTTCCGGTCGCGTACCACCGACTTCCTCAACGCCCAGGAGCGGGACTTCCTCGCGCTCACCGACGCCGAGGTCCGCTGGCTGGACTCGAGCCGCGCGGACGAGCGCCACGAGTTCCTCGCCGTCGCCATCCGCCAGATCGTGATGGTGTTCGAGCTCGAGACGCTCGACGTCATCGACGACACCGGGGCGGCGCCGGAGCCGGCCCACCTGGCCGCGCTCTCGACGCCGCCGCCGAACGCCTGATCACGGCAGCCGGCCGAGCCAGAGCACCGAGCCGGCCAGCGCGCCGCCGAGCAGCAGGATCCCGACGCCCGCGAAGGCGGCGGTGACCTCGCGCGTCTCCTCGCGCGTGCCGAGCTGGGAGCCGAGGCGCTCGTAGACCGCCGCCAGCTCGTCGCCGTCGGTGACCTCGAACGTCTCGCCCCCGGACGCCTGCGCGATCTGCGCCAGCGCCTGCGGGTCGGGCGGGACGCGGAGCGTGCCGTCGACGACGCCGTCGGGCGTGCCGAGCGCGACCGTGTAGACGGGGATCCGCTGGCGGCCGGCGTCCTGGGCGACGGTGATCGCGTCGCGCCCGGCGGTCTGCTTGCCGTCGGAGAGGAGGACGACCGCGGCGGGCGGCCGGTCCTCGCCCTCGCCGGGCTGGAGCGCGTTGAGCGCGGCGTCGAGCCCGTCGCCGGTCGCGGTGCCGCCGTCGGCGACGAGGCCGCTGAGCGCGGCACGCACCTGCTCGTGGTCGGTGGTCGGGGGCTGGAGGACCTGCGCGGTGTCGCTGAACGAGACCGCGCCGACGCGCAGCTCCTCCGGCGCCTCGTCGAGGAAGCGCTCGGCGGCCGAGCGGGCGGCGTCGAGCCGGTCGGGCGCGACGTCGGTGGCGGTCATCGAGCGCGAGGTGTCGGTCACCAGGACCACCGACGCCTGCTCCACGGGCACGGCGACGGTCGCCTCCGGCCGCGCGAGCGCGAGCACGAGCGCGCCGGCGCCGGCGGCGAGCAGCGCGGCCGGCACCTGGCGGCGCCAGCGGGGAGCCGCGGCGGCCGCAACCGCGGCGACCGGCGCGCCCGGGAAGCGAACCGCATAGCGCCGGCGCCGGCGGCGCGCGGCGAGCTGCAGCGCGAGGCCGGCCGGGAGGACGAGGAGGCCGAGCAGGAAGAGCGGCGCGGCGAAGCTCATACGCCCGCCCCGCGAGCGGTCGGGGCCTCCCGCCGATCGGTCGTGGCCCCCCCCCCCCCCCCGCGGGGGGGGGGGCCCCCGGCGCCGGGGGGGGGGGCG
>Ga0081538_10003269_pt1 | contig 15388 bp, 14 predicted proteins | sample TabmetS5T2R1_FD_71022 | JGI IMG/M metagenome (GOLD analysis project Ga0081538, IMG submission 71022) | Tabebuia heterophylla rhizosphere microbial communities from the University of Puerto Rico - S5T2R1 | ecosystem: Host-associated > Plants > Roots > Rhizosphere ... | reverse complement strand
CCGCCACTATCAGAGCGGCGGCGCGCTTGGATTGAAGACAGCCGAGTGGACCTGCCAAGTCGACAAACGTGACGGGCCGAGTTCGTCAACCAGAAGCTTTGCCCAGAAATGGCGCGGTGTTTTTATGGAATTCCTATATCGTCGCAGTCGCTTCCCCCTCGAAAACCTATGCGGCAAGTGGCAGGTAATCGGCTGCGCGAAGGAACCGCCTTCTTCGCGCCGTTGATGCAGGTCAGTTCGTGGCGCGTCGGCAGTGTTTTGCGGAAATGTCGCGCGACCACCTTTCAGGAGCTTCCACAATGTTGGACTTCGTCATGCTGGCCATCGGGCTCGGCTTCTTCGCGCTGTCGGTCGGCTACGTCTATGCCTGCGAGCGCCTTTAAAAGGAGGTTTCGATGATCTTCGACTATTCCCTGGCAGCGCTCGTCACCGCGGCGCTGCTCATCTACCTCACCTATGCTCTGCTGCGGCCCGAGCGGTTCTGAGAGGTCCATCACCATGACTCTCAACGGCTGGATTCAGATCGCGGTCTATTTCGTGGTCCTCACCGCCCTCGTCGTTCCGCTCGGCCGCTTCATGGCGCGCGTGTTCGAAGGCGAGCGCACGTTCTTGACGCCGGTGCTGCGGCCCGTCGAGATCGGGCTCTACCGCGTCGCCGGCGTCGACGAGACGCGCGAGCAGCACTGGATCACTTATGCGGTGGCCATGCTGCTGTTCAATGCGGCCGGCTTCCTGCTGGTCTACGCGCTGCAGCGGTTCCAGGCGATGCTGCCGCTCAATCCGGCCGACATGTCCGCAGTGGCGCCGGACCTGTCCTTCAATACCGCCGTCAGCTTCACCAGCAATACCAATTGGCAGAACTACGGCGGCGAGAGCACGATGAGCTATCTGACTCAGATGGCCGCGCTCACGACGCAGAATTTCGTCTCGGCCGCGACCGGCATCGCCCTGCTCATCGCGCTCATTCGCGCTTTTGCCCGCACGTCGATGCAGACCGTCGGCAATTTCTGGGTCGATCTGACGCGCTCGACGCTCTACGTGCTGCTGCCGCTGGCAATCATCGGCGCGCTCATCCTGGTCTGGCAGGGGGTGCCGCAGAACATCGGTCCCTATGTCGATGCCACCACCCTGGAAGGCGCCAAGCAGACGATCAGCCAGGGCCCAGCCGCCTCGCAGATCGCCATCAAGCAGCTCGGCACCAACGGCGGCGGGTTCTGGAATGCCAATTCGTCGGTGCCCTACGAGAATCCGACGCCGCTCAGCAACTTCGTCGAAATGCTCTACATCCTGCTGATTGCCGCGGCGCTCACCCACACCTTCGGCCGGATGGTCCGCGATGAGCGGCAGGGCTGGGCGCTCTATGCCGCTATGTCGGTCATCTTTTTGGCCGGTGTCCTCATTTGCTACTGGGCCGAAGGCTCCGGCAATCCGCAGTTCGCCGCGCTCGGGCTCGACCCCGGCAACATGGAGGGCAAGGAGGTTCGTTTCGGTCTCGCCAACTCAAGCCTGTGGGCAACAGCAACGACAGCGGCCTCCAACGGCTCGGTCAACTCGATGCACGACAGCTACACACCGCTCGGCGGAATGATCCCCCTGGTGATGATACAGCTCGGCGAGCTCATCTATGGCGGCGTCGGCTCGGGCCTCTACGGCATGCTGCTCATGGTGATCATCGCCATGTTCGTGGCTGGGCTCATGGTCGGCCGCACGCCGGAATATCTCGGCAAGAAGATCGAGGCCAAGGAGGTCAAGATGGCGATGCTCGCCCTCCTGATCCTGCCGCTATCGATGCTGGGCTGGACGGCCGTCTCGGTTCTGCTGCCGTTCGGCCTGTCCAGCATGCAGGATTCGGGCCCGCACGGATTCAGTGAAGTCCTCTATCTCTACACGTCGCAGACCGGCAACAACGGCTCGGCCTTCGCCGGCTTCACCGGCAACACGCTCTGGTACAACACCACCGGCGGCGTGGCGATGCTGGTCGGGCGCTACTTCGTCATCGTTCCCATGATGGCGGTGGCGGGCTCGCTGGTCGTCAAGAAGAAGGCGCCGCCATCGGCCGGCACCTTCCCGACCCACGGCGCCTTGTTCGTCGGCTTGCTGGTGGGCGTCATCATCATCGGCGGTCTGACGTTCTTCCCGGCGCTCGCGCTCGGGCCCATCGTCGAGCACCTCGCGATGCAAGCCAAGATGCTCTTCTGATCAGGCCTTTCGGAGTCACAACCATGGACACCTCGCTGACCCGCAAGCGGATGCCGGTATCGGCCCTGTTCGATCCCAAGATCATCGTGCCGGCCATCCGTTCCGCCTTCGCCAAGCTCGACCCGCGGGTTCTGATCGCGAACCCCGTCATGTTCGTGGTCGAGGTGGTGGCGGCGCTGACCACCATCATCTTCCTGCGCGACCTGATGACCGGCGGCGAGAATCTCGGCTTCACCTTTCAGATCATCCTGTGGCTGTGGATCACGGTGCTGTTCGCCAATTTCTCCGAGGCGATCGCCGAAGGTCGCGGCAAGGCGCAGGCCGATTCCCTGCGGCGCACGCGCACGGAAACGCAGGCGAAGCTGCTCACCGACTCCGACCGCAAGCGCCATAAGATGGTTCCGAGCACCTCGTTGAAGGTGGGCGACGTCGTGCTGGTCGAGGCCGGCGACACGATTCCCTCCGACGGCGAGGTGATCGAGGGCATCGCTTCGGTCAACGAGGCGGCGATCACCGGCGAGTCGGCCCCGGTCATTCGTGAATCGGGCGGCGATCGCTCGGCCGTCACCGGCGGCACCCAGGTGATCTCTGACTGGATCCTTGTGCGCATCACCGCCGCGCCCGGCTCGACTTTCCTCGACCGCATGATCCGGCTGGTGGAAGGCGCCGAGCGCCAGAAGACGCCCAACGAGATCGCGCTCAACATCCTGCTCGTCGGGATGACCATCATCTTCGTGTTCGCCACGGCGACGATCCCGAGCTTCGCGAACTATGCGGGCGGGACGATCTCGGTCGTCGTCGTCGTGGCGCTGTTCGTCACGCTCATCCCGACCACTATCGGGGCGCTGCTGTCGGCGATTGGCATCGCCGGCATGGACCGGCTGGTGCGCTTCAACGTGCTCGCCATGTCCGGGCGAGCCGTTGAGGCATCGGGCGACGTCGATACGCTGCTGCTCGACAAGACCGGCACAATCACCCTCGGCAACCGCCAGGCCACCGAGTTCCGCCCGATCCGCGGCGCGACGGAACAGGAACTGGCTGATGCGGCACAGCTTGCATCGCTCGCCGACGAAACGCCGGAAGGGCGATCGATCGTCGTGCTTGCCAAGGAGAAGTATGGCATCCGCGGCCGCGAGCTGGCCGAGCTTCGCGGCCACTTCATCCCGTTCACCGCCCAGAGCCGGATGAGCGGCATGGAGGTCGGCCACTCTTGGGTACGCAAGGGCGCTGTCGATGCCATCTTGAGCTACTTCAACACGCCGACGACAAGCGTGAGCCCGAGCGGCGCTGTCCAGACGCTTCGGCTCGTCGTCAGCACGGAAGCGGTTCGGGAAATCCAGTCCATCGCCGACGAGATCGCGAAGTCCGGCGGCACTCCCCTCGCTGTCGCCAAGGACGGCCGCCTGCTGGGCCTGATTCACCTCAAGGACTTCGTCAAGGGAGGCATTCGCGAGCGCTTCGCCGAACTGCGCCGCATGGGCATCCGCACCGTCATGATCACCGGCGACAATCCGATGACGGCGGCCGCCATCGCGGCCGAGGCCGGCGTCGACGACTTCCTCGCCCAGGCGACGCCCGAGGACAAGCTCAGGCTCATCCGCGACGAGCAGGCCAAAGGCAGGCTGGTGGCGATGTGCGGCGACGGCACCAACGACGCCCCGGCGCTGGCGCAGGCGGATGTCGGCGTCGCCATGAACACCGGCACCCAGGCGGCGCGCGAGGCCGGCAACATGGTCGACCTCGACTCCAACCCGACCAAGCTCATCGAGATCGTCGAGATCGGCAAGCAGCTGCTGATGACGCGCGGCGCGCTCACCACCTTCTCGATCGCCAACGACGTGGCGAAGTATTTCGCCATCATCCCGGCGATGTTCCTCGCCTTCTATCCACAGCTGCAGGCGCTCAACGTCATGAATCTCGCGACCCCGCAGAGCGCCATCCTGTCCGCGATCATCTTCAACGCGCTGATCATCGTTGCACTCATTCCGCTGGCGCTGAAGGGCGTCGCCTACCGCCCGATCGGGGCCGGACCGCTGCTCCGGCGCAACCTGCTGATCTACGGCGTCGGCGGCGTGATCGTTCCGTTCGTCGGCATCAAGGCGATCGACGTCGTCATCAACGCCATCGGTCTCGCGTGAGGAGGAATCTTGTCATGCTTCGCGAGCTTCGCCCCGCTCTCGTGCTGATCGTGCTGTTCACGATCATCACCGGCCTCATTTATCCCTTCGTCATCACCGGCATTGCCCAGGTCGCGTTCCCGCACCAGGCGAACGGCAGCTTCGTCGAGCAGGACGGCAAGGTGGTTGGATCCGAGCTGATTGGCCAGGCCTTCTCCAGCGATAACTACTTCCACGGCCGGCCTTCCGCCACGGTTGCGCCCGATCCGGCCGACCCGACCAAGACGGTCGATGCGCCCTACAACGCGGCGAACACCGCAGGCTCCAATCTCGGCCCGACGAGCAAGATCCTGATCGAGCGCATCACGAGGGATGTGGAAGAGCGAAAGGGCCAGAACCCGAACGCTCCGATTCCGACCGACCTAGTGACGGCTTCCGGCAGCGGGCTTGACCCGCATATCACGCCGGACGCCGCGCTGTTCCAGGTGCCGCGGATCGCGAAAGCGCGCAACTTGCCGGAAGACCGGTTGCGCCAGCTCGTCAACGAGCATATCAAAGGCCGCACCCTTGGCCTGTTGGGCGAGCCGCGTGTGAATGTTCTCGCGTTGAACATGGCGTTGGATCGGCTTGCAACTCGCTGAGGTCGGTCTGCTCATTGGCCGCGACAACGATCTGATACGTGATGGCGGATCAGCGACGCGAACCTGACCAGCGGCCCTCGCCTGAAGCCTTGCTCGAGGTCGCGCGGGAAGAGAGCCGCACGGGCAAGCTCAGAATTTTCGTCGGCGCAGCACCCGGCGTCGGCAAGACCTACGAGATGCTGCAGACTGCCCGCGCCAGGAAGGAGGACGGCTACGATATCGTCGTCGGGATCGTCGAGACCCATGGCCGCAGGGAGACGGAAGCGCTGCTGGACGGCCTCGAAGTCATTCCGCGCCGGCGGATCGAATATCGGGGACAATGGCTTGAGGAAATGGACCTCGATGCCGTCATCGCGCGCCGGCCGCAGATCGCACTGGTCGACGAGCTCGCCCACACCAATGCGCCCGGCAGCCGCCATCCCAAACGCTACCTTGACGTGGAAGAGCTGCTGAGCCAGGGCATCAATGTCTACACCACCGTCAACATCCAGCACATCGAAAGCCTGAACGACGTCGTCGCTCAGATCACCCGTGTCCGCGTGCGCGAGACCGTGCCGGACGCGGTATTCGACCGCGCCGATGCGGTCGAGCTGGTCGATCTCACGCCCGACGATCTGATCGAGCGTCTCAAGGAGGGGAAGGTCTACGTTCCAAAACAGGCCGAGCGTGCGCTGGAGCATTTCTTTTCGCCGACCAATCTCACCGCGCTGCGCGAGCTGGCCTTGCGGCGTACCGCCGAGCGCGTGGATGAGCAGCTGCTCACGCAAATGCAGGCTCAGGCGATCCCCGGGCCATGGGCGGCAGGCGAGCGCGTCCTGGTCTGCATCAGCGAGGATCCGCGCGCCGCCGGGCTCGTGCGCTATGCCAAGCGCCTGGCTGACCGCCTGCATGGACCGTGGACGGCGCTCTACATCGAGAGCCGACGAAGCCTGCAGTTGAGCCAAGAGGAGGGCGACCGCGTTGCCGATACGCTGAGGCTTGCCGAAGCGCTCGGTGGCGAGGCGATGACGATTCCCGGTGGCGACCGACCTATTGCCGATGACGTGATCGGCTATGCCCATGCAAACAACGTCACCCACATCGTCATCGGAAAATCGTCGCGCTCGCGCTGGTTCGAAATCCTGCATGGATCGGTCGTGCATGACCTCGTGCGGCGCGCCGGCAACATCAGCGTACACGTCATCGCCGGAGATCAGGTCGCCGGCGAGACCGTGCCGAAAAAGACCGTGCGCACGGCGGAGAAATCCGAGCCCTTCGACCCCATTCCTTATCTTATATCGCTGGGGGCCGTCGCGGCGGCGCTCGGCGTCGGTTGCCTCATTTACCCATGGTTCGGCATCGAGAACGTCGACCTCGTCTTTCTGACGGCGATCGTGGCCGTAGCGGTGCGGTTCGGGCTCTGGCCTTCGCTGCTGGCGAGTGTGGCAGCCTCGCTCGGCTACAATTTCTTCTTCATGGAGCCGCTCTACACCTTCACCATTGCGGATCCGAACAATGTCGCCGCATTCTTCTTGTTCATTCTTATGGCCGCCCTGGTCTCCAATGTTGCCGCCCGCGTGCGCACCCAGGCCGTGGCGGCGGTGGGACGGGCGCGGACGACCGAGTCACTCTACGCCTTCAGCCGCAAGCTTGCAGGTGTCGGCACGCTCGACGATGTGCTGTGGGCCACCGCCTACCAGATCGCCCTGATGCTGAAGGTTCGCGTCGTGCTGCTGCTGTCGGAGAACAGCTCGATTGCCGTGAAAGCGGGTTATCCGCCCGAGGACATGCTCGCCGATGGCGATGTCGCCGCGGCAAAATGGGCCTGGGAGAACAATCGCCCGGCCGGGCGCGGCTCCGACACGCTGCCCGGCGCCAAGTGGCTGTTCCTGCCCATGCGCACCGGTCGTGGCGCCATCGGCGTGATCGGCATCGACAGCGACAAGCCTGGACCGCTGCTCACGCCGGACGAGCGCCGTCTGCTCGACGCGCTGATCGATCAGGGCGCGTTGGCCATTGAGCGCGTATACCTGGTCGAGGACATGGCTCGGGTAAAGCGCACGGTCGAAACCGAACGCCTGCGCTCCGCGCTGCTGACCTCGATCTCGCACGACCTCAAGACGCCGCTCGCCGCCGTGCTGGGGGCGGCCGGAACGCTGCGCGATCTTTCGAAAAAGCTCGGCGAGGCCGAGAAGGCCGATCTCGTGGCAACGATCATCGATGAATCGGAACGGCTCAATCGGTTCATTGCCAACTTGCTTGACATGACCAAGCTCGAATCCGGTGCCGTGGTTCCCAACATGGCCCTGCACGACCTCGGCGAAATTGTCGGCAGCGCCTTGCGGCGAGCGACCAAGATCCTGGCGCGCCATCGCGTCGATGTGGATCTGCAGGCCGACTTGCCGATGCTGGAGCTCGATGCCGTATTGTTCGAGCAGGCCCTGTTCAATCTCCTGGACAACGCGGCGAAGTACGCCCCCGCCGATACCGTGATCCGTGTCGAGAGCTGGCGCGAGCAGGACGTGGTTTGCCTGCGGGTGCTGGACGAGGGTGAAGGAATTCCTGCGGATGAGCTCGAGCACATCTTCGACAAGTTCTATCGCGCACAGAAGGGCGATCAGGTGCGTGCGGGAACCGGGCTGGGGCTCGCGATATCCCGCGGATTCGTGGAAGCCATGCGTGGAACGATTACCGCGGGCAACCGAGCCGACCGCAATGGGGCGGCATTTACGATCTCCTTGCCGATCCCGGCACTCACCAGGCAGCTGGACACCGCCGCATGAGCGCTGCTCCGGTCAAAGTCCTTGTCGTCGACGACGAGCCGCCCATCCGCAAGCTGCTGCGGATGGGCCTGAGCACGCAAGGGTATGAGATTCTCGAGGCGCCGAATGGGCGGACGGCGCTCGAGCTCATGGCCCAAGCGCCAGACCTCGTCATTATCGACCTCGGTCTCCCCGACATGCAGGGCCTCGAGCTGTTGCGGACCATGCGCGCGCGGAACGAAAGCGTTCCGATCGTCGTGCTGTCGAGTCGCGGCGACGAGGTGGGCAAGGTGCAAGCGCTCGATCTTGGCGCCGACGATTATGTGACCAAGCCATTCGGCATGGAGGAGCTGCTCGCGCGCATGCGCGCAGCATTGCGTCACCAGCTTCAGGTGCAGGGCGAACGGCCGATCTTTCGTGCCGGCGATCTCTCGGTCGATCTGGTGCGCCGCATCGTCAAGCTGGGAGACAAGGAGGTGAAGCTTTCGCCCAAGGAATACGAGCTCTTGCGGGTGCTGGTCCAGCATGCCGGCAAGGTACTGACCCACAAGTTCCTGCTCGGCGAACTGTGGGACGATCTGACCGACGCCCAATACCTGCGCGTCTACGTCCGGCAACTCAGGCAGAAAGTGGAGCGCGATCCCGAACGCCCGCAGCACATCCTGACTGAGACCGGCATCGGCTATCGGCTGCGGGCGCCGGACTGATTTGCCTGCGTTCGGGCATCGACAGGATGGCTCCGGTTGCGACCTCCAGTTGGGGTGCCAATGGACATCAAGAGCTTTCTCGCGCCGGGCGACGCGGTGGTGGACGTTCGCGCGTCGGACAAGACGCGCCTGCTGACGGAGCTTTGCAAGCGTGCCGCCGCGAGCCTCCAATTGGATGCCGACACCGTCTCGGGCGATATCCTGAAGCGTGAGGATTTGGGCTCCACCGGCGTCGGCGGCGGAGTTGCAATTCCACATGCCCGTATTGGAGGCTTGAAGGCGCCCTTCGGTATCCTGGCTCGCCTGAGAAAGGCCATCGACTTCGATGCGATTGACGGTCAGCCGGTCGATATCGTGTTTCTGCTGTTGCTCCCGACGGCTCCCGCGGGAGAGCAGCTCAATGCGCTTGCGTCTGTTGCACGAAAGTTGCGAGACCCGAAAATTGTCCGTGATCTGCGCCGCGCCAGCGACAGCACAAGTCTGTATCATGCTTTAATTTCTGCGACAGCATGAAACAACTGGTGCGTTGTCGTTCCCGATGCTACTGCCGGGTTGATCATGACGCAGGCAGCTACCGTCATCCGCTTCGAAGGCATCTCCAAAGTCTTTGCCGGTGGTCACCACCCGGCGCTCGATCGCGTCTCGCTGGCCGTTGGCAAAGGAGAATTCCTCGCCCTCGTCGGCGCGTCGGGCTCGGGCAAGACCACGCTCCTGCGGCTCATCAACCGCCTGACCGAACCGAGCTCGGGCAGCGTGCGCGTGGAAGGTGCGGACGTACGCGAGGTCGATCCGGTCAAGCTGCGTCGCGGCATCGGCTACGTGTTTCAGGGCATCGGCTTATTCCCGCACATGACCGTGGCGGAAAATATCGCCATCACACCGAAGCTGCTCGGCTGGGACAATTTGCGCACCGCGACGCGCATCGATGAAATGCTCGATTTGGTCCGCCTCGACCGAGCGCATCATCGCAACCGCTTTCCGCATGAGCTTTCCGGCGGCGAACGGCAAAGGGTGGGGGTGGCGCGCGCCCTCGCAGCACAGCCCGGGATCATTCTCATGGACGAACCGTTCGGAGCGCTCGATCCGCCTACGCGCGATGTACTCCAGCAGGACTATCGGCGTCTGCACGACGAGCTTGGGCTGACCACTGTCATGATCACGCACGATACGCTCGAAGCCGTGCTGCTCGCGGACCGCATCCTCGTCCTGCAAGCGGGCCGCGTGGTTGCCGACGGGCCGCCGCATGCGCTGCTGACTTCGGAACAGAGCGCCTATGTGCGCGACCTGATGCAAATGCCGCGCCGCCAAGCCGAACGGTTGCAAACTTTGATGGACGGGCGGCCCGCACCATGACATTCGATCCGCGAATTGCCGATGCCGTTGCGCGCCTTCCAGATTATCTCGGCAGTCACGTGCTCGTCAGCCTGACTGCTCTTGCGCTCGGTATTGCTGTCAGCTTTCCGTTGGCGCTGGCGTCAGCACGCCGACGCGCCTTGCGCGCGATCCTGCTCGCCGCAACCAGCATCGTTCAGACTATCCCCGGCCTCGCGCTGCTCGCGCTGTTCTATCCATTGCTGTTAGGAGTCTCAGCACTCTCTGAGCGCACGCTCGGTACGGGCTTTTCCGCCCTCGGCTTCATACCTGCGGTTCTTGCCCTCACGCTCTACAGCATGCTCCCGGTGCTTCGCAACACGATCACTGGGCTGACCGGCATCGACCCGGCCGTGAACGAAGCGGCACTCGGGGTCGGCATGACACGCGGCCAGTCGCTGATGATGGTCGAGCTGCCGCTGGCGGTTCCGGTCATCATGGCTGGTATTCGCACCGCGGCGGTTTGGGTGATCGGAACTGCGACGCTCTCGACGCCGATTGGACAAACCAGCCTCGGCAATTACATCTTCTCCGGCCTGCAGACGCAGAACTGGGTGTTCGTTCTGTTCGGCTGCGTCGCCGCTGCGGTGCTTGCAATCGTGGTTGACCAGTTGCTGGCGTTGGTGGAAAGCGGCACGCGCAACCGCAAGCGCGCCCGCGTTGCCGCCGGCGGCATCGGGCTCGGGTTGGTTCTGCTCGGAGCACTGGTGCCGACTTTCTCGCGGCCAGGCGCGACCACCATCATCGGCAGCAAGCCATTCGGCGAACAGTACGTTCTCGCGGCGCTGATACAGCAACGCCTGCAAGCGGCGGGCCTGGCGGCGGCGCGACGCGACGGGCTCGGCTCGAGTGTCATCCTGTCCGCGCTCGCTGCCGGAGAGATCGACATCTACGTCGACTACTCCGGCACAATCTGGGCGAATGCGATGCATCGCACCGCCGCGGCCTCGCCGGACGAGGTGCTTGAAGGCGTGACTGGCTGGCTTGAACAACAGCACGGCATAAAGTTGCTGGGCAAGCTCGGCTTTGAAAACGCCTACGCGCTGGCGATGCCGCGCCACCGTGCGGAGGCGCTCGGCACCAGTTCGATCGACGAGCTTGCGCGCTATGCCTCGAGACTTTCGATCGCGGGCGACTACGAATTCTTCGCCCGCCCAGAATGGGCGGCTATCCGCGATTCCTATCATCTCGCGTTCCGCGAACAGCGCCAGATGCAGGCGGAATTCATGTACACCGCTGTCGCGGCGGGCGACATCGACGTCATTGCAGCCTATACGAGCGACGCCCGCATTGCGCAGTACGATCTCGTCGTCCTTGCCGACCCGAAACACGCGATTCCACCCTACGACGCAATCCTCCTGGTGTCGCCCCGGCGGGCCACCGATCGCGCGCTCCTCGACGCCCTGCACCCGCTGGTCGGTGCGATCGATGTGACGTTGATGCGAGAGGCGAACCTGCGCGGCACAGGCAGCGCGGGGGCGTCACCAGAGGCCGCGGCGCGCTGGCTTTGGAGCGAGATTGAGCGGATGGGTACCAATAAACGGAGCAGCAGGTCGCAGGTCGATGCCGGGCGATAAACGCCTTTCGATTGTCGTCCCGGACGCCCCGGACCGATTGGGAGCCGATCCGGGCCCAAGTACTCCGGCTGCGCAAAGAGGTGCAGCAGGGAGTCCTGGGTCCCGGCTCTCGCGCCCTGCGGCGCTCGGCAGGCATGTCAATGGAAGGGCAGTGCACGCCAGTGCGCCGCATATACCGGCTGCATTGCCTTGGTGCTCGCAGAGTTGCAGACTGCCTGGAGCCTGGAAATCAGGAAGGGGAACAGAATGGCACAACGAACGCTCAGCGCACGCCTGCTGGCAGTCACGCTGGCATCCGGGATTCTTGCGCTCGCTGCTGCCCCCAAGGCCGAAGCGCAAACCACGGTCCGCATCGCCAAGCAGTTCGGCATCTCCTATCTGCCGCTCACCATCATGGAGCAGAAGAGGCTGCTCGAAGAATACGGCCGGCGCGCTGGCCTCGATCTCAAGACGGAATGGGTGCAGTTCGTCAGCGGCGCGCCGATGAATGAAGCGATCATTTCCGGCCACCTGGACTTCGCGTCCGGCGGCGTCGGTCCGCTCCTGACCATCTGGGGCCGGACGCGCGGCAACATCGGGGTCAAGGGAGTAGCGGCTATCAACTCGATGCCGCTCTATCTCAACACGATCAATCCGCAAGTGCACTCGATCAAGGATTTCTCCGACAAGGACCGCATTGCACTGCCCGCCGTGAAGGTCTCGATTCAGGCGATCACGCTGCAGATGGCGGCCGAGAAGGTGTTCGGGCCGGGTCAGCACGGGAAGCTCGATCCCCTCACCGTGTCGCTCAGCCATCCCGACGGCATGGCCAGCATGTTGAGCGGAAGGTCGGAGATCACCGCGCATTTCACCTCGGCGCCGTTCATGTATCAGGAACTGGAGGACAAGCGCGTGAACAAGGTCCTCGACAGCTACGAGGTGGTGGGTGGACCGCATACGTTCAACGTCGTGTGGACGACCACCAAGTTCGCTACCGAGAATCGCAAAGTGGTCGAAGCCTTCGTTGCGGCGCTCGATGACGTGATGAAGCAAATCGCCGCCGACCCTGCCGCGGCCGCGGCGTTATGGGTCAGGGCCGAAAACTCGAGGCTGTCGGCCGAGTACGTCGAAAGGTTGATCCGCTTGCGCGAGAACGAATGGACGATGGTGCCGAAGAAGATCATGGCCTATGCCGATTTCATGAACCGGGTGGGCGCGCTCGCGGTGAAACCGGCGGACTGGCGGGAGGTGTTCTTTCCCGACACGCACGGCCTGCCGGGGAGCTGAGATGCTGCAGGTCGAGGTGTGGCGCGGTACCGACCGGGGACGCTTTCAGAGCTTCGCGGTGCCGCGGCGCGAGCACCAGACCATTCTCGACGTGGTGACCGAAATCCAACGCGAGCAGGATGCGACGCTCGCCTACCGCTTTGCCTGCCGCGTCGGCATGTGCGGCTCCTGCGCCATGGTGGTGAACGGGCGCCCGCGCTGGACCTGTCGAACGCGTGTGTCCGACGTCGTCGGTGACGACAACCGGCTGCGGCTCGAGCCCCTGCACAATTTCGCTGTGGTGAAGGACCTCGCCGTGGAAATGACGCGCTTCTTCGACAAGTGGCGCGACGCCGAGGGCTCGTTCCAATCCGCCCGCACACGCGACGATGATTTCGCCATCGTCCCGCCGTCGTCACCGCGGCGGCAGGCGGCCGATGCGGGCATCGAATGCATCGGCTGCGGCGTCTGCTATTCCGCTTGCGACGTGGTGAGCTGGGACGCCAGCTATCTCGGGCCCGCAGCCCTCAACCGCACCTGGACGCTGGTCAATGACGTGCGCGATGCGGCCGGCGCGGCGCGCCTCGACGCAGTAGCGGGAGATAACGGGTGTCACTCCTGTCACGTCCATATGAGCTGCACGACGTTCTGTCCCAAAGGCTTGGGCCCGACCTATGCGATTGCGGGCCTCAAGCGCGCCGTGACCGCGCGCGCGCTCACCGGGAGGACCGGTTGACCGCGGCGCTCTTCATCGCGCAGCGGGCAACGGCGGTCGTTCTGGCATTTGCCGTGACCATCCATCTCGCCACCATCGTCTACGCGGCGCGCGGCGGGCTGACGGCTGCCGAGATCCTGGCGCGCACGCGGGGTAATGGCTGGTTCCTCGCGCTCTACCTCGTCTTCGTCGCGGCAGTCGCGATCCATGCGCCGATCGGGCTGCGCACCATCGTTCGCGAATGGAGCGCCTGGCGCGGGCGCTCGCTCGATCTTGCGGTTGCCGGATTTGGCGCCCTGCTTCTGGCGATGGGAATGGGCGCCGCGCTCGTCCTGTTCCTGGCATGATGCGCGCATCGCACACGCAACCGGGATTTGTGGCGGCGCTGCTGCACCGCCTGTCCGGGCTGGCGCTGGCGATCTTCCTGCCGATCCACTTCCTCGCCCTTGCGACGGCATTGCGCGGCGCCGACGCGCTCGACACCGTCCTGGCGATGACCAACAACCCGGTCCTGAAGCTCGCCGAGTTCGCGCTCGTCGTGGCGCTCGCCTCGCATATGACGCTCGGCCTGCGCGTCCTTGCGGTCGAATTCCTTCCCATTCGCGAACGCACGGCGGCGACCGTGTCGCTGTCCGTGGTCGTGAGCTTGGCGGTCGGCCTCGTGTTCCTGCTCAACGTGCAGTAATCCGCCATCGATCAAAGAATGCGAATGAGCGGTCGCTCGGCGGTCGGATCGATTTCAACCATGGCACCGTTGGGAACCGCCTGGGTGATATCAAGGTCGAACCCGGAGATCATGGTGAAATCGGCCAGGGCCGCGCCCTGGACCATGATCGGATTGACGGTGTTCAGCACCAGCGCGACCGGCATCTTCGCGCGCGCCTTCATCTCGTGCAACATCCATGCGGTCGCGACGCCGCCCTTGGCGGCATCGAGCACGAGCACGCGACCCACATAACTTTCGCCGGCGAGCTTGTGCTCAGGCCGCGAAAATACGCCGCGCGCGCGGTCGAGATCATAGCGCGCGGAGAATCCATCCCTGGCGACGAGCGCCGGTCCCTCCACCTTCGCGCCCATGCCCGCCGCCGCGTAGAAGATTTTGCCGCTCATGAGGCAATCTTTCCCCCGGCGCAGGCCGCGTCGATGCAGGCCTCCATGGAGAGAAGCGCCGGCCTGTAGCCATAACCGCTGATGATGTTGGCGAGCTTCGCCGAGTTGGTGGCGAGCCGTGTCCAGCCGTTCGCCTCCGCCATCTCGCGGGCGTAACTCTGATAGAAGCACATGCCGGCGAGCACGCTCGCGCCCGCACTTTCGATACGCGCGGTGAGGCCCAGGCGATCCGCGTCCGCCTTCATCTGCGGGCTGGTGACGGCAAACAGCGGGATCGCCACGCGTCGCCCGTCGAGCAGGCCTGCCACTTGCTGCATCTCGACCAGGCTGAGCTGCGGCGCCGAGAAGACCACCAGGTCGGCCTGGTCGAGCGCATACGCGGCCTGGAAAGCGCGTATCTCCGCCTCGCCCACCTCGTGCGTCGTCAGTGCGGTCGCGGACGAAGCAACGTCGGCGAGCAGTTGCGCCTCCGGCGTGATCCCCACCATGTGAAACAGCGCGACCGAGCCATGGCTCGCCAGGGCCGCGCCGAAATGCTTCATTTCGTCGGACGTGGGCGCATCCCCGATGCCGACGAGCGCCGGCACCTGCCAGTAGTCTCCCGCCAGACGGCCGACGATTCCGCCGAGTGCGCCCCAGTCGTTGAGTGCCCGCGGCCTAAAGGCGATCCTCACCGTCAAGGTGGCCTGGCGCCGCTGCTCCAGATGGTAGCCGTAGCGCGGCGTACGGCCGGTCAGACCCGCGCTCAACGCCGATGGGCCGCCCTCGAAATTTGACCGAGCGCCGCACACACTGTTTGCATAGATCACGACGCCGGTGTCGCCATAGGCGACGTGCTCGCCGCGGACCGGTGGCATGAACGTCTGATAGCTGATGCAGGTGTCCGTCATCAGGACACCGAGCGCCTCGAATGCGGCGATGACGCGGCGCTCGAGGTCGAGCATCCAGGGCTGCTGCCCGAGGCG
>Ga0081538_10003268_pt1 | contig 15389 bp, 15 predicted proteins | sample TabmetS5T2R1_FD_71022 | JGI IMG/M metagenome (GOLD analysis project Ga0081538, IMG submission 71022) | Tabebuia heterophylla rhizosphere microbial communities from the University of Puerto Rico - S5T2R1 | ecosystem: Host-associated > Plants > Roots > Rhizosphere ... | reverse complement strand
GGTGCGCAACCGCGGAGCACGGCCGGATGCCTGGGAGAAGGAGCACATCGAGGCCGAGCTGCTCGATCCCGGGTGGCCGAAGGGGCAGACCTTCAGCGCCGTGACCGAGCAGAGCGGCCGTGAGGCCTTCCGGATCCTCGTGCCGGAATACTACACGGCCGGTTGCCTGGCCTGCCATGGTGAGCCCAAGGGCGAGATTGACGTCACCGGCTATCCGAAGGAAGGCGGCCAGCTGGACGATCTCGGAGGCGTGATCAGCATCACGCTGTTTCACTGACCTGCGCGACCGCCGGCCGAGGCGCGCTCCGGCGCTTTCGGCAGCGGTCGAGCGACAGGATGGCCGATGGCTCGATTTTCGATCTTTTCCCGACTCGTGCTGCTGGCTGCGGTGCTGCTGTGCGTTCTGATCGGCACCAATCTCTATCTCGGCCGCGAGCTGGGCCGCAACGTCGACGTGCTGGTCGAGCAGGGCGAAGCGATCGACCTGGTCAAGACCGCCGACAAGGCCAACGTCGCGTTCGGTGACCTGAAGTACTGGCTTGCCGATCTGGCGGTCAGCCTCCTCGTGCGGGCGGAGACGCGGGCGGCAGAAGCGCGCGAGCGGCTGAATGCGGAGCTCGCCATCCTCGAGTCCTATGCCCCGGCCGAGGTCGAGGCGATTCGCGCCGAGATCGATGCGCTCGTCGAGGTGGCTTACCAAGCGGTCGACGCCTACACCGACAACCAGCGCGTGGTCGGCAACTCGCTGATGGCCACCGCCCGACAGCACATCGAGGCGGTGGACGAGCTGTTGAGCGGTCTGGTGGCGAGGCTGCAGGCCGAGGCGCAGACGGAGCGGGACGTCGCGATCGAGCATGCCCGAGACACCGTCGCGAGCGCCGTGGCGATGGTCGTCCTGGCGAGCGTGCTCGGCATCGCGCTGACCGTCGTGATCGTCCACTCCATCACCGGCCCCCTGCGACGCCTGGTCAATGCGATCGAGGCCATCACCAGCGGCAATCTCAACACGCCGGTGCCTCGCGGCGGCCGGGACGAGATCGGCGCGATGGCACGCACCTTGGCCATGTTCCGGGACAACCTCGCAGAACGAGAGCGCCTGACCGCCGAGCGGGAGCAGGCGCAAGCCGCGGTCCGCCACATGCAGAGCCGCCTGACCGACGCGGTCGAGAGCATCTCGCAGGGCTTCGCGCTGTTCGATACCGCCGATCGGCTGGTGCTGTGCAACAGCCGCTACGGCGAGATGCTGCATGCCGGCGATCACAGCGCGATCCTGCCCGGCACGCCCTTCGAAGCGATCATCCGCGACACCGCCGAGAGCGGCCAGATCCGCGAGGCGCTCGGTCGGGTCGACGCCTGGGTCGCCGAGCGGCTGGCGCGGCACCGCGAGCCCGGCGCGCCGATCATCCAGCAGCGCACGGACGGCCGCTGGGTCCAGATCACCGAACGCAAGACCCACGACGGCGGCATCGTCGCGATCTATGCCGACATCACCGATCTCAAGCGCACGGAGGAGGCGCTGCACGAGAGCGTCGAGCGTTTCGACCTCGCGATGCGCGGCTCCAACGAGGGCCTTTGGGACTGGAACCGGACGACCGGCCAGATCGAGGTATCGTCACGGTTCAAAGAACTCACGGGCGTCGAGACCGAGGGCCCGACGATCGACTCCAAAGCCTGGCTCGACGGGCTGCATCCCGACGACCGGGCGCGCAATCAAGAGGACATCCGCGCTCATCTGCGCGGCGAGACCGACTATCTGTCCTCCGAATACCGGGTGCTGCAGCCGAACGGCACTTACCGCTGGGTTCTGACCCGGGGGTTGGGCGTGCGCGACAAGCGAGGCAGGGTCTATCGTGTGGTCGGCTCGCTCGGCGACATTACCGCCCGCAAGCAGGCCGAGCTCGAGCTGCGCGACGCGATGGCGCAGGCCGAGGAGGCGACCCGCGCCAAGAGCCAGTTCCTGGCCAACATGAGCCACGAGCTGCGCACCCCCTTGAACGCGGTGATCGGCATCACGGAAATGCTGGAGGAGGATGCCGAGGATCTCGGCCAGGATGACTTCATCGAGCCGCTGCGGCGGATTCGCGGCGCCGGCAATCATCTGCTGCATCTGATCAACGAGATCCTGGACCTGTCCAAGATCGAGGCCGGCCGGCTCGAGCTGCACTACGAGGACTTCGACGTCAAGGCGCTGATCGACGAGATCGCGATGACCGCAGCGCCGCTGGCCGACAAGAACCACAACCGGCTCGAGATCCACTGCCCGGACGACATCGGCCAGATGCGCGCGGACATGACCAGGCTCCGCCAGGTGCTGCTCAACCTGCTGAGCAACGCGTGCAAGTTCACCGAGAACGGCGAGGTCAGCCTCAAGGTGACGAGGGACGGCGATGAGCTGGCCTTCGCGGTCAAGGATTCCGGCATCGGCATGAGCCCCGACCAGGTGGCCAAGCTGTTCCAGGAATTCAGCCAGGCCGACAGCTCGACCACCCGCAAATACGGCGGCACCGGGCTGGGCCTGGCGATCAGCCGGCGCCTGTGTCGGCTGATGGGCGGCGACGTCACCGTCGACAGCACGCGCGGCCTGGGCAGCACGTTTACGGCGAGCCTGCCCGCGCGGAGCCGGGAGGCGGTGGAGACAGCCGGTGCCCCGCCTGCCGCCACTATCCTTGAGCATCCTTCCGTCCCGGCGTTGCCGGAGGTGGAGCGGGCCAGAGGCGGCAAGATCCTGGTGATCGACGACGAGCAGACGGTACGCGATCTGATGCGCCGGTTCCTCGCGCGCGAAGGCTTCGACGTCGTCACCGCGCGGGACGGCCGCGAGGGCCTGGAGCTCGCGCGCAAGCTGCGCCCGGCCCTGATCACGCTGGATGTGCTGATGCCCGAGTTCGACGGCTGGAGCGTGCTGCAGGCGCTGAAGGCGGATCCCGAGCTGGCTCAGATACCGGTCCTGATGCTGACGATCCTGGACGAGAAGCACAAGGGCTATGCGCTGGGCGCGGCCGACTACATGACCAAGCCGTTCGACCGCGACCGGCTGCGGGCGCTGCTCGCCAAATATGCCAGGGCCGGCGCCAAACGCATCCTGGTGGTGGACGACGACGCCGAGCACCGCCGCCGGCTGTCACGGATGCTGGAGGGCGAGGGCTGGCAGGTGACCGAGGCCGAGAACGGCCGAGTGGGCCTGGAGCGCTTTGCCGAGTCGGCGCCGGACCTGATCATACTAGATCTGATGATGCCCGAGATGGACGGCTTCGAGTTCCTGAGCGAGCTGCGCGGCAGCGGCGCGCTCGCCGACGTTCCGGTCGTGGTGATTACGGCGGCTGAGCTCACCGACGAGGACCGCGAGCGCCTGAACGGCGGGGTCGAGCGGATCCTGCAGCGCTCGGAATTTCAGCCGGACGACCTGCTGGCCGAGGTACGAACCCTGGTTGCGCGGTCCTTCAGCCGGGCGGAACGCGTCGAGCCACAGGAAGAGGTCGAGAGCTCGTAAGATGCCTAAGATCCTCTACGTCGAAGACAACGAGGACAACGTTTACATGCTGGTCCGGCGGCTCGAGCGTAAGGGCTTCGAGGTGCTGGTCGCGCCCGACGGCGAGCAGGGCGTGGCGATGGCGCGCAAGGAACATCCGGACCTGATCCTCATGGATCTGAACATGCCGGTGCTGGACGGCTGGGAGGCGACCCGGCAGCTCAAAGGCGCGCCCGACACCCAGGCGATCCCGGTCATCGCGCTCTCGGCGCATGCGATGAGCGGTGATCGCGAGCGGGCGCTCGAGGCCGGCTGCGACGAGTACGACACCAAGCCCGTGCGCATGGACAGCCTGATGGCCAAGATCCGTGCTCTGCTGCCAGGGATCGTCGAGCCGTGAGCGACGCCGAGGCAGCGATCCTGGTCGTGGACGACAACGACGACAACCGCTACACGCTGACCAGGCGGCTCAGGCGGCAGGGCTTCACCGACCTGACGGAGGCGACGTCGGGCAGAGAAGCGCTGGAGCAGGTTGCAAGGCGGCCGTTCGATCTGGTGCTGCTCGACGTGATGATGCCGGAGATGAACGGCTACCAGGTGCTCGAGCATCTGAAGGCCGACGACAAGCTGCGCCATATCCCGGTGATCATGATCTCGGCGCTCTCGGAGCTCGACAGCGTGGTGCGCTGCATCGAGCTCGGCGCCGAGGACTACCTGCCCAAGCCATTCAATGCGGTCCTGCTCAACGCCCGGATCGGCGCATCGCTCGAGCGCAAGCGGCTGCACGATCGCGAGCGCGCTCATCTCGCGGAGATCGATCGCCAGCGACAGCGCGCCGACGAGCTGCTGCATGCCATGCTGCCCGTGCCGGCGGTGAGCGAGCTCAAGGCCAACGATCGGATCGAGCCGCGCCGCTTCGACGACGTCGCCGTCCTGTTCGCCGACGTGGTCGGCTTCACGCGCTATTGCGATCGCAATCCGCCCGAGGCGGTGGTTGCCAATCTTGACCACCTGGCAAGCACCTTCGAGAGGATCACGGACGCCCATGGCCTGGAGAAGATCAAGACGGTCGGCGACGCCTTCATGGCCACCGCGAACCTGCTCGACCGCCACGCCGACCCGGTGATGGCAAGCCTGCGCGCCGCGTTCGCCCTGGCGGACGCCGCCCGCAGCACGCCCGCCGGCTGGCAGATGCGCAGCGGCATCCATATCGGTCCGGTGGTGGCTGGCGTGGTCGGCTCGCGCAAGTTCAGCTTCGACCTGTGGGGCGATACGGTCAATCTCGCGCAACGGCTCTCGTCGCTCGGTGCCGAGCCGGCAGTCCATCTCTCGGCCGCAGCCTGGGCGCGCGTCGCCGAGCGAGCCACCGGCAGCTCGTTGGGCGAGCTCGACGTCAAAGGCAAGGGCAACGTCGAGATCGTGCGCTGCCTGTCGATCGACGAGTGAGGTCGTGATGCTCGAGAAAGCCCGTCATCTGGCCCTGCCCGCGGCATTCGCCCTGATCCTCGCAGCGCTGCCGTCGCTGGCAGGCCAGAGTCCGGCCGCACCGCCGCAGAGCCAGCGGCAGACCCCGATACAGCAGGCGCGCCAAGCTCCCTCGCTCGAGACACTGCTGCAGCAGTTCGACGCCCGCGCCCCCGAGCCGCGCGGCAGCATCCGGCTCGATGCCTGGGTCGAGACCGGCGATGCCGGCAAGGAGCTGGTCATCGCGGTGATACCGGAGGGCGAGACCAAGCTGGTCGCGGATCCTGGCATCACGGTGACCCCGGCGGCGCGCATCGGGGTCAAGTGGCAGGTACCCCTGCCCTACCGGATGGTCGATACCGGACGCGACTACTTCGATCCGCCGGCGATGGTCCGGCTGCCCTTCACCAGCGCTGACGATCAGCCGCTACAGCTGCTGGTCGAATACGCGTGGTGTTTCGTCGACTTCCAGTGCTTCTTCGGCGAACAGGAGCTGACCGTGGCGACCACCGCGCCCTAGCCATCGCGCCGGACCTCCTGCGCATGCGGAGGGGCGCGGCATCTGGTCTACTGGACTTGCTTCAAAACCATTCCAAATGCTAAGCAGTGGGCGCGCTCTTCGGGCTGCCTGATCCTGACAGTCATGCTTGATCGGCGTTGAGGCTCGACCTTCGACGCTCCTTCCGAACGCGCGAGACGCCAATGGAAGCGCTGCTGCTGGAATACCTGCCGATCCTGATCTTTCTGGGCATCGCCGTGGGCATGACCCTGATGATCCTGCTGGCCTCGTTCGTGATCGCACGGCAGCGGCCCGACACGGAGAAGCTGTCGCCGTACGAATGCGGCTTCGATCCGTTCGAGGATACCCGCGGCCGGTTCGACGTGCGTTACTATCTGGTGGCGATTCTGTTCATCATCTTCGACCTGGAGGTTGCCTTCCTGTTCCCCTGGGCGGTCTCGCTCGGCAACATCGGGATGTTCGGCTTCTGGTCGATGATGTTCTTTCTCGTCATCCTGACCATCGGTTTCGTCTACGAGTGGAAAAAGGGGGCACTGGAATGGGAGTAGCGAGCCCCGCAGAGCTGGCCCCAAGGGGCCGCGAGACGCATCTGTTCGAGCAGGTCAACGAGAGCCTGCAGGACAAGGGTTTTGTCGTGACCCAGCTCGAGAGCCTGGTGAACTGGGCGCGGGCGGGTTCGCTGTGGCCGATGACCTTTGGCCTCGCGTGCTGCGCGGTCGAGATGATGCACGCCGCGGCGAGCCGCTATGATCTCGACCGGCTAGGGTTGGTGTTCCGGCCGAGCCCGCGTCAGTCGGACGTGATGATCGTCGCCGGAACGCTGTGCAACAAGATGGCCCCGGCACTGCGCAAGGTCTACGACCAGATGGCCGAGCCGCGCTACGTGATCTCGATGGGTTCGTGCGCCAACGGCGGCGGCTACTATCACTATTCCTACTCGGTGGTGCGCGGCTGCGATCGGATCGTGCCGGTCGACGTCTATGTGCCCGGCTGCCCGCCGACGGCCGAAGCGCTCGTCTACGGCATTCTGCTGCTGAAGCGGAAGATCCAGCGCACCGGAACGATCGAGCGATGAGCGGCCGACGCTCGCACGGACACGGGTGAGGCGGGCATGGCGATTCAGACCATCGCCGAGCGCGAGACCGCCTTGCGCGAGCTGTTGGACGAGATCGCGCCGACGCTCGGCGACGTGCTGATCGAGAGCACGATTGCGCACGGCGAGCTGACGCTGCGCGTCCGCGCCGGCGCGATCGCCCGGGTTCTGACCTATCTGCGCGACGAGCCGAACTGTCAGTTCAAGTTGCTGGTCGACGTCTGCGGCGTCGACTACCCCGAGCGCGAGCAGCGCTTCGAGGTGGTTTATCACTTGCTTTCGCCGCGCCAGAACCAGCGCATCCGAGTCAAGGTCGATACCGATGAGGTCACGCCAGTGCCGTCGGTGACCAGGGTGTTCTCGTCGGCCATGTGGTACGAGCGCGAGACCTGGGACATGTTCGGCATCTACTTCTCCGACCATCCCGATCTGCGCCGGCTGCTGACCGACTACGGCTTCGAGGGCCATCCCATGCGCAAGGACTTTCCGCAGACCGGCTATGTCGAGGTCCGTTACGACGACGAGCAAAAGCGCGTCATCTATGAGCCCGTACGGCTGCGCGAGGACTGGCGCAACTTCGACTTCCTCAGCCCGTGGGAAGGCACTGGGGTGCTGCCGGGCGACGAGAAAGCCGACGAAGCCGCGAGCTAGGATCAAGGTCGATGCCCGAGATCACGGTCCAGAACTACACCATGAACTTCGGGCCTCAGCACCCGGCGGCGCATGGCGTCATGCGCCTGGTGCTCGAGCTCGACGGCGAGGTGGTCGAGCGCGCCGATCCGCATATCGGGCTCCTGCATCGCGGCACCGAGAAGCTGATCGAGTACCGGCCCTATCTGCACAGCGTCGGCTATTTCGACCGCCTCGACTACGTCTCGATGATGTGCCAAGAGCACGCCTATGTGCTCGCGATCGAGAATCTGCTCGGCATCGAGATTCCCGAGCGCGCCCAATACATTCGGGTGCTGTACTCGGAGATCACGCGGATCCTGAACCACCTCCTCAACGTGACTACGATGGCGCTCGACATCGGCGCCATGACGCCGATGCTCTGGGGCTTCGAGGAGCGCGAGAAGCTCATGGAGTTCTACGAGCGGGTGTCGGGTGCCCGCATGCACGCCAACTATTTCCGGCCGGGCGGCGTGCATCGGGATTTGCCGGCGGGCCTGACCGAGGACATCGCGGCCTGGATGAAGACCTTTCCCAAGGTGCTCGACGACATCGAGCGCCTGCTGAACGAGAATCGGATTTTTCTCCAGCGCACCGTCGACATCGGCGTGATGAGCATCGAGGAGGCGCTCGACTACGGTTTCACCGGTCCGATGCTGCGCGCCTCGGGCCTGCCGTGGGATCTGCGCAAGAGCCAGCCCTACGAGGTCTACGACCGGATGGACTTCGACATCCCGGTCGGCCGGCACGGCGACTGCTTCGATCGCTATCTGGTGCGCATGGCCGAGATGAGAGAATCCTTGAAGATCATGACGCAATGCCTTGAGCAGATGCCCGACGGGCCGATCAAGTACCGGGACCACAAGATCTCGCCGCCGACCCGCGCGGAGCTGAAGCGCTCCATGGAAGCGTTGATCCATCACTTCAAGCTCTACACCGAAGGCTTTCACGTGCCTGAGGGCGAGAGCTATGCCGCGGTCGAGGCGCCGAAGGGCGAGTTCGGCGTCTACCTGGTCGCCGACGGCACCAACCAGCCCTACCGCTGCAAGATCCGGGCGACCAGCTACCCGCATCTCGCCGCTATCGAGAAGATGGCCAAGGGGCACATGCTGGCGGACATTCCTGCGATCGTCGGCTCGATCGACCTAGTGTTCGGGGAGATCGATCGTTGAGCGCGGCCGTGCCGTTCGCTTTCACGCCCGAGAACGACGCCAAGGCCAAGGCCTGCATCGCGCGCTATCCGACCGGCCGTCAGGCGAGCGCAGTCCTGCCGCTGCTGACGCTCGCCCAGGACCAGCACGGCGGCTGGCTGCCCAAGGACGCGCTCGACTACGTGGCCGAGTACCTCGAGATGCCGCGGATCCGGGTCTACGAGGTCGCCTCGTTCTACGACATGTTCAACACCAAGCCCACGGGCCGCATCCAGATCCGCGTCTGCCGCACCACGCCGTGCTGGCTGTGCGGCTCGGACGAGGTGCTCAAGGCCTGCGAGGAGACGCTCGGCATCAAGGCCGGCGAGTCGACCGAGGACGGCCGCTTCTTCCTGCGTGAATTCGAGTGCCTGGGCGCCTGCGCCAACGCGCCGATCCTGTGGGTCGACGACGACTTTTACGAGGACCTGGACGGCCCCAAGACGCGCGCGATCATCGAGGCCCTGCAGCGCGGCGAGCGGCCGAGAGCGGGCTCGCAGACCGGACGGCAGGCCTCGATGGCGGCCGGCGGCAAGACCACGCTCCTCGAGCTGCCGCCTTATGATCCGCCGGCTGCGCCCGACGGCGGGCACCAGCAGCCGGAGAGTGCTTCCTGATGCTGAGCGACAAGGATCGAATCTTCACCAATCTCTACGGCGAGCAGCCCTGGAGCCTCGCGGCCGCGCGCAAGCGCGGCGACTGGGAGGGCACCAGGGAGGTGATCCACAAAGGACGCGACTGGATCGTCGAGGAGATGAAGCAGTGCGGCCAGCGCGGCCGCGGCGGTGCCGGCTTCCCGACCGGGCTGAAGTGGTCGTTCATGCCCAAGAAGGTCGATGGCCCGGCCTATCTGGTGGTCAATGCCGATGAGAGCGAGCCCGGGACCTGCAAGGACCGGGAGATCCTGCGCCACGACCCGCACAAGCTGCTGGAGGGCTGCCTGCTGGCGGGCGTGGGGATGGGCGCCACCGCCTGCTACATCTACATCCGCGGCGAGTTCGTGCGCGAGGCCCAGGTGCTCGAGGCGGCGATCGGCGAAGCCTACGAGGCCGGACTGCTCGGCAAGAACGCCTGCGGCTCAGGCTACGACTACGAAGTTTTTCTCCACCGCGGTGCCGGCGCCTACATCTGCGGCGAGGAGACCGGGCTGCTCGAGAGCCTCGAGGGCAAGAAGGGTCAGCCGCGTCTCAAGCCCCCCTTCCCCGCCGCGGTCGGGCTGTACGGCCGGCCGACCACGGTCAACAACGTCGAGACCATCGCGCAGGCTGCGGTGATCCTGAAGCGCGGCGCCGCCTGGTTCACGAGCTTCGGCCGCCCGAAGAACAGCGGCACCAAGATCTATTGCGTCTCGGGCCACGTGAACCACCCGTGCACGGTCGAGGACGCGATGAGCATCCCGCTGAGGGAGCTGATCGAGAAGCACGCCGGCGGCGTGCGCGGCGGCTGGGACAACCTGCTGGCGGTGATCCCGGGCGGCGCATCGGTGCCGCTCCTGCCGAAGTCGATCTGCGAGGACGTCCTGATGGATTTCGATTCGCTCGCCGAAGCCGGCAGTGGCCTCGGCACCGCGGGCGTCATCGTGATGGACAAATCGACCGACATCGTCGCCGCGATCGCGCGGCTGTCGCATTTCTACATGCACGAGTCCTGTGGCCAGTGCACGCCCTGCCGCGAAGGCACCGGCTGGCTCTGGCGCGTGATGACGCGGCTGCGCGACGGGCGGGCGGCGATCGACGAGATCGACATGCTCCAGGACGTGACCAAGGAGATCGAGGGCCATACGATCTGCGCGCTGGGGGACGCGGCGGCATGGCCGATTCAAGGCCTGATCCGTCACTTCCGACCCGAGCTCGAGCGGCGGATCAAGGAGTACATGCGAGCGCAGGCGGCTTGAGGCGTCGCGCGTAAGCACGCCCGAAGCGGCAACGAAGGACACGTGATGCCGAAACTGACCATCGATGGCCGGGAAATCGAGGTGCCGCCGGGCTCGACCGTGCTGCAGGCCTGCGAAGCGGCTGGCCGCGAGATTCCGGTGTTCTGCTTCCACCCGCGGCTCGAGATCGCGGGCAACTGCCGGATGTGCCTGGTCGAGGTCGAGCGCTCGCCCAAGCCCGTGGCGTCGTGCGCGATGCCGGCGGCCGAAGGCATGGTGGTCAAGACCGATTCACCGATGGTGCATAAGGCGCGCAAGGGCGTGCTCGAGATCCTGCTGATCAATCACCCGCTGGACTGCCCGATCTGCGATCAGGGCGGCGAGTGCGACCTGCAGGATCTGACGCTGTTCTACGGCCCCGATCACTCGCGCTTCGCCGAGAACAAGCGCGGCGTCACCGACAAGCATCTGGGGCCGCTGATCTCGACCCACATGACGCGCTGCATCCACTGCACCCGCTGCATCCGGTTCGCGAGCGAGATCGCGGGCGTCGAGGAGCTGGGTGCGACCGGGCGCGGCGAGCACATGGAGATCGGCACCTGGGTCGAGGCCACGATCATGTCGGAGCTGTCCGGCAACATGATCGACATCTGCCCGGTCGGCGCGCTCAACTCCAAGCCCTACGCCTACCGGGCGCGCTCCTGGGAGCTGAAGAAGACCGAATCGATCGACGTGCTCGATGCGGTCGGCTGCAACATCTCGGTCGACACCCGCGGCAGCGAGGTGATGCGGATCTTGCCGCGGCTGAACGAGGACATCAACGAGGAGTGGATCTCGGACAAGACCCGTTTTGCTTACGACGGCCTGAAGAAACGCCGCCTGGACGTGCCGATGGTCAAGCGCGACGGCAAGCTGCGGGAGGCGAGCTGGCAGGACGCGTTCGCCGCGATCCGGGCGCGCCTCGACGGGCTCGCCGGCGACAGGATCGCTGCGATCGTCGGCGACCTGGTCGACTGCGAAGCCATGGTCCTCCTGAAGGATCTGATGGCGTCGCTCGGCTCGCCGCATCTGGACTGTCGGCAGGACGGCGCCAGGCTCGATGCCAAGGCCCGCTGCAGCTATCTCTTCAACACCACGATCGCGGGCATCGAGCAGGCCGATCTCTGCCTCTTGATCGGCACCAATCCGCGCTTCGAGGCGCCGCTCGTGAACGCGCGGATCCGCAAGCGCTGGCGCCGGGGCGGGTTCACCGTCGGGCGCATCGGGCCGCCGGACGATCTGACCTACCCGGTGGTCGAGCTCGGCGCCGGCCCGGAGAGCCTGGGCGAGCTCGTCGACGGCAGCCATGCGTTCTGTGAGCGGCTGAAGGCCGCCGAGCGCGCGATGCTGATCGTCGGCCAGGGCGCGCTCGTCCGCCCGGACGGCACTGCGATCCTCGCGGCCGCGCGCGCGCTCGCCGACGGCTTCGGCATGATCGGCGACGCCTGGAACGGGTTCAACGTGCTGCACACCGCAGCCGCCCGCGTCGGCGGGCTCGATCTCGGGCTCGTGCCGGGCAAGGGCGGCAGCGACGTCGAGGGCATCCTGAAGGCCGCCGGCAAGGGCGAGATCGAGGTGGTCTATCTGCTCGGCGCCGACGAGATCGCGCCCGAGTGGCTGGGCGACGCCTTCGTGATCTATCAGGGTCACCACGGCGATCGCGGCGCCGCGCGGGCGGACGTGATCCTGCCGGGCGCCGCCTACACGGAGAAGGATGCCATCTACGTCAACACCGAAGGCCGGCCGCAGCGCGCCGAGCGCGCGATCTTCCCGCCCGGCGAGGCCAAGGAGGACTGGCGGATCCTGCGCGCGCTCTCCGAGGTGCTGGGCCACCCCGTGCCGCTGAACACGCTGGGCCAGGTCCGCGCGAGGCTCGCCGAGCTGGCGCCGCAGCTGGCCGTGCCCGGCCAGATTCAGCCGGCACCCTGGCAAGGCTTCGCTCGCCAGGGCAAGCTCGGGGCCGCGGCCTTCGTTTACCCGATCGAGGATTTCTACCGGACCGATCCGATCAGCCGCGCCTCCAGCGTCATGGCCGAGTGCAGCGCGCTGCATGCCCCCGCCTCCGAGCCGGCGACCGGCACCTATGGCTGAGTTCTGGACCGGCTACGCCTGGCCCACGATCTGGATCGTGATCCAGGTCGTCATCGTGCTGGTGCCGCTCCTGATCGCGGTCGCGTACCTGACCTACGCCGAGCGCAAGGTGATCGCCGCGATGCAGCTGCGCCAGGGGCCGATGGTGGTCGGGCCTATGGGGCTGTGGCAGCCGATCGCCGACGGCATCAAGATGTTCGTCAAGGAGACGGTGATCCCGACCGGCGCCAACAAGGTCGTGTTCATCATGGCGCCGGCGATCACCTTCATCCTGGCCACGATCGGCTGGGCGGTGATCCCGTTCGGACCGGGCCTGGTGATCGCCGACATCAATGTCGGCGTGCTCTATCTGTTCGCGATCTCCTCGCTCGGCGTCTACGGCGTCATGATGGCCGGCTGGGCGAGCAACTCGCGCTACGCCTTCCTCGGCGCCCTGCGCTCCGCGGCGCAGATGGTCTCGTACGAGATCTCGATCGGCCTGATCATCATCAACGTGCTGATCACCGTCGGCTCGCTCAATCTCTCCGACATCGTGCTGGCGCAGAAGGACTTGTGGTACTTCATCCCGCACTTTCCGATGTTCGCGATCTTCGTCGTCTCGATCCTGGCCGAGACCAACCGCCATCCGTTCGATCTGCCCGAGGCGGAGGCCGAGCTGGTCGCCGGCTACAACGTCGAATACTCGGCGATGGCGTTCGCGCTGTTCTTCATCGGCGAGTATGCGAACATGATCCTGATGAGCGCGCTCTGCTCGATCCTGTTCCTGGGCGGCTGGCTGCCGCCGTTCGACATCGCGCCGTTCACCTGGATCCCGGGCCCCTTGTGGCTGATCGGCAAGATCTGCTTCGTGCTGTTCATCTTCATCTGGGCGCGCGCCACCTTGCCGCGCTACCGCTACGACCAGCTGATGCGGCTGGGCTGGAAGGTGTTCCTGCCAGCATCGCTGCTCTGGATCGTGGTCACCTCGGGCTTCCTGGTCGCCACCGGCCGGCTGCCGGGTTGAGCGCAGGAGAGTAAAGATGGCCTGGTTGGATCGCACCGCACGCACGCTCTTGTGGCGCGAGATCGTGTCCGGCTTCGCGCTGACCTTTCGCTACATGTTCAAGCGCAGCGTGACCCTCGACTATCCCTATGAGAAGGGGCCGCTCAGCCCGCGCTTTCGCGGCGAGCATGCGCTGCGGCGCTACCCCAACGGCGAGGAGCGCTGCATCGCCTGCAAGCTGTGCGAGGCGATCTGCCCGGCCCAGGCGATCACGATCGAATCCGAGCCGAGGCCCGACGGCTCGCGCCGGACCACGCGCTACGACATCAACATGGTGAAGTGCATCTACTGCGGCATGTGCGAGGAGGCGTGCCCGGTCGATGCGATCGTGCAGGGGCCGAATTTCGAGTTCGCGACCGAAACCCGCGCCGAGCTCTACTACAACAAGGAGAAGCTGCTCGCCAACGGCGAGCAATGGGAGCGCGAGATCGCCGCCAACCTTGCCGCCGACGCGCCGTACCGATAAACCCGAAGCGCCGTCGGCAAGACCGCGCGAGGCACTGAGCCCGAGGACCGCATGATCGTCCAGATGTTGGTGTTCTACCTGCTGTCCGCGGTCACCGTCGCCGCCGGCGTCATGGTGATCTCGGCGCGCAATCCGGTCCACTCGGTGCTGTTCCTGATCCTCGCGTTCTTCAACTCGGCCGGCCTGTTCGTGCTGATGGGCGCAGAGTTCCTGGCCATGGTGCTGGTGATCGTCTATGTCGGCGCGGTCGCGGTGCTGTTCATGTTCGTCGTGATGATGCTGGACATCAACTTCATCCGGATGCGCGAGGGCTTTTTGCAGTATCTGCCGATCGGCGGCCTGATCGGCCTGATCCTTCTGGTCGAGCTGATCCTGGTGGCAGGTACCTGGACGCTCAGCCCGCAGGAGCAGGCGCTGGGCATGGAGCAGCCGACGCCGACCTCGATCACCAATACCGAGGCGCTGGGCGACCTGTTCTATACCAGCTACTTCTACCTGTTCCAGGCGGTCGGCTTCATCCTGCTGGTCGCGATGATCAGCGCCATCACCCTGACCCTGCGCAAGCGTCCCGACACGCGGCGCCAGAGCATCGCCGAGCAGGTCCATCGCGCGCAGACCGTCGAGCTGCGCAAGATCTCGCCCGGAGGCGGCGTCTGATGGCGGTGCCGCTCAGCCACTACCTCACCGTCGCCGCGATCCTGTTCACGCTCGGCATCTTCGGCATCTTCCTGAACCGCAAGAACATCATCATCATCCTGATGTCGATCGAGCTGATGCTGCTCGCGATCAACCTCAATCTGGTGGCGTTCTCGGCTTATATGGGCGATCTCGCCGGCCAGGTGTTCGCGATGTTCGTGCTCACCGTCGCGGCAGCCGAGGCGGCGATCGGCCTTGCGATCCTCGTGGTCTACTTCCGCAACCGCGGCAGCATCGAGGTTGAGGACATCAACCTCATGAAGGGCTGAGCGATGCTGCACGTCGCGACCGTGTTTGCGCCGGCGGTCGGAGCCCTGATCGTCGGCTTCCTGGTCCGTGTGCTCACCGGGCGCCAGGCGCATCTGATCACCTGCGCCTTCATGGCGCTGTCCGCGATCTGTGGCCTCGCCTCGTTCCTGACCATCGTCTATCACGGCCCCGAGAAGGTCGTCCTGCTCGAGTGGATCGCGGTCGGCAGCCTCGAGAGCGAGTGGACGCTGCGGGTCGATGCGCTGACCGGCGTGATGTTCTTCGTGGTCTCGTTCGTCTCGTTCCTGATCCACGTCTACTCGCTCGGCTACATGGAAGGCGCGCACGACCCGCACATCCCGCGCTTCATGTGCTACATTTCCATGTTCACCTTCTTCATGCTGATGCTGGTCAGCTCCGACAGCATCGTGCAGCTGTTCTTCGGCTGGGAAGGGGTCGGTCTCGCCTCCTACCTTCTGATCGGCTTCTGGTATACCCGGCCCGCGGCCAATGCCGCGGCGATCAAGG
>Ga0081538_10003267_pt1 | contig 15396 bp, 18 predicted proteins | sample TabmetS5T2R1_FD_71022 | JGI IMG/M metagenome (GOLD analysis project Ga0081538, IMG submission 71022) | Tabebuia heterophylla rhizosphere microbial communities from the University of Puerto Rico - S5T2R1 | ecosystem: Host-associated > Plants > Roots > Rhizosphere ... | reverse complement strand
TCACCCACCTCTCGACCGGACCCTTCCCCAGCCCCTGCGCATCTAGGCTGCGCCGATGAGATACGACGTCGTGGTCCTCGGCGCCGGGCTCGCAGGTCTCAGTGCGGCGCGCGACCTCGCCGCGGGCGGGGCCGACGTGGTCGTCCTCGAGGCGCGCAACCGGCCCGGCGGCCGCGTCGAGCAGACGGTGCTCGCGGACGGTCGCCTCGTCCAGCTCGGCGGCGAGGTGGTCGGCCCTCATCAGACGGCGTACTACGGCCTCGTCGAAGAGCTCGGCCTGACGCTCGTGCCGGCCTTCCCCGATCTGCCCGGCGAGGAGACCTGGGTGCTCGCCGACGGCACACAGGTCGGCGACGAGCACCCGTGGATGAGCGGGGCCGAGCGGGAGGATTATGCGCGGCTCGACCGGGAGTTCGCCGACCTCGCCGCGAGCGTCGATCCCGACGATCCCTGGTCGCACCCCGACGCCCAGCGCCTCGACCGGCTCTCGGTGGGCGACTGGCTGCGCGAGCGCGGCGCCCCCCTGAACGTTGTGCGAGCGCGTGACCTCTCGATGCTCGCCCTGTCGGCCGAGTCGGTCGAGCGGACCTCGCTCCTCTCCGACCTCCGCAAGGAGGCCGCGGCCGGCGCCCCCGGGTTCTACTCCTACGACGTCTGGGAGTGCGAGCGCGTGGCCGAGGGCTCGGCGACGGTGGCGCTGCGCATGGCCGAGGAGCTCGGGCACCGCATCCGCTACGCCACGCCCGTCACGCACGTGAAGGTCGCTCGTCCGGGCTGCGCCGTCACCACCTGGACCGGCGAGCGCTTCGAGTCCGAGGCGGTCGTGAGCGCGATCCCGGTCGGGCCGCTGCGGCGCGTCGCGATCGAGGGGGTCTCGGACGAGCGCCGCGCCTCACTTGACCGCCAGCGTCACGCGCTCGCCGCCAAGGTCGTGTTCGCCTACGAGACGTCGTTCTGGGAGGCGCAGGGCCAGAACGGGGATGCCTACTGGGAGGCGGGCGTGCTGGGCGGAACCTGGGTGCAGCGCGAGGGGATCATGTCGGCGCTCGTCCCGCCCGAGCGGCTCGCGGCGTTCCTCGCCACCTCGCCGGCCCAGATCGAGGCCGAGATGGTCGAGGAGATGGTGCAGGCGTTCGGCGAGCGCTCGCGCGACCTGCTCGGCATCTGGTTCCGGCGCTGGGGAGTCGACCCGTGGACCGAGGGCTACATCACCTCATGGCGCCCGGGAGATGTGATGGCGGTTGGGCCGCTGCACGGCAAGCACGAACCGCCCTTCTACGTGTGTGGCTCTGACCAGTGGGTCTGCGGCTACATGGAGGGCGCCGTACGCACCGGTCGCGACGCGGCTCGCGCCGCGCTCTCCGCGTAGTCGTTCATCAGGCCGTGGACGATCATCGCCGCCGCGTTCGACCCGGCGGCGATCGCGTTCGCGACCGACTGCATCTGCCCGCTCGCATCGCCCGCTGCGGAGACGCCCGCGACGCTCGAGTGAAAGCCCTCGTCGACCTGGATGGCGTCGGCCACCAGGGGGCCCTTGCTCGCGAGCTCCGCGCCGAGTTGCTCGGCGAGCGGGCTCCGCTGATGCAGGGTCACCGGCACGAGCAGTGCGGCACAGGCGCGCTCGCCGCCGTCCTCGAAGACGATCGCGGTGAGCGCGTCGCCCGGCCCACGCAGCCCGGCCACCGGGCGCTCGTCGATCTCGACGCCCGCGGCCCGCAACAGCTCCGCCTCGTCCTCGTCGAGCTCGGCCGGGCCGTTGCTGTAGAGCGTCACATCGTCGCTCCAGGCCCGCAGGAGCAGCGCCCGCCGCACGCCGCTCTCGCCACGGTCGAGCACACCGAGCGCTCCGTCGCGAACCTCCCAGCCGTGGCAGAAGGGGCAGTGGAAGACCGAACGGCCCCAGCGCTGCTCGATGCCCGGGAGCTCGGGACGCCGGTAGTCCATGCCGGGCGCGAGCAGCACGCGCCGCGCCCGCTCGCGCCGTCCGCCGGCAAGCTCGACGACGATGCCGTCGTCGTCGCGCTCGGCGCCGACGATCTCGCCAGAACGCAGCTCGACCGCCGGGTACGCGGCGAGCTCCTCGCGGCCGGCGGCGTAGAAGGCGTCCGGCGGGCGGCCGTCGTGGCCCAGCAAACCACCGATTCCGTGCGCCACGCGGTTGCTCTGCTCGCCGGCGTCGATCACGAGCGTCCGCCTGCGCGCGCGGCCGAGCACGAGCGCGGCGCTCAGACCGGCGGCGCCGGCGCCAACAACGATGCACTCCCAGTTCGTGTCCATTACGCGAGGGTGGCAAGCGCTGGACAGGTTTGCCAACCTTTCTTGCCATGCAGGCAAAGAGCGCAGACGAGTCGCTCGACACGCGGGTCCGCGGGCGCCTGCGCGAGCTGCGCGGCGAGCGCGGGCTCACGCTCCAGCAGGTCGCCGACGCCGCGAACATCGACGTGTCGACGCTCAGCCGGCTCGAATCCGGCAAGCGCCGGCTCGCGCTCGACCACATCCCGGCGCTGGCGTCGGCGCTCCGCGTCAGCACCGACGAGCTGCTCGGCACGCCGCCCCCCGCAGACCCGCGCATCCGAAGCAGGCCGCGTAGCCACCAGGGCCTGACGATGTGGCCGCTCACGCGCAGCGGGACCGGCGGCCTGCGTGCCTACAAGATCCACATCTCAGCGCGCCGCCGGAAGCCGCCCAGCCAGCTGCCGGTGCACGAGGGCAGCGACTGGCTCTACGTGCTGAGCGGTCGACTGCGACTGCTGCTAGGCGAGCAGGACCTCACGATCGAGCCGGGCGACGCCGTCGAGTTCAGCACCTGGACGCCGCACTGGTTCGGCGCACTCGACGGACCGGTCGAGCTGATCATGATCTTCGGCCCGCAGGGGGAACGGCTACATCTCCACCCCTGAGCCCACGGCGTCGACGAGCGGCTGGACGCGCGGCCGGATCGGCCGGCTCAGCACCACGTAGCTCGTGGTGTGGCGGATGGCGTCCGTCGCGAGCAGGCGGTTGACGATCTCCTGGAGATGCTCGGTGTCGCGCGCCGCCACGCGGCAGATCAGGTCCTGCGGCCCGCTCACGGCATCGGTCTCGAGGACCTCCGGCACCTCCTCGAGCGCCGCGACCGCCTCCGCCAGGCGTCCCTGGGTGAGTTCGAGCAGGACGAATGCCTCCAGCCGGTGGCCGAGCTCGTGCGGGTCGATCTCGGGGCCGAAGCCCGTGATCACGCCGCGCGCCTCGAGCTTGGCGAGGCGCGCCTGCACGGTGCCGCGCGCAACCTCCAGGCGGCGGCTGATCTCGAGCAGCCCGAGGCGCGGGTTCTCGCGCAGCTCGGCTATCAGACGTGCATCGAGCTCATCGATCGGACTGGTCAAAGTGCATAGATAGTAGCGCCTTGCACATACGGAAATAGGCAGATTGACCAGTTCGACTATGCAGACTTGAAAGCTGGGTCGGGAGCTGCTGCACTCAGCGTCATGTTCGAGGAAGGGCAGCTCTACTCACCGGTAACACAGAGCGAGCACGGCGAGGTCGAGGTCCATCTGGCGCACGACCATCCCGGCGCGAACGATCCCGTCTACCGCGAGCGGCGCAACGAGATCGCCGCGCTGGCGCTCGCCTGGTCGCCCGGCGAGCCCGCTCCGCCGGTCGCCTACAGCGACGAGGAGCAGGAGGTGTGGCGGACGGTCTGCCGCGAGCTCGCGCCCAAGCACGAGCGGCTTGCTATCCGCGAGTTCGTCGAGGCCAAGGAGGCGCTCGACCTGCCGACGGACGGCGTGCCGAGCCTCGACCTCGTGAGCGAGCACCTGCGGCCGATCACCGGCTTCCACTATGTGCCGGCGGCGGGGCTCGTTCCGCTGCGCGACTTCTACGGCTCGCTCTCCGAGCTCACCTTCCACTCGACCCAATACGTGCGCCATCCGGCCGAGCCGCTCTACACGCCGGAGCCGGACATCATCCACGAGGTCATCGGCCACGGGCACCTGCTCGCTACGCCGACCTTCTCCGAGCTGCACCGGCTCACCGGCGAGGCGACACACCGCCTGCAGGACGAGGAGAACCTGCGCTTCCTCTCGCGCGTCTTCTGGTTCAGCGTCGAGTTCGGTGTGGTCGTCGAGGACGGCGAGCTCCGGGCCTACGGCGCGGGCATCCTGTCGTCGTACGGGGAGATCGACGAGTTCCGCACGATGGAGCACCGCCCGATCGACCTGGTCGAGATGGGCACCGCCGACTACGACATCACCCAGTACCAGCCGGTCCTCTACCGGGCCGAGTCGCTCGACGAGGTGCGTGAGGTGGTGGGTGGCTTCTTCGCCACCTGCACCGACGACTCGATAAACGAGATGCGCGCGCAGGTGGGCGCCACCGCCTGAGGCGATACTCCCGCGCGTGGAGCGCGGGTTCGACTGCGATGTCCTGATAGCCGGCGGGGGGGTCGTGGGTTGCGCGATCGCCCGCGAGCTGACGCTCTTCGACCTGCGCGTCACGCTGCTCGAGGCCGGGCCCGACGTCGGCGCCGGCACCAGCAAGGCGAACACCGCCCTGTTGCACACTGGCTTCGACGCCAAGCCAGGGACGCTCGAGGCGGAGCTCGTCGTACGCGGCTACGAGCAACTGGGCCGCTACGCCGAGCGGGTCGGCATCCCCGTCGAGCGCACCGGGGCGCTGCTGGTGGCCTGGACCGAGGAGCAACTCGGCTCGCTGCCGAGCATCGTCGAGCAGTCGCACGCCAACGGCTACGAGCCCATCCGCGAGCTAACCGTGGAGGAGCTCTACCGGCGCGAGCCGCACCTCGGCCCCGGTGCGCTCGGCGCGCTCGAGGTTCCCGACGAGGGCATCATCTGCCCGTTCACGACGCCGCTCGCATTCGCGACCGAGGCGCTGCTGGCCGGCTGCGAGCTGCAGCGCGGGGTGGCGGTCAGCGGCCTCGAGCGGCTCGACGGTGGCGGCGTGCTGGTGCGCGCCGGGGGACGCGAGTGGCGCACGCGCTTCCTCGTGAACGCAGCCGGGCTACGCGCCGACGAGCTCGACCGGATGCTCGGATACCACGGCTTCACGGTCACGCCGCGGCGCGGCGAGCTGATCGTCTTCGACAAGCTGTCGCGCCCGCTCGTCTCGCACATCCTGCTGGCCGTGCCGACCAAGATCACGAAGGGCGTGCTGATCGCGCCGACCGTGTTCGGCAACGTCATGCTCGGGCCGACCGCCGAGAACATCGAGCGCAAGGACGACACGAGCTCGACGGCGCACGGACTCGACTACCTACGTCTGGAGGGCCGGCGGATCCTGCCCGACCTGCTCGAGCAGGAGGTGACGGCGGTGTACGTCGGCCTGCGCGCGGCTACGGAGCACACCGACTACCAGGTGTCTATCCACGCCGACGAGGGTTACGTCTGCGTCGGCGGTATCCGCTCGACCGGGTTGTCGGGCTCGATGGCCATCGCCGAGCACGTGCGCGGACTGCTCGAGGACGCCGGGCTGGCGCTGTCGCCGCGGGCGGGTCCGCCCGTCGAGCTGACCATGCCGAACATCGGCGAGGCGTTCACGCGGCCGTACGCGGATGAGGCTCGGATCGGGGCCGATCCCGACTACGGGCGCATCGTCTGCTTCTGCGAGCGCGTTACGCGCGGCGAGATTCGCGACGCCCTCGCTTCGCCGCTGCCACCCGTCGATCTCGACGGCCTGCGCCGGCGCACGCGCGCGCACATGGGGCGCTGCCAGGGCTTCTTCTGCGGGGCCGAGCTGGCCTCGATTCTCGAGGGGCGGTCGTGAGCGTCGTAGTCGTGGGTGGCGGGCCGGCGGGCCTGGCGGCGGCGCGGGAGCTCGGTCGGCTCGGCGTGCGCGACGTGCTCGTGCTGGAGCGCGAGCGCGAGCCCGGCGGCATCCCCCGCCACGCGGTCCACCAGGGCTTCGGGCTGCGTGACATGCGCCGGCCCTTGTCCGGTCCGGCCTACGCACGTCGGCTGACGGAGCTCGCTTCCGGCGCCGGAGCCGAGCTGCGCACGGAGACGATGGTCACGGGCTGGTCGCCCGGGGGGTCGCTCGAGCTCACCGGCCCCGGCGGGCGCGAGCTGCTCGACCCCGACGTCGTGATCCTGGCGAGCGGTTGCCGGGAGCGGCCGCGCTCCGCCCGGCTCGTGCCGGGTTCGCGACCGGCGGGCGTGATGACGACCGGGACGCTCCAGCAGGTCGTCTACCTCAGAGGCGAGCGGATCGGGGGGCGCGCGCTGGTCGTCGGCGCCGAGCACGTGAGCTTCTCCGCGCTGCTCACGCTCACGCATGGAGGCGCACAGCCGATCGGAATGACGACCGAGCTCGAGCGCCACCAGTCGCTGGCGGCGTTCCGGGTCGGTGCGGCGGTTCGCTTCCGGACCCCGCTCTGGACGCGCACGCGCGTGAGCGCGATTCACGGCCGGCCGCGCGTAGCGGAGGTCGAGCTCACCGACCTCGACGGCGGCGGCACTCACAGCGTCGCCTGCGAGACGGTGGTCTTCACGGCGGACTGGATCCCTGACAACGAGCTCGCCGTGATGGGCGGCCTCGAGCTCGATGCCGGCACGCGCGGGCCGGCGGTCGACGAGGCGCTGCGCACGTCGCGGCCCGGGGTGTTCGCGGCCGGCAACGTCCTGCACGGCGCCGAGCAGGCAGACGTGGCTGCGCTCAGCGGCCGTCACGCCGCGGCGTCAGCCGCGCGTTTCCTGGCGGATGGCGACTGGCCGGACCGCCGTGTCCGCATCGGCTTCCGTGCGCCGCTCGACTGGGTAAGCCCGAACGCGCTCGCCGGTGGGCCGCCCCCGCGTGGCCGCTTCCTCGTGCGCTCGCGCGAGTTCCTCACGCACCCGCGCATCGAGATCGAGCAGGACGGGCGCGCGCTCTGGACGGGGCGACTCGCCCGGCTCGTGCCCGGGCGATCGGGGCGACTGCCTGACGAGTGGACGGCGCGCGTCGATCCGGGGGGCGGGCCGGTCACCGTTTTCGTCGCCTCGGCGCGCGGGTAACACCACGCCCATGGAGCACGAAGACGAGGCGCGAAAGCTGGAGCGCGACGCGGAGAAGCTTCAGGAGCACTCCGACGAGGTCGGTGAGCAGATCGAGGAGACGCGCCGCGAGTGGGAGGCCAAGGAGCAGGACCCGTCGATTCCGGGCGCTCAGCCCGATCCCGACGAGGAGGAGGAATCCGTCCCGGGCGTCGCCGCCGACGAGGAGACCGTCAGCGAGGAGGGAGGCCCATGATGGAGACCCCCGAGGAATCCGACCAGTTGCCGGAGGAGGGCCCCGGCGCGCAGGTACAGGACGACACCGACCGCCCCGCGCGCGAGGAGGCCGAGAAGAACCCCGGCGTGCCGGGGGAGGAAGGCACCGCGACGGGCAATCCCGACGCCGCGGGCTCAGAGGAGTAGCCGCTAGTTGACGTCCGTCCCTACTCTCGTAGGGATGGGCGACGTCATCCGAGGACCGATCAAGGCGGGCATCGCCGCCCTCTTCGCCGTCGGCGTCCTGTTGCTGCTCCTCAACCCGCCGTCGCTGTCTGGCGCCGAGGGCCTCGCCGTGATCATCGGCGGTGGCCTACTGCTCCTGCTGGGCACCGCCTGGGCGACTGTCGCGCTGACCGGCCGTGACTCGATGACCGAGCAGGAGTTCGAGCGGCTCGTGCGCCGCTCCGAGGAGCTCGCGAACGAGCCGGGCCTCCGCGCCGAGGCCACGGAGTTCGACCTGCTCGTCGCCGAAGCGATCGACGAGCTGCCGCCCGACTTCCAGCGGCTGCTCGACGACACGCCCGTGGTCGTCTCGCACCACGGTGCCGAGAATCGCGCCTACGGGCACTACTTCGGCGACACGGTCGCGCGCGACAACTACCCCGACCGCATCGTGCTCTACCAGGACACGCTCGAGCGCGACTTCGGCTATGACCCGGACCTGCTGCGCGCGCAGGTCGTGCGCACGCTGCGCCACGAGCTAGCGCACCACCTCGGCTGGGGCGAGCGCGGCGTGCGCGAGCTCGGGTTGTAGCGCGAAGCTCTAGGTCAGGCGCTTCGTCGCGCCGTGCGTCCGCGCAGGGCGAGTGCCCAGGTGAGGGCGGCGAAGGCGGCGATTGTTGCGAGTGTCCGGACGATGTCCCAGGCGACCCACGGGGTCACGAAGTCGTCGCGGACCTCGGCTAGGTTCTCGATCCGGGCGGGGTCACCGGCGTCCTTGAGGTCTTCGTTTAGCGGGATGTGGACCGCGAAGGTGATGATGACCATCACGGTGTAGAGGGCGAGGCCGGCGACGATCCAGCCCGCGATCTTCGCCGAGCCGGAGCGACGCGCCTGAGCGAGGGCGACCGCGGCGAGCGCGGGAGCACCGAGGAAGGCGAGGAAGAATGCCGGGTTCTCGATCTTGTCGATCATCTGTTGCATCGCGTCGACAAGCGTGCGGTCGTCGGCCGCCGTCAGGGCCGGCATGACGGCGATCGCGGAGAAGAAGAAGAGCCCCGCGACCAACCCCATGGCGACCACGGCCGCGCCCAGCACGATGTCCCCGTTGCGGTCGGCCCCCGTCGAGTCGTCGACGGTGGTGGGCCTGTCAGTTGTGGTGCTGCTGGCCATGTTGGCCTCCTTGATCAAGCGGCCCGGCTCGCCGCCGGGTCCCAGACGCCGGTGGCGGCCGCCGCGCGTGCGTAGTCGCTGAAGTCCCGCGGCTCGCGGCCGAGGGCGCGCTGAACGCCGTCGGCAAGGTGGGCGTTGCGACCGTCGAGGACCTCGCTGAAGATGAGGCTCAGCATTTCGACGACCTCGCTCGGAACGCCCTGCTCGGCAGCGGCGGCGGCGAAGTCCTCGATCGAGATCGGCAGGTAGCGGATCTCGCGGCCGAGCGCCCGGGAGATTTCCAGGACCGCCTCCGCGAACGTGAGGAGCCGGGGCCCGGTGAGCTCATAGACCTCGCCGATGTGCCGATCGTCGGTCAGCGCCGCGACCGCGACGTCGGCGATGTCGTCGGCGTCGACGAACGGCTCCGGCGTTTCTCCGGCCGGAAGCGCAACCTCGCCGCCCTGGACCATGTCCCGCCAGTAGTCCTCGCTGAAGTTCTGGGCGAACCAGGTCGAGCTCAAAATCGTCAGCTCAGCGCCGGAGTCGCGCACGGCCTGCTGCCCGCGGTCGGCCTCTTCCTCGCCGCGCCCGGACATCAGAACGAGACGCCGAACGCCGCTCTCCACGGCCACCTCGGCGAACGAGCCCAACGTCTCGGCGGCGCCCGGAAGCGCATCCCAGTGATGGGCGACGTAAACCGATCCCACCCCTTCGAGAACCGGGGCCCAGGTCGACCGGTCATCCCAGTCGAAATGAGGCTCACCCGAGCGCGACCCAATGCGGACTGGCAGGTCGCGTGCGGTGAGGCGCTCCACCACGCGTCGGCCGATCTTGCCGGTGCCGGCGAGAACGAGTGTTGGCTTGGTTTCCATTCGATGCTCCTTGATTAGACTAGAAGTCTAGATTTAAAGTCAAGACTAGCAGACTAATTCGTCAAACGCGAGAGCTATGCTTCGCAGTGCGATGGCCACACGCCGCTATACACGAGCGCGGACCAGCCCGACGAGCGTCGCCAGGGTTCTCGACGCCGCCGAGCGCCTGATCCGCGAGGGTGAGTTCCACTCCACGACCGTCGAGGCACTCGCGGAGGAGGCCGGGATCTCACGGGCAACAGTTTTCAACCGCTTCGGCTCGAAGCTCGGCGTGCTGGAGGCGCTCGTCGAACGCTGCTTCACAGGTCCGGAGATGCGGGCGATCAGGGAGGCGCTCGAGCTGGAGGACCCGGTCGCGGCCCTCGAGGCGATGATCGAGCCCTCCTGCGCGCTCTGGGAGGCCCGAGGCTTCATCGTCGAGCAGCTCTACGCGATCGTCGTACTGGAGCCCGGCGCGGCGGCTCTGATCGACGAGATCGAGGCCGACCAGCGCTCCGGCCTTGAGGACCTCACGCGGCGCCTGGCCCGGGCGCACCGGCTTCGGCCCGGACTCGGCGAAGCTCGAGCGGCCGCGACCCTGCACATGCTCACCAGCCTCGAGTCCTTCCTGCGCCTTAGGCGCGCCTACGGCCTCTCCCTGCGCCAGACCCGCCAGACCATCGCCGAGCTGGCGTTCACCCTGCTCCCTGCGTGACGGCCTGATAACAGCCGGGCGGGCGGCGCGCGGCCGCTGAGCGGGGACGTGCTCGACTTCGGCGCGCTGCAGATCCCCGACGAGCTCACCCGGATCGAATCGAACTTCCGCACGACCGGCTCCGACCACTTCCCGGTCGCGGGCTTGGCTGGTCTCTGAGTTTCCTGGTACTGTGTAACGGTCGTTTTGACCTTCGACCGTTACGTGCTTGGATGAGCGTCTACTCCATCTGGGAATCCCGGTTTCCGGCAGAGACCGCGGAGGAGGGGGTTCGGATCACAAGGGCCATCTGGCACGACATGCTGTCCTTCGACGGCTACTGCACACACGAGCTGATCCAGGATCTCGACGAGCCGGGCCACTTGATTGTCGTTAGCCGCTGGGCGAGCCGCGAGGCGGCCGATGCAGCGATGAGCTACGTCTCACACCCGAACGCCAAGCGCGCGGACCAACTCGTCAGCCAGCCTCGTCGTCGCACGCTCGGCGCCCAGCTTTGACAGACGCTGCGCTCGTCATTGCGCTCGCAAACGCGCAAGCCGACCGACGCCCTACGCATGCGCCTGCCGCGGTGCCGCACGACGCGCTGGCAGACGCGGGCAGCGCCAGCGAGCTGTTGAAGCCGTTTCTCGACCATCCCGTCGATGCGCGCGAGCTGCCGGCGGTGCGCGCACTGCAGGGGGCGGTCGTCGCGATCGTCGACAAGCTGATTGACGGCTCGCAACCACCGCTGGAGGTCCTCAACGCCCTGGCCGCGCAGGAACCCGCGATCTACGCCCTCGAGCTACAACCGGACGGAAGGCTGCTCACGACGCTGCGTCCGAAGCGCCCGTCCGCGGCCGCGAGGCTGCTCATCGCAGTGACTCGCGAACTCAGCGAGCTCGAACCATCGCGCCTTCGGCGCTGCGCCCGCCCTGAATGCAGCCTGGTGTTCTACGACGTCACTCGCTCCGCCACGCAGCGATGGCACGCCGAGCGCCCCTGTGGGCTACGAGAGCGGCAACGACGTCACCGAGCCAAGCACGCCCGGCCGATAGCACGGCGACCATGATCACGCGGCTGTGGCGTGGCTGGACTACGATCGACAACGCCGACGCGTACCAGAGATTCCTCCTGGACGACCTCTTTCCGGCGATGCGTGAGATTCCCGGCTTCCGTGGCGCGGAGGTCCTCCGCCGTGTGGAACACGACGAGGTCGCCTTCATCACACTTACGCGCTTTGGCACGCTTGACGCGATACGCGCCTTTGCCGGGGACGACTACGAGACTCCGGTTCTTGAGCCACAGGCGCTCGCGCTCCTGTCGCGCTACGAGCAGCGAGCGCTGCACTTCGATACGGCAAGCTTCACGCCCTGACTCGGGCTCGCAATCCAACCGTCGGAAGGGGCGCCTCCCGTAGGCGGCGCCCCTGGTGTGACGGGTTCAGCCGGTCGGGCGGAGTACCACCTGGTCGCGGCCGATCAGGTCGCCCGGATCGGTGTACTCGGCCACGAACACACCGGTGATCTCGCCGGGCGGGTGTCCTTCTGGCACGGTGGTCTGAATCGTCCCCGTGCAGCCGGCGGTGGTCGATTGCGGGTGCCCGTGGTCGTTGTGGCCGACGATGTAGTGGACCTGGACGCGGCTGCAGTCGATCGGGGCCTCGTCGCTGACGATCACGTTGTAGGTGACGGTCTGGCCGAATGCGAAGGCCTGCCCGGGCGCAGGACTGGTCGTGAGATCGACGACCGGCGGTTGGTTGCCGACGGTGATCCTGACGAAGCTCGATGCCGAGCGACCGTGCTCATCGGTCACCTTCAGCGTCGCCAGGTACACGCCTTCCTTCTTGTAGGTGAACGTCGGATTCGGCACCGTCGAGTCGACGTCGTCGTTGTCGTCCATGTACCACTCGTACGAGAGTGCATCCCCGTCAGGATCGGTCGTGCCCGCGCTCGAGAACGACACCGTCAGACGGGGTGCCAGCCCGGAGGTCGGGGTCGCTGACACCTCTACCCGCGGAGCGTGGTTGCCGCCCGGGCCGATGTAGTCGAAGCGGGCGAGCTGCGCGTCGGCGTTCTCGCTGAAGAACCCGTCGCCATACTCGAGCCCGTAGAGCGCGCCCTCGGGCCCGAACTCGAGGTCCATGCCATTGTCGAGGGTCGCTTGGTCACCGTTGGCAGCACCGACCGTCGGCATGACCGGGTTTATCGCGGCGACGTCCCCGGCAGCGTCCAGCCTGAACTCCTTGATGTAGTCGCGCGTCCACTCGTAGAACAGCGGCACGCCGTCGTAGTACGCGGGCCACGCCGGCGGGCTTGCCTTCGCCGGATCACGGTCGTACGCGGGACCGGCCATCGGCCCAATGCCACCCGGCGGGGTGCTGCCGAGCTCTGGGAACTCGGCGGACAACGTGTACGTGTACCAGACGTCCGGCTGGGTCACCGGCGGCAACTCACGCAGACCGGTGTTGTGCGGCGACTCGTTGACGGGGTTGGCGCAGTCGAACACCGCGCCGGACACGCCGGTGGCGAAGTCGTAGTCGACATACGGCAGTTGCGCCGTCGCGCAGTAAGGCCAGCCGTAGTTGCCCGGCTCGCGCACGATCGTCCACTTGCCGTGACCGGCCGGACCCCGCAGCGGGTTCGCGTTACGGTTGTCGGGCGAGTAATCGGCTACGTAGAGGTCGTCGTTGTCGCGGTTGATCTCGATCCGGAACGGGTTGCGGAGGCCCATCGCGTAGATCTCCGGCCGCGTCTTCGCGGTGCCCGGCGGGAACAGGTTGCCGGCCGGGATGGAGTAGCCGCCGCGCTGCCCGACGCGGATGCGCAGAACCTTGCCCCGCAGGTCGTTCGTGTTTGCCGACGTACGCTGACCGTCGAACGCCGGATTGCGGTCCGGGCGCTCGTCGATCGGCGTGTAGCCATCGGACTGGAACGGGTTGGTGTCGTCGCCCGTCGACAGGATCAGATTGCCGGCGCTGTCGAACACGATGTCGCCGCCCACGTGGCAGCAGATGCCGCGATCGACGGGAACATCGATGATCCGCTGCTCTGAGCGCATGTCCAGCCGCGCGCCCACCCACCTAAACCGCGACAGGCGGATCAGGCCCTTGTAGCGATCCCAGTCGGCCTGCGTGCCGAAGAACGGGGCGTCGCCCTCGTTCAACGGGGTCACCGGATCATCCACCGGGGTGTTGAGCGGCGGCGAGTAGTAGACGTACACCCAGTGGTTCTCGCTGAAGTTCGGGTCCAGCGCCACGCTCTGCAGACCCTCCTCGTCGTGCCGGTAGACATTGAACTCATTCACGATCCTGTTTCGCCCTGTCGCTGGGTCGTGTAGCCACAGCTGGCCCGGGCGCGTCGTGTGCAGCACGCGCCCGTCGGGCATCACCGCCAGGTCCATCGGCTCGCCGGGAAGGTCGTTGAGCGTGACCTTCTCGAACTCGGAGTCGGGAGGCGGCGCCGACTGGGCCGCTGCCCCCGGAGGCATCGCCAGCAACGCCCCCATCGCCGCGATCAGACATGCCCATCTCGCGCGCCTGTCCATCAGGACTCTCCCCCATTTGGTGCCGGGACCAACCCAAGCTGTACCCCCTGGCCCGCTTATCTATGCGCTGGGTTTTTGAATCCCGTCTCCGGGGAATCCCGTCTCCGGGGTTTCCGGGGAGAGGGGGAAGAGATGGGTCAAGAGTTCACGCTCAATCGGCGGGCGTTTCTCGGCGCCGCAGCGGGTACAGCCGCGGCCGTGGCCACCGCGTCGTGGGCGCCGAGCGCAATCGGTCAAGCGCCGCTCGTGCCGCCTGGACGGCTCGGCATCCAGCTGTTCACGGTCCGCGACGCCATCTCCCGACGCGACATGTCCGTGATCGATCCACTCACCGGGGAGCCGCTGCGTGGCGGCTTCCGAGGTGTGTTCGAGGTGTTGGCGGAGGCGCGCATCAGGGAGATCGAGTTCGCGGGTTACGGGCAAGGGGCGAACGGCCCGATCACCGTGGCGGAGATCCGCGCGCTGCTCGACGCGTACGAGCTGAAGGGCATCGGCACCCACATCGGATACACGCAGTTCCTGAACAACATCGAGCAGGTGCTCGACGACGCGGAGACGCTCGGGCTGCCGCACGTGGGCACGGCGAACAGCCCCGGGGCCGTTCACGGCGAGACGACGGAGGGCTACAAACGAGCGGCGGAAGACTTCAACAACTTCGGCGCCGCGGCCGCCGCCCGCGGCATGCGGTTCTACCAGCACAACCACTCAGGCGAGTTCGCGATCGACCCGACGACAGGAATCCGCCTGTACGACACGATCCTGGCGGAAACGGACCCGGAGCTGGTTTTCTTCGAACTGGACATCTTCTGGGCATACGTCGGTCAGTCACGGTTCCCGGGCTTCGAGCCGCTCCAGCTCGTCGTGGATCAGCCCCGCCGCTTCCCGCTCTACCACGTCAAGGACGGTGTGATGGACGGTGGCCCGTCGTTTGGCTGGACCATGACCGACGTCGGCGACGGCCAGATCGACTTCCAGACGTTCTTCACGGTCGCCCCCCATAAGGGCTACCGCAGCTACCTCATCGAGCGCGACACCGCGCCCGGTGGAGCGACCGACCCGGGGCGCTCCTTCCGCACAGCGCAGCGCAGCGCCGACTACCTACTGGGGCTGCGCGCCGCCTAAAGAAGCTGTCGGCCCCGGCGTCATGCGGAGAGGGTGGGATTCGAACCCACGAGGCAGTTTGACCCGCCCACACGATTTCCAGTCGTGCACCTTAAGCCGCTCGGTCACCTCTCCGGAGCGGACGCCTAGCCTAGCCGCGCGGGAACGACGCCTGCAGGACGTCGCCGGGGGTGTTTCCCAACAGGCGCACCGATTGCACGCGGTAGAGGTCGGTCGGAATCGCGCCACCCCAGGTTCCACCGCGGTCCAGCCGCAGCTGCGGGATGGTGATCTTGCGCCCGTCCTTCGTCACCAGCTCCGCGCTCTTCACGTCGCTCCGGTGCTCGGGGTTGACGGTCAGGAACAGCCACGAGGGCGAGCCCTGGTAGCCGAAGGCGACCCCGGCCCGTGCGCCGGTCTCGTCTGACAGTCGCTCGGCCTGGAAGGACTGTCCGCCCGCGCGGTCGAGGGTGTCGCGGTACTGGTCGGCGATCTCGCGATCGTTGCTGTAGGCCGAGACCAGGACGACGGCGGTGACCGCCGCGGCCGCCAGCGCCGGGCCGAGCCGGGGCGCCAGCCAGCGCAGGCTCAGCCAGCGCGGGAGGCGGCGCGGCTCCGGCTTGTCGAGCCCCAGATCCGCAGAGCA
>Ga0081538_10003266_pt1 | contig 15401 bp, 15 predicted proteins | sample TabmetS5T2R1_FD_71022 | JGI IMG/M metagenome (GOLD analysis project Ga0081538, IMG submission 71022) | Tabebuia heterophylla rhizosphere microbial communities from the University of Puerto Rico - S5T2R1 | ecosystem: Host-associated > Plants > Roots > Rhizosphere ... | reverse complement strand
CGCGTTGTCGGGCGGCACCTTGTGGGGGACGAGCACCGTCTCCGGCACCTTCAGGCCCAGCCGCAGCATCGCGCAGTAGGCCGCGTGCTTCTCCATCGACTGGAACGTGAACGGGCTGTTGAGCAGGTACACGTCGTCCATCAGCGCGACCTTCTTCAGCCACTCGCGCGGGACGTAGTACCAGTAGGCGAGCCGGTCGACGACGAGGTCGTAGCGCGGCTTGTAGCGCAGGTCGAAGGGCTCGATCGTGATCCGCTCGACGTCGACGTGATGCGTCGTGCCTGACGCATCCTTGATCGGGCCGATCCGGCCGAGCAGCGTCTCGAACGCGCGCGGCCAGTCCTCCTCGGTCCCGAGCAGCAGCCCGATCAGGTGTCGCATGTCTCCCATCAGCAGAACCGGGGGAGATGATGCGCGATCTGCGCGCGCCATGACGGCCAGTCGTGCGGGACGTCGTGGCCCCAGAGGTCGAGCTCGTGCCGGATGCCCTTCTCGCCGAGCAGCCACGCGAGCCGCTTGGTGCTCTCGAGCGCGCCGGTGGTGTCCTCCCACATGCCCTGCCCGCACACCAGCAGGAAGCTCGCGCGCGAGCGGATCCAGTCGAGGTGGTCGCCGTGCATGGACGACACCTCGCCGGTGACCCCGAACTCGTAGTTGCCGGACATGCCGATGGCGGCGGTGAAGAGGTCCGCGCGGCGGAGCACGAAGTTGACCGCGTGGAAGGCGCCCATGCTGATCCCCGTGGTGAGGATGTCCTGCGCGCCGCCGGCGTCCTCGTGGATGAACGGCGCCACCTGGTCGATGACCCACGACTCGTAGGCGCCGCGATCGCCGGCGTCGAACGCGTCGACGCAGTAGAGCTTGCAGCGCCCTTCCTCGAGCAGCCCGCCGACGGCATGGACCATCCCCTGGCCGTCCCAGTCCCCGGCGCTGCCGCCCTCGGCCGGGAAGACGAGCACCGGACGGCCCCAGTGCCCGTAGACCACCACGTTCCCCGCCGCCCCGATCGCGGGCGAGTACAGCTCGTGGTGCCTCATCGCCACGCTCGCTCGAGCAGCCGCGTCAGGTGCGGGTCGAAGGCGTCCCGCCACGCGGTGTAGTTGTGCAGGTCCGGCACCTCGTCGAGCCGCGCCTCGTAGCCCTGCTCGGCCAGCGCGCGCGCCATCACGCGGTTGTTGAACACGTTCTCCTCCGCGGCGCCGCACGTGAGCGCGACCGGGATCGGGTCGGGATGCTCGAGCGCGCGCAGGATCCGGCGTACGACGCGGACGATCCGCGCATAGCGGGGGAAGCCCGACTCGTGGCTGTCGAAGCGCGGCATGAAGAAGCTGCCCGACTGCAGGTACAGCGCGGCGAACGTACCCGGAGCGCGGCGCTGCGTCACCAGCATCGCGAGCGCGCCGAGGCTGGCGCCCATGCCGACGGGCGGGGCGGTCGTCGCCAGCGCCGGGATCACGTCCACGTACAGGGCGCGCGAGTAGAGCGCGGACGCCGAGTACCACTCGTCCCGCGGGCCCGGCGCCAGCATGGCGACCCGATGCGGCGGCAGCGTCCCGGCGGCGATCATCGCGGCCGAGTAGCGGCTGAGCATGGCGAGCTTGTCGTACTCGGGTCCGTCATGGGCGACGAGCAGCGGCAGCGGCTCGTCGGTGAGCGGGCTCCAGATGCGCCCGGTGACGTTCGCGCCCAGTCCTCGGCCGCGGACGCTGAAGTCCTCGTAGCGACCCTCGACCGTCTCCGCCTCGAGCCACGCGGGCGGTGCGTACTCGGGAGTCTCCAGGACCGACTTCTCCCCGAACGCGCCGGCCGCGCGCAGCGGGTTGCCGGGATCGGGCCCGGTCTCCGTCGCGCCGTCGGCGTCGGTGACCTCGAGGTGGTACTCGAGCCTTGCCACCGCCGGCGGGTCGATCTCCAGCACCCAATCGTCGCCGTGGCGCGCGAAGCTGCGCTCGCGGTCGGAGAGGGGCAGGTCCGAGCACAGGCGCACGGCCGCGTACCGGCCCTCGGGGTCCGCGAGGCGGAACGTCAAGGCGTCGGACGATACACCGGGCCCCGCGCGACGACGGACTCCAGCAGCTCCTCGTGGTCGGGGGGCCCGAGCGGGATCGCCCGCTGGCCGGGATAGCCGATCCGCTCGCACACGTCGGGGTTGAAGTAGTAGGCGGCGACGACCGCGGAGGTGAGCGCCGTCCAGCCCGCGGGGTCGCGCTCGGGCAGCGTCTCGATCGTCTCGTGGGCGGCGATGCCCTCGAGCGGCGCCCGCAGGTCGGGGCGGGCCTCGAGCACCGCGTCCAGCCAGCGGCCCGTGGCGCCGGCCTCGGTGGCCGACGGCATGCCGTCCTCGCCGGGGATCAACGCGTCGGCGAGGGCGTCGAGGTGCCTCATGCGGCCACCGCCATCGTGTTGCGGCTCTCGATCAGGTGCTCGGCGCTGCGAAGCGCCATCGCCGCGATCGTCGCGGTCGGGTTCATGCCCGAGGACGTCGGCCACGTGCTCCCGTCGAAGATGAACAGGTTCGGGACGTCGTGGCAGCGGCCGAAGCCGTCGACCACGGAGGTCGCCGGGTCGTCGCCCATCCGGCAGGTGCCGAGCAGGTGCCAGCCGGTGGCGCGGATGAACGGCGCGATGACCGTCTCGTAGGCGCCCGCGGCTTCCAGCGACTCCTTCGCCCGCGCCTCGTGGAAGTGCATGAGGTCGTAGGAGTTCTGGTTCATGCGGTAGACGATCTTGGCCGCCGGCACGCCCTGGCGGTCGCTGTTCACGGGGTCGAGCTCGACGCGGTTGTGCTCCTCCGGAAGGTCCTCGGCGATGATCCCCCACATCGCCGAGTGGCCGAGCCGCTTGCGCACGCTCTCGTGGAAGCCGGCGCCCCAGATCGAGTTCTCGGCTCCCCACGGGTAGGCGGTCGTCATCTTCAGCGGGCCGCCGGTCGGCTGCAGGCCCCACTTGGCGCCGCGGACGAAGCCGCGGTCGGCGCCGGTCTCGTAGAACTCGAGGCTGTGCAGGTGCTGGCCCCACGGCCCCTGGGTCGAGCCGAGGTCGTCCTCGAACAGGCCGACCACGGTGCCGAACGGGTGCATCATGAGCCGCTTGCCGACCATGCCCGAGGAGTTGGCGAGACCGGAGATGAGCAGCAGCCGCGGCGTGCCGATCCCGTTCGCGCACAGCACCGTGACGGGCGCCTTGACCTCGTGCTCGCGCCCCTCGTCGTCGAGGTAGATCGCACCGCCGACGAGCCCGTCGGGGCGGGTGGTGAGCGTCCGCACCCGCGCGCGCGTGACCAGGTTGACGCCGAGCTCGATCGCCCGCGGCCAGTGCGTGCGGTCCACGCTCGCCTTGGCGCCGTCGGCGCACGCGTTCAGGCACGTCGCGCGCTGCACGCAGGCGTCGAGGTTGCCGTAGCGGCGGGTGGCGATCGCGAGCGGCGCCGGCCACCAGTGCCAGCCGAGCTCGTTGTGCGCCTTGGCCACCTTGCGCCCCATGGCGCCGAGCGGGACCGGCGGAAGGGGCGGGCCCTCGCCGGGCGGGAACGCGGTGTCGCCGGCCAGTCCGGAGATCCCGAAGTCGCGCTCCACGCGGACGTAGTAGGGCTCGAGGTCCTCGTACGTGAACGGCCAGTCGTCGGCCACACCGTCGAGCGACCGCACGCGGAAGTCCGACGGCATGTTGCGCTGCCACTGGGCCGCGTAGACCACGGTCCCGCCGCCGACGCCGTTCCACATCAGCGCGGTGATGTCGGACTCCGACTCGTCGATCGGGTAGTCGCCGCGCGCCGCGCGCAGGTTCGGGTCCCAGCCCCAGTCGCGGTCGGCGGTCACGGCGAACGACGGATCGTCGACCTTCGCCTTCGAGTAGTCGGGCCAGTCGCCCTGCTCGAGCACCGTGACCTTGAAGCCGTCCTGCGCGAGCCGCAGCGCGGTGACCGCTCCCGACGGGCCGGCGCCGACGATCAGGACGTCGGTCATCAGTACGGGTACTCCACCGGCGCGCGCTGGAGCGAGACCCAGCGGCGCTCGGTGAACTCCTCGAGGTTGGCCTCGCCGCCCGAGCGGCCGCCGAGCCCGGACGCGCCGAGCCCGCCGAACGGCACGTGCGCCTCGTCCAGGCACGTCGAGTCGTTGACGTGGACCATGCCCGAGCGCAGCTTGCCGGCCACGCGCAGGCCGCGGTCGGGGTCGCCCGAGACCACGGCGTTGACGAGCCCGTAGCGCGTGTCGTTGACGAGCGCGATCGCCTCCTCCTCGGAGTCGACCGGCAGCACCGGGGCGATCGGGGCGAAGATCTCCTCCGACCACAGCGGCATGTCGGTGGTGACCCCGGTGACGACGGTGGGGCGGTAGAAGAGCCCGTCGTAGGTGCCGCCCTCGACCACCGTCGCGCCCTGCTCGACCGACCGCTCGAGGAACCCGTGCGCGCGGTCGCGCTGGCGCGTGTTGATCATCGGGCCGAGACCGGTGCCGGTCTTCGGGTCGCCGACGGTGATGGCGCGCGCACGGGTCGCGAGCGCCTCGACGTAGGCGTCGTAGAGCGGCCGGGCGACGAGATGGCGGCCCGCGGTGATGCAGGTCTGGCCCTGGTAGTGGTAGGCCGACCAGGCGCCGATCATGGCGGCCTGGTCGAGGTCGGCGTCGTCGAGCACGACGAGCGCGTTGTTGCCCCCGAGCTCGAGCGACACGCGCTTGAGCTGCGCGCCGGCCGCGGCGGCGATCTTCGCGCCGACCGCGCTCGAGCCGGTGAAGTGGACCATCGAGGTCCCAGGGTGCTCGACCAGCCGCTCGCCGACGTCCTGGTCGCCGGGCACGACCGCGAGCAGGCCGGCCGGCAGCCCGGCCTCCTCGAGCAGCTCGGCGAGCAGCAGGCCGCCGGAGATCGGCGTCTCGGGCGAGGGCTTGAGCACGACCGCGTTGCCCAGCGCGAGCGCCGGCGCGGTGACGCGCATGCCGAGGATGAGCGGGAAGTTCCACGGCGTGATGGCGGCGACGACGCCGACCGGGATCCGCTCGGCGAGGCTGAAGCGGCCGGGGCTGTGCGAGGGCAGGATCTCGCCGACCGCGCGCGAGGTCAGGCCGGCCGCCTCGTACAGCTCGTTGGCCGCGCCGCCGACCTCGTACTGCGCCTTGCCGGCGATCGAGCCGGTCTCGCGCACGATCAGGTCGGTGACCTCGTCGGCGCGCCGCTCCAGCGCCGCGGCGGCGCGGCGCAGGATCGCCGCCCGCTCGTCGTAGCCTGCGCCTGCCCAGGCGGGCTGCGCGGCGGCGGCTGCGCCCACCGCCGCGTCGACGTCCTGCACACGCGCCACCTCGACGCTCCTGATCGGCTCGCCGGTGGCCTTCTCGAGCACCTCGACGGTGACTCGTCCCGATGTCTCGACCGCCATACCCTCTCCTCCGTGGTAATCGTTTGCCACGGTAGCCTCGCGCCCCGCGCTCTGTCAAGGTGCGGCGCGGTCGGATCCATGGCCTCCCTCGCCGACATCAGCCGCCGTGCGGGCGTCTCGATCGCCACCGCCTCGCGTGTGCTCAACGGCTCCTCGCATCCGGTGTCGGAGGCGACGCGCGGCCGCGTGCTGGCGGCCGCGGACGAGCTCGGCTATCGCCCGAGCGAGCTGGCGCGGGCGCTGGTCAAGCGCACGAGCCGGATCGTCGGCGTGATCGTGGGCGACATCGTCGATCCCTACTTCGCCGAGATCGCGCGCGGGGTCGAGGACGTGGCGGCCGGGGTTGGGCATCTGACCATGGTCTGCAACGCCGACCGCCGGCCCGCCGCCGAGCTCGCGCACCTCGACGTGCTGCGCGACTACCACGCGGCCGGGGTCGTGTTCGCGGGCAGCGGCTACCAGCACGCGGCGGAGGAGCCGGCCCTGCGCGAGGCGGTGGCCGCGCTGCAGGCCGGCGGCTCGGTGGTCGTCGCGCTCGCGGCGCGCGACCTCGAGTGCCCGAGCGTGCTCGTCGACAACCGCGCGGCGGCGCGCGACGCCGCCGAGCACCTGCTCTCGCTCGGGCACCGCCGGATCGCGTTCGTCGAGGGCCCGGCCGGCCTCCACACGAGCGCGCATCGGCTCGAGGGCTTCGAGGCCGCGATCGCCGCGGCCGGGGCCGAGGGCCTGCGGCTGCCCGGCGGGTTCGAGTTCGAGGCGGGCGCGGCCGCGGCCGAGGCGCTCATGGCCGACCTGCCCGACGCCGTGCTCGGCGTCAACGACGAGGTGGCGATCGGCGTGCTCACGCGGCTGCGCGCGTCCGGGATCGACGTCCCCGGCCGGATCTCGGTCGCGGGCATCGACGACACGCGCCCGGCGCGGCTCGTCGACCTCACCTCGGTCTCGCTCCCGCTCCACGAGCTCGGCGAGGTGGCCGCCCGGGTCGTCCTCGAGGGGGCGGAGGGGGACGTGGTGCTGCCGCACCGGCTCGCCGCGCGCGCGACGACGGCTAGGCGCGGCTCCACTCGATGACGACGCCGAGGTGCTCCTGCGGGCGGCCGGCGAGCTCCGCGAACGCCCGTGGCGCCTCGTCGGGCGCGATGCGGTCGCTGATCAGCGCGTCGACGTCGAGCTCGCCGCGCTGCATGAGCTCGAGCAGCACGCGGCGGTTCTCCGCCTCGGTCCAGCGGTCGGTGAGCGTCGCCGTCGCGGGCGTGGTGGAGATGTGGGCGCCGAGGACGCGCAGGCCCTTGACGTGGACGTCGGCGTAGGGGTCGAACCCGTCGACCAGCTCGCGTGTGCTCCCGAGGAGGACGACGCGCGCGCCGCGGGCCGCGAGCCGGAACGCCGAGCGAAATCCGGCGGCGGACTCGGTGGCCTCGAAGACGACGTCGAACCCCTGCGGCGCGATCTCCGCCAAGCGCTCGTCGACGTGCGGGTCGGCGGGGTCGAGGGCGGCGTAGGCGCGGTTGCGGGTGGCGGCGGCGCGGCGCTGCGGAAGGAGGTCGAGGTTGGTGATCCGGCGGCCGCCCGCCAGCCGGGCGAGGCGGCCGGCCAGCAGGCCGACCACGCCGGCGCCGACCACGGCGACGCGGTCGCCGAGCTCGATCCTCGCCGTCCGCACGGCGTTGAGGGCGATGCAGCCGAGCTGGGTGAAGGCGGCGTCGACGAACGACACGCCGTCCGGGATGGCGGTCAGGCGCGCGAGCCGCTCGGGCCGCGTCTCGATCACGCGCGAGGCGTGGGGGAGCGGACCGCAGACGCGGTCGCCGGGCACGAAGCGCTCGAGGCCCTCGCCGACGGCCAGCACCGTGCCGGCGAACGAGTACCCCGGGTAGTAGGGCTCGGCGCCGTCGGGCGGCCGGTGGACGGTGCGGCCCTGGTAGTTGGCGATCTCGGTGCCCGCGCTCACCGCCGTGACGGCCGCCTCGGCGAGGATGCCGCCCGGCGGCGGCGCGTCCGGGATCTCGTGGTCCTCGATCACGAGCTCGTGCGGGACGTGCGACACGAGGCGGCGGGCGCGCATCACGGGGCCGCGAACTGGGCGTGGCGGCTCGCGATCTCGGCCGCGCCGTCGTCGTGGGGGACGAGCCGGTAGCGGAACGTGACCTCGCCGACGTCCAGCGGCTCGTGCAGGAACGGGTTCGGGGCCAGCAGGCCGTACTCGCGGACGTGCCACGGCGTCGGATGGCGGGGGTTGGCGGGATGGTCGAGGATCGCGATCCCGCCGTGGGGTCCCGAGAAGTCGCACCAGGCGGAGGGGCGGCCCCAGCACGCGTCCTCGCCGCGGGCGCCGTCGGCGTTCTCGATCGTGGTCATCCACGGCGCCACGCGGACGGCGGCCAGCGAGGCGTCCTTGTCGGCGCCGAGGGTGAGGGGGTCGAGGGCGGTGAGGTGGATCGTCAGGTCGAGCACCGGGCCGGGGCGCACCTCGAGCGTTCTCCGCTCGGCGAGGGCCGGCCGGCCGTCGGGGTCGAGCCACTCGAGCCGCTCGCGCACGGTCGTCGGGTCCGTCTGGTCGAAGCCGCGATGGACGATCCGCCCGTGGCCGGCGAACTCGGTCCAGTGGTCGACGCCGCCGACGTCGCGGTGGCCGGCCCAGACGCCGCGGTGGTGCGGGTGGTCCGCCGGGCCGGGCTCCGCCGTCACCGCCCGCCCGCCCGGCCCGATCAGCGGCGCCAGGTACGGCCGGGCCAGCTCCGGGCCGTAGTGGTAGCGCCCCACGAGCGCGCCCGCGAACCTCAGGTCGACGACGTGGTCGCCGCCGGCCGCCCGGGGATCGTCGCCTGCGGCGGCCTGTGGTTCGTTGCGGCCGGCCGCCCGGGGATCGTCGCGTGCGATCGTCCGGTTCGACGGTTCGAGGGCCATGGTAGGCTTCCTATGGTAAACGTTTGCCGGACGGAGGGTCAAATGGCTCGGAGCGCGATCACCGAACCCGAACGCGCCACGCAGGCGGCGCCGCCCCTGCCCGGCGGCGTCGGGCTCTCCCGGCTCCGCGTCTACGACTGGGAGGGGCCGGACGGACTGCGCGGCGGCAGCCCGCACGTGCACCTCGTCTGCTCGGAGGCGTACCTCGTCCTCGGCGGCGCCGGCGCGGTGCAGACGCTCGGGCCGGCCGGGTTCGCCGAGACGCCGGTCGAGCGCGGCTCGCTGCTCTGGTTCACGCCGGGGCTGGTGCACCGGCTGATCAACCGCGGCGACCTCGAGATCGTCGTCCTCATGCAGATCGCCACCCTGCCGGAGGCGGGGGACTGCATCCTCTCGTTCCCCGACGAGGTGCTGCGCGACCCGCACGCCTACAGCGAGGCGGCGGCGCACGATCCCGGGCGCTCGGTCGCCGCGGCCGACGACGACGTCGCGAGGCGCCGCCGCGACCTCGCCGTCGTGGGCTTCAACGAGCTGCGCGAGCGGATGGACGCGGAGGGCGAGGCCGCGCTGCGGCGGTTCTACGAGCTCGCCGCGGGCGTGGCGGCGCCGCTCGCGCCCGCCTGGAGGAGCGCGTGGGAGAGCGGCCCGGCCGCCGCTTCCGACCGCGCCGAGGAGCTCATCGCCGCCCTCGAGGACGGCGGCGTGCCGCCGGTCGCGGCCTCCATGTTCGGCCTCGAGCCGCCGGCGCGCGAGGTGCTCGGCCTGTGCGGGCGGCTCGACACGTACCCGTCGGTCGACGGCGTGCCGGTGGCCTGACCGCTCAGCGGCGGGCGCCGTACCTCAGGTCGCCGCTGCAGACGCCGACGCTGAGCTTCACGCGACCGCCCTTCACCCGCCCGCCGGCCAGGCGGCCGCGCACGAGGATGCTCGTCGAGCGATCCGGCGTGCTCGCGGCGAGGAAGCTGCCGTCGGGCGCGACCTTGATCGCGCGCACCGCGGCGGTGCCGACCTGGGTCGTGAACGTGCCCGGCGTGACGCCCGGGCAGAGCATCGCGACCGAGGCGGAGAAGCGCTTGATGCGCCGGCCCTTGCCGGTCACCCGGAAGCTCACCTGCGGGGCCGAGCCGCGGTAGCGGCCGTCGTCGCGCGCGCCGGTCGACCAGCGGCGCGCGGGCACGACCGTGACCTTGCGCGGCGCGCTCGTCACCTTCTGCGAGCCGACCGTCGCCACCGCCCGCAGCGTGTGGCGACCGCGCCTGAGCGCGAGCACGAGCTCGGCCCGCTCGTCGAGGGCGGTCGAGCCCCCGAGCCGCCGCCAGCGCGAGCCGGCGCGCCGCTCCACCCGCACCGGCGCTCCGTCGGTGACGCCCGGCAGCGAGACCGCCAGCGCGAACGGGTAGCCGGCGTACCGGCGGCCGGGCGCGCGGATCGCGGCCTTGGCGTCGGCCACGAGGGTCAGCGTGCGCACCGGCCCGGTCTCGTAGCCGAGCGGGCAGCCGCTGCACAGCCGCCACGCCTGCCAGTAGTAGCGGCCCGGGGTCTCCTGCGGGCGCTGCGAGCCACCGGCGGCCAGCGGTGCCGTGCACTGGCCCGAGCCGGTCGGTGGGATCTCGCTCGCCTGGCTGAGCGCCACGGGGTCGGCGAGGCGCCCGTCGGCGTCCAGGGTCGGCGAGGTGGAGAAGCTCGCCCCGTAGTCGCGCGGGCCGCCGGGGAAGGGGATGCCGCCGGCCTCGAAGATCCGGTACACCGGGCAGGTGAAGGTGACGGGGATGCCGTCGGGGTCGATGGCTGCGGAGGCGCCGTCGTCCGGGCTGAGCGGCACGATCGGCGGGTCGCCGGGCATGGCGGCGGCGCTCGCGGGCAGCGCGAGGGCGAGGACGAGGGCCAGGATCCACTTCACGGAGCGGAACCTATCCGAGCGAACCGCGCCTTGATGTCGGCCAGCAGCTCGTCCGGCGGAACCTCCGCGAGCGCGGGGTTGATGACCTCGACCTCGATCGCGCCGTCGTAGCCGGCGGCCTCGACCAGCGCGGTCAGGCGCGGCAGGTCGATGATGCCGTCGCCCATCAGCCCGCGGCCGGCGAGCAGGTCGGTGGTCGGCACGAGCCAGTCGCACACGTGGTAGGCGGCGATCAGGCCCGCGGCGCCGGCGAGGTGGTGGTCGAGCTCGGGGTCCCAGAACACGTGGTAGGCGTCGACGACGACGCCGACGTGGGGGCTGTCGAACCGTCGCGCGAGCGCGAGCGCCTCGCCGAGCGTGACGATCGCCGACCGCTCGCCGACCATCATGGGATGCAGCGGCTCGATCCCCAACCGCACGCCGTGGTCGGCAGCGTAGGGGAGCAGGCGCTCGATGCCGGCGGCGATCGTGGTGCGGGCGGCGTCGAGGTCCTTGCCGGTGGGCGGGCCGCACACGAGGACGAGCACGGGCGCGCCGAGCTCGGCCGCCTCGTCGACCGCGCGGCGGTTGTCGTCGTCCGCCCCGGGCGCCGTGAAGAAGCCGCCGCGGCAGAGGCTGGAGACGGCGAGCCCGGCGTCGCGGATGCGGCGCGCGCTGTCGCCGTCGAGCTGATGACGCCAGGGCGCGACGGTGCCGATCCCGGCGTTCGTGCAGCGCTCGACCGCCTCGGCGAGGCCCAGGTGGTCGACCGTCATGAGGTTGAGGCTGAGCCGCGACGGGTCGATCACGCCAGCGCCTGCCGGGCGCGGGCGGCCGCGAGCTCGGGATCGCGCAGGAGGCCGGCGCGGTCGGCGAGCGCGTAGACGTCCGCGAGGTGCTCCTTCGAGCGGGCGGTCTCGAGCCCGCCGAGCAGGCGGAAGTGCGGCTGGTGTCCGTTGAGCCAGGCGAGGAAGACGATGCCCGCCTTGTAGTTGAAGGTCGGCGCCTCGAACAGCCGGCGGGCGAGCGGGACGGTGGGCTCGAGGATCCGGTCGTACTCCTCGCGGTCGCCCTCGTCGAGCGCGTGGAGGGCGGCGGCCGCCGCCGGCGCGATGGCGTCGAAGATGCCGAGCAGCGCGTCGCTGCCGCTCGCGATCAGCTCCGGGTAGTTGAAGTCGTCGCCGGTGTAGAGGCGGACGCCCTCGGGGAGCCGCCCGCGGATGTCGACCTCGCGCTGCGCGTCGAGCAGCGAGACCTTGACGCCGTCGACCTTGTCCGCGTGCTCGGCGACGATCGCGAGCAGCGTCTCGGTCGCCGCGTCGAGGTGGGACGACCCCCAGTAGCCGGCCAGCGCGGGATCGAACATGTCGCCGAGCCAGTGCAGGATCGCCGGGCGCTCGAGCTGGCGCAGCACGGCGCCGTAGACCTCGCGGTAGTCGTCTGGCGAGGCGGCGAGCGCGGCGAGGGCGCGGCTGGCCATGACCACGGCCTGTGCGCCGGTGCCCTCGACCAGCTCGCACTGGTGCTCGTAGGCGGCGCGGACGTCGTCGAGCGTCGCCGGCGCGGTGTGGTCGGTGGCGGCGCCGGCGGCGACGCGCCCGCCGCCCTCCGCGGCCGTGCGGCGGATGAGCTCCTCGGCCGCCGGCCAGTCGAGCCCCATGCCCCGCTGGGCGGTGTCCATCGCTTCGGCGACGCCCAGCCCGTGATCCCACAGATGGCGGCGGAAGGCCAGCGTCGCCTCCCAGTCGATGCCGCCGTCGAGGTCGGCGACCACGTGGGCGGCGGCGAAGGCGACGCGGGTGCGCGGCGGGTCGTGGCGCTCGGCGAACGTGGGCCGTGACGTCGCGGTCACAGCGGCGGGACCTCGACGAAGCACTTCTCGCGCCACGACTGCATGCCGAGCTCGGCGAGCTGGACGCCGCGGGCGGCGGCGCGGAAGTCCCACGGAAACGGCTCGTCGAGCGCTACGTGGCGCAGGAACCGCTCCCACTGGGCCTTGAAGGCGTTGTCGGTCTCGGTCGCCGGGACCGGCAGCCAGGCCGAGCGGTGGTCGATCGGGTCCGGCAGGTCGGGGTTCCAGATCGCTCGCGGCGTCGCCGTGCCGGGCTGGATCCGGCACTCGCGCAGGCCGGCGACCGCGCTCCCCTCGGTGCCGTCGACCTGGAGCTCGAACAGCTCGCCGCGGTCGACCCTCACGCACCAGGACGAGTTGAGCTGGGCGATCACGCCCTGTTCCAGCTCGAAGATCGCGTACGCGGCGTCCTCGGCGGTGGCGTCGTAGGGCGCGCCGGCCTCGTCGTGGCGGAGCGGCAGGTGAACGGCGCCGAGCGCGTAGACGCCGGTCACCGAGCCGAACAGCTCGTCGAGCACGTAGCGCCAGTGGGAGAACATGTCGCCGACGATCCCGCCGCCGTCCTCGGCGCGGTAGTTCCAGCTCGGCCGCTGCGGCGCGGGGTCGGGGCCGGGGAAGACCCAGTAGCCGAACTCGCCGCGGACGGCGAGGATCCGGCCGAGCTGCCCGCTGTCGAGCACGCGCTTGAGCGTGCGCAGGCCCGGCAGGAACAGCTTGTCCTGCACGACGCCGTGCTTGATCCCGGCCTCCTCCGCGAGCTCGGCGAGCGCGAGCGCGGACGGCAGGTCCTCGGTGATCGGCTTCTCGCAGTAGACGTGCCGGCCGGCCTCGACCGCCTGGCGCACGGCGCCCTCGCGCCGGCTGGTCACCTGCGCGTCGAAGTAGACCTCGTACTCGTCGTCGGCGAGCGCGCTGTCGAGGTCGGTGGTGAAGGGCAGCCCGTGAGGCTCGGCCAGCGCGCGCAGCTTGCGCTCGTCCCGGCCGACCAGCAGCGGCTCCGGCCACAACCGCTCACCCGGCCCGACCGCGACGCCGCCCTGCTCGCGGATGGCGAGGATCGAGCGGACGAGGTGCTGGTTCGTCCCCATCCGGCCGGTCACGCCGTTCATCACGATCCCGATCCGCCGGTCGCCCGCCTCGGCGCGCTCAGGCGCCGTCTCCCGGAAAACGTTTGCCACGGGTGGGAAGATAGCGCGTGGTGGGGCGGGTGTCGAGGGGCGCGGTCGTGCCGGCGAACGTCAACTGCGGCCGGGTAGGGAGGCGGGGGTGCGCAACGTCAACCGTTCGCCGCCGGCGGCCGCGCGGTTGACGTTCGGCACCGTAGAGGTGCGCAACGTCAACACGGACCGCGCGAGCCCGGCGCGGTCGACGAAATGCACCGCCTCCCTTACCCGGCAGAAGTTCGAACGACCGCACCCGCTCGGGCCAGCCGCGCCGCGGCGTCGTCGATCACGGCGTCCCGCTTGCAAAACGCGAACCGCACGAGCGACTGCGCCACCTCGGCGTGGTCATAGAACACCGCGGTCGGGATCGCGACGACGCCCGCCCGCTCGGGCAGGGCCCGGCAGAACTCCTCGCCCGACCCCTCGACGATCGCGTTGACGAAGTACGTGCCGGCGCACGGCAGCGGCTCGAGCCCCGCCGCCCGCAGCCCTGCGGAGAGGCGATCGCGCTTCGCGGCGAACGACGCCGCGAGCTCCGCGTAGAACGCGTCGCCCAGCCCCAGCGCCGCCGCGCCCGCGACCTGGAACGGCGTCGCGCCCGCGAAGGTGAGGAACTGCTTCGCGGCTCGCACGGCCGCGACCAGCGACGCCGGCCCCGCCGCCCACCCGACCTTCCAGCCGGTGACCGAGAACGTCTTGCCCAGCGACGAGATCGTCAGCGTCCGCCCCGCCATCCCGTCGAAGCCCGCCAACGGCAGATGCGCCGAGCCCTCGTAGACGAGGTGCTCGTAGACCTCGTCGCAGACCGCGGTCAGCTCGTGCTCGACCGCCACCGCCGCCACCGCCGCGAGCTCCTCGCGCGTGAACACCTTCCCGGTCGGGTTGTGCGGCGAGTTGAGCAGCACCATGCGCGTCCGCGGACCGACCGCCGCCCGCAGCTCGTCGACGTCGAAGCTCCAGTCCGGCGGCCGCAGCGTCACCACGCGCCGCACCGCGCCGGCCATCGCGATGCTCGCCGCGTAGGAGTCGTAGAGCGGCTCGAACACCACGACCTCGTCCCCCGGCTCGAGCAGCCCGAGCATCGCCGCGGCGATCGCCTCGGTGGCGCCGAACGTCACCTGCACGTCCTCCACCGCCAGGCCGTAGAACCGCTCCTGGTGGGTGACGATCGCCTCGCGCAGCGCCGGCACCCCGGCCAGCGGCGCGTACTGGTTCCAGCCCGACGCCATCGCCGCCGACGCCGCTTCGAGCACCTCGGCCGGACCGTCGAAGTCCGGGAACCCCTGCCCGAGATTGACCGCGCCCGTGCGCTCGGCGAGCGCCGACATCTCCGTGAAGATCGTCGTGCCGAAGCCGGCCAGGCGGGAGGCGACCACTCGGGCAGCCTACGCGCCCGATAGCTTCCCAGCGTGCCGGACGCGCCCAAGCTGGCGGACATCCTGCGGCGCCCCGGCTATCTCCGGCTGCTGGCGCTCTGCGGGATCGTCGGCGTGCCCGTGTCCGCCGCCGCGTTCGGCTTCCTCGCGCTCGAGCACCAACTCACCGACGTCGTCTGGGAGGACCTGCCCGACGCCGTCGGCTTCGACGAGGTCCCGTGGTGGTGGGGCATCCCGAGCCTGATCGTCGGCGGCGTCCTCGTCTCGCTCGTCGCGACGCGGCTGCCGGGACTCGGTCAGACGCCGGCGATCGCCATCGCCATGGCCGGCCTCGCCGTCTCGATGCTGCGGATGCCGGTGGCCTCGATCGTGCTCGTGGCGATCCTGCTCGGCGACGCGGCGCTGGCCGCCATGCCGGTGGTGATCCTCGCCACGGTGACGGCGTTCGTGGTCACCGAGCTGATCGACCCGCCATCATCCCCCGCGTGACCTACGCCGGCCTGCGCGAGCGGCTGCGGCGGCGCGAGCCGCTGGCGGCCGCGTTCCTCGACCTGGGATCGAGCGTCAGCGCCGACGTCACCGCCCGCGCCGGCTTCGACGTCGTCGTCGTCGACCTCGAGCACGGCGCCGGCGACGAGAGCGCCGCGCGCGCCCAGATCCAGGCCGCCGACCCGCACGCCTCCGTCGTCGTCCGCGTCCCCGAGGGCCCGGCGCAGGTCGGCCGCATGCTCGACGCCGGCGCGAGCGGCGTGATCGTCCCGCAGGTGGCCGACGCGGCCCACGCCGAGGAGGTCGCCCGCGCCACCCGCTACGCCGGCAGCCGCGGGATCTCGCCGTTCTCGCGCGG
>Ga0081538_10003265_pt1 | contig 15406 bp, 15 predicted proteins | sample TabmetS5T2R1_FD_71022 | JGI IMG/M metagenome (GOLD analysis project Ga0081538, IMG submission 71022) | Tabebuia heterophylla rhizosphere microbial communities from the University of Puerto Rico - S5T2R1 | ecosystem: Host-associated > Plants > Roots > Rhizosphere ... | reverse complement strand
GCTGCCCGCGACCAGGGCCTGCGCGCGGCTGACCCCGGCCGCGCTCCAGCTCGCCGCCCGCGCGTGGGCGGCGTTCCGTGCGCCGGCTCCCGACGGTCTCGGCGCCATCGCCGCCACCCGCTCGGGTGAGCTGCGGTTCCTGGGCGAGGCGTTCGACCGTCTCAGCCGCGAGTACCCGTCGGCGCGCGACGGCCTGTCGCTGACCGAACGGCGGGTGCTCGCCGCCGTCGCCGACGGCGCGCCCGACGCCGGGGCGGCGTTCGTTCGCGCGGCAGCACGGGAGACCCGTCCCTACCTGGGGGACACCTGGTGCTTCGCGATGATGGACCGGATGGCGAACGCGCCGGTGCCGCTGCTCCAGGTGGACCCGCCGGGCCGTCCCGTTGACCGCGGGAGCGGCCTGCGCCTGACCGACACCGGAGCACGGGTTCTGGCGGGCGCGGCGGACCAGGTCGCGCTCAACGGGATCGACCGCTGGATCGGCGGCGTCCACCTGCGCGGGCGTCAGGTGCAATGGCGCTGGGACGACGGGACCGAGACCATCGTCCGCCAGGCCACGTGACCGGTGGCCGGCCGGCCGCCGGGCCGCGCCCGGCGGCTACACCCCGAGCTCGGCGGGGAGCCGTCCGCTCTTGACCGCCCGCAGCAGCGCCTGGTGGTCGGCCTCGGTCTGGTCGGCGTAGGCGCGGGCGAAGCGCGCGAACGCCCGGTCGGCCGCGTCGCCCTTGCCGAGGTAGCCGGACATGACCGTGGCGCCGGTCGAGCGCGCGTGGCCCTTGGCCAGCAGCGTGCCACAGACGCGCGCGTAGTCCAGCAGCGCCGAGCCGTCCATGCCGTCCACGGTGACCGCGCCCTTCATGTCGCGGAACTGGCGCACGTAGTAGTCGCGGCCGTCTACCGTCGTCCAGCCCAGCAGCGGGTCGCTGACGGTCTGCAGCGTCTGCTGGTACTCCACCACCCGCTGGCCCTGGTGGGCGTGCCAGGCGGTGTCGCCGTGCACGAAGCGCGCCACGCACGACCGGTTGACCTGCTTGAGCTGGAGGAACAGGACGTCGTGCGGGCCGTTGCCCTGCAGCAGCGCCACGAACGCGCGCAGGCCGACGCTGCCGACGCCGACCACCTTGTGGGCCACGTCCACCACCACGTAGTAGCCGAGCACGCGGCGCCAGTGGGGCGGGAGGGTGTGCAGGTACGCCTCCAGCCCCTCGACCAGCCGGGCGCTCTCCTCCTCGGGGACGTGGGTCACCACCGGCGGCTGGTCGACAATATGGCGGGCGCCGCCGCGCTCGCGGGTCAGCTTGGGGAGCGCCCGGTCGCTGGTGCGGCCCCTGGCGAGGTTCGCCGCCCGCTCGATCTCGCCCCGCAGCGACCAGTCGGCCAGCTCCTGCCGCATCCGGTCGATGTCGAGCCGGTCGAAGGAGCGCGCCAGCAGCTGCTGACCCGCCAGCCCGCGGAGCTGCCGCCGGTAGGCCGCCGCGCACCACAGCGCCGCGTCCTCGCAGGTGGCCTCCGCCAGCCCGTTCTGCCGGCCCGCCACCCAGACGCTGCTGGTGAGCCGGCGCAGGTCCCACTCCCACGGCCCCGGGTGCGCCTCGTCGAAGTCGTTGAGGTCGAACACCAGGTTGCGCTCCGGGGAGGCGTAGAAGCCGAAGTTGCCGAGGTGGGCGTCCCCGCAGATCACCGGCTCGACCCCGCTGCGGGGCAGGCCCGCGAAGTCCTCCGCCATCAGCGCCGCCGCGCCGCGCAGGAACGAGTACGGCGAGGCGGCCATGCGCCCGACCCGCAGCGGGACCAGGCGTTGCACGCGGCCGGCGTGGGTCTCCTCGACCAGGTCCACCGGGTCGGGCCGGTCCTCGGGGGGACGCCAGCGGCCGAGCGCGCCGCGGGGCGTCCGCGTGCGCAGCGCCCGCCCGGCGGCGTAGCGCTCGTCCTGGGCCGGCAGGGGGGTGCGCAGCTCGTCCGCCAACAGCCCTCCACCGCTCGCCTCGACCTTCGCAACAGCGTTGTACAGGACCAGGGGGTGGTTGCGCGACGGGTCCTCTCCCGGGGCGACACCGGCTGCGCCGTGGTGCGCACGGCGGAGGGCGGCCACCTACGCCGCTGGCGGTAGCCGGTTGCGCCCCTGGGGGGATCCCGCCGCCGGCGTAGCCGGCTACCATCGCGGCATGGCTCCGACCGCCGCGCGGCTGCGCCTTTCAGGGCAGGTGCAGGACACCCTGCTCGCGGTCTTCGTCGCGCTCATGCAGGTCCTGGGGACCCTCCAGGCTGCCGACAACCAGCCGGCGGCGCGTCCGCTGGCCGAGCCGGGCCTGCTGGGCTACCTGCTGCTGGCCGTCAGCGGGCTCGTCCTGCTGGCGCGGCGCCGCCGGCCGCCGGCGGTGTTCGCCACCACGGTGGCCCTGAGCCTGGCCTACTACGCCGCCGACTACCCCGACGGGCCGGCGTCCCTGGCGCTGTACGTCGCCCTCTACACCCTCACCGCGCAGGGCGACGGGCACCGGTCGCTGCAGCTCGCCACCGCCGGCGTCACCGCGCTCACCGTCGGCTGGCTGCTCACCGCCCAGCTGCAGCCGTTCGGCGTCGTCGGCTGGCTGCTGTTCCGGATCGGCACGGCCGTGATGGCGGCGGCGCTCGGCGAGTCGGTCCGCACCAGGCGGGTCCTCGCCGCCGAGGCGCTGGAGCGGGCCGAGCGCGCCGAGCGGACCAGGGAGCAGGAGGCGCGGCGGCGGGTGGACGCCGAGCGCCTGCGGATCGCCCGCGACGTCCACGACACCGTCGCCCACGCCATCGCCGTCATCAACGTGCAGGCGGGCGTCACCGCCCACGTGCTCGACCGGCGGCCGCAGCAGGCCCGCGAGACCCTGGTCACCATCGCGCAGACCAGCGCGCGGGCGCTCGGTGAGCTGCGCGCCATCCTGGGGGTGCTGCGCGACCCCGACGACGGGGACGCGCCGGCCCCGGGGCTGCGCCGGGTCGAGGAGCTGGCGGGGATAGCACGCCAGGCCGGGCTCGACGTCGAGGTCGAGGTCGGCGCCCCGCCGCGGGAGCTGCCCAGCGCCGTGGACCAGGCCGCCTACCGGATCGTGCAGGAGGCGATCACCAACGTGATCCGCCACGCCGGCCGGGCGCGCGTGCTGGTCTCGGTCTCCTACGGGCCCGGCGGCCTGGAGCTGCGGGTGGCCGACGACGGCCGCGGCCCGAGCGGCGACGCCGGCCGGGTCGGGCGGGGCATCGTCGGGATGCGGGAGCGCGCCGGGCTGCTCGGCGGGGAGCTGACCGCCGGCCCGCGGCCGGGCGGCGGCTACCAGGTGCGGGCGCGCCTGCCGTTGCCGCCGCCGGTGGCGGTGCCGCGGTGACGCGGCCGCCCGGCCCCGTCAAGGTCCTGCTCGCCGACGACCAGGCGCTGGTGCGGACCGGGTTCAAGCTGCTGCTGGACGTCGAGGACGACATCACCGTGGTGGGCGAGGCCGCCGACGGCGCTGAGGCGGTGGCGCTGGCCCGCGCCACCCGGCCCGACGTGGTGCTGATGGACATCCGCATGCCGGTGCTGGACGGCCTCCAGGCCACCAGGCGGATCGTGGCCACGGGGGGGCTGGAGGGGGTGCGGGTGCTGATCCTGACCACCTACGAGCTCGACGAGTACGTGTTCGAGGCGCTGCAGGCGGGCGCCAGCGGGTTCCTGCTGAAGGACTGCGGCCCGGCCGAGCTGCTGCACGGGATCCGGGTGGTCGCCGCCGGCGACGCGCTGCTGGCGCCGAGGATCACCCGCCGGCTGATCGCGCAGTTCGCCGCCGCCCGCACCGCCCACCAGACCGCCGAGGACCGCCTGGCGGTGCTCACCCAGCGGGAGCGGGAGGTGCTGGCCCTGGTAGGTCAGGGGCTCGGCAACCAGGAGATCGCCGCGGCGCTGACCCTCAGCCCCGCCACCGCACGGACCCACGTGAGCCGCGCCATGGTCAAGCTCGGCGCCCACGACCGCGCGCAGCTGGTGGTGGTGGCCTACCAGACCGGCCTGGTCAGCCCCGGCGCGCCGCCCGCGTGACGCCGGGCCGGACGCCGCCGGCGGTCACGCCCAGCGGTCCCAGTGGACCATGGTGTCGAGCGGCCGGCGGGGCCCGGCCCTGAACTCGGTGCCGATCGAGTAGGCGACGGGGATGAGCGCCGCCTGCATGACCCGCTCGTAGGGGATGCCGAGGAGCTCGGCGGCCTCGCGCTCGTGGCGCAGGTGGAAGGTCGTCCACACGCTGCCGAGGCCACGGGCGCGGGCGGCCAGCATGAAGCTCCAGGCCGCCGGGATGATCGACGCCCAGCGCGACGCCTGCGCCGCCGCCGGCTTCCCGTCGGTCCTGCCCTCCACGCAGGGGATCACGTGCACCGGGACCTCGTGGATGTGGTCGGCCAGGTAGTGCACGTTGTCGCTCATCCGCGCCAGGCGCGCGTCGGCGGCCGCGGCGGCCGCGCGCCGCTGCACGTAGGAGCGGGCCACGACGCGCCACAGCTCGCCGAGCGCCGCCCGCGTGCCGGGGTCGGTGACCACCACGAAGTGCCAGTTCTGCGCGAAGCTGGAGGTCGGGGCCTGCTGCGCCAGCCGCAGGCACTCCTCCAGGACCTCGCGTTCGACCGGCCGGGACAGGTCGAGCCGCCGGCGGACCGCACGGGTGGTCGCCAGCAGCTCGTCGGGCGTCAGGTTCAGGGTCATAGGGCGCTAGCATGCCATGCCATGCCGAAGCGCAGCGCAGGCCTCCTGCTGTACCGGACCCGACCGGGCGCGGTCGAGGTCCTGCTGGTCCACCCCGGCGGGCCCTTCTGGGCCAAGCGCGACCTCGGCGCCTGGTCGATTCCCAAGGGCGAGTACGAGCAGGGCGAGGACCCGCTGGCGGCCGCCCTGCGCGAGTTCCAGGAGGAGACCGGGCACGAGCCCCCGCGCGACGGCCTGCTGGAGCTCGGCAGCGTCCGGCAGCGCGGCGGGAAGGTCCTCACCGCCTGGGCCGCCGAAGGCGACCTCGACCCCGAGGCGATCACCAGCGGCAGCTTCACCATGGAGTGGCCGCCGCGGTCCGGCAACCGGCGGGAGTTCCCGGAGGTCGACCGCGCCGGGTGGTTCGACCCGGAGACCGCCCGCCGCAAGCTGCTCGACGCGCAGGCCGAGCTGGTCGACCGGCTGCTGGCCGAGCTCCCGCGGTGACCGTGTCCGCCGGGGGGCTGACCCAGCGGCTGTTCGCCGCCGCCCGGCCCCAGCTGCAACGGCAGCTCGCCCACCCCGTGGTGCGCGGCATCGCGGCCGGCACGCTCGACGAGCGGCGCTTCCGCCGCTGGCTGGCGCAGGACTACCTGTTCCTGCTCGACTACGTGCGGCTGTTCGCGCTGGCGGCCGCCCGGGCGCCCGACGGCGGGACGCTGGGGCGCCTGGTCGACCTGGCGCACTCCACCTTCCACGACGAGCTGTCGCTGCACCGCGCCTACGCGGCCCGCTTCGGCCTCTCCGAGCTCGACCTGGAGGCCACGGCGAAGTCGCCGGTGTGCGCGGCCTACACCGACTTCCTGCTGCGGACGGCGGCGACCGGGGACTTCGCCGAGGTGGTCGCCGCCCTGCTGCCGTGCATGTGGGGCTACTCGGAGATCGGCAGGGCGCTGGCGGCCGAGGGCCCGCCGGCGGAGCCGCGCTACCGGCAGTGGGTGGAGACCTACGCCGACCCCGGCTTCGCCGAGCTGGCCGCCTGGTGCGCCGGGCTGCTGGACCGGGTCGCCGCCGGCCTGCCGGCCGAACGCGTCGCCGCCTGCGAGCGGGCGTTCCGGACCAGCCTCGACCACGAGCTGGCGTTCTGGGACGCCTGACGCCGCGGCCCCGGGGCCTGGGGCGGAGGGTCAGAGGCGGCCGGCGGCGATGATGCGCTTGAGGAACGCCTGGGTGCGCGGGTTGGTCGGCTCGGTGAAGATCTGCTCCGGCGGGCCCTGCTCGCAGATCAGGCCGTTGTCCAGGAAGCACACCAGGCTGGAGACCTCGCGGCAGAAGGACATCTCGTGGGTGGCCAGCAGCATGGTCATGCCCTCGTGGGCCAGCTCGCGGACGATGTTGAGCACCTCGGCGACCAGCTCGGGGTCCAGCGCGCTGGTGATCTCGTCCAGCAGCATCAGCTTCGGCTGCATCGCCAGGGCCCGCACGATCGCGACGCGCTGCTGCTGGCCGCCGGAGAGGCTGTCGGGGTAGTCCCCGCGCTTGGCGACCAGGCCGACCCGCTCCAGCAGCTTGTCGGCCCGCGCCTCGGCGTCCTGCTTGGACAGCTTCAGCACCTGCCGCGGCGCCAGGGTGACGTTCTGCAGCACCGACATGTGCGGGAACAGGTTGAAGCTCTGGAAGACGATGCCGACGTCGCGGCGGTGGCGGTCGACGTCCACGCCGGGGCCGGAGACCAGCTGGCCCTCCACCCTGATGGTGCCGGCGTCGACCGGCTCCAGCGCGTTGATGCAGCGCAGCAGCGTCGACTTGCCGGAGCCGGAGCCGCCGATGAGGCTCACCACGGCGTGCTCGCCGACGTCCATGTCGATGCCGCGCAGCACCAGGTTGTCGCCGAAGCGCTTCTCCACGCCGCGGAGCTCCAGGAAGTGGCCATCGCCGGTCATGTCGGTCACCTCCTGGCCGCCAGGCGTTGCTGGTCGCGCTTGAGCAGGCGGTCGGTGAAACGGGTCATCGGGAAGGTGAGCACCACGAAGCAGAGGGCCAGGCTGGTGAACGGCGTCAGGTTGAACTCCGAGCCGGCGTAGATCTGCGCCCGGCGGAAGCCGTCGAGCACGCCGATGACGCCGATCAGGGCGGTATCCTTCTGCAGGCCGATGAAGTCGTTGAGCAGCGGCGGGATGACCCGGCGGACCGCCTGGGGGAGCACCACGAAGCGCATGGTCTTGCCCTGGGAGAGGCCGAGCGAGCGGGCGGCGGCGGTCTGGCTCCAGTGGATGCTCTCGATCCCCGCCCGGTAGACCTCGGCGACGTAGGCGCCGTAGAGGATCGTCAGGGCCAGCACGGCCAGCTGGTACTGCGAGAAGTCGCCGAAGACCGGCACCTGGGCGATCGGCAGGCCGAAGCCGATCATGTAGATGAGCACCAGCCCGGGGATGGCGCGGAACAGGTCGATGTAGCCGATCGCCAGCCAGCGGACCGGTGCCAGCGCCCTGCTCCGGGCACCCCGGAGCAGGGCGAGCACCAGCCCCCAGACGAGCACGCACGCCTCGGCCACGAACATCAGCGAGAGGTTGGTGGCGAACCCCCGCAGGACCGACGGCAGGCTCTCCCTGAAGTGCTCCCAGCTGAAGAAGGTGTTGAAGAACTGCTCCACCCGGCGCCGCCCCGGTCAGCCGATGACCGGCACGGCGGCCTGCTCGGAGAAGTGCTTCTTGAAGAGCTGGTCGACGAAGCCCTCCGACTTCAGGGTCCTGATGACCTCGTTGAACGCGTCGAGGTTCTCGGAGCCCTTGTTGACCACGGCACCGTACTGCTCGCCGGTCTTGAACTGGCCGACGACCTCCCCGTTGGGGACCTGCTTCTCCTCGACCGCGCCGAGCACGATCGGCGTGTCGAGCATGACGGCCTGGATCTGGCCGGCGTTGAGCGCGGTGAACGCGTCGACGGTGGTGTTGTAGACCTTCTCCTCGGTCGCCGGCTGGACCTTGTCCTTGATGTACTGGGCACCGGTGGTGTTGATCTGGGCGCCCCACTTGAGGTTCTTGGCGTCGGCGAGGCTCGCCACCTTGGTGCCCTGCTTGACCAGGACGCCCTGGTTGGCGTCGAAGTAGGGCTCGGTGAAGTCCACCACCCTGGCCCGTTCCTCGGTGATGGTGACCTGGCTGAAGTTGATGTCGCAGGGGCACTGCTGCCCGGCGACCAGCCCGGCGAACGGCATCTCGACGAACTTGACGCTGCCCAGGTTGAGGCGCTTGGCGATCTCCTGGGACAGCTCGACCTCGAACCCGCCGGTGAGGGAGTCGTAGTCCTTGCCGATCCAGAACGGGGGCGCCGGCAGCTCGGTGCCGACGGTGAGGGTCCCGTCGGTGACCAGCCCGCTCACCGTCGCCCCGCCGGCCTGGCCTCCGGTGTCCGCCGGCTCGTCGCTGCCGCAGCCGGCCGCCACCAGGGCGACCAGCATCGCGAGCACCAGCAGCGAGCCCTTACGTCGTCCCATGGCCTCCATGCCCACCTCCTTGGAGTGTCAGAACAGGTCAACCTTATCGGTTCCGGCGCCGTCAAACGAGCAGCGACAGGCAGGTCGCGCCGCCGTCGGCCTTGTAGAACTCGCCCAGGTCGACCTCGCGGACCGCGAAGCCGAGCCCGCGGATGGCCGCGGCGGTGCGGGGGCAGCCGGCCGGCAGCACCGCCACCGACCCGACGGCCAGGACGTTGCAGCCTGGCGCCTCCTCGGGCGGCACCACCACCCGGCGCCTGGCCGACCGGAAGGCCGGCTGCGCGAGCATGCCGGCCGACCCGACCACGGTGTCGGCGGCGATCGCGGTGACCACCGTCTGCAGGTGCAGCACGCCGGCGGGCACGGCGGCGACCTCCAGCCCGAGCCCGCCGGCGCGCGCGAAGCGGGCGAGCTGCTCGATGCCCGCCCGGTTGGTCCGTTGCGAGCCGCCGACCACCAGCGTGCCACCGAGCCGCAGCACGTCGCCGCCGTCCAGCGTCGCCGGCGGCGTCATCGCCACCACCTCGGCGACCAGCGCGGCGAGCGCCGGCCGCAGCCGGGCAGGCTCCTCGGCCCGCGACGGCGCGCCCGGCCGCGCCAGCAGCGCCCGCCCGCCGGCCACCACGGCGCAGTCGTCGACGAAGCAGGAGTCCGGCAGGTCCTCCTGGGCCGGCAGCGGCACCACCTCCACCAGGCCGGCGAGGGCCGCGACGTAGGCGGCGTGCTGCGCCTGGGCCCTGACGGGGTCGATGGTGGCCCGCTGCGGATGGCCGGACAGCGCCCGCGCGAAGGAGCGCCCGGGCGGCCGCACCAGCGCGACCGCGTGTGGACCGGCGGCTGCGGCCGTCACCGGCGCCGCCGTCCCGGGTTGCCCATTGACAAGGGACGGCTTCGGCGATGGACACTACCAGCCATGGCCCGTCGAGCGAGGCAACCTCGCACCCGCCCCCGCGGAGGTGGCTCGGGATGGAGCTTCCACGGAAGCAGTTTCCCGGATTCGTCGGCGTGACGGGCGCCGCCGCTGCCGACGTGCTGCTCGCCACCCCCATCCGGCGCGTGGGCAGGCGGTGAAGCCACCCCCGTTCGACTACCACCGCCCGACCAGCGTCGAGGAGGCGCTCGCGGTCCTCGACGACGCCGGCCACGACGGCAAGGTGCTGGCAGGGGGCCAGAGCCTGGTGCCGCTGCTGAACATGCGCCTGGCCGCCCCGGCGCACCTGGTCGACGTCAACCGGCTCGCGGAGCTGGCCTACGTCCGCAGCGACGACCACGCCGTACGGGTGGGCGCGCTGGCACGCCACGCCGAGGTCGAGCACGACGCCGACGCCCACGCCGCGGTCCCGCTGCTGCGGCAGGCCCTCGCCGACCTGGCGCACCCCGCCATCCGCAACCGCGGCACGGTGGTCGGCAGCCTGGTGCACGCCGACCCGGCGGGGGAGCTGCCGGCGGTGCTGGCCCTGCTGGGCGGGGCGATCGAGCTGGCCGGCGTCGGCGCGCGCCGGACGGTCCCGGCCGCCGAGTTCTTCCTCGGCCCGCTGGAGACGGCGCGGCGACCTGCGGAGCTGGCCACCGAGGCGGTCTTCCCCAGGCCGCCGGCCGGCAGCGGCAGCGCCTGGCGGGAGGTCGCCCGCCGCCACGGCGACTACGCGCTCTGCGGCGTCGGGGTGCTGGTCACCCTCGACCGGGACCGTCGCGTGGCGGCGGCCCGCGCGGCCTGCGTCTCGGTCGGTCCGACGCCGGTGCTGGTCGACCTCGCCGACGCGGTCGGCGGCCGGCCCCACGACGCGGCCGACTGGGCCGCCGCCGGGGCCCTTGCCGCCGCCGCCGTGGACCCCGAGGACGACATCCACGCCACCGCCGCCTACCGCCGGCACCTCGCCGGCGTGCTCACCGCCCGCGCGGGCCGCGCCGCCGCCGAGCAGGCCGCCGGGCAGGCCGCCGGGGAAGGAGCCGGTGGTGGCTGAGGTCCTGCACGAGGCCCGCCTGGTGGTCAACGGCGTGCAACGCACCGTCAGGGTGCCGGCCAGGCGGCTGCTGTCGGACTGCCTGCGCCACGACCTGGGGCTCACCGGCACCCACGTCGGCTGCGAGCACGGCGTGTGCGGCGCCTGCACGGTGCTGGTCGACGGCCTGCCGATGCGCTCCTGCCTGCTGTTCGCGGTCAGCGTGGACGGCGCGGAGGTCACCACCACCGAGGGGTGCCGGGCCGCCGACGGCGGCCTCGGCCCGGTGCAGCGGGCGTTCATGGAGTGCCACGGGCTCCAGTGCGGCTTCTGCACCCCCGGGTTCGTCACCACCGTCACCGCCTGGCTCCGCGACCACCCGGACCCGACCGAGGAGCAGGCCAGGCAGGCGATCGGCGGCAACCTCTGCCGCTGCACCGGCTACCAGAACATCGTCGCCTCGGTGCTGCGCGCCGCCGAGCTGCTGAAGGCCGAGGAGCCGGAGGGGTCCGGGGAACCCCGAGGGGGTGCCCCGGTGGATCAGGAAGGCGGCCCGTGACCACCAGGATCTTCGGCGAGCCGATCGCCAGGCGGGAGGACCCCCGGCTGGCCGGCGGCGACGGCCGCTTCCTCGACGACCTCGGCGCCGGCGCGCTGGCGGCGGCGTTCGTGCGCAGCCCCCACGCCCACGCGCGGGTCCTCGACGTCGACGTCGGCGGCGCGCTGGACGTCGACGGCCTGGTCGCCGTCTACACCTACGAGGACCTCGACGGCCGGGTCGCCGAGCCGCTGCCGCTGCTGATCCCGCACCCCAGCCTGCACGCCCCGCGGACCGCCTACCCGCTGGCCAACGGCGTGGTGCGCCACGTCGGCGAGCCGGTGGCGATGGTCGTGGCCAGCGACCGCTACGTCGCCGAGGACGCCGCCGGGCGCATCCGCGTCGCCTACGAGCCGCTGCCGCCGGTGGTCGGGCTGGAGGCCGCCAGGCGCGCCGAGCGCACCGTCCACGACGACGTGCCCGACAACGTCGCCGCGCACATGGTCCAGGAGGTCGGCGACGCGCGCGCCGCCATCGAGGCCGCGCCCCACAAGCTGGAGCTGCGCCTCGAGGTCGAGCGGTCCGCGTCCACGCCGCTGGAGGGCAAGGGCGTCTACGCCCGCTGGGACGCCGCCGACCGGTCGCTGCGCGTCTACAGTTCCACCCAGACGTCGACCTCGGTGCGGATGGCGCTTGCCGCCAAGCTCGGCGTGCCGGTCGACCGCGTGGAGGTGGTCGCCCCCGACGTCGGCGGCGGCTTCGGCGTGAAGATCGTCCACCCCTGGCCGGAGGAGGTGCTGGTCCCCTGGGCGGCGATCCGGCTCGGCCGCGAGGTCAAGTGGGTCGAGGACCGCCGCGAGCACTTCGTCTCCTCCGCCCACGAGCGCGGCCAGCGGCACCAGGTCCGGGTCGGCTTCGACGACGACGGCCGCCTGCTCGGCCTGGAGGTCGAGTTCCTCCACGACAACGGCGCCTACACCCCCTACGGGATCATCGTCCCGATCATCACCTCCACCCAGCTCCTCGGCCCCTACAAGCCGGGCGCCTACCGGGTCCAGTTCCACTCGCTGTACACCAACACGGTGACCGTCACCCCCTACCGCGGCGCCGGCCGGCCGCAGGGGGTGTTCGCGATGGAGCGGACCATGGACGCCATCGCCGCCCGCCTCGGCCGCGACCGCGCCGAGGTCCGCGAGGTCAACTTCATCCGCCCCGAGGAGATGCCGTACGACCACGGGCTCCTCTTCCAGGACGGCCGCCCGCTGGTGTACGACTCCGGCGACTACCCGGCGTCGCTGGCGAAGCTCAAGAAGCTGGTCGGCTGGGAGGAGTTCGAGGTCGTCCGCGAGCAGGCCAGGGCCGAGGGCCGGCGGGTCGGCATCGGGCTCGCCTGCTACGTGGAGGGCACCGGCGTCGGCCCCTACGAGGGCGCCCACGTCCGCGTCGAGACCAACGGCAAGGTGGTGGTCGCCACCGGGCTCACCACCCAGGGCCAGGGCCACGAGACGGTGTTCGCGCAGGTCGCCGCCGCCGAGCTCGGCGTCGCCGTCGACGACGTCACGGTCGTCACCGGCGACACCCGCCGCTTCAAGTACGCCGTCGGGACCTTCGCCAGCCGCGCCGCGGTGATGAGCGGCAACGCGGTCGCGCTGGCCGCCCGCAAGGTGCGCGCCAAGGCGCTGCGCATCGCCGGCGAGGCCCTGGAGGCCGACCCCGGCGACCTGGAGGTCGCCGACGGCGTGGTGCGGGTGCGCGGGGCGCCGGGGACCGAGATCCCCCTGGCGACCGTGGCGGTGCTGTCCAACCCGCTGCGCTACGCCTTCGACGAGCAGGCCAGGCGCGCCACCCAGTTCGCCGTCGGCGGCGGCAGCGACGCCCCGCCGGTCGCCGAGGACGACGAGCCGGGGCTGGAGGCGGCCGGCTGGTACTCGCCGGTCCGCTCCACCTTCGCCAACGGCGTCCACGCCGCGGTGGTGGAGACCGACCCCGAGACCGCCGAGGTCAAGGTCCTGCGCTACTGCGTGGTGCACGACTGCGGCCGGCTGATCAACCCGCGGATCGTGGAGGGGCAGATCCACGGCGGCGTCGCCCAGGGCGTCGGCGGCGCCCTCTACGAGCGGCTGGTCTACGACGACAGCGGCCAGCTGCTGAACGCGTCGTTCATGGACTTCCTGATGCCGTACGCCTCCGAGGTGCCCAAGGTGGAGACCGACCACCTGGAGACGCCGTCGCCGCTCAACCCGCTCGGCATCAAGGGGGCGGGGGAGGCCGGCGTGATCCCCGGCGCGGCGGTGTTCGCCGCCGCGATCGGCGACGCCGAGGGGCTGTGGATCGACCGCATGCCGATCTCGCCGTCGGAGCTGTGGGAGCTGCGCGGCCGGAAGGGGGACGGATGAAGGTATCGGGCACCGCCACCCTGCACGCGCCGGTGGAGCGGGTGTACGCGGCGCTCAACGACCCGGCCGTGCTGGTCCGCACGATCCCCGGCTGCGAGCGGCTGGAGCGGGTCGCCGAGGACGCCTACAAGATGACCGTCACCGCCGGGGTCGCCTCGGTCCGCGGCACCTACGCCGGCGACGTGCGCCTCACCCGGCAGGACCCGCCGCGCGGGTTCGTGCTGGAGGCCAGCGGCGCCGGCGCCCCCGGGACCGTCACCGCCGACGTGCAGGTGCGGCTCGCGCCCGGCGAGGACGGCACCACCGAGCTGACCTACGACGCCGACGCGGTGGTGGGGGGGATGGTCGGCGGGGTCGGGCAGCGGATGCTGGTCGGCGTGGCCAAGCGGACCGCCGGGGAGTTCTTCGCCGCGGTCGACGGCGTGCTCACCGGGGTGGCGCCGGCCGCCGAGGCCGAGCCCGCCGCCGGCCAGGCGCCGGCACCCGCTGCCGCCGCGGCGGCCGCGCCGGCGGTGTTCACCGCCCCGCCGCGGCGGCCCGCGGCGGCCGGGCTGCCGGGCGGGGAGCTGGCCGCCGGGGTGGTGCTCGGCGCCGCGGCGGCGCTGCTGGGGGTGCTGGTGGGAGGATGGGTGGCGCGCCGCGCCGCCCGCGCCGCGGCGCCCCAGCGCTGAAAGGAGCAACCATGCGCGCGTTCACCGCGGCGGCCGTGCAGGTCGCGCCGGCGCCGGGCCCGCTCGGCCCGCAGGCCGTCAAGGCCAACCTCGACACCTGCGTGGAGTACCTCGAGCACTGCGTCGCCGCCACCGGCGCCGAGCTGGTGGTGCTGCCGGAGACCGCCACCACCGGCTGGACGCCCGGCGTCGACGCCGGGACGCTGTGGGACCTGGTCGGCGAGGTCCCGGGGCCGGCCACCGAGCCGCTCCAGGACGCCGCCGCGCGGCTCGGCGTCCACCTGGTCCTCGGCACCTACGAGCGCGGCCACCGGCGCGGCACGGTCCACAACACCGCGGTGCTGGTCGGCCCCTCCGGCGAGGTGCTCGGCAGCTACCGCAAGACCCACCTGTTCTGCGGCGAGGACCGCCGCCAGGGCGGCTGGGCGACCCCGGGCGACCGGGCCGTGGTGGTCGACACCGAGCTGGCCCGCATCGGGCTGACCATCTGCTTCGACGGCGACTTCCCCGAGCTGGCCCGCGTCGAGGCGGTCATGGGCGCCGAGGTGGTCTGCCGGCCGTCGGCGCTGCTGCGTTCGGCCGACATCTGGGAGCTGACCAACCGGGCGCGCGCCTACGACAACCACGTCTTCGTGGTGGCGGCGAACGCCACCGGGCCCGACACCGCCGGGGCGCTGTACTTCGGTAACTCGATGATCGTGACGCCGATCGCCGAGGTCGTCGCCCGGGCCGCCAGCCACCAGGGCTGGGTCAGCGCCCGGCTCGACCCCGCCACCGCGATGGCGTCGCTGACCCCCGGGTCCAGCGTGCCGCAGCGGTTCGACCACCTCGCCGACCGCAACCTCGCCTTCGTCGAGCGCCACCTGGAGGACCTGCGCCGCCCGGCGCGGACGTCGTTCCCGCACGCCGGCGGATGACCCGCATCCGCATCGGGGTCGACACCGGCGGCACCTTCACCGACGTCGTCGCCTTCGACGAGGACAGCGGCGAGGTCGTCAGCACCAAGACCCCGTCGACCCCGGCCGACCCGGCGCAGGGCTTCATGGACGGCATCCGCAAGGTGCTCGCCGGCCTCGGCGGCGCCGCCGGCGGCGGGGACGTCACCGCCGTCTGCCACGGCACCACCGTCGCCACCAACCTGCTGCTGGAGGGCAAGGTCGAGCGGCTCGGCTTCGTCACCACCGAGGGGTTCGAGTTCCTGCTGGAGATCGCCCGCCAGAGCGTCCCCGACGGCTACGGCAACAGCTACTTCTGGGTGAAGCCGCCGCGGATCGTCCCCGCCGACCTGGTCCGCGCCGTCGGCGGGCGGCTCGACCACCGCGGCGCGGAGCTGCGCCCCTTCGACCAGGCCGGCGCCCGCGCCGCCGCCCGGTTCCTCCGCGACCGCGGCGTCACCGCCGTCGGCGTCTGCTTCCTCCACGCCTACGCCAACCCCGCGCACGAGCAGCGGATGCGCGCGGTCCTGGCCGAGGAGCACCCCGACGCGGTGGTGTCGCTCTCCAGCGAGGTGCTGCGCGAGTACCGCGAGTACGAGCGCGCCATGACCACGCTGGTCGACGCCGCCGTCAAGCCGCGGGTCGGGCGGTACGTCGCCACCATCCGCCGCCGGCTGGACGCCTTCGTCGCCGGCCGCCGGGTGCCGTTCTACGTGATGAAGTCCAACGGCGGGGTGCTGTCGGCCGAG
>Ga0081538_10003264_pt1 | contig 15406 bp, 14 predicted proteins | sample TabmetS5T2R1_FD_71022 | JGI IMG/M metagenome (GOLD analysis project Ga0081538, IMG submission 71022) | Tabebuia heterophylla rhizosphere microbial communities from the University of Puerto Rico - S5T2R1 | ecosystem: Host-associated > Plants > Roots > Rhizosphere ... | reverse complement strand
CCGTGTTTAGGAACGGCGGAGGCGTTGTCTGCGTGACACCGCAGGTCGGCCCTGGCCGCAGCGGGTACGAGGACACGTACACGAGCAGCCGCGGATTGGTCGCGTCGTCCGCGAACTCGGGCCACAGCGTGATCGTGTGCGCGCCACAGTCCGTGTATACGGCCGCAACCTGCTGGATGGTGGCGAAGGGGTTCGCGGGGTCGTCGCTCATCGTGAGGACCCGCACCCCCTCCCAGCCAGTGGGCTTCGCGTCGAAGCGAGCGCCGGCGGCATCGGTTGCCCGCGCAGCGCCACACTCCGGGCTTTCCATCGTGCGGTCTACGGCTAGGAGCAGCAGGTCCGGGATGCCGTTCCCGTTCCGGTCCCAGAGGATCGGGTCGTTCTGCTGCCCGTCACACTTGAAGTCCTTGACTTCCCAGGTCGCGGCGGGGTTCGAGATGTCGAAGATCCGGAACCCGCTGTCGCCGAACGTGAGTGACGTACCGTCGTAGTAGCCCTGGAACGCGTAGTCCCCCCAGAACGCCAGGTCCGAGTTGACCCTGCTGTTGGGCGACTGGAACAGGGGAGTCATCTTCCGGTGCTGGTCGGGCCCGGCCTGTGCGCCGGCGGTGCCGGCGATCAGCCCTAACGCGACGAGAACGAACACGAGTACGCGAATGGGAACGTTCATCCAATTACCTCCTAGAGTCGACGAACACGCTCGTGCTGGCGCGGCGTCCCGGACGGGCCGTCCAGCCGATGCGCCGTGGCTCGCCCAACGCGCCACGCCACGCCCCACGGCGGAGCCCTCGACCTCGAGACGCCCACATTGGCATCTCCCACCTCCCCTATCGGTGCCGGGGAGTCTTCTACCCCGGCGGCGCTCTGTCAACCGCTCCGCGACGGCCGGCCCGAACGAAGCCTAGGTAGAGAAGGACGGCGGCGGCGGCGATGAACGCTGCTGTCTCGGCCACGCCGAGGCCTGCAAGCCCGCTGCCGGCCGCCGCGACCGCCACTCCGGCCACGATCAGCGCGTTCGCGAGCGGGCGCCGGCGGATGCTCAGGAGCGCGACGGCGACGACCGCCAAGGTCCCGAGCGTGTTGCCGAGGACCGCGAGCAAACGGGCTGGGAAGAAGTCGAGGTGGTCCTGCGCCTCGGGGATCGATTCCCCGACGACCGGCGCAGTGAGCGGGACGGCGATCGCGACGCCGACCGCGAAACCCGTATAGGCGAGCCCGAGCGGCCCCGCCCAGCGCCGGCCCCTCAGGAGCAGCGAGCCCACCCCGAGGAGCGGCGCCGTCAGCAGCCCGCCGAACAGGTAGTAGACCCGGAAGACCGAGTCGCTCCAGCCCGAGGCCGCACCCCAGGCCAAGGCAGCAGACGCGACCGCGTAGGCTCCGAGCCCCGCGGCCCAGGCGGCCATCTGTGGCTGACCGCGCTCGCGCCAGCGCCGCACGAGCAGGCCGGCGAGCCGAAAGGAGAGCAGGGCGGCGGCGAACGCGAGCAGGGCTTCCACGGCGTGCGCGTCAGTTAACCTCAGGCTGATGCCGGAGAAGCGCTACCTCGTGACGCCGGGGCCCACTCCGGTGCCGCCGGAGGTGCTCGCGGCGACCGCGCTGCCGATGATCCATCACCGCTCGGCCGACTTCCACGAGACGTTGACCCGGGTCCTCGAGCGCCTGCAAGCGGTCTACCGCACCGAGAACGACGTGCTCCTCTTCACTTCCGCCGGAACCGCCGCGATGGAGTCCGCCGTGGCCAACGTCTGCTCGCCGGGAGACCGCGTCCTCGTGGTTTCGCACGGCTACTTCGGCGAGCGGTGGGCTGCGATCGCAGCGGGCTACGGGCTCGAAGTCGACCATCTCCGCTACGAGTGGGGCGAGCTGCCGAGCCCGGACGAGGTGGGTGACCGCCTCGAGGAGATCGGCGGCGCGAAGGCCGTCTACCTCACCCATTCGGATACGTCAACGGGAGTCGTTGCCGACGTGCAGGCGACCGCCGAGCGCCTCGCGGGTTCGGACGCGCTGATTGCGGTCGATGCGATCTCGAGCCTCGCCGCCGTCCCGCTCGAGACGGACGAGTGGGGCCTCGACATCGTGCTCACGAGCTCGCACAAGGCGCTGATGTGCCCGGCGGGCCTCGCCTTCGCCGCCATCTCGCCCGCCGCCCTCGAGGCGACCGAGACCGCCTCGCTGCCGCGCTACTACATGGACTGGCAGCGGGCGATCGCCGCGCAGGCAAAGGGCGAGACGCCGTTCTCGACGGCGATCTCCCTCGTTCGCGGGCTGGACGTGGCGCTCGAGATGATCCTCGCCGAGCGTCTTCCCGCCGCCCACGAGCGGCACACGCGCCTCGGTCGCGCGGCCCGCGCCGGCGTGAAGGCAATGGGCCTCGAGCTCTTCTCTCCGGACGTCGACGGCTCCGCCGTCGTCACGGCCATCCGGATGCCCGAAGGGATCGACGGGCAGGCGATCGTCTCCTCCATGCGCGATCGCTCCGGCGTCACCGTCATCGGTGGGCAGGGCCAGCTTCGCGGGAGGATCGTCCGCTTCGGCCACATCGGCTACGTCGACGTGCAGGACGTCGTGGCCGCGCTCGAGGCGTTCGAACGGGCGCTCGTCGAGGCCGGCGCGGAGGTCGAGTGCGGGAGGGCGGTCCCGGCCGCGCTCGAGGCGCACGCAGAGCCTGTCGCAGCGTGAAAGTCCTCATCCGAGAGCAGATCGCGGAGGCCGGGATCGACCTTCTGCGAGAGCGATTCGACGTGGACGTCCACCCCGACGGCGACCTCGCCGCCACGATCGGCGACTACGACGCGATCATCATCCGCAGCGCGACGGAGCTGACGGAGGACCTGATCGAGCGCGCCGGCCGGCTGAAGGTGATCGGTCGCGCCGGAGTGGGGGTGGACAACGTCGACCTCGAGGCCGCGTCGAAGCGCGGCATCATCGTCGCCAACGCACCAGAGTCGACGGTCGTCTCGGCCGCCGAGCACACGCTTGCGCTCCTGCTCGCGCTAACTCGGCAGATCCCCGAGGCCCACGGCGCGCTCAAGGAAGGCCGCTGGGAGCGCTCGCGCTTTCCCGGGATGGAGCTCGCCGACAAGACTCTCGGGCTGATCGGCTTCGGCCGGATCGGCCAGCAGGTGGCGCGGCGCGCGCGTGGCTTCGAGATGCGGGTGCGCGCCTATGACCCCTACGTCGCTCCCGAGCGCTTCCGCGAGCTCGGCGTCGAACGCGCCGCCACCCTCGACGGCCTCGTAGAGAACGCGGACTTCGTCTCGCTCCACGCCACGCTGACGCCGGAGACGCGGGGCTTCATCGACCGCGAGCGGATTGCGCGGATGAAGGACGGCGTGCGCATCGTGAACGTCGCCCGCGGTGAGCTCGTGGACGAGGAGGCCCTGCTCGAGGCGCTCGAGTCCGGCAAGGTCGCCGGCGCTGCCCTCGACGTCTTCGCGGAGGAGCCGTACGCGGGCCCGTTGCTCGGTCTCCCGAACGTCGTCGTCACGCCCCATCTGGCGGCTTCGACGCAGGAGGCCCAGGACCGCGCGGGAGTGATCGTCGCCGAGCAGGTTGCGGCGGCGCTCGAGGGTCGCGTGGTTACGAACGCCCTGAACGTCCCTGCCGTCGCCGCCGAGGACCTGGAAGCGCTCGGCCCGTACCTCCCGCTTGCCGCGAACCTCGGCGCGCTCGCCATCGAGCTCGCGGGCGGCTCTGCGCAACGACTCGACTTCCGGTACCTCGGCGAGCTGGCCGAGCGGGACACCCGCCTGCTGACTGTCGCCGCGCTGAACGGAGCGTTTCAGGGCAGGGTGGAGGAGGCGGTCAACTACGTGAACGCGCCGCTCGTGGCCAAGGAGCGGGGAATCGAGGTGCGTGAGGAGCAGCGGCGCGGCTCGCGCCACTTCAAGAATCTCATGACCGTGACGGCGGTGGCGGGGGGCGAGGAGTTCGCGGTCAGCGGGACGACGACGGGTCACGACGACGAGCCGCGCCTCGTGCGGGCGCTCGGCTACGACGTCGAGATCGCCCTCGAGCCGCTCATGCTCTTCGTCGTCAACGACGACCGGCCGGGCAGGATCGGTCGCCTCGGCACGATTCTCGGCGACGCGGACGTCAACATCGCCAACATGGCGGTGTCGCGGAACCGGCCGAGCTCGCGCGCGCTCATGGTGCTGACGCTCGACAACCCGATTCCGCCGGAGGTCCTCGAGCGAATTCGCGAGGAGCCGGGCCTGCTCGACCCGCGCGCAATCGCGCTCGAGCGAGGAGCAGGGGATGGTCGAACGTAGTTGGCCGGAGCGGGTCCAACGGGTCGCGGCGGCCCTCCGTGACGCACGGGTCGAGGCTCGGATCGAGGAGTTCGACGAGGACGCGGCAACCGCGGCGGATGCGGCGGCGGCGACCGGTGCTCCGATCGAGCGGATCGTGAAGTCGCTCGTCTTCGCCTGCGACGGCCGCCCGCTCGTGGCGATGGTGCCCGGAGACCGGCGCGCCGACTCCGCGAAGGTTGCGTCCGCGGCCGGCTGCGAGCGGGTGAAGTCGGTCGGCGCCGACGCCGTCGAGCGGCTCACAGGCTTCCCGGCCGGAGACGTCGCGCCCTTCCCGCTCCCGGCGATCGACACGATCCTGATCGAGCAGGCGCTCCTCGAGCACGAGGTCGTCTGGATCGGAGCCGGCTCGAGCCGGCACATGGCCGCGCTCGCGCCCGGCGACCTGATCCGGCTCGCACGCGCACGGCCTGCTCAGCTCACCGTCGAGTAACCTTCGGGGCCGTGAAGGAAACCGAGAAGATCTGGATGAACGGCGAGCTGGTCGACTGGGCCGACGCCACGGTCCACGTCGGCGCTCACGGTCTCCACTACGGCTCGGGCGTGTTCGAGGGCATCCGTTGCTACGAGACGGACGCGGGGCCGGCGGTGTTCAGGCTCACCGACCACCTCAAACGGTTCCACCAGTCGGCCGACCTCCTCCACATGGAGATTCCGTACTCGGTCGAGGAGCTGCGCGCCGTCTCGCATGAGCTGATCGCGGCCAACGGGCTGAGCGAGTGCTACCTCCGCCCGATCGCCTTCTACGGCTACGGAGAGCTCGGCGTCCACCCGGGAACGAACCCTGTCGACGTCGTCGTGATGACGTGGCCGTGGGGCGCCTATCTGGGCGAGGAGGCGCTCACCAAGGGCATCCGCGCCAAGGTCTCCTCGTGGAAGCGCGTGGGGCCGAACACGATCCCGCACGTGGCCAAGGCGACCGGGATCTATCTCAACTCGATGCTCGCGGTGATCGAGGCCACCCGAGCCGGCTACGAGGAGGCGATCCTCCTCACCGACGACGGCCACGTGGCCGACGGCTCCGGCGAGAACGTCTTCGTCGTCAAGGACGAGATCATCTCGACGCCCGATCTCTCTGCCTCGATCCTGCCGGGGATCACGCGCCAGGTCGTCATGGAGATCGCACAGACGCTCGGGTACGCGGTGCACGAGCGCAACCTCATCCGGTCCGACCTCTACGTCGCCGACGAGGTGTTCATGTGCGGCACCGCCGCCGAGGTGACGCCCGTCCGCTCCGTCGACGACCATGAGATCGGCGACCCCGGCCCGGTGACGAAGGCGATCCAGGAAGTGTTCTTCGCGGCCGTGCGGGGCAAGGACGAACGCTTCTCACGGTGGCTGGAGTACCCGGAGAAGACGCCGGCCGCCCCGGGGTCCTGAGCGCGACGAGAACCATTAGCCTCTCCGCGCCCTGGATCGACGGCCGGGAGGAAGAGCTCGTGCTCCAGACGCTCCGCTCGGGGCAGCTGTCGCTCGGGCCGATGATCGACCGATTCGAGGCGGCTCTGGCCGACCGCGTCGAGGCTCCTTATGTCGCCGCCGTCTCGAGCGGAACGGCCGGACTCCACCTCTGTATGCGCCTTGCCGGGATCGGGCCGGGAGACGAGGTTGTGACGACGCCTTTCTCTTTCGTTGCCTCGGCGAACTGCGCGCTCTACGAAGGCGCGACCCCGGTGTTCGCCGACATCCACCCGCAGACGCTCAACCTCGACCCGGCCGCCGTCGAGGCCGCGATCACGCCGAGGACGAAGGCGATCCTGCCCGTGCACATCTTCGGCTACCCGGCGGAGCTCGCGGACCTCGAGGCGATCGCCGAGCCGAACGGGCTGGCGATCGTCGAGGACGGGTGCCAGGCGCTCGGCTCCGAATACCGCGGGCGGCCCGTCGGCTCCGGGGGCCATCCCGCCGTCTTCGCCTTCTATCCCAACAAGCAGATGACGACCGGGGAGGGGGGCGCGGTCGCAGTAACCTCGGAGCGGGAGTGGCAGCTCCTGAAGAGCCTGTCGAACCAGGGCCGCAGCGACTCCGGCGAGTGGCTCACGCACGCTCGGCTCGGCTACAACTACCGTCTCGGCGACCTCGCGGCGGCGCTCGGTCTCGCCCAGCTCGAGCGGCTGGACGAGATCCTGGCCGCGCGGAGCGAGGTGGCCGCGCGGTATGCGGAGCTGCTGCCCGGCGTCGCCGGCGTCGAAGTCCCGCTCCGCGACGACGACGACCACCGCCGCTCGTGGTTCGTCTACGTCGTCAAGCTCGCCGCCGGGACCGACCGGGACGGGGTAATCGCACGCCTTGCCGCCGAGGGTGTCGCCTCGAAGCCGTATCTACCCTCGATCCACCTCCAGCCGTACTACCGCGAGCGGTTCGGCTACCGGGAGGGAATGCTGCCGGTCGCCGAGGACGTGAGCGCGCGGACGCTGGCGCTCCCCTTCCACTCGCGCTTGCCTGCCGAGGATCAGGAGCGAGTGGTCGAAGCGCTGGCGCGGGCGCTCGGCTAACCGCACATTCTCGGCGGTGGGCCGATCGGCACAGTTGGGGCGCATTTGCGTTTCCCACGCGCGCGGACTTTCGAGTTAGGCTTCGAGCCATCGGGTCGGGGAGGTGGGTCTCCCTCTTCACGTGCGTGAAGATTCCGACGGCGGCGCGACTTGCGCTCCGGGCGGCTTGCGATAATCACCTCATGGCGAACGGGGCGCCCAGGATGGTGTTTCTCGGGTTCGGCAAGTACGCGCGCGCGGACAAGATCTACGCGCTCGAGCCGATTCGCGGCAAGGACCGGGGCGGGGGGAAGCGGACGCTCGTCTGGGTGGACGGGGTGGCCGAGCCTATCGTCGCCGGCCGCACCGAGCGGACGATCCTGCTGGAGATGGGGCAGGACGCGGCAGTCGGCTCACGGCTGCTCGACGACGCCTTGGCCTTCGCCGAGCGCGTCGCCGAGGACGCCGACAAGGGTCGCGTCGACCTGGCCGACCTCGGCCGCCGGGCGCGTAAGTTGCTCGAGGCAAGCGCAAAGCCCGCCGAGTCCGAACAGCTGTTTTGACCCTCCTCGCGCGCGACTTCTTCGCGCGAAGCGTGCACGAGGTGGCACCTGAGCTCGTGGGCTGCACGCTGCTGGTGGAGGGCATCGGCGGCCCCATCGTCGAGGTGGAGGCCTACGACGCCGACGACCCCGCCAGCCACGGCTACCGTGGCCTGACCGCGCGGAACGGCGCGATGTTCGGCCCTCCCGGGCATGCGTACATCTACCGTTCATACGGCATCCACTGGTGCCTGAACCTCGTCTGCGGACCCGAGGGCCGTGCCGAAGCGGTGCTCGTTCGCGCGCTCGAGCCAACGCACGGGCTCGACGTAATGCGCGCCCGACGTGGCCTCGGCGCCGACCGGCTCCTCTGCGCCGGCCCAGGCCGCCTCTGCCAGGCGCTCGGGGTAAGCTGCGAGCACGACGGCCTCCGGCTCGACCGCCGGCCGTTCGAGCTGGTCGCGGCCGAGGAGGCGGTCGAGGTTGCGCGCGGCCCGCGCGTGGGCATCACCCGCGCGACGGAGCACCCGTGGCGCTACGGGATCGCCGGGTCGCCCTTCCTCAGCCGCCCGCTCTAAGTTAGGGCTCTAAGCCGCGGTCGCGCCCTTGCCCTCCCAGTAGCGGTTGAGCGCGCGCTGCACCTTCACGAACCAGACGATCGCCGGGACGATCAAGAAGCCGAACGGGAAGAGCCAGAGGCCCGTCCACCCCGAGATAGGCGGCTCCTGCCCGTCCTTTCGGTACATCTTGCCGACCTCCGACGGGATCACGAACGCCATGACCGGCGAGAGGAGAATCCAGATGACGAGGCCGAGGACTCCACCGAGACCCTGGCCGGTGTGCTCCGCCATCTCCTCCTCGGTCTTGTAGACCCAGTACCAGCTGTAGAAGCCGATTGTGACGATGTACAAGAGGATCCCGAAGCCGATGCCTCGGGGATGCCCGAGCGGGCCGGTGTTGCCAGACGAGGTCGTGACGACAGACGCTTCCACTCCGCACCTCCTTCGTGTCGCGGAGATTCTTGCAGCGCCGCTGGAGGACGTCAGGAGCGTCCGATGACGAGCCGCACCGTCATGTTGCGTGTCGCCGCGAGCCCGGCCCGCGGGAACTGCGCGACGACGACGTCCGTGGGCTCGCCGTCGAGGTAGGTCTGCCGGACTCCGAGCTCGTGGTTGGCGAGCCGCCGCCTCGCCCTGTCGACGTCGAGGCCGACGACGTCCGGGACTCTGCCGTTCGAGGCTCGGGGCACGACGATCCGCACCGTGCTCCACGAGGAGAGGACTCCGGACTCCGGCTTCTGCGCGACGACGACGCCGAGCTCCTCCCCGGGGCGAGCCCGGCGCCAGACGACGTCGGGCGTGAGCGGAATCGAGTAGAGGTGCTTCCTCGCGGCGCCGAACCGTGAGCCGACGACGTTCGGGACGTCGACCTCGTTCGGCTTGCAGTCGGCCTCGGCCTCGGGCCCGGTACCGACGAAGTAAAGGATCTCGCGAACGCCGCGGCAGTTGCCGTTGTCGAGCATCGTCTTGTTGTCGCGATACACGACCTGCCGGGCGACGACGCTTTCGTACGAGGGATACGGAAAGCTCTCCGGCGGTTCCTCGAGATGTTCGAGGGCACTCTTTGCGAACGTCCTCCAGATGAGGGCAGGCAAGGTTCCTCCCGCGACCGGGTCGCCTTCGAACTCGGTCTCCATCGGCACCAACCGGTCTGCGTAGCCGACCCAGACGGCGACGGCGAGCTGCGGCGTGTAGCCGACGAACCACGCGTCTCCGTAGTTCTCGGTCGTTCCCGTCTTCCCGGCGACGGGCCTGTCGTCGAGAGCGGCCCGTTGGCCCGTCCCCTCCGTGACGACCCGCTGGAGGATCGAGTTGACGATGGCTGCGTCGTTCGCGTCGACGGCCTGCTTCTCGACCGGGTCGTTCGCGTCGGCATTACGCCCGTCCTCGACGCGGAGAACCGCGCGCGGCACGTTGCCGAGCACGGTCCCATCGATTCGCTCGCCCCCGTTGGCGAGCGCGGCGAACGCGCGCGCCATCTCGAGCGGGCTGACCGCTTCGACGCCGAGCCCGATGGCGAAGTAGTCGTCGAGCGGGCGGTTCACGCCGAGCTTGTGGGCCATGTCGGCCACGCTCTTCGGCCCTACCTGCGCGGTGAGCTGGGCGTAGACGCTGTTGTCGGAGTAGATCGTCGCTTCCTCGAGATCGATCGGCCCGAGATAGGAGCCCTCGTAGTTGCCGACGGACCAGAGCTTGTCCCCGAGGTTGATGACGGTCGGCTCCGACGTGAACACCGTCTGTGGGGAGATACCTTGGTCGACGGCCGCCGTCAGGACGAACGGCTTGAATGCGGAGCCGGTCTGGCGCTGGCCCTGAACGGCGAGATTGAACTGGCTCTTGTCGAAGTTCTCGCCGCCCACCATCGCCAGGACGCGACCGTCGCGCGGATCGATGGCGACCAGAGCAGCATCCGGGCCCCGCCGGCGGGTAAGCCACTTGTCGATCGCCTCGCGCGCGAGCCGCTGAAGCTCCAGGTCGATCGACGTGTAGACCTTGAGGCCGCCGCCGAAGACCTCGCCCGACCCGTAGTACGGGACGAGCTGTTGCTTGACGTACTCCGCGAAGTAGCCGACTCGTCCCTTGAAGCCGGGAAGGCCGATCTCCCTGCGGGCAGGCATCGGGGATTCGTCTGCATTCCGGTAGTCGGTCGGTGTGATCAGCCCCTGCTCGAGCATCAGGCGGAGCACGGTTGTCCTCCGGGCCTTCGCCGCCTCGGGGTTCGTGGCCGGGTCGTAGACGCCTGGGCTGGCGGGAAGCCCGGCGAGCAGCGCCGCCTCCGGAAGTGTTAGCTCCGAGGCGTTCTTGTCGAAGTAGACGCGCGCGGCCATCTCGATGCCGTAGGCGCCGTTCCCGAAGTAGATCGTGTTCAGATAGGCGGTGAGGATTCGGTCCTTCGACCAGCGCTGCTCGAGCTGCCAGGCGAGCGCAGCCTCTTTCAGCTTCCGGCTGACCGTCCGCTCCTGCTGGGTGTACTGGTTCTTGACGAACTGCTGCGTGATCGTCGAGCCGCCCTGCACGACCTCCTGAGAGCGAAGGTCCGCCCAGACTGCGCGGGCCATACCCTGAATGTCGACGCCGCGGTGCTCCCAGAAGCGCTGGTCCTCGACGGCGACGATCGCCTGCTTCATCACCGGCGAGATCTCGTCGGACTGGACGACGACCCGGCTCTCGGAGCCGCGCAGCACGGCGAGCACGGTCTTGCCGTCCGAGGCGTAGATGTAGCCGAGCCGCTCCGCGCGCCGCTCCTTGCCCGGCTCGAGCTGGGGAAGCTCGCTCGCGATCGAGCTTACGAGCCCGAACATGAACGACACCGTCATCAGACAGAAGATCACGGTGAGGAGCGCGAGGAACCGAAGCTTACGGATCCGGCGAGGGCGCTTCTGTGCGCCGCGCCTACGTCTTCCGAGCAGCACGAAGCAGGGTAGTCTAGCTCGCCCTCTTTAGAACTACGCTGCTTCCTCGCTCGTGATGAACGGGTCCTGCGTGGGTGCGGGGACGCCGCCGGCCTGCTCGACCGTCACCGCGACGATCGCGCCTTCAGGGACGGGCGTGGTCAGCGGCACGACCGTCTGGTCGTCGCCGCCGGAGAAGAGGCCGGCGGGCACCGGTTGGGCATCACCCTCGATCACCCAGGCCGCGTACGTCTTGTCGGACGGAGCGCTCGCGAGCCCGCTGATGACAAGCTTGCCCTCGCCGCTTTCCTCGTCGACGACGAGCACGCCGTCAGCGCCCTCGAGTGCGAAGTGGTTGGCGCTCGGGTCGATGAGCGCGATCAGCGCTTCATTTGCCTGGTGCTGTTGCGCCTGGAGGTCGTCGACCTGCTGCGAGAGGTCGGCCGCCCAGAAGGCGAGCGCGACCGCAGCGACTCCGGCTGCGACTGCGGCTGTCGCCGCGATCGGCAGCGCCCAGCGCCTCCGAGGGCGCTCGAGCGCGACGACCTTCGGTTGCACGCGCTCTGCCTCGACGAGAATGCGCTCCTTGAGGGCGCGCGGCGGCTCGGGGGCGAAGGTGTCGTACGCGAGCTCTGCGGAAGCAGCCTGGAAGGAGGCGACGTTCTCCTGGCACTCCGGGCAGCGCGCGAGGTGCTCCTCGAAGGCCTCGAGCTCGTCGGCGTCGAGTGCGTCGAGTGCGTAGGCGGCGCTCAGTTCGTGGATCTGGGCTCTTTCCATTGCTCTTCCTCGATTTCGTCCTCCACGAGCATGTCGCGAAGGTTGGAGAGACCGGAGAACATCCGGCTCTTGATCGTCCCCAGGGGCTCGCCGAGGCGGTCGGCGAGCTCGGATTGCGTGAAACCTCCGTAGTAGGCGAGCTCGATCGCTTCGCGCTGCTTGTCGGGCAGCTGCTTGAGTGCCTCCTGCACGCGGGCTCGCCGCAGGCGGAGCCAGGCCTCCTCCTGGGTGTCGTCGCCCGAATCGTGCGGCGCCACGTCGAGTGGATCCGCTCGGCGCGGCTGCTCCTTGCGGACGAGGTCGACGGCGCGACGATGCGTCAGCGTGAGGATCCATGTGCTCGCCTTCGCGCGCTCGGCGAGGAAACGGGCGGCCGAGCGCCAGACGGCGAGGAACCCTTCCTGGACAGCGTCCTCGGCGAGAGCAGGGTCTCGCACTATCCGCAGAGCGAGCCCGTAGGCCACCCGTCCGAAGCGGTCGTAGAGCTCCGCGAGCGCCTCCTCGTCGGCACGCGCCACCAGGGCGACGAGCGCCTCGTCGGAGAGGTGAGCGAGCCCGCGAGCCATGATCCGTCGCCGTCTTCGGGGTGCGCGCAACGCTAGCACGGCAGCCATGTCGGGTATTCGCGTGCCGCCCACCGGCGGTTCGTCGTCGCGATCCGAACCGATCGTCCGGGCCCGCCGAATAGGGCGCGTTCAACCCCCACGGAGGAGAGGAAGATGAGATACATCGCGCTCTTCGGGGCGCTCCTCACTGCGGTGCTCGCCGCTGCGCTCGTGCGCGGCGCGGGCCCCGAGAAGGGCGTGGCGTCGAGCCATCGCGAGGCGCCCGTCATCAGCGAGGACCCGACCGCGGACAACACGGACGTCTACGCGTTCGTGAGTCCCGATCGGCCCGACACCGTGACGATCGTCGCCAACTACATCCCGCTCGAAGAGCCGGCCGGCGGCCCGAACTTCAACCAGTTCGCCGACGACGTGCTCTACGAGCTGAAGGTGGACAACAACGGCGACGGTCGCGAGGACGTCTCGTACCAGTTCGTGTTCACGACCCAGACTCGAAACGGGGACACGTTCCTCTACAACACCGGACCGATCACCTCGCTCGGCGACCCGGATTTCAACCGGCCTCAGTCGTACAAGGTCACCCGGGTCACCAGGGACCAGACAACGGTCCTCGGGCGCAACCTGAAGAGCCCACCGGTCAACATCGGGCCGCGCTCGAACCCCGACTACGGCTCGCTCATGCGGGCTGCCGTCCAGCAGCTGCCCGGCGGGATCAAGGCCTTCGCCGGTCAGGCTGACGACCCCTTCTACGTCGACCTCGGCTCGGTCTTCGACCTGGCCGGACTGAGGCCGTTCAACCCCGCGCACGTCATTCCGCTGGCCGCGGACGACGGGGTCGACGGCGTCGGCGGCTACAACACGCACACGATCGCCCTGCAGGTCCCGATCAAGCAGCTGACCCGCGACGGGAAGCTGCACGACGCGGACGACCGCGAGGCAGTGCTCGGCGTGTACGCGACCGCCAGCCGCCAGAAGGTGCAGGTCATCGACTCGAACGGCCGCCGGCGGGACAGCGGCGACTGGGTGCAGGTCTCGCGCCTCGCCGAGCCGCTGATCAACGAAGTGGTCATCCCGCTCCGGAAGAAGGACCGCTGGAACGCGTCCGACCCGTCGGACGACGCTGACTTCGTGCAGCACTACACGAGCCCCGAGCTCACGCGACTGGCGAACGCCCTCTATCCGGCGCTCGACAACGCGCCCGAGAACGGCCGTGGCGACATCGCCGCCATCCTGCTCACGGGCGTCCCGGGGCTGAACTTCACCGGCCCCACCAAGGCCGACCTCATCCGCCTGAACACCGGCATTCCGCCGAGCGCTCCGGTGGGCGAGGGCGACCGCCTCGGCGTGCTCTCCGGCGACTTCGCCGGGTTCCCCAACGGACGCCGGCTCGAGGACGACGTCACCGACATCGAGCTCCGCGCGCTCACGTGCGGATACGGCCCGACCGTCGGTCCGCTGATCGAGAGCCTCGGCTTCTGCGCCGGGAACGCCAACCGCTCGCCGAACAACCAGCTCGGTGACGGCGTCGATACCAACGACCGTCCCTTCCAGAAGACGTTCCCGTACGTCGCCGCACCGCACCAGGGCTACGACCACGCTCATCACGGCTTGATGGGCGGACTGTAAGCGGAGGAACGAGAGGGGCCCGCGCTCAGGCGGCGGGCCCCTCTTCCCCCCACGGAGAGGACATGATCAGACGACGTCATCTCTTCCTCGCTGTCGCCGGGGTGGCCGCGACCGCAGCGCTCCTCGGCGGCGTGCTCGCCGGCAACCCGGCCGCCGGGCCTGCGGCGGACGTCAATGCGGCCTCGGCAGCGTCCACGCTCACACAAGGCTTTTCCCCGGGTGACACCGCCGCCTATGTCGCCCAGCTCGAGCGCCGAGTCGCGGAGGATCCACGTGACGCCGAAGCGCTCACGCTCCTCGGCCTCGCATACCAGCAGCGCGTCCGCGAGACGGGAGACCCAAGCTTCTACCCCCGTTCGGCGGCAGCGCTCCGGCGCTCGCTCGCACTCGCCCCAGATGACGATCTCGCCCTCACCGGGCTCGCAGCGCTGGCGGCCTCGAGGCACCGCTTCCGCGACGCCGGCCGGCTTGCCCGCCGCGCGCTCGCGGCCAACCCGTACTCGGCATCTGCGCTCGGGACCCTGGGCGACGCCAAGATCGAGACGGGTGACTACGAGGGCGCCTTCGCCACGTTCGACCGGATGGCCGCCCTCAAGCCGACCGTCGGCTCCTACGCGCGCGTGTCGTACGCGCGTGAGCTGCTCGGCCGCACGGAAGGCGCGATCGAGGCGATGAAGCTTGCAGTCTCGGCCGCCGCCGGGAGCACCGAGCCGGCAGCCTGGGCGCTCGTCGAGCTCGGGAACCTCTACTACAACAGCGGGCGTCTGCGCCCTGCCGAGCGCGCGTATCGCGAGGCGCTCGCCCGCTTTCGGGATTACCACCGCGCCCAGGCTGCGCTCGCCCGCGTCGAGGCGGCGAACGGCCGCGTCGGCGAAGCCGTGGCCCTCTACCGCCGCGCGCTCGAGGCCGTTCCGCTCCCCGAGTACGCCGCCGGCCTGGGGGAGACGCTCGCAGCCGCCGGACGCAAGGAGGAAGCGGAGGAGGCGTTCGAGCTCGTCGACGTCATCCAACGCCTCTTCGAGGCCAACGGCGCCCGCACCGAGCTGGAGACGGCGCTGGTCGACCTCGATCGGGGACGGAAGCTCGCCGACGCTCTCGCACGCGCGCGTGAAGCCTATGCGGCGCGACGGAGCATCGAGGCCGAGGACGTCCTCGCGTGGGCGCTCTACCGCAACGGACGCTGCGAGGAGGCCCGGATCCATTCGATCGGGGCGCTCCGCCTCGGTACCCGCGACGCGCTGAAGCTCTTCCACCGAGGCATGATCGAGCGCTGCCTCGGGCATGGCCCGGCCGCACGGGAGGCGTTCCGCGCGGCGCTCACGATCAGCCCGCACTTCTCGCTTCGCTGGGCACCGGTCGCCAAGGAGGCTGTCCGGTGAAGAAGGCTCTCGTCACCCTGCTCGCCCTCGGCGCGCTCGCTCTGCCCGCCGCGTCGTCGGCGCACCCGCTGGGGAACTTCACCGTCAACCGCTACAGCGAGATCGCGCTCTCGGGCGGGCGCGTCTATGTGCGCTACACGCTCGACCTTGCGGAGATTCCGGCCTTTCAGGAAGAGTCGACCGTTCGCGCGCCGGGCTTCGCCCGGCAGGTGGCCAACCGGCTCATGCTCGAGCTCGACGGGAGGCGCGTCGAGCTCGAGCCACTCGAGCAGCGGGTGCGG
>Ga0081538_10003263_pt1 | contig 15407 bp, 12 predicted proteins | sample TabmetS5T2R1_FD_71022 | JGI IMG/M metagenome (GOLD analysis project Ga0081538, IMG submission 71022) | Tabebuia heterophylla rhizosphere microbial communities from the University of Puerto Rico - S5T2R1 | ecosystem: Host-associated > Plants > Roots > Rhizosphere ... | reverse complement strand
GTTCTCCTTGCGCAACCGGCGGATCTCCTCGCGCTCCTGCGTCGACAGCAGGTCGCTGCGCTTGCCGCTGTCGGCCTCAGCCTGCCGCACCCGCTTACGCAACGTCTCCGGATGAATGCCGAGATCGTGCGCGATGTGCGCGATCGGACGCTCGCCCTCCAACGCGATCCGAACACCACGCCGGATCAACTCATCGGGGTACTTCTTCGGACGTGCCATGGCCACGCAGGCTCTCCTCTCCCGAGGACAGAAGCCTCGATTCGAGGTCTCCGCGAAACCCGGCCTGGCTCAGTGTGACCCTCCTATACGTAGCGGCCGTCGATCCGGGTCGGCTGACGTTTCGTTCGTCTCGCTGGCTGTGAGTGCTCCCGTCGTCGCCGCCGGGTGGTTCGCGCTCCCCTGGCTGCTGCTCTACTCGGACGAGTTCGACGTCGCCGTGCCGCCGGCACGCATCTTGCTGATCGCGGCGGTCGCGCGATTCCCCGGCACATGGTTCAAGACGCTTGCGGCCGCACTGGGCAAGCCCGAGCCCCGCCGGCGAGCAGGGCAGCGAGGGAACGGCGATCGCGTTCGTGGTGACTTCGGTCGCCTCGTGCGTCGCCGCGATCGTGACCGCCGGCGTGGTGCTGCGCCGAGCAGAGGCCGCCCCCGGAGCGGCGACTGACGCCGGGCGCCCAATACTGCACCGCGATTGGGCAGCGAAAGTGGGCCCCTGCTTCGGCTGGTGACGACCGCCTGAGCTCTCACGCTCGGCCGGTTCGGCCGGCCGAGACAGGAGGGAGCACGGGAGGTGCGGAGCACGTTGGAGTGGACGCAGGTGCGGGCGGTGGCGGCCGATGGTGTGTCGCAGCGGGAGATCGCGGCGCGGCTGGGGATCAACCGCCGAACGGTGAGGCGGATGCTCGACTCGGACGACCCGCCGCGCTACCGGCGCCGCGCCCCAGGGCTCGAAGCTCGATCCATTCGAGCCGGTCCTCCGCCGCGTGCTCGAAGAGTGGCCGCAGATCAAGGCGCCACGCATGACCGAGCTGCTGCGCGAGCAGGGATACGCGGGCTCGGTCGACCTGGTCAAGCGCCGGCTGCGGGAGCTGCGCCCGCGGGCGGAGCGCCCCGCCAGCCGACCGGCTACCGCCCGGGCCAGGTGCGGCAGCTCACTGGAGTGAGCTGCCTACCCGCCCCAAGATCGCCGGACGCGAGCGCAGGGTCGGCGCACTTCAGCTTCGACATGACGCTCGAGTCGTTCCTCGAGAGCCACGTGCGCATCTTCGACTGGCTCGGCAGCGTGGCGCGCGAGTGGGTCTTCTCCAACTTGCGCTCGGTCGTCGCCCGGCGCGAACGCGACGTCCACTGGAACCCGCGCTTCTTGCGTCTGCGCGGCTACTGCGCCTTCCACGCGACCGCTTGGACGCCGGCAACGCCGCGCGAGAAGGGCTCCGTCGAGGGCTCGGTCCGCCACCTCAAGACGGGCTTCTGGCCGGCGCGGCGGATCGCCTCGCTCCACGACCTCGAGGAGCAATACGCCGACTGGCGCGACTCGGTCTGCCACGTCCGCATCGACGCGAGCGGCCACTTCCCGATCGCCGAGCGCCTGGCCGAGGAGCGGACGGCGCTCAGGCCGGCGCCGCCCGGGCGCTTCGGCTACGCCTACGCCCGCGAGTCGCGGGGTGCCGCTCGATGGCTACCTCCGCTACCGCTCCTCCTTCTACCGCGCCCAGAGGCGCTCGTCCACCGGCGCGTCAGCCTCCGCGCCGACCGCGACTGCGTCTGGATCTGCCACCGCGGCGTCGAAGTGGCGCGCTGCCCGCGCAGCTACGAGCCCGGCAGCTGGTGGCCCGCGCCCAGGCTGCCCCGAGGCGCCCGCCGCACCGGCGCGCCAGCCCGGATCAGTCTCCCCGCGGTCGCGCCGCCCGAGCTCCGAGACTACGGGCTCTCTGCGCATGACCGCCAAGGCGAACCAGGCCAAGGTCCGCGAACGGCTGCCCTATTTAGGGCCACTGCTCGGCGCGGGCCCGCTCGGCGGTCTGCTCGAGCCGCTCGAGCACGCGGGGCGCCTTCGGCTTGGCGAGCAGGTATTGCTCGTCGTCGACGAGGTCGGCTACCTGCCGCTCGAGGGCCAGGCGGCCAACCTGCTGTTCGCGCTCGTCTCGCGCCGCTACGAGCGCGGCTCGATCATCGTCACCTCGAACCGCTCGTTCGAGCAGTGGGGCGAGATCCTCGGCGACGCGATGGTCGCCGCGGCGCTGATCGACCGGCTCGTCCACCACGCCACAATGGTCACTCTCAAGGGCAAGAGCTTCCGACTCCGCGAACGGGGCGCCGGCATCGCACCCGCCGCTCCCAGGATCCGTCGCTATGCGACTCCGCCTGAGCGGCGGAAAGCCTGCCGCGTGGTGCACATTTCGGCGCCCGATTGTGGTGCACTTTTTCGGTACCCCTTGACAGCGACCGAGCGATTATGAGTCGCTGGAAGCGCACGACTGGACCGCTCCGTTCGCATGGTGCACGCTACGGGTGCCGCGACCTACTGCTACGGAGCTACGGAGCGAGCCCCCGATCGGGAAGGAGCGACCAGTGGACGTCGTCAAGCGCGAGCGCCGGTCGCGACGCCTCTCGCGAGTGGTGATGGTCTGCGTTGCAGCCTGGACCGCGGTGTCGATCGCCACGCCGGACACTGCCGCCGCGCAGGCCGCGGTCACGGCGCCGAACAGCGCTGACAGGCTCATCATCTGGTCCGACTGCGCTCACGTGGTGGACCTGACCGACGCGAGCCTCGACCTTTGGAAGAGCCGTGGCGTGGACGGCATCATCTGCATGCACGGCCACCTGCGCTCGATGGGCGGTAAGCAGGACTTCACGGGCGATCCACAGGCCAGCCTCGCAGAGAGCAACTACAGCTTTCAGCGGAGTCTGCGCGACACCAACATCGTCGGCCGCATGCGTGCACGGGGAATGAAGGCCTACCTCGGCGTGAAGCTGGTGAACTACAAGAACAGGAGGACGCCGCTCAGGGAGTGGTTCGACGACGCCGGCTGGTGGGGCCTCGTTCTTCCGAAGATGGCCGATGCCGCAGCCGCGGCGAAGCTGCTCGGTTTCGCCGGGCTGGCGTTCAACCAAGAGCTGACTCGACAACGCAACGGATACGGCGCGACCTGGAACTGGGACTACCAGAACAACACGCATTCTGAGGCGGAGGTGCGCGCCAAGGCGACACAGCGTGGACGAGAGGTGATGAGCGTCCTGACGCGCAGCTTCCCGGGACTCGAGCTCGTCGCCTACCACGTGCACATGCCGGAAACGTGGCGCGAGCTGGTCGAGCTCAAGGACAACAACAAAGGGAACGCACTGGCCAAAAACCTCGACATTGACTTCTGGGACGGTCTCTCGAGCGTCGAGGGATATAGCGCGATTCGCCTGCTCGACTCGATCTTCTACAAGTCACCGTACGCCGGAACATGGGACATCGCCTTGCAATACGACTACAACAGGCGATACAGCTATCTCTCGCGCAGGCTGTCGAACTGGAACTACGCAGCGTCGCGGCTGTTCGTGTCCCCGTTCAGCTGGATAAACGCCGGTCCGAATCCGGGCGAGTACGATGACGCTCGCCCGCCCGCGTACGTCGCGACCCAGCTCGCGGCATTCCGGAGATGGGGCATGGGCGGCGAGTTCGCGAACTTCGCGTACGGCGGGTTGAGCGCCTTCGACTACAGCCCGTACGTGAGTGCGATGCAGGCGGCGAGCACGCCAGGGGTCGTCGACGCTTCGCCGCCGGCTCTGGTCGTCAATCCCGTCCCTGCGGGCTCACCCACGCCTCTCGCCTCGCTCGCCGTGGAGGGGACCGCGCACGACAACCTGGCGGTCCGCCTCGTCCGTTGGCAGAACGACCGCGGCGGAAGCGGGACAGCCCGGATGACATGGGAGGTCCTCTCGGGTGACTATCGGACCGGCTACAACTGGCGCACCCGCTGGTCGGCGCCGACAATCCCCCTGCAGGCAGGGGCCAACAACATCACGATCACGGTCGAGGACATCAAGGGCCTCGCGACGACGCGGCAGATCACGTTCGCGAACGGCCTCGGTCCGCGGAGCCTGGCGGCCCCCCGGGCGGGAACCAAGCCGAGACGCCGCTCGCGACCGCTGAAGGTCGGGAAGGTCTACCACCGCGCGAGGTACAAGCTCGCGCGCGCCCGACGCGGCGTGCGGATCAGGGTCGCGCGCGTCGGCACCGGTCTGAAGGCGAGGGTCAACCGCGGTGGGAGAGTCAAGGTACGCAGCCGGGGCCGCTGGTACATAGTGACGCTGAAGCTGCCGCGCCGGGGCTCCTACAAGGTGACGCTCACCCCCCGAGGCGGACCGAGTCAGAGCAAGGCGATCGTGATCAGGGTCGTCTAGTAACCACGATGTGATGGTCGGGAGCTGCTGCGCCGGGGCTCCTACAGGCGTCGCGGCGAGCGAAGTTCGGCGCGCTACAGCAGCGCACTGTCGAACTACTGACGGCGCCTGGCGGTGCAAGCGCAGTCCAGTATCGTGCCCGATCTGCACCTCGACGCGAGCCGGCACGGCCATCATCGGTGACCGAAATGCCAGGAATCCTCACCGGGCGCCGAATCGCCCACTTCGGCCACCACGACCCGTACTACTCCCGCAACCGGATCATCGCGAAGGCGCTCATGCTCTGTGGTGCCGAGGTCACGCAGATCGCCGATGGGCGCACGTTCCTCAGGCGTACGCCGCGCCTGATCGGCGAGGTCGCCCGCGCTGACGTCGACGCGATCCTGGTCGGATTTCCGTCCCATTCGGACGTCCCCGCCGCAAGCACGGTCGCGCGCGCGAAAGGCATTCCGACGCTGTTTGATCCGCTGACCTCCCAATGGGAGAACGCCGTCATCGATCGCCAGGCGATCCCGAGGCGCAGCATTCGCGCCGGTCGATACCGGCTCTACGACAGCATGGCCTGCCGGCTCGCGGACCTGGTGCTGCTCGACACCCAGGCGCACATCGACTTCTTCTGCAACGAGTTCGGCCTTGCGCAATCGAAGTTCCGGCGGGTCTGGGTGGGCTCCGACGAACAGATCATGAAGCCGCTCGAGGAGCCGCAACGACGGGACGATTTCGTGGTCTTCTTCTATGGGAGCTTTCGGCCCTTCCAGGGGGCGGACTACATCGTCCGGGCGGCTCGCGTGCTTGAGCAGCGACGTGAGCGGATCCGTTTCGTGCTCTGTGGTGACGGACCGACATATCAATCCGTGCGCGCCCTCAGCGAGCGGCTCGGAGTAGGCAACGTGGAGTTCCTCCCGCGCTGCTCACTCCAGCGACTCGCCGCGCTCATCTCCGCCAGCCACGTGTGCCTCGGCGTGTTCGGCACGAACGCAAAGGCGCTCCGCGTGATCCCCAACAAGGTGTTCGACGCGCTCGCGTGCCAGCGTGCGTTGATCACCGGTGACGGCCCCGCCGTCCGGGAGGCGCTGACGGACCGCGACCACGTCTGGCTTTGTCGCATCGGCGACGAGGAGGCGCTCGCGGACGCCATCGCAACGCTGCGGCAGGACCCTGGGCTACGCAATCGAATCGCGACGAATGGGCACGAGCTGTTCCAGCGCCGGTTCTCGACCGTGGCGCTGGCCCCGGAGATCGGCAGGATCGTACGCGGGGCGATCGACGGGTCCGGCGGCGCGACGGCGGGCTAATGGACAGCAGGGCCCCCGACTTCATTGGAATCGGCGCGCAGCGCACCGGGACGTCGTGGATCTACGCGTGTCTATTCGAGCACCCGGAGATCTGCATGCCTCGGAAGGAGATCAACTTCTTCAGCCGTGAGCGGCACTGGAGCCGCGGATTCGACTGGTACGAGCGAATCTTCGCGGAGTGTCCGCCGAGCGCGCTCGTAGGTGAGTTCTCGACGTCCTACCTGACCGAGCCTCAGGCCGCGATGCGCATCAAGAGCCGCTACGCCGGCGCCCGGCTCGTCGTGTCGCTCCGGCATCCGGTGGACAGGGCATATTCGAGCTATCTCAATGACATCACCGCGGGCGTCGTCCCCGCGGCGACTCCCTTCGCGCAAGCGCTCCAAGCCCACCCCGAGTACGTCGACGGGGGACGATACGCGCAGCACCTCCGGCGGTACCTGCAGCTGTTCCCGCGCGATCAGATCTTCGTCTCGATGTTCGATGACGCTCGCCGCGATCCCCTCGCCGCGATGCGCGAGCTCTATCGATTTCTGGGCGCCGATCCCGCGTTCCGCCCGACGATGCTCGACCGGCCGGTCGGCGTGGGCCGCGTCCCGCGCGTCCAGTGGATGGAGCGCGCGCTCCTCGATGCCTCAAAGGCATTCAGGACGCGGCGCGCGCTGCGTCCGCTGTGGTGGACCGCGAAGCGGATCGGGGCCGGCGATCGTCTGCGAGCGATCAACACAAGCACGCAGACGCGGAATGGGCTCGGGGCGGAGCAACGCGCCGCGCTCATCCACGACTTCGAGTCGGACATCGTGGACCTGGAGCACATCCTCGAACGGTCGTTGCCCGCCTGGCGCCGATGACAGCGCCTGAGGCGGGATGACAGATCTCGAGGAGTCCCGGTCCATAGACTGGTCGTCTCCGCATGAGTCCGGCCCACATCAAGTTCCGTGGGACCCGCCTGACCCCTGTTGAACGGCCGATCTTCTTCGTCGGAATGCCGCGAAGCGGGACGACGCTCATGTTCGAGGCTTTCGCGGCGCACCCGGACCTGGCCTGGTTCTCGCAGTACTTCAATCGCCTCTCGCGCTTTCCCTCTGTGTCAGTGCTCTCCCGGATCGCCGACCTCCATCCGAAGCTGCGCAGGCGCGTCGAGCGGTCCGATCAATCCCGACGCCTGTCGAATCGGCTTCGGGTAGGTCCATCCGAGGCGGCGCTCGCCTGGGAGCGTTACTCCGGCGCCAGGTTCCATACCGATTTCCTGCTCGATGCCGAGGCGAGCGCCGATGAGCGCGACCGGCTCCATGCCACGGTGTCGAAAATCCTCCTCTACCACGGCAAGCCTCGCTTCGCGGCGAAGGTCACGGGGCCCGCGCGCATCGGCTATCTGACGAGCGTCTTTCCCGACGCCCGGTTCGTCCACATCATTCGCGACGCGAGGGCTGTGGTTCAATCGCTGATGCGAGCGCCGTTCTGGAAGGACACCTGGAGGTTGCGTGAGCCTGCGTGGTGCGGCGGGCTGAGAGACGACGAGCTGGCGACCTGGGAGCGTCTCGATCGATCACCGGTGGCCCTCGCGGCCCTCGAATGGCGCGCGGTGATCCGGACGGCACGTCAGGAGGCGTCCCGGCTCGCCACGGGCCGATACCGAGAGGTGCGATACGAGGACTTCTTGTCCGATCCTCACTCCGTCCTCGGTCAGCTCTTTTCCTTTTGCGATCTGCGTGAGGCGGTCGCCGCGCACGCGCTGCTCGACCGCGAGTTCGAGCTCCGCGACATGAATCGCCAGTGGCGCGACCGAGTCAGCGGGCCCGAGGTCGATCTGTTCGACGAGTTGATCGGTGAGCTTCTCGGTGAGCTCGGTTACGAGCGCGCGCCCAGCCATTCCCCATAGGCCTGTCGTTCAGGCCAGGCGACGAGCAATCGATCTCGATCCTTCCGGTCGCACCGCGGTCACTCGTCGTACTTCGGGAGGTGGTTGTACCACGAGGAGAGAAGGCGAAGGCAGGCGTAATCCCGCGAGTACCACTTCCGCAAATTCTCGACAGCCTCCCCCGCAAGCCCGTAGTCCAGACCGGCCGGGTTGCGGTGAGCGCCGGCGTCACTCCTGGGTAGCTCTCCCCCCCTCCCCAGGATCTCCGAAAGCTGCCCGTAGTCGCGAGCGAGGTTCTCCTGTGCGCCAACGAAGAGGATGCTCGCGCGCCGCTGAGCCAGGTACGCTTCGTCCTTGAGCCATCGCCAGTACGAGTCCTTCACGTGCTGGATGCTCTGGAGAGCGCGGACGGCCTCCCCACCGCGGGACTCTTGGTCGCTGGAGAGGGCCAGCGCCAGGTCGTTGGGGGTGCCGAACGTCCCGAACGCCCGTCTCTCCCCATCTGTCCAGGGCTCCTCGTAGTGCGGTCTCCCTTCCCGCTGGCGGCTGTAGAAACCGCTGACGTACCGCGTGATGGGATCCCGCACGAAAAAGACGCAGAAGTCACCATTCGGCACGTCCGCGAGAGTAAAGGCATGGGGGTGGGGTATGACCCGGGTGGCGCCACGCCGGCCACGTCCGAGGGCGGTCTTCACCGCCGTCCCGCCCGTCTTTCCGATGTGAAGCACGTGGACGATCCGGCACCCCCGTATCCGGTCGAATCGGATCGACGCGGCCCTGTACCGCGGGATGACCTGACCGCGAACTCCTGACGGGATTAGCATCCTCGAGCGATGGTGGCTGGGGTGGCCGTGAGACGCCCGGTACTCGGGCAGCATACCGTGGCGTGATTGTCGCGGGCGGTACCCAGCCCGTTGTTGAGCCTCCTTGACAGCCTGCGCTGGGCCGTGGAAGAGTCCGCGGCCGGGTTGGCCCTCACAGCTGTGTGACTATGCCCTCATCCCTCACCGAACGGCTCGGAAACCTGCGTCCCGCCAATACGCGGCCGGCCACGAATCGCTGCATTATTTTCCTCCACCTGCCCAAGACCGCTGGCGAAACCCTGCGGAGGACACTTAAGTGGAAGTACGGCTCCGAGATGCTGTATTTGCACACGCTGACCGAGCCGGCGGAATCACTTGAGCAGGTGCCACTGAGCAAGCGCCGAAATGCGCGCGTCCTGACCGGGCATCTCCACTACGGCGTCCACGAGTACATCCCTCAAAGTTGCGAGTACATCACCCTACTCAGAGAGCCGGTCGCGCGGGTGATTTCGTTTTACTACTACATCCTCGGACGCACCGATCACTACCGCCACGAAGAGCTGGTTCGCTCGGGCATGAGCCTGGAGGCGTTTGTCCGTAGCTCGCCCGAGCGCGGGATCGAGAACGATCAGACTCGGATGCTCTCCGGCAGGGGAGCCGGTGAACTCGATGCGGGAAATCTTGGCCGCGAAGCGCTGGATGAAGCGAAGCGCAACCTCGAGAGGTTTCTGGTTGTGGGCCTCACCGAGCGGTTCGACGAAACCTTCATCTTGATCAGGCGGGCTTTGGGCTGGAGGCTTCCCGTGTACTTGACCAAAAACGTGTCCACCCGGCCCAAACCAGCGAGCGCGACCGCCGTCGAGTTGATTCGCGAGCGCAACCAGCTCGACCTCGAGCTTTACGACCACGCCCGCCGACTGTTCTCGGCGGCAGTCGAACAACAAGGCGAGTCCCTGCGGCATGAGGTCGCGATCTTCAAGACCTTGAATCAGGTGCCGAACAGGATCCGCCCGCATATTCCAGCACACACTCCCGCGCCGGTCCGGCATCTGCTTCAACTCCTGCCGCGATGACACCCATGTTCCAGTCGCACCCCATCGCCCGACGGAGCGCACACGGAGAGACTTCCTAGCGGCTCGCCCCTCTGGCGCACGCCTACCAGGTTGTGCGCCAGGGCCTATCCACGTTCTTCACCAGGTCTCGGCTGCTGTCACCTCACTAAGCTCGCCCAACAGCTCATGAGGTCGCAGGTGCTTCGCCCGCCCCTCGGCGGCGGCCGATTCGGCGGGGGACTCCGCCTCGACGTCCTTGAGCGAGAACACGAGTCCGAGGATCGGATGCGCCTCGAAGAGCGGGAACGATCGCCCCGCCGCAGGCCGGGTTATCGAGCATCATCCGCCCACGGGAACATGATCAGCCGACCGCAGGCAAGGCTCAGGGGCGATCGAGTTGATGCAATGGCCGAAGTTACGCTAGTCCGAATAGGGACCGATGCGCCGGTTGTCGCGCGTCCTCAGCCGGTCCAGGATCCCGTCGGTCGACGCGCCGTCGACCATCCTGACCTCGATGCTCCTATACGTCTGGGCGTGCGCCGACTCGACTGTGCGTATACAGAGCGCCGTTTCATAGGCCGGGACACAGATCGAAAACACCTCGAGGCGCGGGAGCCGTCATCGATCGACGAGCATAGTTATCGAGCGCAGGGCGAGATCGCGCCAGGCGGCATGCAAACGCGTCTCTCTGGCTGGTATGAGCCTGCCCCCGAAAGTGCTCGACCTTTAGGGATTCGCCCGTGGCAACCGACCCGCTGATCGACACCGACGAAGCTCGCGAGGAACTGCTCGCGAAGGCCCCGTTCTGGAAGACGCGCGCATGGTGGGGCCGAGCCGGACGGACGGCGATCGCCGTGTACCTCGCCACGGCACTTGCATTCCTGGGCACCGTCGTCGCGGCGCGCGCGCTGGGACCGCACGAGTTCGGCACGGTCGTGCTCGCTGTGGCCGTGGTGACCCTCGTCACGACGGTGCTCGATCTAACGCTTGAGGAGGCGGTCGTCCATCACGGATACCGTGCGCTGGAGCAGGACGACATCGGGGGCCTGCTGGGATTGTTGCGCGCATCGCTCGCGCTCGACATCGCGAGCGGGCTCGTCATCTCCGCCGGCATCATCGTGTTCGCTGCGCCGCTGGCAGACCTGGCGAGCGCGGGCCAGCTGGACCCTGGGCTAGTCCGGCTGGCCGTACTCACCTTCCTGGTTTCCCCGGCGGGTGCGACAGTCGCCGCGGTACTCCAGCTGGCGGGTCGGCCTGACCTCCGCGGCTGGACGATGGCAGGCACCAACCTGGCCCGGCTGGCCGCAGTTGTGGTGGCGGTTCAGATCGGGACCGCCGAGGCAGTGATCCTCGCTTATGCGGTCGGCAACGCGCTCGGCGCGCTGGGACAACGGATCATCGTCTGGCGGATCGTGCGGCGCCGCTGGCGCGTGCCGGCGGGTTCGCGCGCGCTTCACGTCCCGGTCAGGGAGCTTGTCCGGTTCGGGTTCCACACGAGCATCACGACGAGCATCGCCGGGGCGAGCGGATCACTGATACCGCTGCTCCTGGGCCGGCTTAGCGGGCCCACGGCGGTGGGTCTGTTCAGAGTCGGGCTCTTCCCGGTCTTTGTTGCAGACAGCGCGAGCGGGCCGATCCGGCTCGTCTTGTACCCGGAGCAAGCCCGGCTCTCGGCGAAGGGCGATCTCACGCAAATCAGACGTGCCGTCCGCGGTCACACGCTGGCGGCGCTCGCGCTGAGCCTGCCCATCGCAGTTGCCGGGTGGTTCGCGCTTCCGTGGCTGCTTCCGCTGCTCTTCTCGGATCAGTTCGACGACGCCGTGCTGCCGGCGCGCATCCTGCTGATCGCAGCCGTCGCCCGCTTCTCAGGCGCGTGGTTCAAGACGCTTCCGGCCGCGTTGGGCAAGCCCCAGCTCCGAACCGCGCTCGCACTCTTCGAGCTGGCGTTGATGATCGCGCTGCTGATCCTGCTCGGTGAGCACGGCAGCGAGGGCGCGGCTATCGCGTTCGCGGCGACATCCGTGGCGACGCGCGTGGCCGCGGTCATCGTCGCGCGCGTGGTGCTGCGCCGAGCGGAGACGGCTGCCGGGGCGACAACGAGCAGGTTGTGAGCCGCTGGAGGTGCGCGCGAGGCTCAGGATCTTGATCGTGTCCGGGATCTGGCGACCGGACGTCGGCGGTCCCGCAGCGAGCTAGTCGAGGTAGCCCAGGCGCCTCAGCGCCGGCGCTTGGACGTCGTGGACGGCTTCAAGCTCACCCGGGCCGAAGTCTCGGAGGCGGCGTTCGTTGGTCGGGGTGAGCGTGGTCGGGATGCCGGCGAACGGGAAGGCGTCCGTGTCGAGGCCGGCGTATTCGAGAAAGCGGCGAAGGCATCCATGCACGTCGGCGCAAAAGTCCTCGTAGCGCAAGGTCAGCACTGGCAGCTGGAGCTGCTCGACCTCGTCCAGCACTTCGAGCCAGCGGGCGGCCGCCAGGTCGAGGCCCTCGCGGGAGCTCTGCCCCGAGCGCATGAACTTCTCTCTGATGCTTACTGCAACCGGGCGCCCGTCGCGGACGATGTGAATCATCCGCGCGTGCCGATGCGCGGCTTGAAGGACGTCGAGGTGTCCGAACATCGGCAGGGGCTTCGCCAGGAAGGCGGTGCGGCGCCAGCGCTGACACTCCTGGTCCACGAGCCGACGCATCCGGGATACCGCCTCGGCATGTGTCGGCGCGGCGACAACGTACCCGAGGATGTCCACGGCCTCCTGCGGCCGGGGCACCAGCCGTACGCTCAACCCCCGTCTCGCCCTCCGGAGACCGAGGGTACTCAACCGCTCGCGCCTGCCCAGCGCCGGCCGCGGCTTGTGCCAGTCGTGTCTCGACAGAGAGCGCAACACGCGGTCGGCGGCCTGCGCCATGGGCAAAGGACGTCGACCGGGAACGGCTCCGTCTCGGCAGGAGTACTGCGAGAACCAGGCGAAGTCCGGGTGCAGCGCGAGAAGGTTGTACAGGATCGTCGTGCCCGAGTGCTGGGCGCCGTAGACATACACCGGCCGGACCTCCAAGCCTCGGTGGTCGGCTCGCTGCGTGTCGAGGCCTCCATCGGGCAACGGACTGGTGCGCGTCAATAACTTCACGCTGCCGCCTCGAGGTCGGGTTGCGGGTCCGAACCCTACTCGCCGGTGTGCTCGAACGCCAAGCAGTCAGCTAGGACTCATGCTGGTTGGCGGCGCGGGAAACGCTTCCCATGCCAGGAGCCCGAGACGGCCACGCCCAGCCCTCACGGGGGTAAGAGGGTCGACTCCTGCCGGGTTTCACCCGGGGGACCTTGATCGTCGAGGCTGCCGTAGAGTCGCTCTCGAGCTCGGCCGAGGCGAAACCCCACGTAGTGATGGAGCGCCTCGAGCCTGCTCGCATCGCCCCGGAGCGCACGATGGAGCGCGTGCCGGATGCTTTTCCGAACAGCTCGTCGCCTCAGTGCACGGAGCTCGGGCCATCCTCCATTCCTGATCTCCGCGTACGACAGCAGAGCCTCGAGGAACCACAGTCGGTCCATCCAGCTCAGGCTGCTGGCGCGATTGATCTTCGTGACGGAACCCGACCGGATCAGATACCGCGCCAGCGGACGCCCAACGAAGCCGACGTCGTGGAAGAACATCGCGCGCACCCACAGGTCCATGTCCGCCCGTTGTCTCACGCGAAGGTTGAACGTGCCAACGCGCCGCAGGCACTCTCGCGTCACCATCACGTTCGTCGGCTCCCCGACCGCGTTGCGCGCGAAGCGGCTGTCTATCCATTTGCGAACGAGGGCGGGGCCGCTGTTCACCTCGTCGAGGTCGCCAAAGACCTCGTGCGCCCGAAAATGCTTCGCCCGCCACGCGAGCTCAACAGCATCGTCCGGCACTTCCGTCTCAACGTCCCTCAGTGAGAAGACGAGCCCAATGCTCGGGTGCGCCGTGAAGAGCGCGACCATCGCCTCGAGGCAATCCGGATACAGGACGTCGTCCGCGCAAAGGAACTTGATGAGCCGACCGCGGGCTAGGCTCAGCGAGCGATTCCAGTTACCCGAATGTCCGAGATTGCGGGAGTTTGAGTACAACCGGATCCGAGGGTCATGCAGTTCTCGAACCCGTTCCAACGTCCCATCTGTGGACGCGTCGTCGACGACCACGACTTCGAGGCTCCGATAGGTCTGGGAGAGCGCGGATTCGACCGCGCGCCCGATCCAGCGCGCCGTGTTGTAGGCCGGGACACATATGGAGACGTCGGGGGGCGCTGACGACACCGGCTGCTCAGCGCCTGACCGTCAGCCGGCGCACGGTGGCCAGGCCCTTGATGTCCTCGGCGACAACCGTTATCCGGTTGATTCCCGGCGAGATGGGTACGCCGCTGATCCGCCAGCGTGTCACCCACCTCCTGTCCGGAGTGAGGCTCTCCTCCGCTTCCCAGGTGAGCTCCGCGGTACCGAAGCGGTCTTTGGCGTCGTACCAGCGGACCACCCGGATGGCGTAGTTGTCGTGCGCGGTTCCCGCCAGGTCGAGGTGATCGCCGTTAGCGTCGATCGTTCCTTCACCCTCGGGGGACATGACGGACAGCTCCGGGGGCTCCTGGTCCACGAGGGCGGGGGTGCTGGCGTTGCGCATTGCATCCGCGTAGGGCTCGTAGTCGAAGCCGGTGGGCCCGCGGTAGGCGAAGTTGCCGAACATTCCGCCGGTCCCCCAATCACGGAAGGCGGCAAGCTGATCGGCGACGGCGTCCGGCTCCCTGGCGTCATCGAATGGGGTGTTTTTCGGCCCGTCGCTTATCCAGCTGAACGGGGTGACGTGCAGGCGCGACGAAGCGTAGTCCCAGTTCGGGAAGCGGCGCGACAGGACGCTGTAGGTGCTGTTCGCGTTGTCTTCGAGCGCGACCGACCAGTCCCCGCCGACGTGCGGCGACTTGTAGAAGATGGAATCGAACCAGCGGATAGCCGAATAGCCCGGCACGCTGGACAGCCCGGCCCACAGATCGACGTGGACGTCGTTCGCGTAGACGCCGAACTGGTCGTTGACGACCTCCTGAACCTTGTCCGCCCAGGTGCCGGCGATGAAGGTGTTGTAGGCGACTAGCTCCAGGCCGGGATAGCCGGCAAGCATGGCGGTCATCAACTGGCGCCCACGCCGCTCGACCTGTGCCCTGACCTCCTGCTCGGAGCGAGTGTTGCCCGGATAGTTCCAGTTCCAGCTCGCCACCGCGCCGTCCTTGCCGGGGTAGGGCTCCTGGTCGATCGCAACGCCGGCGAAGCCCAGAGATCGGGCGGCGGCCGCGAGCTCGCGCACGGGCGTCAGAACGCCACTCGACCATTCAGCGTCGTCGAACCACTCCTTGAACGGTGTCCGGGGGTTGAAGAAGTCCGCCGTCTTGAAGCCAAGGTACAGTCGCAGCCGGCCGGTGCTGGCGAGTTTCACGACTGGCGATCCGCGTAGCGTGCGTTGGAGCTGGTAGTCGGCGCCGTCGAGACTGGCCTTGGCGTTCCCGGTGAAGTGTGCGAGCCCGCCCATGGTGCGCAGCCGGCCCGCTATGCAGGCGAAGCCGTCGACGCCGTTCGCGACCAGCCGGTTCAGGTCATCGGCGCTCAGCTCCGCCACCTTGGAGCAGGCGCCCCAGAATATGAGCGCGTCCGCGCTGTTCGAAGCCATGCGCTCGACGCGAGTCGCCGCGAGCGAGAAGTCGATCCGGTGACCGCGGACGGTGCGTCGGGTCAGCCCGACCGCCTGGGTCGCGTAGCCGGAGTGCCCCGCCAGGAGCGTGCGCGCGCGACGCGGCACCCGTAAGACGTATCGGCCCTTCGAGTTTGCATGCGTGCCCCGCCGTGTACCGCCGACCCGCACCCGCGCCCGGGCAAGAGGGTGGCCGTTCACGTCGCGGACATATCCCGTAATCCGACCGGGACCGGGGTTGGCCAGAGGCTTGGCGGCGCTTGCTGGGCCCGAGCCCCCCCGCTGCGGGGGCTCGGGGTCCCGCCCCCCTTCCTCCTTTTTGTCCC
>Ga0081538_10003262_pt1 | contig 15408 bp, 14 predicted proteins | sample TabmetS5T2R1_FD_71022 | JGI IMG/M metagenome (GOLD analysis project Ga0081538, IMG submission 71022) | Tabebuia heterophylla rhizosphere microbial communities from the University of Puerto Rico - S5T2R1 | ecosystem: Host-associated > Plants > Roots > Rhizosphere ... | reverse complement strand
CGCTGATCCTCGTCGGCGGCCATCCGGGCGAGTGGGAGGGAGAGCATCCGGCGGAGGCGATCGACCGGCTCGGCCTGTGCGACGCGCTGCTCGCCGGCTGGTACGACCACTCGGAGCTGCCCGAGCTGCTGGCCGCCTCGGACCTGCTCGTGCTGCCGTCGCTGCGCGAGAGCTTCGGCCAGGTGATCGTCGAGGGGATGGCGTGCGGCGTCGCGCCGATCGCATCGGCGTCGCAGGGGCCGGCGCACATCATCGACGACGGGGAGACCGGCTGGCTGGTCGACGTGCACGACCGCGCCGCGCTCACCGCTGCGCTCGTCGAGGCCGTCAACGACCCGGCGGAGCGGCGGCGCCGGGCCGAACGCGGCGAGCGCACGGCGCTCGACCGCTTCACCTGGCCGGCGATCGCCGGCGACCTCGAGCGGATCCTGCGCGCGGCGGCGGGCGCGCGTCAAGTGCCGCAGGCCGGCGACCCGGAGGGCCGGCGCGCGTAGCACGGCTCGAGCGCGGCGAGCCGGTTCTACCGCGGCTCGACCACCAGCTCCATCATCAGCGAGTCGTGCCAGCCCTTGCCGTCGGCGTCGCGCTCGGCCAGCCGCATGACGCCGACCGGCTTGAAGCCCGCGCGCGAGTAGCAGCCGATCGCCGCCGCGTTGGCCGCCGCCGGGTCGATCGTGATGCGGTGGTGGCCGCGCTCCCCGATCAGGTGATCGACCATCAGCCGCACCGCCGCGGTGCAGACGCCCTGACCCTGGTGCGCCGGAGCGACGAAGATGTCGACCGACGCGTGGCGGTACTTGGGCTCCAGCTCTTCGCCGTACTGCACCATGCCCGCGATCTCGCCGTCGTGCCAGATCGTGAACCGCGTCGCCTCCGGCTCCTCGAACGGGAAGTCGGGCTCGAGCTCGTCCCACCAGTACGCGACCGACGGCTCGCGCCGGATCGCGCGCAGCGCCTCCGCGTCACCGGGAGCGAGCGGCGTCAGCGTGACCGTCAGATCGGCGCTCCGCCGTCGTAGAGCCTGCGCACGACCACGGTGCCCGGCGGGGCGGCGTCGATGCAGAGCCGGCAGAGCACGCACTCGTCGAGGTTCGGCTCGACGATCCGCAGCGTGCCGTCGTCGTTCTGCGCGTAGATGTCGACCGGACACACTTCGGTCAGCTTCGCCGCCAGCGCGGGGTCGGAGGCGACCTCGGGCGAGACCTCGACGTCGATGAACAGATGGCTCATACGGCGACGCCTCCGATCCGCTCGCGGACGAGACCCGGGATGTCCTCGATCCGCTCGGCGACGGTGATCCCAGCGGCCTGCAGGCGGGCGATCTTCTCCGTCGCCGTGTCCTCCTTGCCCTCGACGATCGTGCCGGCGTGGCCGAACGACATGCCCGGCATCTCGTCCATGAACCGCCCCGCCATGAACGCGATGACCGGCAGCTTCGGTCCGTAGTCGGCGAGCTGCGCCTCCATCCGGCCGCCCGGCTCGGTGTAGATCACGATCGCGCGCGTGTGCTCGTCGGACTCGAACAGCGGCATCAGCTCGGCGTAGGTCGAGCCGATGATCGCGTCGCCCCCGATCGAGACGGCGGTCGACTGGCCCAGCCCGGCGGCGGTCAGCGTCGAGGACATCTCGGTCGTCATCCCGCCCGAGCGCGAGATCACGCCGACCGGGCCGGGCGAGTACGCCTGGCGCGCGTTGCGGGCCGGGCCGCCGATGCCGCCCATCTTGATCACGTCGGGCACGATGATCCCGAGGCAGTTCGGACCGATGATGCGCGCGCCGTGCGCGTCGGCGAGCTCGACCATCTCGGCGACGTCGGCGCGCGGGATCCGCTCGGTAACGATCACGATCAGCCGGACGCCGTTCGCGATCGCCTCGAACACCGCGTCCTTCGTGTACGCCGGCGGGACCGTCACGACCGAGCCGTCGATCGGCCCGCCGTGGTGGGCGACCGCCTGCGCGACGGTGTCGAACACCGGCACGCCGTGCACGTCGCGCCCCAGCCGGCCGGGCGTGCCCCCGCCGACGATCCTCGCCCCAGCCCCGTAGTCGAGGCACTCGCGCGTGAGGTTGACGGCCTCGCGCCCGGTGATGCCCTGGACGATGAACGTCGTCGAGGCGTCGATCAGGATGCTCATGCCGCCGCCGCTCTTCGCGCGGCCTCGTTCAACGACACGCTGCGGTCCGCGTACGGCACCCCGTAGCGCTCGAGGATCTTGAAGCCCTCCTCCTCCCACGCGCCGGGGATGCGGAAGATCGCGATCTTCTCCGCCGGGTCGTAGCCGAGCTCGACGCACGCCTTGATCACGCCGCGCGCGACGATGTCCACGCGCGTGTTGGAGACGATCGACATCATCACCGCGATCTTGTCGACGCCCGGCTTCTGCAGCACCAGCTTCGCCAGCCCGCACGCCTTCGCGACCGACGGGTTGCCGCCGATCTCGCAGTAGTTCGCCGGCCGCCCGCCGTGCGCGCGGACCGCGTCGAACAGCGTCAGCGAGCCGCCGCCGGCGCCGATCACGAGCCCGAGGTCGCCATCGAATTCGGTCACGTTGCCGGCGACCCCGCGGTGGTCCTGCGCGTCGACCTCCTCGCCGGCGAGCTCGAACGGCGTCGGCTCGCGCGCCTGGCGCGTCTCGTCGTCGCCGACCTCGAGCTCGCGCAGCAGCGCCTGCTGGCGCGGTCGCGCCTCGTTCTCCATCTCCATGTGCGCATCGACCGCGACGAACGTGCCGTCCTCGAGCTCGGCGAGCGGGTTGATCTCGGCGAGCGTCATGTCGTACTCGCGGAACAGCCGCGCGAGCCGCGCCAGGATCGGCGTCACCCGCGTCAGCCTGCGGCCGGTCACGCCGACCGACGCGATCACTTGCTTCGCCTCGAAGTCCGAGAACGGCCGCAGCGTCGAGAAGTGGGCGCGGCCGACGCGGTTGGGGTGCGTCTGCGCGACCTCCTCGATGTCGATCCCGCCCATGTCGGAGAAGATCAGCACCGGCCGCTTGCGGGTCCCGTCCCACGTCACGCCCGCGTAGTACTCCTGCTTCACGGCCACGCGCGAGTCGACGAGCACGCCGCGCGGCTCGTGGCCGCCGATCGCGAGCGCGAGGATCGCCTCCGCATGCGCCGCGGCCTCGTCCGGCGTTGTGGCGAACTTCACGCCGCCCGCCTTCATACGCCCGCCGGTCAGCACCTGCGACTTGATCACGGTAGGCGCGCCGATCTCCTGCGCGATCCGCCGCGCCTCCCCCGCGGTCTTCGCGAAGCCGTGCGCGGACACCGGGATGCCCGCCTTCTGCACGATCCGGCGCGACTCGTACTCGAAGAACCGCATGCGAGCGCGGAACCCTAACCGGGCCGCGCTTGGGGCGGCGTCAGTCGACCGGGGTGGAGAGCAGCGCCCGCAGCGCGTGCGTCACCGAGGGGTGCAGATCCCAGCCCAGGGAGCCGACAAGCCGCTCGAGGTCCGCGACCACGCGAGCCTCGCGCGCCGCGACGTGGATCGAGCAACCCGAGGCGGCGAGCCGGTCCCACTCGCGCGTCAGCCGCACCAACGCGAACGTCTCGTAGCGGCGCAGGTACGTCAGGTCGAACACGATGTCCTGGACGTCGTCGCTCATCACCGTTCGCACCGCCTCGTCCACGACCGCCAACTCGACATGTCGCAGCTCGGTGCCGACGTTGATGACGCAGGTGCGCTCGCCGAGGCGGCGGACGGTGAGCTCGACGAGCGAGGCGGCCGTGAAGGGATCGGTGAGGTGGGCGGTCATGATCTTCTCCCGTTGCCCCCGGAGGTCAGGCTCCTAACCATTTCGTTGCACTACATTCGCCGGGTGGGGCTCCGGACGGCGTTCGCCGCCATCGCTTTCGCGCTCGCTGCCGCGGTTCCTGCGTCCGCGGCCGAGGTGTCGCTGTCGCTGGAGTCCGAGGCCGGGGTTCGGCTGGGCATCGCGACGGAGCTGGGCGGCCGGGTCACCGAGGTGGGCGCCCCGCTGCCCGGACGCGAGGTCACGCTCGAGGTCCGCCGGCACCCGTACAGCGGCGGCTGGCGCACGACGCGGATCAGCGATGTGACCGATGCGGACGGTCGCTACTCGTTCTCGCGCAAGCTCGACCGCAACCACCAGGTGCGCGTGCGGCTGGCGGGCGTGCCGCCGGCGGGCGACGTGCTCAGCCCACCGCGCGAGGCCTACGTGCTGCCCGCGTTCACGCACTCGTACGAGCAGCGCGGGGCGCGCCGGTTGCGGCTGCGGCAGGTCTACACGGTGCCGCGCGACGTGAAGCTCACCGCGCCGACGCGCTTCTACGTCGGCCGGTGCAAGCGCGGCAAGGACGGCAGGTGCAAGGCGCGCTTCGCGCGGTTCCGCATCGCGGCCGAGACGCGGCGCCTGCGCGCCGGGCGCTTCGAGGCGCGCGCGACGATCCGGCTCCCCGAGTCGTACGAGGACTTCCAGGCCGTGAGCTGCTTCCGCTACTCGCCCGGCTCGGGCATGGGCGACCCCGACCAGCGCTGCCCGAGGCGCTGGATGCGGGTGCCTCAGAGCCCGTAGGCCTCGCGCAGCTCCGGGTCCTTCTCGGCCAGCATCTCGGCAAGGCCGACCATGACCTTGCACTGCTTCCAGGTCGCGTCGTCCTGCATCTTGCCGTCGAGCATGTGCACGCCGCGGCCGTCCGGGATCGCCTCGATCACCCGCTTGGCGAAGCGGACCTCCTCGGGGTCGGGCGAGAAGACCCGCTTGGCGATCTCGATCTGGCGCGGGTGCAGCGACCACGCGCCGACGCAGCCCATCAGGAACGCGGCGCGGAACTGCGCCTCGCAGCCGGCGTCGTCGGCTATGTCGCCGAACGGGCCGTAGAACGGCAGGATCCCGGTCGCGGCGCAGGCGTCGACCATGCGCCCGATCGAGTAGTGCCAGAGGTCCTGCTGGGCGCTCGCCCGCGGCGCCTGGGGATCGTCGGGCGCCGGGTCGGCGAGCACCGTGTAGCCCGGGTGGCCGCCGCCGACGCGCGTCGTCTTCATGCGCCGCGACGCCGCCAGGTCGGCGGGCCCGAAGCTCATCCCCTGCATCCGCGGCGACGCGGCCGCGATCTCCTCCACGTTGGTGACGCCGAGCGCGGTCTCGAGGATCGCGTGGACGAGGATCGGCCGGCCGATCGAGTGCTTGGCCTCGAGCTGCGCGAGCAGCCGATCGACGTAGTGGATGTCCCACGCGCCCTCGACCTTCGGCACCATGATCACTTCGAGCCGGTCGCCGATCTCGCCGACGACCTGCACGAGGTCGTCGAGCACCCACGGCGACTCGAGCGCGTTGATGCGCGTCCAGAGCGCGGTCTGGCCGAGCTCGATGTCGCGGCCGACGCGGATCAGGCCCGCGCGGGCGGCCTCCTTGCGATCGACGGGGACCGCGTCCTCGAGGTTGCCCAGCAGGATGTCGGTCCTGGTCGCGATATCGGCTGCCTTGGCGACCATCTTCTCGTTCGAGAAGTCGAGGAAGTGGATCATCCGCGACGGCTTGACCGGGATCTCCCGGAGCGGATCGGGAGCGCCGATCGCAAGCGGCTTGAAGAAGTCACGGGGGTTGCGCATGTGCGCCCGAGACTAGCCCGGAGGTGGCAGGATCCGCGGCATATGAACTCCGACACCACCCGCAGCGTCGAGACCGATCAGGCCGCTCGCGAGGCGAGCGGCGCGCACCCCTACGGCCGCTACCTGGAGGAGTTCGAGGTCGGCGCCGTCTACAAGCACTGGCCCGCGAAGACGGTCACCGAGGCCGACGACCACCTGTTCTGCCTGATCACGATGAACCACCATCCGTTGCACATCAACGACGTGTACGCGGGGCAGTCGCAGCAGGGCCGCAACGTCGTCGTCGGGCCGCTCGTGTACTCGCTCGCGCTCGGGATGAGCGTCTCCGACGTGTCCGGCAAGGCGATCGCCAACCTCGCCACCGAGGAGCTCAAGCACCCCGCGCCGGTGTTCCACGGCGACACGCTGTTCTGCGAGTCCGAGGTGCTCGAGGTGCGCGAGTCGCAGTCCAAGCCGGACCGCGGCACGGTTCGCGTCCATACACGGGTGCTCAACCAGGACGGCGTGCTCGTGGCGGAGTTCAAGCGGCTCGTGCTAGTGCCGCGGCGCGATCCGGGCGGCGGCCTTCCCGCGGCCGACGGGAGCGTCTCGGGAGACTGACTCGGAGCGCCCGGATGAGGAGGTAGGGTCCGGGGATGGCCACGGAAACGACTGTTCCGACCACCCACAAACGGCTCCTGGAGTGGGTCGATCAGGCGGTGAAGCTGTGCGAGCCGGAGGACGTGCACTGGTGTGACGGCACGGCCGAGGAGTACGACCGGCTGTGCGCCGCGCTCGTCGAGGCGGGCACGTTCACGCGACTCTCCGAGGCCAAGCGGCCGAACTCGTACCTGGCGCGCTCGGACCCGGGCGACGTGGCGCGCGTCGAGGACCGCACGTTCATCTGCTCGCAGTCGTCCGACGACGCCGGCCCGACCAATCACTGGCGCGATCCCGATGAGATGCGCGCGCTCCTGCGCGAGAAGTTCGCGGGCAGCATGCGCGGCCGCACGCTCTACGTCGTGCCGTTCTCGATGGGACCGCTCGGCTCGCCGATCGCCGCGATCGGCGTCCAGCTGACCGACTCGGCATACGTCGCGGTCTCGATGCGGATCATGACGCGGATGGGCCGCGCCGCGCTCGACTGCCTCGGCGAGGACGGCGACTTCGTGCCGTGCATGCACACGACCGGCGCGCCGCTCGCCGAAGGGGAGGCCGGCACCCCGTGGCCGTGCAACGAGGAGAAGTACATCGTCCACTTCCCGGAGACGCGCGAGATCTGGTCCTACGGGTCGGGCTACGGCGGCAACGCGCTGCTCGGCAAGAAGTGCTTCGCGCTGCGGATCGCCTCGGTGATGGCGCGCGACGAGGGCTGGATGGCCGAGCACATGCTGATCCTCAAGCTCACCTCGCCCGAGGGCTCCGTCAAGTACGTCACCGGCGCGTTCCCGAGCGCGTGCGGCAAGACGAACCTGGCGATGCTGATCCCGGCGATCGAGGGCTGGAAGGTCGAGACGGTCGGCGACGACATCGCGTGGATGAAGTTCGGCGACGACGGCCGGCTCTACGCGATCAACCCCGAGGCCGGCTTCTTCGGGGTCGCGCCGGGGACGGGCGAGGAGACGAACCCCAACGCGATGGCGACGCTCCGCGCGAACTCGATCTTCACCAACTGCGCGCTCACCGACGCCGGCGACGTCTGGTGGGAGGGGATGACGCGCGAGCTCCCGGCGCACCTGCTCGACTGGCACGGCAACGACTGGACGCCGGAGTCCGACAAGCCCGCGGCGCACCCGAACGCGCGCTTCACGACGCCGGCGGCGCAGGATCCAGCGATCGCGCCGGAGTGGGAGGACCCGAACGGCGTGCCGATCGACGCGATGCTGTTCGGGGGCCGCCGCTCGACCGTCGTGCCGCTCGTGCACGAGGCGTTCGACTGGGAGCACGGCGTCTTCCTCGGCTCGATCATGAGCTCTGAGACGACGGCCGCCGCCGCGGGAGCGGTCGGCAAGCTGCGCCGCGACCCGTTCGCGATGCTGCCGTTCTGCGGCTACCACATGGGCGACTACTTCGCGCACTGGCTCGCGATCGGCTGGCGTGAGGGCGCCGTGCTGCCGAAGGTCTTCTACGTCAACTGGTTCCGCAAGGACCCCGACGACGGGCGCTGGCTGTGGCCCGGGTTCGGCGAGAACGCGCGCGTGCTCGAGTGGGTGTTCCGGCGCTGCGACGACGCCGTCGAGGCCGACGACACGCCGATCGGGCGGGTGCCGACGCCGGGCGGGCTCGACACCGACGGGCTTGCGATCGGCGATGACGACATCGCCGAGCTGCTGAAGGTCGACCCGGCCGAGTGGCAGCCGGAGATCGACCCGATCCGCGAGTTCTACGCGCAGTTCGGCCCCAAGCTGCCGGACGCGCTGAGGGCCCAGCTCGACGCGCTCCAGGAGCGGCTGGATCGCGCGCAGTCCTGACGTTTCGGTAGTCGGCGGCGGGATCGTCGGGCTGGCCGTCGCCGATGCACTCGCCCGCCGCGGCGCCGACGTCGTCGTGCTCGAGCGCGCGGAGCCGGGCGCCGGACAGTCGGCCGGCGTCGCGCGCGGGTTCCGGCATCTGCACGCGACGCGCGAGCAGATCGAGCGGGCGGTTCGCGCACGCGCCGGCTGGGACGCCTGGTCGGCGCGCGCCGGCGAGCCGCTGGTCGGGGAGGAGGGCGCGCTGCGGCTCGGCTGCGACGTCGAGGCCGACGCCGCACGGCTACGCGCGGCAGGTGTCGAGGCGGTCGTGCTGGAGACGGCGGGCGATCGCCACCCTGCGCTGGCGCCGCTGGCCGGCCCGCTGCTATGGGACCCGCGCGGGGGCGCGATCCGGGCGCGACAGGCGATCGAATGGCTCTGCGGCGAGCTGGGCGACCGAGTTGTGAGGAGTGAAGCCCGCGCGGTCGCGCCCGGCCGCATCGAAACCTCGGACGGCCCGCTCGACTGTGGACACGTGGTGCTGTGCGCCGGCGCCGGGACCGAGCGGCTGTGGCCGCACGTCGCGATGCGTCGCGTCGTCCACCTGCGCGTGACGTTCGCGCTGACGACGGCCGCGGGCGGCGTGTCGGTGCGTGCCGCGGGCCGCGCGGCGGCGGGCGCCGCGGGCGGCTTGGCGGCGGGCGCCGCCGAGCTCTCATGGGGCGCGGCCACGTGGGCCGATCGCAGCGGCCGCTTCGGCGCGCTCGCCTACGGCGCGGCGGACGGCCCGGACCGCTTCGCGCTCGGCCTTGCCGAGCTGGACGCGCAGCCGGCGGCGCCGGCCGGCTCGGAGGTCGTCCCCGACGGCATCGACCTCGATCCGGTGCGCGACCGCGTGCACGCTTACGCGCGAGCTGCATTCCCGGGGCTTGACGCGCCGGTCGACGAGGTCATGCGGCTGTTGACGGTCCTCCCCGGCGAAGACGAGGACGCGTTCGTCATCCACGAGGAGCCGGGACTGACCGTCGTAGCCGGCCACAACCTCTTCAAGCTGGCGCCTATCCTGGGTGAAGAAGTTGCACGCGCAATTGTGTGACCCATGCCACACGGATCCGCTCCTGCCGAGCTAATCTAAGTCGCTCAGGCTTAGATCTTTGAACCAGGAGCCACCGCCTTGAATCCTTATACCGACTCGCCCTTCGCCGTCTCCGGCGGCGCGTGCGCCGTCTGCGGGCGGCGCCGCGGGACCGTGCGGGTCGTGGCATCCGACGGCGCGCAGAGCCGCGGCGCCGTGGTCTGCGAGACCTGTGCGCGCGAGCTCATGGCCGCGAACGCGGCGCAGCAGGGCCAGCCCGCAGTGCAGCAGCCGAATGAGTCCAAGACCCCCGCGCTCGACGAGTTCGGCCGCGACCTGACCGCCGATGCCGCGGCCGGCCGGATCGATCCGCTGATCGGCCGCAGCGACGAGATCGACCAGACGGTGGAGATCCTCGCGCGCCGGCGCAAGAACAACGCCGTGCTGATCGGCGAGGCGGGCGTCGGCAAGACCGCGATCGTCGAGGGCCTCGCGCTGCGGATCGCGCAGGGCGACGTGCCGGCCACGCTGGCCGGCTGCCGGCTGGTCGCGCTCGATCTGTCGGGCATGGTCGCCGGCGCGCAGTACCGCGGCCAGTTCGAGCAGCGCCTGAAGGCCGCGCTGACCGAGGTCGGCCAGTCGGAGGGCAGGATCGTCCTGTCCGTCGACGAGCTGCACACGATCCTCGGCGCCGGTGGCGCTGAGGGCGCGATGGACGCGGCGAACATGCTCAAGCCGATGCTGGCGCGCGGCGAGGTCCGCATGGTCGGAGCCACGACGCTCGCCGAGTACCGGAGGATCGAGCGCGACAGCGCGCTGGCGCGCCGCTTCTCGCCCGTGATGGTCGAGGAGCCGACGGTCGAGCAGACCGTCGAGGTCCTGCGCGGTCTGCGCCCCGCTTACGAGCAGCACCACGACGCCACGATCGGCGACGACGCGTTGCTCGCGGCGGCGCGGCTGAGTGACCGCTACATCCCCGAGTACCGGCTGCCCGACAAGGCGATCGACTTGATCGACCAGGCCGCCGCGCGCGTGCGGCTGCGCACGCCGGGCGCCGACGACAATGCCGCGCTCGCCGCGCAGCTCGAGGAGCTGCGCGCCTCGAAGCAGGCCGCGGTCGACGCCGAGGCCTACGAGGAGGCGGCTGAGATCAAGACGCAGATCGACGCGCTCGAGCAGCGGCTGGCAGGCGCCGCGGCGGACGCCGACGCGCCCGCGCGGACCGTCGCCGAGGCCGACGTCGCCGCGGTCGTCGCGGCCCGCACCGGCATCCCGGTCGGCGAGCTCGTCGCCGGCGAGCTGGAGCGGTTGCAGGAGCTCGAGGCCGACCTGCACGGCCGCGTTATCGGGCAGGAGCAGGCGGTCGAGATCGTGGCCGACACGATCCGGCGCGCCCGCGTCGGGCTCGCGGACGCCGACAAGCCGCTCGGGACGTTCCTGTTCCTCGGCCCGACGGGCGTCGGCAAGACCGAGCTCGTGAAGGCACTCGCGGAGCGGCTGTTCGCGACCGAGAAGGCGCTGGTGCGCATTGACATGTCGGAGTTCCGCGCGCCGCACACGGTCGCGCGGCTGATCGGCTCGCCGCCCGGCTACGTCGGGTACGGCGACGGCGGCCAGCTGACCGAGCCCGTGCGCCGGCGGCCCTACTCGGTCGTGCTGCTCGACGAGATCGAGAAGGCGCACCCGGAAGTCTGGAACGTGCTGCTCCAGCTGATGGACGACGGCCGCCTGACCGACGGCGAGGGCCGCACGGTCGACTTCACCAACACCGTGGTCGTGATGACGTCGAACCTCGGCGCGGGCCACGCCCGGCGCGGGATCGGCTTCACCGCCGCGGAGTCGGCGTCGGCCGGCGACCGGATGCTGGAGGCGGCGAAGTCCGCGTTCCTGCCGGAGTTCCTCAACCGGATCGACGAGATCGTCACGTTCGAGCCGCTCACGCGCGAACAGGTCGAGCAGATCGCCGCGATCGTGGTCGCCCGCACCGCGGAGCGGCTGCTGGACGAGCGCAGGATCGAGCTCGAGGTCGCGCCGGATCTGGTCGCGCAGCTCGCGCGCGACGGGTTCGACGAGGCGTTCGGGGCGCGGCCGCTCAAGCGGCACGTGCGCCGCACGCTCGAGAAGGCGCTCACGCAGGCGATCCTCGACGGCCGCCTACGCGACGGCGGCACGGTCCGCGCCGGCCTCGGGCAGGACGGCGAGGTCGCGCTGGAGCTGCGCGAGCCGGCGCTCGCGGCGGCGGCCTGAGGCCTGCACGCGTCAACGCCGGTCGTCGCCGCCAACGGCCGCGCCGGCCGGCGTTCAGCTCTGCGAGCGTCGAGGCGCTGACCTCTAGTGCGGGTGCTCGCCGCCCGTCGTCGCCGGCGGGCGCGACTCCTCGGCCAGCGACGTGATCGTGAGCGAGCCGCGCGCGGCGTCCTCGAGCACGAGCGTAGCCTCGTCCAGCGAGCGCGCGTACAGCTCGACCAGCAGGTGGACCACGATCTGGTCCTCGTCGTGCTTGTGGTAGCGCACGTGCGTGAAGAACTCGCGCGTCCCGTTGTCGCCGAACGCGGCGAAGGCGAGCGCGTCCGCGGCCTCCGGGCCCGAGCAGGTCTCGACCGCGTCGGCGTCGACGGTCACCGCGCACGACGCGACCCACGGCGTGCCCGCGACCATCCGCTCCCAGCGGTCCTCGATCGGCTCGATGCGCCCGTTGTGGAAGCCGAGGTGCGGCTGGTCGTGCATGCAGTCCAGGCACTGCACGACCGCCTCCTGGATCTCGTCCACCACCTCCGCGCGCTCGCCGGTCGCGGGGTCGATGCGGTGAATGCCCTCGTAGTGGACCTGAACCTCGAGCTCCTGCGACCAGCAGCGGTAGCAGCGCAGCCACGAGCCGATCAGCTGTCGTGAACCTTCCATTCGCACCCATTCTATGCTCCGGCGCGTGGCGACCCGCCCCGTGCTGCTGGCCCTCGCGGCGTGCCTGCTGGCGGGATGCGGGGAGTCGGGACCGACAGACGAGGAGCGCGTCCGCGCCACGCTCGCCGACTTCCAGCGCGCGACGCGGGCGCGGGACTACCGGACGCTGTGCGACCGCATCATCGCCCCGGAGCTGATCGACTCGCTCGAGCAGATCGGGCTCCCGTGCGAGATGGCGCTCCAGAAGGCGTTCGAGGACGTCGAGGACCCGCAGCTGACGGTCGGCGCGATCGAGGTCGAGGACGGCCGCGCGACCGCCGAGGTGCGCTCGAGCGCCGCGGGCGAGTCGCCGAGCCAGGACACGGTCGAGCTCGTGCGGGTCGGCGACGGCTGGCGGATCGCCTCGCTTGCCGCGACGCGCTAGTCCGCGCGCTGTTCCAACGCGCGGACGAGCGCGGGCACGTCGAGCGCCTCGTCCAGCGCGAGCAGGAAGCGCTCCGCGGCGCGGCGGCCGCCGAGCGCGCGCAGGCCGCGCTCGCCGTGCTCGGCGACGTAGTCGGCCAGTGCTCCGAGACGGCGCGCGCGCGTGCGGGCGGCACCGAGGTCGAGCCCGGCGCGGTGCTCATCGAGCGCGTCGGCCAGGTCCTCCATGCCGGTGACCGGGTGGACCGACGAGACCGCCACCACCGGCGCGTCGTCCCCGAGCGAGCGCAGCGCCGCCCGGAGGTCGCGCTCCGCGCGCTGGGCGACCGCGCCGAGGTCGGACTTGGTCACGACGAGCACGTCCGGGACCTCCATGATCCCCGCCTTGAGGAACTGCAGGACGTCGCCCGAGCCGGGCTGCACGACGACGGCGACGGTGTCCGCGGCCTCGGCGACCTCCGTCTCGGACTGGCCGACTCCGACAGTCTCGATGACGACGACGTCGAACGCGGCGGCGAGCGCCTGCGCCGCCGCGCGGGTCGCCGGAGCGAGGCCGCCGAGGCGCTCGCCGGCCGCCATCGAGCGGATGAACAGGCCGCGATCGGAGGGGTCGGCGTCGATCCTCGCCCGGTCGCCGAGGAGCGCCCCGCCCGAGCGCTTCGACGACGGGTCCACGGCCAGCACGCCGACCGTCCGGCCGCGCGCGCGCCAGACGCGGACTAGCGCGCTCAGAAGCGTCGACTTCCCCGCGCCGGGCGGTCCCGTGACGCCGACGACGTGCGCCGGCGCCTCGCCGCCGAGCCGCCCCGGCGACACCTCCGCGAGCAGCGCGGCGATCTCGCCCCGCCGCGCCGGTGAGCGGTTTTCGACGAGGTTGAGCGCCGCGGGCGCGGCGGCCAGGTCGCGCTCGCGCAGGCGCGCGCCGAGCGTCGCCGCGGCGGCCTCGCCGCCGCCGCGCGCTTCGCCGCCGCCAGCGACGCGCGCGTCATCGCCTCCGGCGACGCGCGCGTCATTGCCGCCGCTCGCGCCCGCGTCATCGCCGCCGGCGACGGGCGCGTCATCGCCGCCGCCCTGCGCGCGCGCCTCGTGGCGTCCGCTCACGCCGCGGCGGCGATCCCGTTGTGCTCGGCCACGAGGGCGACGATGTCGCGCAGGATCCGCGTCAGCTCGAAGTCCTTCGGCGTGTAGACGGCCGCGACGCCCGCCGCGCGCAGCGGCTCGGCGTCGGCCTCGGGGATGATCCCGCCGACGACGACCGGGATCTCCGCCCCGCCCGCCGCGCGCAGGGCCTCGAGCACATCGGGGATCAGCTCGCGGTGCGATCCCGACAGGATCGACAGGCCGATCACGTGGACGCCCTCGTCGACCGCCGACCGCGCGATCTGCGCCGGCGTCAGCCGGATGCCCTCGTAGACGACCTCCATGCCGGCGTCCCGCGCCCGCACGGCGATCTGCTCGGCGCCGTTCGAGTGGCCGTCGAGCCCCGGCTTGCCGACGAGGATCTTCAAGCCGCGCCCGAGCTGCTCGGAAACGCGGGCGACCTCGTCGCGCAGCTGCACGACGTCGTCGGTCGACGGCGGCGCCGCGGCCTCGCCGACGCCGGTCGGCGCGCGATAGGAGCCGAACGCGTCGCGCAGGCACTGCGCCCATTCGCCGGTGGTCACGCCGGCGCGCGCCGCGGCGATCGTCGCCGGCATCACGTTCTGCTCGGGGGAGCCGGCGACGCGCGCCAGTTCCTCCAGCGCGGTCGCGACCGCGCCCTCGTCGCGCGCGGCGCGCCATTCGCCGAGCGCCGCGACCTGCTCCGCCTCGACCGCCGGATCGACGACGAGGATGCCGCCGTCCTGCGTCAGCGGCGACGGCTCCGTCTCGACGAACCGGTTGACGCCCACGAGCACCTGCTCGCCCGACTCGATGCGCGCGATCCGCGCGCGGTGCGACTCGACCAGGGCCGCCTTCATGTACGGCACCGCCTCGACCGCGCCGCCCTGCTCCTCGACGCGCGCCATCTCCGCCCGCGCGCCCTCGATCAGCTCCGCCACCAGCCCGTCCATCACCACGGAGCCCTCGAAGATGTCCGGGTAATCGAGCAGGTCGGTCTCGTAGGCGAGCACCTGCTGGATCCGCAGCGACCACTGCTGGTCCCACGGCCGCGGCAGCCCGAGCGCCTCGTTCCAGGCCGGCAGCTGGATCGCGCGCGCCCGCGCGGACCGCCCGAGCGTCACCGCCAGCGCCTCGAGCACGATCCGCTGCACGTTGTTCTCCGGCTGCGACTCGGTCAGCCCGAGCGAGTTGACCTGCACGCCGTAGCGGAAGCGCAGCCGGCGCTCGTCCTGGACGCCGTAGCGCTCGCGCCCCAGCCGCTCCCATATCGCCGCCATCGCGCGCAGCTTCGCGTGCTCCTCGACGAACCGCACGCCCGCGTTGACGAAGAACGACATCCGCCCGAAGACCGCACCCATCCGCTCGTCGCCGACGCGCGGGCGCACCTCGTCCAGGACGGCGATCGCGGTCGACATCGCGTAGGCGATCTCCTGCACCGGCGTCGCCCCGGCCTCCTGCAGGTGGTAGGAGCAGATGTTGACCGGGTTCCACTTCGGCACGTGCTCGACCGTGTAGGCGACCGTGTCGGCGATCAGCCGCATCGACGGGCCGGGCGGGAACGCGTACGTGCCGCGCGAGAGGTACTCCTTGATGATGTCGTTCTGGGTCGTGCCCTGGAGCACCGACGGCTCGATCCCGTTCTCCTCCGCGCAGACGATGTAGAGCGCCAGCAGCCAGGCGGCCGTCGCGTTGATCGTCATCGACGTGTTCATGCGGTCCAGCGGGATGCCGTCGAGCAGCGTGTGCATGTCGCCCTTGTGCGCGACCGGCACGCCGACCTTGCCGACCTCGCCGCGCGCGAGCTCGTGGTCGGCGTCGTAGCCGGTCTGCGTCGGCAGGTCGAAGGCGATCGAGAGCCCGGTCTGCCCCTTAGCGAGGTTGCCGCGGTAGAGCGC
>Ga0081538_10003261_pt1 | contig 15418 bp, 17 predicted proteins | sample TabmetS5T2R1_FD_71022 | JGI IMG/M metagenome (GOLD analysis project Ga0081538, IMG submission 71022) | Tabebuia heterophylla rhizosphere microbial communities from the University of Puerto Rico - S5T2R1 | ecosystem: Host-associated > Plants > Roots > Rhizosphere ... | reverse complement strand
GGGTCGTCGCTGCTCACCGACATCGTCGAGCCCGAGGAGGTCAGCCGCGAGCGGGTCATGGCCGCGGTCCGGGAGGCGTTCAAGCCCGAGTTCCTCAACCGGCTGGACGAGATCCTGGTCTTCCACCGCCTCGGCCGCGACGACCTCGCCCGGATCGTCGACCTGCAGGTGGCCCGCCTGGCCGCCCGCCTCGCCGACCGCCGCCTCACCCTGGAGCTGACCCCGGCGGCCAAGGCCTGGCTGGCCGACCGCGGCTACGACCCCGCCTACGGCGCCCGCCCCCTCCGCCGCCTGGTCGCCAAGGCCATCGGCGACGAGCTCGCCCGCCGCCTCCTGGCCGGCGACCTCGGCGAGGGCGACTCCGTCCTGGTCGACGCCGCCACCGACGGCCTGACGTTCACCCGCCGGTCGCCGGCGGCGGTCGGGTCCGCCTGACCCGGCCGGGCGCGCCTGCCCTGGTGGGGCGCGCCTGTCTCGGCGGAGCGCCTGTCTCGGCGGTGGGCGCGCCCCAACCCCACCCACCGTTGCTGGGGCCCCTTCTGGGAGGGTAGCCCAACACCGGGAAGGGTGGGATCGGCTGTCCACAGCCCCCACCGGGAAGGGTGGGGGCTTTTCCACAGCCCCCCACCGGGAAGGGTGGGGGCTGTCCACAGCCCCGGGCGCCGGACCGGCCCCCCACGTTGCCCGCTGGTCCTAAACTGCAGATATGCGACGACCGCCGCCCGGTTACCGACGTGGGGCCCGGCCGATCTACCCGGGTGTCTTCAGGATGCTCGTGTACGGGTTCATCCTCTGGGCCCTGGCGCTGCTCGGGATCGAGCTGCCCTTCGAGCTGCCCCGGTGGCTGTTCCTGGTGCTGGAGGTCGCGGTCATCTGGCTGCTGTGGAAGGGGATCAAGGCGGCCCGGCGGGCCCCCCGCAACCAGGTCCGGCTGTTCAGCGCCCAGGAGCACTGGGTCAACGCGTTCGCCCTGCAGGCGTTGATCCTGTTCCTCTGGTAGCCGACCGGGCCCGGACCAGGCCCCCGGGGAGGGCGGCCAGCAGGCGGAGGGTGATCCTGGCCTGGCCGAGGCCGAGCTCGACCAGGGTGTCGAACATCTCCTGGGAGGTGGCGGCGGCGCCGAGGCCGGCCTCGGCCAGGGCCGGGGCGTGGATCGCCCGGGCCAGGACGGCGGCGTGGCGCAGGTGGCGGCCCAGGGCCCTGCCCAGGAGGCGGCGGTAGGCGGGGACGGGGTCCCGTGGGGCGGTCAGGGCGGCCCGGGCGGCCAGGCGACCCGAGGCCAGGGCGTAGTAGATGCCCTCGCCCGACAGCGGGTTGACCAGCGAGGCGGCGTCGCCGGCGAGCAGGACCCGGCCCCGGCCGGGCGGCGGCCGGAACGACGAGAACGGCAGGTGGTGGGCGCGCAGGCTGTCCGGGTCGGGGTCGACCCCGGGAAGGAGGTGGCGCAGGCGCCGGTGCAGCTCGGCCCGGTCCCCGTGGAAGCGGCTGCGCAGCAGCCCGTAGCCGACGTTGGCCACCCCCGTCCCGGTCGGGAACGACCAGACGTAGGCCGGCCAGCCCTCGGCCACCCAGGCGATCAGCTGCTCGGGCCGGCCGGCCGGGGCCGGGGCGTAGCCGCGCACGGCGATGGCCAGGGCCCGGTCCGGGTTGGACGGGGCGCCCAGCAGCCGGCGGACGGCCGAGTTGGCCCCGTCCGCCCCGACCACGACCCGGGCGGTGAGCTCGCCGTCGACCACCACCCGCCCGTCGTGCTGCTCCAGGCGGCGGACGCCGGCCCGGCGCAGCTCGACCCCGGCGGCCACGGCCACCTCGACCAGGCGGGCGTCCAGGACGGCCCTCGGGACCACGTGGTTCGGCCGGGCCGGGTCGCCGGCCACCTCCATGCCGCCGGGGGAGCGCAGCCGCAGCCCACGGATGGGCGGGTACCCGTCCAGGACCCCGCCGGCCCCGAGGGCGACCAGCTCGTCCACGGCGTGGGGGCCGAGCCCGTCGCCGCAGGCCTTGTCCCTGGGGAAGGCGGCCTTGTCGACCAGCACCACCGAGGCGTCGGGGCGCAGGCGCCTGGCCTCGAGGGCGGCGGCCACCCCGGCCGGCCCGGCACCGACCACCACCAGGTCGTGGAGGGTCCTGCTCAGCTCAGGAGGCGTCGGCCGCCGCCACCCTCGTGGCGGGCTGGCCGCAGCGGCAGTCCCAGACCTCGGGGACCTCGGCATCGGCCGCGAACGGCACCGACATCACGTGCTCCCTGGTGCAGAGGTAGGTGACGACCTGCCGGGGCGCATACGCGCTCGACGGTGCCCGCAGCCGATCGAACTCCGCCGGGAGACGGTTCCGGCCGTCGTCCATCCTTGCTCCTCCTCCCTCGCTCTGGTGGACCTAAGTATTGAGGCCGGCCGTCAATCCGGGCAAGCCCGTCCGGTCCTAGACCGGGGCGACCTCGGAGGTGCAGAAGGCGCAACGACGAGCGTCAACGGCGATCTCGCTCAGGCACTCCGGGCACTTGCGGGTGCTGGGGTCGGGCGACTCGCGGCGCCGGGACAGCTCCATCAGCCGGTTGATGGGCTTGACCACGAAGAAGAACACCACCAGGGCGATGGTGACGAAGGCGATCAGCACGTTGAGGAAGTGGCCGTAGCGGAACACCGACCCGTTGATCGTGAAGGTGAGGTTGTTGAAGTCGGGCTGGCCGAAGATGGCCGCCACCAGGGGGGTGAGCAGGTCGGTGACGGCCGCCTGGACGACCGCGGCGAAGGCGGCCCCGATGACGATGCCGACGGCCAGGTCGACGACGTTGCCTCGGAGCAGGAACTGCTTGAAATCGGTGGCCCAGGAGCGCATATAGGCTGCCTCCCTCCAGCACGGCGGCGTATCCCTCGGGCGCGCATGCTAACCGCAACCGGTAGGATCGGCGCCATGCGTCACCGTTTCGCCCTCCTTGCCCTGCTGGTCGTGGTCGCCCTCGCTGCCGCCGGCTGCGGCGGCGACCCGCCGCCCGACCCACCGGCGGCGGCCCCGCCGACCACCGCCGACCCCGGCCCCGACCCGGCCGCCACCCCGCCGACCACCAGCGTCGACACGACCCGGCCCGTGCCCGCCGGGGTGGTCCCGGCCGGCGAGCGCAAGCCCGCCCCCGACATCAGCGTCACCGACTTCGACGGGCGCACGATCACCCTGGGAGGGTTCCGGGGCCAGCCGGTGGTGGTGAACTTCTTTGAGTCCTGGTGAGTGGAGTGCCGGGCCGAGCAGCCCGGCCTCGGGCAGGTTGCCCGGGAGTTCGAGGGAAGGGTCCGGTTCCTCGGCGTCTCCTTCAACGACACCGTGAGCGAGGGCCGCAAGTTCCAGCGCGAGTTCGAGGTCCCCTACCCGCTCGCCAACGACGCCAGCGGCGCCACCTGGGCCGCGTTCCGGGTGCCCTACCAGCCCGTCACCGTGGTCGTGGACCGGCGCGGCCACGTCGTCCGGCGCTGGGACGGCGCTGTCGAGCCCGAGCAGCTCGCCCCCGTGCTGGAGTACCTGGTCGGCAGCTAGTGGAGGTGGCACCCGGCCGGAGGGGTCGGGGGAACCCCCAGGGGGTGCCCCGGCCGGTCCGGACGCTCGACGACTACCTGGCGGCGGTGGCCGCGGGGATGGGCCGGGCCCTGGGGCCGGCGCTGGTCGGCGTCTACCTGCACGGGTCGGCCGCGCTGGGCGGCTGGGAGCCGACCAGCGCCGACGTCGACCTGCTCGTCGTGGCCGGCCGGCCCCTCGACCGGAGCGAGAAGCAGCTGGTCGGCGCCCGCCTCCAGCACCCGTCCCTGCACTGCCCCGGGACCGGCCTCGAGCTCAGCGTGGTCACGGCCACGGTCGCCGCCGACCCGCCGCGGCTGCCGCCCTGGGAGCTGCACGTGGTCACCGGGCGCGAGCCCAAGGTGGCCGACGGGGCCGGCCATCCGGGCGACCCCGACCTGGTCTTCCACTTCGCCGTCTGCCGCCGGGCCGGGATCGCCGTCGCCGGGCCGCCCCCGGGCGAGGTGTTCGCCGAGCCGCCTCGGGCCTGGCTGCTCGAGCGGGCCGCGGAGGAGTTGCGCTGGGCCGTCGGGCACGGCGCCAACTTCGCCTACCGGGTGCTCACCGCCTGCCGGGCCTGGCGCCTCCTGGACGAGGACGTGCTCGACTCCAAGGTCGGGGCCGGCGAGTGGGCCCGCCCCATGCTGTCCGACCCGGGGGTGGTCGACGCCGCCCTCGCCGCCCAGCGCGGCCTGGCCCCGATGCCGGCCGCCCCGGCCGACCTGGCCGCGGCCGACGCCCTGGTGGCGGCCGTGCTGGAGCGGTTCCGCGAGGCCGGCGGTTGAAGGTCGCCTCCAGGACCAGCCTCACCCTGTGGATGGCGGTCGGGGTGCTGGCCATCTCGACCTCGCCCATCCTGATCCGGGTGGCCGCCATGCCCGCCCTCGCCCTGGCCTTCTGGCGCTGCCTGGCCGGGGCGGCGGCGCTGGCCCCCTTCACCTCACGAGCCCAGATCGACCGGCTGGACCGCGGCGACCTGCTCCGCCTGGGCGCCTCGGGGGTCTTCCTGGCCCTCCACTTCGCCCTCTGGAACGCCTCCCTCGGCCTGACCACCGTGGCCGCGGCCACCACCCTGGTCAGCTGCGCGCCGCTGTTCGTCGGCCTCGGGTCGGTGCTCCTGGGGGAGGCGCCCGGCCGCCTGGCCTGGGCCGGGATCGTGCTCGCGACCGTGGGCGCGGTGGTCATCGGGGCCGGCGACGCGGCCGGGTTCGGCACCGGCTCGGAGGCGGTCCTCGGCGACCTGCTCGCCTTCGCCGGGGCCCTGGCCATGGCCGCCTACCTGCTCTGCGGCCGGGTGGCCAGGCGGCGGCTGTCGGTCTCGACGTACGCCGCCTCGGTCTACGGGGTGGCCGCGGCCGTGCTGCTGCCGGCCTGCCTGCTCACCGGGTCGGCCCTGGCCGGCTACCCGGCCGCGACCTGGCTGGCCCTGGCCGGGGTGGTGGTCGGCCCCCAGCTGCTCGGCCACACCGTCTTCAACGGCCTGCTGGCCAGCGTGAGCGCCTCGGTGGTGGCCGTCGTCCTGCTGCTCGAGCCGGTGATCGCCGCCGTCCTGGCCTGGTGGCTGTTCGACGAGCTCCCCGGGGCCGGGTTCTTCGCCGGCGCCCCGCTGGTGCTGGTCGGGGTGTGGCTGGCCACGACCGGCTCGCGACGGATGTAGGCTGCTGCGAGGAGTTCACCCCAGCCACCCTCGAGCAGGCAGAAAGCGAGCCCAGGACCATGCCGGGAACCATCCTGGTCGGCAGCCAGTGGGGTGACGAGGGCAAGGGCAAGGCGACCGACCTGCTGGCCGACAAGATGGACGTGGTCGTCCGCTACCAGGGCGGCAACAACGCCGGCCACACGGTGATCGTCGGGGGCCGCACCTTCAAGCTCCACCTGGTCCCGAGCGGCATCCTCTACCCGCACGTCACCCCGGTGATCGGCAACGGCATGGTGGTCGACCCCGGGACCCTGCTGGCCGAGCTGGCCGCCCTCGACGCCCAGGGCGTGGCCACCGGCAAGCTGCTCATCTCGGCCAACGCGCACCTGATCATGCCCTGGCACAAGGAGCTGGACAAGCTCACCGAGCGCTGGCTCGGCCGCCAGCGGATCGGCACCACCGGCCGGGGCATCGGCCCCACCTACGCCGACAAGGTGGGCCGGCTCGGCATCCGCGTCCAGGACCTGCTCGACCCGGGGATCCTGGCCAAGAAGGTCGAGGCCGTGCTGCGCGAGCGCAACCCGCTGCTGGCCAAGGTCTACAACCGGCTGCCGCTGGACGCCGAGGCGGTCGTGGAGGAGTACGCCACCTACGCCGAGGCCCTGCGGCCCCGGATCGCCGACGCCTCGCTGTACGTCTGGAACGCGTTGCGCGAGGGCAAGCAGGTGCTGTTCGAGGGCGCCCAGGCGACCCTGCTCGACGTCGACCACGGCACCTACCCGTTCGTGACCTCGTCCTCGCCGGTGGCCGGCGGCGCCCTGGCCGGGGCCGGGGTCGGGCCCGGCTGGATCGAACGGGTCCTGGGCATCGCCAAGGCGTACGTGACCAGGGTCGGGGCCGGCCCGTTCCCCACCGAGGCGGGCGAGGACGACGCCGAGGTGCTGCGGGCCGCCGGCGACGAGTTCGGCACCACCACCGGCCGGCCGCGCCGCTGCGGCTGGCTGGACACCGTCGGGCTGCGCTACGCGGCCCGGGTCAACGGGCTGACCGAGCTGTTCGTGACCAAGCTGGACGTGCTCTCGCGGCTGGAGCGGATCCCGGTGGCCGTCGCCTACCGGATCGACGGCGAGGTCACCGAGGACTGGCCCATGACCCAGACCGAGGTCCACCACGCCGAGCCGGTCTACGAGCTGTTCGAGGGCTGGCGTGAGGACATCAGCGGCGTCACCCGGCTCGAGGACCTCCCCCGGGCGGCCAGGGTGTACGTCGACGCCGTCGAGAAGCTGGGCGGGGTCCCGGTGACCGCCGTCGGGGTCGGCCCCGGCCGCGAGCAGACCCTGCTGCGGGGAACCGGAGAGGAGTAGCCGATGCGGATCGCGGTCGTCGGCGGGGGCGGGCGCGAGCACGCCCTGCTGGCCACCCTCGCCCAGAGTCCCGACGTGGAGCGGCTGTTCGCCGTGCCCGGCAACGCCGGCACGGCGGCGGTGGCCGAGAACGTCGCCGGGCTGGGCGCCACCGACGGGCCCGGGCTGGCCGCCTTCGCCGAGCGGAAGCGGGTCGACCTGACCATCGTCGGCCCCGAGCAGCCCCTGGTCGCCGGCGTGGCCGACGAGCTCCTGGACCGCGGCCTGCCGGTGTTCGGGCCGACGGCGGCGGCCGCCCGCATCGAGGGCTCCAAGGCGTTCGCCAAGGAGGTCATGGCCGCCGCCGGGGTGCCGACGGCCCGGGCCGAGAGCTTCACCGACCCCCGGGCGGCGCTGGCCGCCCTCGACGACTTCGGCCCCCCCTGGGTGGTCAAGGCCGACGGGCTGGCCGCCGGCAAGGGCGTGACCGTCACCGGCGACCGGGCCGCCGCCGGCGCCGCCGTCGAGGCCGCCCTGGTCGGCCGGGTCCACGGCGACGCCGGCGCCACCATCCTGCTCGAGGAGTTCCTGGAGGGACCGGAGGCCAGCGTGTTCGCCGTCACCGACGGCCGCACCGTCCTCCCCCTGGCCCCGGCCCGCGACCACAAGCGGGTCGGCGACGGCGACACCGGGCCCAACACCGGCGGCATGGGCGCCTTCTCGCCCCTGCCCGACGTCGACGACGACCTCGTCGAGGAGGTCCGCCGGACCGTGCTCGAGCCGACCGTGGCCGAGCTGGCCCGCCGGGGCGCCCGCTACCAGGGCCTGCTCTACGCCGGGCTGACCCTGACCGCCGACGGGCCGAGGGTGCTCGAGTTCAACTGCCGCTTCGGCGACCCCGAGACCCAGGTCATCCTGCCCCGCATGACCAGCGACCTGGCCGACCTGGCCTGGACGGCGGCCGAGGGCACGCTGTCGGGGTGCAAGGTCTCCTGGGACCCGCGGGCCTGCGTCACCGTGGTCCTGGCCGCCGGCGGCTACCCCGGCTCCTACCGCACCGGCCTGGAGATCGGGGGCCTCCAGGAGGCGGCGGCCCGGCCCGGCGTCCACCTGTTCCACGCCGGCACGGCTCTCGACCCGGCCGGGAGGGTCCGCACGGCGGGCGGGCGGGTGCTCGGGGTCACCGCCCTGGGCGACGACCTGGCCGACGCCCGGGCCCGCGCCTACCAGGCCGCCGGGCTGGTCCGGTTCGACGGCGCCCACTACCGGCGGGACATCGCCGCCGTGCTACCGTAGAGACTCTTCGTACGGTTGTACGAGATGGGTGATATGCAACCTGCCGAGCGACCGCCGATCCTGCCCTACTGCCGGGTCCCCATCGTGGTCCGCGATGCCAACGCCGCCGCACCGGCGGTGGCCAGGAAGGTCGCCGAGATGATCGCCGCCAAGCGCCCCGGGGCCGTTGCCGAGCACATCGGCAGCTCGGCCGTGCCCGGCCTGGCCGGCAAGGGCACCGTCGACCTGCTCCTGCCGACCCCGCCCGAGGAGATCCCGGCCGTCACCGACGACCTGCTCGAGCTCGGCTTCCAGCGCCAGCAGGTGGCCACCGCCTTCCCCCCGACCCGGCCGATGCTCCAGGGCGTCATCCGCCATGGGGACACCTCGTTCCGGGTCCACGTGCACGTGGTGCCGGCGTCCAGCCCCGAGGTGACGGCGCTCAGAGGCTTCCGCGACGCCCTCCTGGCCGACGAGGGCCTGCGCGCGGAGTACGAGCAGCTGAAGCGGTCCATCGTCGGCGCCGGGACGGTCGACTCGGTCGCCTTCTCCAAGGCCAAGCACGCCTGGATCGTCGCCGCCCTCGAACGCCTCGGCCTCACCGACGCCGTCGAGGAGGTCAAACAGGGGGGCCTTCCCTAGAACGTTCTAGAATGCGCCCCAACAGGATCAATTCAAGGAGTCTTCATGCCGCCAAGGGTTGGGATCGTGCTCGGCTCGACCTCCGACGAGGAGAAGGCCAAGACCGCGGCGGTCATGCTGGAGAAGTTCGGCGTCGAGTACGAGCTGGAGGTGCTCAGCGCCCACCGCGACCCCCGCCGGGTGGCCGAGTACGGGGCCAGCGCCGTCGACCGCGGGCTCCAGGTGATCATCGCCGCCGCCGGCAAGGCGGCCGCCCTGCCCGGGGTGCTGGCCGCCCACACCACCCTGCCGGTGATCGGGCTGCCGATCTACACCCCGCAGCTCGCCGGCCAGGACTCGCTCTTCTCGATCGTGCAGATGCCGTCGGGGGTGCCGGTGGCCGCCGTCGGGCTCGACGCCGCCGCCAACGCCGGCATCCTGGCCGTGCAGATCCTGGCCACGGGGGACCCCCGGCTCCGCCTCCAGCTGCAGGAGTTCAAGGACCAGCTGGCCGAGGGCCTGCGGCTGTAGCCCATGATCCCCCGGTACACGCTCCCCGAGATGGGCGCCATCTGGAGCGAGGCGACCCGGTTCCGGCTGTTCGTCGAGGTCGAGGTGGCGGTGGTCAGGGCCAGGGCCCGCCGGGGGCTGGTGTCCGCGGCCGACCTGGCGCTCATCGAGGAGGCCCCGACCCCCTCGCCCGAGCGGGTCCACCGGCTCGACGCCGAGCTGCATCACGACGTGATCGCCTTCCTGACCGCCTATGGGGAGGGGATCGGCGAGGCCGCCCGGCACGTCCACTACGGCATGACCTCCTCCGACCTGCTCGACACCACCCTGGCCGTGCAGCTCACCCGGGCCTGCGACCTGCTCGCGCGGCGCCTGGACCGCCTGGTCGCGGCCACCCGGGACCGCGCCCTGGAGCACCGCGACACCCTCTGCCTCGGCCGCACCCACGGGGTCGCGGCCGAGCCGACCACCTTCGGCCTCAAACTGGCCGGCCACGCCTTCGCCTTCGACCGCGACCGGCGCCGGCTGGCCGCCGCCCGCGACGCGGTCGCCGTCGGCACCGTCTCGGGCGCGGTCGGCACCTACGCCAACCTGCCGGCCGAGATCGAGGCCGAGGTGCTCGACGAGCTGGGCCTGCGGCCCGAGCAGGCCCCGACCCAGGTCGTGGCCCGCGACCGGCACGCCCAGCTGCTGGCCGCCCTGGCCGTGGTCGGGGCCGACATCGAGCGCCTGGCGGTCGAGGTCCGCCACCTGCAGCGCACCGAGGTCCGGGAGGCCGAGGAGCCGTTCGCCGAGGGGCAGAAGGGCTCCTCGGCCATGCCCCACAAGCGCAACCCGATCGTGGCCGAGCGCCTCTGTGGCATGGCCCGGCTGCTGCGCGGCTACGCCGTGGCCGGGCTGGAGGACGTGGCCCTCTGGCACGAGCGCGACATCTCCCACTCGGCGGTGGAGCGGGTCGCGCTGCCCGACGCCTGCTGCGTGCTCGACTACGCCCTGGAGCGGGCCCACTGGCTGGTCGCCGGGCTGCGCGTCTCCCCGGAGCGGATGCGGAGCAACCTGGAGGCCTCGGGCGGCCTGGCCGGCTCCTCGGCCGCCCTGCTGGCCCTGGTCGACGCCGGCTGGGCCCGGGAGGACGCCTACGCCACGGTGCAACGGGCGGCCATGGCGGCCTGGGAGGGCAAGGGCGGCTTCCGCGACCTGCTGCTGGCCGAGCCGGGCGTGGTCGAGGCCCTGGACGAGCGCGACCTGGACGCCGCCCTCGACCCGGCCCGGTTCGTGGCCCGGGCCGGCCCCGTGTTCGAGCGACTGGAGGCATTGCGGTGAGCGAGCTGACCGCTCCAGAGGGACTGACCCATCTCGGCTCCGGGAAGGTCCGCGACCTGTACGAGGTGGACGACGACCACCTGCTGCTGGTGGCCAGCGACCGCATCTCGGCCTTCGACGTGGTCCTGGACGACCCGGTCCCGGGCAAGGGGGAGGTGCTGACCGCCCTGACCGTGTTCTGGCTGGAGCTGCTGGCCGACCTGGTCCCGAACCACCTGGCCGGCTGGCGGGCCTCGGAGCTGCCGCCGGCCGCCCGCCACCTGGCCGGCCGGGCCATGCTGGTCCGGCGGCTGGAGATGGTCCCGTTCGAGTGCGTGGCCCGCGGCTACCTGGTCGGCTCGGGCTGGAAGGACTACCAGGCCACCGGGGCCGTCTGCGGCATCCCCCTGCCGCCCGGCCTGCGCCAGGCCGACCGGCTGCCCGAGCCGATCTTCACCCCGGCCACCAAGGCCGAGACGGGCCACGACGAGAACGTCTCCGAGGCCCAGGTGGCCGAGTCGATCGGCCCCGAGCTGTCCGGCCGCCTCCGCGACCTCACCCTGGCCGTCTACCGGCGCGGGGCCGAGCACGCCGCCCGGCGCGGCATCCTGCTGGCCGACACCAAGCTGGAGTTCGGGCGCGACGGCGACCGGGTGGTGCTGGCCGACGAGGTCCTCACCCCCGACTCCTCCCGGTTCTGGCCGGCCGGGGGCTGGTCCCCCGGCCACTCCCCGCCGTCGTTCGACAAGCAGTACGTCCGCGACTGGCTGGAGACCCAAGACTGGGACCAGCGCCGCCCGGCCCCGACCCTCCCCCCGGACGTCATCGCCGGCACCGCCGCCCGCTACCGCGAGGCCTACGAGCGCCTCGCCGGTCGCCCTCTCGACGCCTGGCTGGCCGAGGCCAGGGGCTGACCGACCGGCTAGGGCAGCAGCCGGTAGAACCGCCAGTCCTCGGCCTCGACGACGAGCGGCTCGGTGTGGCGGAACCCGGCCCCGCCGGCGTAGCGGGCCAGGGTGGCCGGGCGCAGGACGGCCCCGGTCGCGGCCGACTCGGGGTCGCCCATCGCGCTGGGCAGGCAGGAGACGACGCTCCAGCCGTACGCCAGCCGGTCCAGATCGGGCGCCGGGGCGGTGAACTCGTCCTCCACCCGCTCGTCGGCGATCACCACCGACCCGCCCTCGGCGAGCATGGCCCGGGCCGCCCGCAAGGCGTCCACCGGCCGGGCCATGTCGTGCAGGGCCTCGAAGATCGTCACCAGGTCGTAGCGGCCGGGCAGGTCCGGACGGGCGGCGTCGAGCACCGCGAACCGCACCCGCCCGGCCAGCCCGGCGTCGCGGGCGTTCTCGCCGGCCACGGCGATCACGTCGGGGTCGAGGTCGAAGCCGTCCACCGTGACCTTCGGGTACGCCCTGGCCATGGCGATGCTCGACCAGCCGGTCCCGCAGGCGACGTCGGCGACCCGGGCCGGCGGGTCGGCGCGCAGGCGCCGGTCGACCTCGGGGATGGCCGGCAGCCAGGTGGTCCCGAGCAGGTTGACGAACAGCGCCCGGTTGAACTCGGCCCGGCCCTCCGGCTCCCAGGGCAGCGGCGGCGGGGCGCCACCGGAGCGGAACGCCTCCACCAGGTCCGGGAGCGGCCGGGCCGCCCGGACCGCCTCGACCCCCCGGTAGGCCTGGTAGCGGACGTCGTCGGGGTCGGCCAGGACCGGAACGTGCTCGGGCGGCATCCGATAGCGGCGCTCCAGCGGACCGGCCGCCGGGTTGTCGACCGCCAGCAGCCCGCTCGCCGCGTGGTGCTCCAGCCACTCCCGCGCGTACCGCTCGACCGTCCCGGTCCGGTCGGCCAGCTCCGAGGATGTCGCCGGCCCGCCCTCGGCCAGGGCCCGGTACAGGCCGAGTCGCTCACCCAGGTAGACGGTGCAGAGCTCCAGGGCGGCGGCGGTGGCGGCGCGCAGCCGCCGGGCGAGGGCCTGGGTCGCGTCCGGCCCGGGGCCGCGGTGCGGGTCAGCGCTCGTCGGAGCCCTCCTCCTCGTGGACGCTGGCCACGAACCGCTCCCGCAGCAGGCGCTTGGAGAACTTGCCGGTGGCGGTCATGGGGATCTCGTCGACGAACTCGACCCGCTCGGGCAGCCACCACTTGGGGAACTTGCCGGCCACCGAGGCGACCACCTCGGCCTCGCCGACCTCGGAGCCGGGCTTGCGGACGACCACGGCCAGCGGGCGCTCGCCCCACTTCTCGTCGGGCACGGCGATCACCGCCGCCTGGGCGACCTCGGGGTGGCCCATCAGGGCGTTCTCCAGCTCCACGCTGGAGATCCACTCGCCTCCGGACTTGACCAGGTCCCTGGTCCTGTCCACCACGTGCAGATAGCCCTGGCCGTCGAGGGTGGCCACGTCGCCGGTGTGGTACCAGCCGTCCACGAAGGTCCGGGCCGAGCGCTCGTCGTCCACGTACTCGGACGCGATGGTGGGGCCGCGCAGCTGCAGCTCGCCCATGGACTTGCCGTCGGCCGGGACCTCGTCGCCGTCGTCGTCCACCAGCCGCTGCTCCAGCCCGGGCACCAGCAGCCCCTGCTTGGCCTTGTAGCCGTAGCGGGCCTCGACCGGCAGGTCGCCCATGGTCGACTTGAGCCGCGAGAAGTGGGTGACCGGGGTGGCCTCGGTCATGCCGTAGGCGTGGACGAACTCGACCCCGTGGCGCTCCTCGTAGGCCCGGATCATCGACACCGGCGCGGCCGAGCCGCCGCACACGATCCGCTGCAGCGATCCCAGGTCGCCGCCGTCGCTCTCCAGCAGCTGGAGGATGCCGAGCCAGACCGTTGGCACCCCGGCCGAGACGGTCACCCCCTCCTCGCGGATCAGCCGCAGGTAGTCGGCCGGGGTGGGGGCGGGGCCGCCGTACACCTGGCCGGCCCCGTGCCAGGTGGCCGCGAAGGGCATCCCCCAGGCGTTGACGTGGAACATGGGCACGATCGGCAGCAGCACGTCGCGCTCGCAGATGGCGGCCGTGTCGACCAGCCCGACCGTCAGCGAGTGGAGGTACAGCGCCCGGTGGGAGTAGGCGACGCCCTTGGGGTTGCCGGTGGTGGCCGAGGTGTAGCAGATGCCGGCCGTCTGGTGCTCGTCCAGCTCCGGCCAGTCGGCCATGGGGGCGGAGCGCTCGACCAGGTCCTCGTAGCCGCGCTCGGACCCGAAGCCGAGCGAGGGCCGCTCGCCGTCGGCGGCGTCGAGCACCAGCAGGTGCTCGACCGTGTCCAGGCTGGGCAGCACCGGGCCGATGGCCTGGGCCAGCTCGGCGTCGCAGATCAGGACCTTGTCGCGGGCGTGGTTGACGATGTAGGCGAGCTGGTCGCCGCCGAGGCGGATGTTGAGGGTGTGGTAGCTGGCCCCCATCAGGGCGGCCGCGAAGTACACCTCCAGATGCCGGTCGGAGTTCCAGCAGAAGGTCGCCACCCGGTCGCCGGGCCCCACGCCGAGGTCGCGCAGGCCGCCGGCCAGCCGGGCCACCCGCTCGGCCCACTCGCCGTAGGTGGTGCGTCGCGTCCCGCTCGACAACCTGGTGACCAGGGGCTTGTCCGGGAACAGGGCCCGGGCCCGCCGGTAGATGCTCCGGACGGTGAGCGGGTAGTCCATCATCGCGGCGGACCTCCTCACGCGCGGCTGACCAGATGCTACCGTCCCCGCCTGGGGAGATGGAGGGGGATCGATGGAGCTGTACCTGGTCAGGCACGGTGAGACCGAGTGGTCGCGGGCGCGCCGCCACACCGGCCGCAGCGACCTGCCGCTCAGCCCGGCCGGCGAGGCCGAGGCCAAGGCGCTCGGGGACCACCTGCGCGGCCTGGAGGTCGACCGGGTGCTGTCCAGCCCGCTGGAGCGGGCCACGGCCACCGCCCGCCTGGCCGGGTTCGGCGACCGGCTGGAGCTCACCGACGCCCTGCTGGAGTTCGACTACGGCCAGTACGAGGGCCTGACCAGCCCGCAGATCCGCGCCACCCGGCCCGACTGGGACCTGTTCCGCGACGGCTGCCCTGGCGGCGAGACCGTCGAGGCGGCCACCGAGCGGGTCAGGCCGCTGGTCGAGGAGCTGGTCGCCGCCGGCGGCCGCAGCCTGCTGTTCGGCCACGGTCACCAGCTCCGCATCCTGGCCGCCTGCTACCTGGGGCTGCCCCCGGCGGGGGCCAGGCACCTGTTCCTGGGCACGGCCAGCCTCTCGGTGCTCGGCATCGAGCACCACTGGCCGGCCATCTTCCTCTGGAACGAGCAGGAGGGCTCCGGCGCCCATTCCGCCGAGGCCGGCACCACCGGCTGGCGGGGCATCCCCGACCCGGGCGGGGGTTCGGGGCTCATGCGGCGAAGCGGTAGCCCCCAATTGGACGAGGCATGAGCGACCCCCTCAGCGACCCGGCCCGGCGGGCGGCCGTCGGCGTCGCCCGGGAGCGGATCGAGCCCGGCATGACCATCGGCCTCGGCTCCGGCCGGGCCGTGTTCGCCCTGATCGACCTGCTCGCCACCACCTGGTCGTCGCCCGAGCCGCTGCGGGCCGTGGCCGCCTCGGCCCGGACCGAGGCCAGGGCCAGGGCCGCCGGCATCGAGCTGGTCGCTCTGGAGGGGGAGCGCGCCCTCGATCTGGCCGTCGACGGCGCCGACGAGGTCGACCCCCAGCTCGCCCTGCTCAAGGGGGGCGGCGGCGCCCTCCTGCGCGAGAAGCTGGTCCTGGCCGCCTCCCGGGCGGCGCTGATCGTCGCCGAGGCCCCCAAGCTGGTCGACCGCCTGGGCGCCACCAGGCCCCTCCCGGTCGAGGTCGTCCGCTTCGCCTGGCCCACCACCCGCCGCCGCCTCCTCGACCTGGTTCCGGAGGCCACCCTCCGTCGCGCCGAGACCGGTGACCCCTTCGTCACCGACGAGGGCCACCACCTCCTCGACTGCGCCATCCCCGACGGCGACCTCTCCGCCCTGGCCGCCGCCGTCAAGGCCACCCTCGGGGTGGTCGAGCACGGCCTCTTCCCCGAGACCGCCGACGAGGTCCTCCTCGGCGCCCCCGACGGCTCGGTCCGGGCCCTCAGGCCTCCAGGGAGGACGCCCGGCGGAGGATGAGGGCGTTGACGTCGACCAGCCAGAGGGTGATGACGGTGGGGAAGATGATCGTCAGGACCCTGCTCAGGGTGGTGGGCTCGCCCACG
>Ga0081538_10003260_pt1 | contig 15419 bp, 18 predicted proteins | sample TabmetS5T2R1_FD_71022 | JGI IMG/M metagenome (GOLD analysis project Ga0081538, IMG submission 71022) | Tabebuia heterophylla rhizosphere microbial communities from the University of Puerto Rico - S5T2R1 | ecosystem: Host-associated > Plants > Roots > Rhizosphere ... | reverse complement strand
GGGCTGCTGGGCGATGCTGACGTACTTGTGGTCGCCCTTGCGCTCGAAGAGAACGTACCCGTCGGACTTCGCGAACAGGGTATGGTCCACGCCCAGCCCGACGTTCATGCCCGGCTTGAAGCGCGTGCCGCGCTGCCGGACGATGATGCTTCCCGCGGTGACGAACTGGCCCCCGAAGCGCTTCACCCCCAGCATCTGGGGATTGGAGTCGCGTCCGTTCCGGGAGCTGCCAACGCCCTTCTTGTGTGCCATGGGCCTAGACCTCGATCTTCGTGATGCGAACCGCGGTCATGACCTGCCGGTGTCCGCGGTGCCGGCGATAGTTCTTCCGGCGCTTGAACTTCACGACCAGGACCTTGGGGTCCTTGCGCTCCACGACCACTTCCCCGGTGACCTTGGCGGACTTGAGCGCCTTGGGCTCCACCGTGACCTTGCCGTCCTGGTTCACCAGCAGCACCTGGCTGAACTCCACCGTGGCGCCCTTGGTCTTGCCCAGGCGCTCGACCTTGATCACCTGGCCCGGGGTCACCCGGTACTGCTTGCCGCCCGTCGCGATCACCGCATCCATGACTTCTATACCTCGTCTCTAAAGTGTCGTCGCGAAGGCCAATTAAGCCACAGAGAGCCCGGAGAAGTCAAGGTCGACGCCGACTTGGCCGCAACCCGGTCCTCTCTCGGGCCCCGCTAGGCGGGCTGCATGTAGCGCGACAGGCGCTCGCGGAGGAAGAGCCGCGAGCGGTGCACGCGCGACTTCACCGCGGGCAGGCTGATGCCCAGCGACTCGGCGATCTCCGGGTTCGACATCCCCTCCACGTCATGCATCAGGAACGCCGTCCGGTAGTCGTCGGGCAGGTCGTTGATGGCCGAGGCGAGGACCTCGCGCAGCTCGTTCTGCAGCGCGGGCTCCTCGACCTTGGGCGACCAGTCGCTCACCGGATCCACGTGCTGGCCCAGCTCGTCGAAGGTGGGGAAGAGGTCCTCCCACGGCACCTCCTGCTTCTTGGCCTGCCGCCCGCGCAGCTTCTGATAGGCGGTGTTGGCGGTGATCCGGTAGAGCCAGGAGCCGAAGGCGGACTCGCCCTTGAACGTGCCGATCTTTCGCGCAGCCGTCCACAGCGCGTCCTGCACCACTTCCTCGGCGTCCTGCTCGTTGCCGGTGATCCGGATGGCGAGGCGGTACACGCGGTCGCCGAAGGTGGCCACCAGCTGTTCGGGGGCGTCGGGATCCTCCTGGCGCAGCTTCTCCACGAGAAGCGCGTCCGGGTCCGGCCGCCGCGGGCCGGCCGGGGCGGGCCGAGCTTCCGCCGGGACGCCCGGCATCGGGGTACTCATGTCTTCACTCTCCTGCGCGCCGGACGGGCCGGCGTGCTCGATGTCGCGTCAGTTCAGCGCGTGTACAGCGTCAGGTACTGCTTCAGCTCGCCCACCGACTTCTCCATCACCGCGATGTCCTTCGTGACCTTGGCGAGGAGGATTGCGCCCTCGAGTGACGCGACGATGAATCCTGCGGCGCTCGCCACGTCCAGCTCGGCGGCGAGCCGGCCGCTGGCTCGCCCGCGCTCGAGCGCGGCGGCCAGCTTCACGCGCCAGTGCTCGAAGATCTCGGCCAGCCGCTGCCGGAACCCCTCGTGCACGTCCGACAGCTCCGAGGCGAGATTGCCCATGGGACAGCCGCCCACGCAGTTCCGGCGGCGATGGCTCTCGACGATGCGGTCGAAGAACACGTGGATCTGCTCGACCGGATCGGCGGCATCGTCGGCGAACGCTGGCGCGAGGCTGCGCTCGACGAAGCCCCGGACGACCCGATCGATGATGGCGTAGCCCAGACTCTCCTTGCTCTTGAAGTAGTAGTAGAAGTTCCCCTTGCCCACGCCGCTTTCCCGTAAAACATCGTCCAGGGAGGTGTTGTGATATCCGCGCAGATGAATGAGGCGGGCGGCCGCGTCGAGGATCTGATCTCGGGTCGCCGCGCCCTTGGGGCTCCTCGTCTCGGCGACGTTCGTGGGCGGCATCGGCTCCTCCTGGGCGATTTGTACCAACTGGTCGGTACACAGTATAGCAGGGGGCGCAAGGCGCCATGACCGACGGCCTTCCCGAGCACGTGCACCGCAACCGGCTGGCCTGGGACCGGCTCGCCCCCGAGTACGCGGAGGCGGGCCGCCGGGCCTGGGCGGAGGACGAGCCCCGGTGGGGTATCTGGGGCATCCCGGAGCGTGAGCTGGGGCTCCTGCCGCCGGTGGCGGGCCGGGACGTCATCGAGCTCGGCTGCGGCACGGGCTACATCTCGGCCTGGCTCGCCCGCCGCGGGGCGCGCGTGGTCGCCATCGACAACTCCGCGCGGCAGCTCGACACCGCCCGCGCCCTGCAGCGCGAGCACGGTCTCACCTTCCCGCTCATCCACGGGAACGCCGAGGCGGTGCCGCGGCCCGACGCGAGCTTCGACCTCGCGGTGTCCGAGTACGGGGCGAGCATCTGGTGCGATCCCTATCGCTGGATTCCCGAGGCCGCGCGTCTTCTGCGCCCCGGCGGCGACCTCGTCTTCCTGAAGAGCGGCCTCTTCCGCCTGCTCACCACGGCCGACGACGGAGCGCGCGCGCAGGATCGGCTGCTGCGGTCATACTTCGACCTCCACCGCGTGGAGTGGTCCGACGACGGCTCGGTGGAGTTCGACCTGCCCTACGGTGAGTGGATCCGCCTGTTCCGCGCCTCGGGATTCACCGTGGAGCGGCTCGTCGCGCTGCGCCCGCCCCCGGACGGCTCGCCGGGGCGCTACGACTTCGTGACCCTCGACTGGGCGCGCCGCTGGCCGTCGGAGGAAGCCTGGCACGTGCGCAAATCCCCCGCGTGAGCAGGGCGGCCTCCGACTGGAGCTCTTGACACCGACAGCGTCTCGACGCCTGAGCGCGCCGGCGCGGGATCAGCGCGCCTTGGTGAGGGTGACCGTGCAGAGGTTGAGCTTGGTGCCCTTGATGACGAGCTCGCCGCCGCTGAGCGCGGCCGCGTAGAGCTCCTGGGCGCGGTCCGGCGCCTCGATGCGCGCCCCGTCCGCGCCGCGAACGATGGTGGCGTAGCGCTGCTCGTTGGCCAGGAACGAGGCTTCCGCCTGGCCGACCACACCCCCGAAGAGCAGCCGCCCCTCCCGGATCATCTCGACCGCCCGCCCCTGCTGGGTCATCTCCACGTTGCCGGCGGTCAGCGGGCACTCCGTGCCGTCGGTGCGGGCGACGTAGGACCCGGCCAGCGAGGCGGCGCCGGGACGCTTGGCGAGAGTGCGCGCGGCCGCCCGGGCGAGGCTACGCTGCACGCGCCAGGCGACGACCACGGGCAGCCCGCGCGACGTCCCGTCGGGCAGCGAGACCATCTGCTGCGAGGCCGAGACCTGGGCTTGAAAGTCGGTGTCGTCCTGGAAGATGGCGCGCAGCGCCCGGATGTTGAGGACCGAGCTGCGGACCGCGCCCAGCCCCCGCATCATCTCGCGCCCGAGCGTGTCGCTGCCCATGGTGCCCGCCATGGTGACGACTTCGGCCACGCGCTCCGGCCCGCCGATGGCGCGCGCCTCTTCCGCCTCCCAGGAAGGATTGGGCACGACGAGCCCCGACACCTCCGCGAAGAAGCTGCCCGGTTTCGCGTCGCCCGGATCGCCGAGCGGATAGCGGGTCGAATCCTGCGCCCACACGGGCGCGGCCGGACCCAGAGACAGCCACGCGACGAGCGCCCCGGTGAGGACGCGCCGGACCGATCCAATCATGCTCTCAGAATATCGTGGCGGCGACGCGAAGGGCAGTCAGAACGAAGGGCTTGGGGTATACCCCCATCACCACCACGCCCAGCCCGCAGATCAGGATGGCGAGGGCGAGCAGCGGCGGAACCGGCACGGGGGCTGTGCGCTCCGGGGCGTCGATGTACATCCGTTTCGCCACCAAGAGGTAATAGAAGAGCGCGACCACCGTGAGGACCGCGGCGACGAGCACCAGAAGGTAGAGGCCCTTCTCGGCGGCGGCCCAGAAGACGTAGAGCTTGGCCCAGAAGCCGGCCACGAAGGGAATCCCGCCCAGGGAGAGCAGGAACAGGAGCATGGCGAGGGCCAGCACGGGGGAGCGCTGCGCGAGCCCACGATAGGCGCTGATGTTGTCGGAGCCCTCCGCCTGCGACACCGCCTCCGCCACGAGGAAGGCGCCCATGTTCCCGAAGAGGTACGCGACGAGATAGAAGAGCATCATGGCGACCCCGCTCGCCGACACCGCGGCCAGCCCCACCAGCATGTAGCCGATGTGGGCGACGCCCGAGTAGGCGAGCAGCCGCTTGATGTTCTGCTGCGGGATGGCCATCAAGTTGCCGGCGACGATGGTGAGCGCGGCCAGGCCGGTGGCGATGGGCACCCATAGCACCACGCGCTCGCCCACGCCTTCCAGGTACAGGCGGAAGATCACGATGAAGCCGGCGGCCTTGGGCGCGACCGACAGCCACGCCACGAACGGCGCGTTCGCCGCCTCGTAGGTGTCGGGCACCCACATGTGGAACGGGAACGCGGCGATCTTGAAGCCGAGCCCGGCCAGTGTGATCACGAGCCCCAGGACGAGCAGCGGCGAGCCGCCGGCGAGGGCGGCGCCGATCCCGGCGATCTGGGTGGTGCGCGTGACGCCGTAGACGAAGGACAGGCCGTAGGCGATGAGGGCGGAGGACACCGTGCCCACCAGGAAGAACTTGAGGGCGGCCTCCACCGCCTCCCCTTCCCGCTTCTGGAATCCCGCCAGCGCGTAGAGGGGAATCGACATGAGCTCGAAGGCCACGAAGAGCAGGATGAGGTCGCGCGCGGAGGCAAGGGCCAGCATCCCCAGCAGCGAGGCCAGCATGATCAGGTAGTACTCGGTGGCGCGCCGGGTGAAGACGGGCGCACGCAGGGTCAGCGAGCCCAGGATGCCGATCACCGTCGCCACCAGGAACAGCCGCTTGGCGAAGAGCGCCAGCTCGTCCTGCACGAAGGCGCCGCCCCAGAAGGACGCGCCCGGGCTGAGGTGCAGCGACCAGTAGAAGAGCGCCACCAGCCCCACCGCGGAGATCACGCCCACCCGGCGGGTGTCGTCCCGGCGACCGAAGAGCCCGCCCACGAAGACGATGAGCATCAGCGCGAAGACGCCGACCTCGAGGCTCAGCGCGCTCACGGGATCACGCCCAGGCGAGTGAGGAGGGGCACGGTGGCGGTGTCCACCGGATCGATGGCGAGGCCGGGCGCCACCCCGAAGAGGACCAGGGTGAAGACGAGGATGACCAGGGCCGCCCACTCCGGCCCCTGGGCGTCGGGCAGCCCGTGGAAGTGCGGGTCGGCGGCGGGCGGACCCCAGAAGATCTGCTTGGTCACGCGCAGGACATAGATCGACGTGAGGAAGGCCCCGATCACCGCCGGGAACAGCCACCACTGGAAGCGCGACTGCCATGCGCCGAGGAACGTGAGGAGCTCGGCCACGAAGCCGGCGGTCGCGGGCAGCCCCAGCGAGGAGAGGCCCCCGATGGTGAAGGCCGTGGCGATCCCGGGCATCATCGTGCCGAAGCCGCCCATGCGGAAGATCTCGCGCGAATGGGCCTTCTCGTAGACGAGGCCCACCAGGGCGAAGAAGAGGCCGGTCATGATCCCGTGGGCGAACATCTGGAACACCGACCCGTTGAGCCCGCTCTCGGTGAGGGTGGCCGCGCCCAGCATCACCACGCCCATGTGCGAGACCGAGGAATAGGCGATGACGTACTTGAGATCGGTCTGGGCCATGGCCGACAGCGCGCCGTACACGATGTTGATGCAGGCGATGGTGCCCACCAGCCACATCCACTGATGCGTGCCGTCGGGCAGCAGGCCCATGCCGAGCCGGACCACGCCGTAGGCCCCGAGCTTCATGAGCACGCCCGCGTGGAGCATGGAGACCGCGGTGGGCGCGGAGGCGTGGCCGTCGGGGGACCAGGTGTGGAGCGGCCAGATGCCGGCGAGGATGCCGAAGCCCACGTAGAAGGCCAGGAACACCCACGACTGCAGCCACGGCGCGAAGCGCACCTGCTCGAGCTCCAGCAGCGAGAAGGACGACGAGTCCGCGGAGACGTAGAGCGCGAGGATGCCGACGAGGATGAACGCGGAGCCGAACAGGAGATAGAGCGTCAGCTTCATCGCCGCGTACTCTTTCGTCCCCACCCCGGTGCGCCGGAACGCCCAGGCGAAGATGCCCTGCGGGCGCACTTCCCCGGACGAGCCCCAGATGCCGATGAGGAGGTACATCGGCAGCACCGCGATCTCGTAGAAGAGGAAGAGGACGAAGAGGTCGAGCGAGACGAAGACGCCGTAGACGCCCGTCACCAGGATGAGGAGGAGCGCGTAGAACTCCTGGCTGCGCTCCTTCACCGTCCACGAGGCCCACACCCCCGCGAAGATGATGATGGAAGTGAGGAGCACCATGAGGAGGCTCATCCCGTCCACGCCGAGCTGATAGGTGATGCCGAGCGGCGGCACCAGCGGCAGCTCCTCGTAGAACTGATAGCCTGCGGCCTCGCGGTCGTAGAGCCAGTAGATGCGCAGCGAGAGTACGAGCGAGATCCCGGTGGTCACCACCGAGATCACGCGCACCAGGAAGGGGTTGTGCCGGGCGCCGAACATGATGAGCACGGCCCCGATGAAGGGCATCCACGTGATGATGGAGAGGAGCGGCACGGTGCTCATCGCGGCCACTGCACCCAGATGAGGAGGAGGAGCAGCCCCACCGCGAGCCCGTACACGTAGTCCTGGGGCAGCCCGGATTGGATGCGCCGCAGCCGGTCGCCCCACGTGAGCGTCCAGGCCGAGAACACGTTGACGAGCCCGTCCACGAGGTAGCGATCCACCCACCCCGCGAGGCGCGACAGGCCGAGCAGCACGCCGCGGTAGAGGCCCTCGAAGAAGTCGTCGAGCCAGAAGCGCGCGAGGGCGGCGCGCCGGATGGGGGCGAAGGCGCGCGCGAGGTCGTCGGCGCTCACCACGCGAGCCTGATAGGTGAGCCAGGCGAGGACGATGCCCCCCACCGCCACCCCGACGGCGAGCGGCGTCAGCCAGCCGGGCGCGGTGAACTCCGGCTCGCCGTGATGGCGCACGAAGTAGATCCCGATGCCCACCGAGAGCGCGGCGAGGATCCAGAGGGGCACGCTCATGACCGCCGGGGCGTCGTGGAGATGTCCGCCCTCGTGGCCGTGGGCCGCGCCGTGGCCGCCGGCGTGGCGCTCGCCCCAGAAGGCGATGAACACCACGCGGAACATGTAGAAGGCGGTGAGGAAGGCGGCGAGCACGAGCATCCAGAAGGGCCACACGAGCCCGCCGCTCCACACCGCGCCGAGGATCTCCTCCTTGGAGTAGAAGCCGCCGAAGAGCGGGATGCCGGCCAGCGACAGCGTGCCCACCACGAAGACGATGTGGGTCTGCGGCATCGCCCGGCGCAGCCCGCCCATGTGATAGATGTCGTTGCTCCCCACGGCGTGGATGACCGCGCCGGCGCCCAGGAAGAGCAGAGCCTTGAACACGCCGTGGGTGAGGAGGTGCAGGAACCCGGCGGCGGCGAAGCCCGCCCCCATCGCCGTCATCATGTAGCCGAGCTGCGACACCGTGGAGTAGGCGAGCACGCGCTTGATGTCCGACTGCACGCAGGCGAGCACGGCGGCGAGCAGCGCGGTGAAGGCGCCGATCCAGCCGATCAGCTGCAGGACGTCGGGCGTCAGGGCGAACAGCCAGATGGTGCGGCGGAGCAGGTACACGCCCGCGGTGACCATGGTGGCAGCGTGGATGAGCGCGGACACCGGCGTGGGGCCTTCCATGGCGTCGGGCAGCCACACGTGCAGGGGGAACTGCGCCGACTTGCCCATGGCGCCGAGGTAGAGGCAGAACGTCACCAGGCCCAGCCCGGCCACGGAGAGCTGCCCCGCCCGCACGAGATCGTAGATCTCGAGGAAGTCGAACGTCCCCGCGCGGTACCAGAGGAGCACGATGCCGATCAGGAGGCCCACGTCGCCCGCCTTGGTGATCCAGAACGCCTTCACCGCCGCCCGGGCCGCCTCCGGCCGCTCGTACCAGTAGCCGATGAGGAGGTAGGAGCAGAGGCCGACGAGCTCCCAGAAGATGAAGAGCTGGAGGAACCCCGGGGCCAGCACCACGCCCATCATCGAGAACGCGAACAGGGACTGGTACGTGTAGTAGCGCCCGAGCGCGGGGCGCGGCTCGGCGTCGAGGTAGCCGAGGGAGTAGACCTGCACCAGGAAGGACACCAGCGCCACCAGCACCAGCATGATGGTGGAGTCCGCGTCGGCGAGCACCCCCACGGTGGCGAGCGAGCCCGCCTCCTGGGGGATCCACTCGTAGACGATGCGGGTCATGCCTTCGGGGGTCTGCCGGGCCCAGGCGCCGAGCGCGGCGGCCAGCGCCCCCGCCGAGCACAGCACGGAGACGAGCCCGGCGGCGCGGCCGCTCCGACGCAGCGGAAACGCCACCGCGAGCAGCAGGAAGCTGGCCGCGGGCAGCAAGAGGGCGAGGGCGGCGAGCGTGCCGGGGTCGGCGGTCATGGGCGGGGCGTCATCCCTGGAGGAGGTCCAGGTGATCGGCGACGGCGGTGCGCCGCACCCGGAAGATGAGGATCACGAGGGCGAGGCCGAGGGCGACCTCCGCCACGGTGATGGAGATGGTGAAGACCGTGAACACCAGGCCGGCGGTATCCCCGGCGAAGCGCGCGAAGGCGACCAGGTTGATGTTCACCGAGTTCAGCATCAGCTCGATGCCGAGGAGGATCCCGATGGTGTTGCGCCGGGTCACGACGCCGAAGAGGCCGATGGCGAAGAGCACCGCCGCAAGCACCAGGTAGGCCTGGAGCGGCATGGAGGTCGGCATCTAGTCGTCCGGCCTCGCAAAGTAGATGGCCCCGAGGAGCGCGGCCAGGAAGAGCAGGCCGAGCAGCTCGAAGGGCAGCACGAAGCGCGTGAGCACCGACTCGCCGATGGCGCGCGTCAGGTCGTCGGCGATCGGGGGCCGCGGGCCCGACTGGGGCGCGCGCAGCACGAAGGAGAGCACGCCCACCAGGACCGCCGCCGCGATGACGAAGCCGTTGGTGAGCTGCCGGCTCGTCTGGGTGATGCGGTCGCCCACCAGGCGCTCGGTCACCACGATGGCGAACACCGCGATGGTCACCACCCCGCCCGCGTAGAGGAGGAGCTGGATGGCGGCGAGGAACTCGGCATCCAGGGTGAGGAAGATGCCGGCGGTGCCGGTGAGGGTGAGGGCCAGCCAGAGCACCGAGTGGAAGAGATTCTTGGTGAGAACGACGGCCAGCGCCGAGCCGACGAGCACGACGGACAGGGCGCCGAAGGCTATCGGCTCCAGACTCACTCGCTGCCTCCGGCCTTGCCGTGCGCGCCTTCCGTCTTCGCCGCTTTCGGCGGGGACTGCATGTCACGCAGCAGGTTGCCGGTGGCCCAGGAGGGCTCGAACTGGAGGCCGACCGCATGGAGGCGGTCCTTGTCGAACAGGAGCTCGCGGCGGTCGGCGGTGGCGACGTCGAACGACTTCATCATGATGATGGCGTCGGTGGGGCACACCTGGACGCACAGCTCGCAGAACTCGCAGGCGTAGAGCTCGAGGGTGAAGGTCTTGGCGTAGTTCCGCTTCTCCGCCTTGAGCATCTCCACCTTGATGACCTGGGGCGGACAGATGTACTCGCAGAGCCGGCAGCCGATGCAGGCCTCCTCGCCCGTCTCCTTGTCGTAGACGAGCGCGAGCACGCCCCGGAAGCGGTCCGGGTACTCGCGGGTGACGTCGGGGTAGTGCACCGTCACCGGCTTTCGGAAGAGATTGATCAGGGTCACGCGCATGGCCCGCGTCACCGCGCCGACCAGGTCGACGAGCTCCCCCACGAAGCCGCGCGCCTTCGTCTCAGGCGCCACCGGCGCTCCGCCAGGCCACCCACGCCGCCGACCCCATGAGGAGCAGCAGCGACGCCGGCAGCATGAGCTTCCAGGAGATGGCGAGGATCTGGTCCACGCGGATCCGGACGAAGCTCCAGCGAATCCACGTGATGATGAGGAAGACCAGCATGGCCTTGAGGAGGAACCAGAAGGCGCCCAGCCACGCGGGGCCCGGACCCGACCACGCCCCCAGGAAGAGGAGGGCGCCCAGGAACGAGGTGCCGATGGCGTGCGCGTACTCGCCCAGCTGGATGAGGGCGAACTTCATCCCCGAGTACTCGACGCGGAAGCCCGCCACCAGCTCGGACTCCGCCTCGAGGATGTCGAACGGCACGCGGTTCTCCGCGGCCAGGGTCGTCACGATGTAGGCGATGAAGGCGAGCTGCCCGATCACCGGGTAGAAGATGAACCAGTGGGGGAGCAGCCAGGGCCAGAAGCCGGCCTGGGCGGCGGCGATATCGGACAGCCGCAGCGAGCCCGCCAGGACCACCGGGACGAGCGCGGCGAAGATGAACGGCAGATCGTAGGAGATGATCTGGTTCACTGCCCGCATCGCGGAGAGCAGGGCGTACTTGTTGTTCGATCCCCATCCCGCCATGAACAGGCCCACGATCTCCATCGCCGAGACGGCGAGGAAGAAGAGGATGCCGATGTTGAGATCGGCCACCCCGAGGCCGGGGGCGAAGGGGATGGTGGCGAAGATCAGCATGCACGGGACGAGGAAGACGATGGGGGCGAGGTTGTACACGCTCCGGTCCGCGAGGGTCGGGACCACGTCTTCCTTCATCATGAGCTTGAGCGCATCGGCGATGGGCTGGAGCAGCCCGTGGGGTCCCACCCGATAGGGCCCGATGCGCGACTGCATGCGCGCGGCGAACTTGCGCTCCAGAAGCGTCACGTACGTCACCATTCCGATGACGGCATTGAGCACGACGAACGCGACGATGAAGTAATAGAGCGGCGCGGGCATGTCGGGCATGGGCTAGCGGTCGACCTCGCCGAAGACGGGATCGACGGAGCCCATGATGGCGACCACGTCGGCGACCTTGTGCCCGGGAATGATGTGCGGCAGCACGGCGAGGTTGGAGAAGGAGGCGCCGCGCCACTTCATGCGATAGGGCTTGGCGCCGCCGTCGGCCACCAGGTAGCAGCCCACCTCGCCGCGCGCGCCCTCGACCCGCGCGTAGCCCTCGCCCTTGCCCACGCGCACCTGCCCCACCGACTTCACGCCGGGGCGCGAGGAGATCGGCCCCTCGGGCAGCCCATCCAGCGCCTGACGCACGATCTTGATGGACTCGCGAAACTCCTGCATCCGCACGCGGTAGCGCGCGTAGCAGTCGCCCGCGGTCTCCACCGGCACCTTGAAGTCGAAGTCCTCGTACGAGGAGTACGGCTCGGCCCGCCGCACGTCGTAGGCCACCCCGGAGCCGCGGATCAGGGGGCCGGAGATGCCCACCTCCTGCGCGAGCTCCCGCGAGATCACGCCCACGCCCTGGGTGCGCACGAGGAAGAAGGCGTTGCCCTCCAGCATGTCCTCGTACTCGTTGATGCGCTGGTCGATGGTGTCGACGGTCTTCCGGCACTTCTCCGTCCAGCCCGCGGGCAAGTCATAGCGGGTGCCGCCCACCTGGTGGAAGCCGTAGAGGAGCCGCGCGCCGACCAGCGCCTCGAAGAGATCGAGCACGGTCTCGCGCTCGCGGATGCAGTAGAGGAACACCGTGGCCCCGCCCCCCAGCGCGCCGCCCATGTCGAGGCACCAGGTGCCGAGCCAGAGGCAGTGCGATGCGATGCGCTGGAGCTCGGCCACGAGCACCCGCAGGTACTGCGCCCGCTTCGGCACCTCGAACTTGCCCACGATCTCCGCCGCGCGCACGTAGGCGAGCTCGCTCGTCATCGCCGCCACGTAGTCGGTCTTGGACGCGATGGACGGGTACTGGGTGTAGGTCAGCGACTCGCCGAGCTTCTCGTGGCAGCGGTGGAGATAGCCGATCACCGCGTCGACCGCCGCCACCGTCTCGCCCTCGAGGGTGAGGATGGCGCGGAACACGCCGTGGGCGGACGGGTGCTGCGGCCCCATGTTCATGGTGAGCCGCTCGCTCCCGCCGTAGCCGAGCTCGATGACTTTTCTGGCTTCCGGGTCGGTCATGTCAGGGCTAGCGCATGGCGGAGAATGGCGCGGGCAGGAGGACGATGGCCTGCATGTGGGCGAGGCAGGAGATGGACTTCGAGAGGAAGTCCTGCCACGCGGGCTCCTTGGCGAGCCGGGCGCGGGCGTCCGCGCGCTCCTTGAGGTCGCGGAACGCCCACATGTGCACGACCTCGTTGAGCTGGGCGATGTCGGTCTGCCAGAGCCCCACCCGGTGCATGAGCTTCTCCCGCGTCGGCATCACCGCCTTGAAGTGGTCCAGCCACTCCTTGGTGCGGCCCACGTGGCAGCGGTACCAGCGCAGCTCGTACACCCATCCGGGATCCGGCGTGGGGTTGAGCGGCAGCACCGGCGTCATGATCTTGTTCTCCTGCGCCAGCAGCAGGGGCCGGATCTGCGGGACGTACTCCTTGTTCCACGCCTCGTCCTTGGCGAGAAGCCCGCGCAGCCGCTCCCGCTCGTTGAGATCGGGGAAGCTCCAGAGGTGCACGAGCTGGTTCAGCGTGCCGAACTCGGTGAACCAGAAGCCTTCCTGCTTGCCGTACTTGTCGCCGCGGATCTTCCGGCCGACCTCGCCGGAGAGCTGGAGATACTTGGCCTGCGCCCCGGGCTGAAGCGTGTAGGTGCGGAGCTCGTGGATCATGGCGTCACCTCACCGGTACGGCGGATGCGGCGTATCCACCGCGTAGGACTTCAGTAGTGGATGCCCCTCCCAGTCCTGGGGCAGGAGGATGCGGCGCAGATCGGGATGCCCCTCGTACCGGATGCCGAACATGTCCCAGCCCTCGCGCTCCATCCACTCGGCGCCGCGCCAGACCGGAGTGAGGGAGGCGATGGCGGCGACGCCGGGGCCGAGGCGCGACTTCATGGTCAGCGAGAACCCCGCGTCCAGATTCTCCACGCGGGCCACCACCTCGAGTCCCTCTTCCTTCCAGTCCACCGCGGAGGAGAAGTTGAAGTAGACGCAGCCCAGCGTCTCCCGCGCCGCGCGTCCCAGGGCCAGCCACTGCTCGGCCGGCACCGTCACGGTAAGGGCGCTCCCCTCGCCGCCGGCGGCCACGCCGAAGCGGTCCTGGATGACGGCGCGTGCCTGGGCGGACGTCACCTCAGTCGATCTTCGCCGAGGGCTTCGCGCGCTCGCCGGTCTTGCGGAAGTGCGCGATCTGGTCCTGGAGGATCAGGAGACCGTTGAGGAGCGACTCCGGCGGCGGCGGGCAGCCCGGCACGTAGACGTCCACCGGCACCACCCGGTCCACGCCCTTCACCACGTGGTAGCCGTGGCGGAACGGGCCGCCCGAGTTGGCGCACGAGCCCATCGACACGACCCACTTGGGGTCGGGCATCTGGTCGTAGATGCGCTTGAGCATCGGCGCCATCTTGATGCTCACGGTGCCGGAGACGATCATGAGGTCCGAGTGCCGCGGCGAGGCCCAGGGCACCATGCCGAGCCGCTCCACGTCGAAGCGCGAGGCGAACGTCGCCATCATCTCGATGGCGCAGCAGGCCAGGCCGAATGTGACCGGCCACACCGAGGACTTTCGCGCCCAGTTGAGAAAGCCATCCGCCAGCGACGTCACCACGAAGCCGCCGGGGAAGTTGTAGATACCGTCGGTCACCGCCTCGAAGAGCCCGGAGTGCTTGTCGCCCTCGGGACGCGACTGGCGGTATTTCTCCCACTCCTGGAGGTCCTTGAACTCGGTCCAGACGGCGGGAGGGATCTGCGGAACCGGCGCTTTCACTTCCATTCGAGAATCCCCTCTCTCAGAGCGTACACCCACCCCAGCGAGAGGATGCCCAGGAACACCGCCATCGTCCCCACGCCGCGCAGTCCCAGATCACGCAGCGTGAGCGTCCACGGGATGAGGAACACCGCGAGGGCGTCGAAGACCACGAAGACCAGCGCGACGAGATAGAAGCCCACCGGGAACTGCACCCAGGCCTGTCCGATGGGCTCCGCGCCGCACTCGTAGTTCTCGAGCTTGGTGGCGTAGGGGCGCGCGGGACGAAGGACCCACGCCATCAGGAGCGAGACCACGCCGAATGCGACGATGAGGGCGAGATAGATGACGACAGGCAGGTAACCGGTCAAGCATTCCTCCGAAAAATCATGAAAAAACCCGAAGGAGTATAACACAGGGCACGCGCGCGACCGTCCTTGCTACAATGCCCGGCCATGAACCCTCAGATCGGCGTGATCATGGGCTCGCAGTCGGACTGGGACGTGATGGCTCACGCGGTGGAGACGCTCGACTCCTTCAAGGTGCCGGTGGAGGTGCGGGTACTCTCTGCCCACCGGACCCCCGACGCCCTTCTGGAGTGGGCATCGACCGCGGCCGGCCGGGGTCTCGAGGTCATCATCGCCGCCGCCGGCGGGGCCGCGCACCTGGCCGGCGTCACCGCGGCCAAGACCACCCTGCCCGTGCTCGGGGTGCCGATGGAATCGGCCGCCCTCAAGGGCATGGACTCCCTGCTCTCGACCGTCCAGATGCCCGCGGGCATCCCGGTGGCCACGTTTGCCATCGGCCGGGCCGGCGCGGTGAACGCGGCCCTGTTCGCCGTGGCCATCCTCGCCGGCAAGGACAAGGCGCTGCGGGACGCCCTCACCCGCTACCGGGAGAGCCAGAGCCGCAAGGTGCTCGAGATCGGCGACCCCCGCACCGCCGCGAAGAAGGCTTAACGGCGGGGTCCGTAGCGCGGGAGCGGCGCCGCCTCCGGGCAGCACCCGAGGTCGGGCGCCGGCCCCGTGAACCCATCGGAGAAGTTCAGCAGGGGCACCCCTTTCGCAACCGCGGGCGAGCGGGCCGCCAGCCGCAGGTCGTTCACGGCCCGCGACAGCGCGACCCGGAAGTCCGTCGGCGGCCGCAGCCCGCTCGCAAACAGACGCGCCGACGCCAGACGCAGCGCGCCCTGCCCCGCGTAGAGCTGGCCCGAAGCGCGGGCCGCCTCGTGGGTGAGATAGGCCCGCCGGTTCCACTGCGCGAAGGGGCCCGTCTCCCAGGTGTAGCCGTCACGGTCGAAGTCGCAGCGGATCATCCGGCCGGTGGAGGAGAGTGCCGGCCCGGTGGTGCCCACGAAGAGGTTGTTCCGCGTGACGACGTCGTTGACGGTCTCGCCGGCGGGATCGATGACGAAGGCCCGTCCCGCCCGCACCGACGTGTTGTGAAAGATCAGCACGCCCGCGGTGTCGTTGTGGAGCTTCACGGGCGAGTACTCGAGGTTCACCATCGCGTTCCGGAACACGTAGAGCGGGCCGCCGTGCGACGGCTGGGCGCTCACCCCCGAGAAGCAGTTGGTGATGCGGTTCTCGAACACTCGCACGTTG
>Ga0081538_10003259_pt1 | contig 15425 bp, 18 predicted proteins | sample TabmetS5T2R1_FD_71022 | JGI IMG/M metagenome (GOLD analysis project Ga0081538, IMG submission 71022) | Tabebuia heterophylla rhizosphere microbial communities from the University of Puerto Rico - S5T2R1 | ecosystem: Host-associated > Plants > Roots > Rhizosphere ... | reverse complement strand
GTGGTCGGGGCGCTCCAGGTACAGGAAGTGGCGCAGCGCCTCCTCGCCGAACGGCACCAGCGCCACCTGCACGTCCGGCGGGTACCACTGGCAGCGGATCGGGAAGTTGGGCCGGTGGAAGTGGGGGGTCGCGCCGAGCGCGGTCAGCAGGTTGGTGGCCAGGGTCAGGTGCAGCATCTCCTGGACCGCGATCTCGGCCAGGATCTCGCCCCAGCGGGTGACCAGGGCCAGCTGCTCGCCCTCGAGCCCGTCCCGGGGGTCGCGCTTGAGGGAGTACAGCGCGAACAGGTACTCGCACAAGATGCCCTGCTCCAGCTCGGATGCCTGAGTGAGCAGGTAGACGAGCTGCTCGCGGCTGTCGACGGGCAGCGGCGGCAGCGTGGCGGTGGTCGTCGCCCCGGCATAGAGCGGGACCATCCTCCGCGCCGGCGCCGCCGGGTTCCCCCCCTCGGCCGGTGTGGGCACGGGCTCCTCCTTCGCTGGCTCCGGGCAGCCTTCCAGTGACCCCAGGGATCGGGAACCACCCTATCGCCGAGGGTGGACAACGGCCGCTAGACTCCCCGGCATGTCGGCCACACCGAGGTGACGATGAGCGAAGCGGTGCGGGAAACGGCGATGGCCAACGTCCTTGCCTACGCGGCCGCCTGGAACGAGCCGGATGCGGCCACCCGGCTGAGGATCCTCGAGCGCTGCTGGGCGGATGATGCCGCCTACGTCGACCCGACTGTCGAGCTCAGGGGGCGATCGGCGCTCTGCGACCACATCTCGAAGGTGCAGGCGGGACGGCCCGGCGCCCGGATCGAGATGCTGAGCGGCGTCGACCTGCATCACCACGTCGTTCGCTTCCTGTGGCGGCTGGTCCGCGCCGATGGAAGCGCCGGCGCGACGTCGATCGACTTCGGCGAGGTCGATGCCAGCGGCAGGCTGACGAAGATCGTCGGCTTCTTCGGCGACCCGCCGAAGCGCTAGGGTTCGACCGCGTCAGCGACGGCCAACAGGCAGCGGTCGACGTCGGTCTGGTCGTTGAAGGCGTGAAAGCCGACCCGGAGCCGACCGGCCCGCTGGGTGGCCAGGACTCCGGCCGCGGCCAGCTCCCCCAGCACCCGATCGCCGTCGGGGACGGCGCAGGTGACGATGTGGCTCGGCAGGTCGCTCGCGGCCGGCTCCAGTCCGATGTCGCCGAGGCCGCTGGCGAAGCGCTCACCCAGCCGCAGCGCATGGGCCTGCGCCTCGGCGGCATCGAGCGAGGTGATGAGCTCGAGCGCCGCCCGCGCCCCCAGCCAGGTCGGCCAGGCCAGGGAGGCGTCCATGCGCCGCGCGTCAGTGGCCAGCTCCAGGGGGCCGCCGTAGAAGCTGAGGAACGGGTCGGGTGCCGAACGCCAGGACGGCGCGATCGGCACCTGCCGTTCCGGCGGCTCGCGGACATACAGCCAGGCGGCCCCACGCGGGCTGATGAGCCACTTGTAGCCATGCACGGCGACGAAGTCCGGGGCGGTCTCGCGGAGTGGGAAGCCAAGGACGCCGAGCGACTGGGTGGCGTCGACGAACAGCCGGGCGCCAACGTGACGGGCGCGCTCACCGATCGCCGCCAGATCGACGCGACTGCCGCTTGCCGACTGCACATCGCTGACCGCCACCAGCACGGTGTCGCCGTCGATGGCGTCCAGCATGCGTTGGGTGCGAAGGACGTGGTCGGGCATCGGGACCTCGGTCACGGTGACCCCGCGCTCGCGGAGCGCCAGCCACGGGAAGAGGTTGCTGCGGTACTCGAGTTCCCCGACCACCACGCGGCCACGCGGCACCAGCGCCGCCACGGTCGCCGCCGCCTGGGCGACGCTGGTCGTCAGGGCGACCTGGGAGGTGTCGGCTCCCAGAAGTCGCGCGAACAATGCCCGCGTCGCCTGCGCCTGGGCGTCCCAGGTCCGCAGCTCGAGCTCGCCGTGCTCCCAGCCGTCGACCGCAGCCCGGAGCGCGGCAAGCACCGGGCGGGCCGCCGGAGCGACGCTGGCCGTCTTGAGCCAGGCCTTGGCGCCCAGCGCCGGGAACTGCGCTCGAAACAGCGGTATCTCCATGTGCCTTCGGCGGGTCGGGTCGATGGCTCCGTCACGAGGAAAAGGCCGAGGCGGCGGCCCTGGCCCCGAGAGCGGCCCGCTCCCAGAAGCCGTAGGTGCCGGCGTCGCGCAGCTCGGCGGCCGCCTCGACGACCGCCCCGAGGGCGGCGAAGGCGAAGCCGCCACCGACCGAGACCCGGGCGACCCCGGCGGCGGCCAGCTCCGGCACCGGCGGGACGCCCGGCCGGGCGAGCACGTTGACCGGCCGGTCCAGCGAGGAGACGACCCGGCGGACGTCGTCGAGGCGGGTCAGCCCGGGCGCGTACAGCACGTCGGCGCCGGCCGCCTGATAGGCCTGGAGGCGGCTGATGGTATCGGCCAGGTCGGGGCGGTCGTGCAGGTGGTTCTCGGCCCTGGCGGTGAGGACCAGGTGGACGGGTCCGCGGTGGGCCGCCTCGGCCGCGGCCTCGACTCGGGCCGCGGCCAGCGCGGCGTCATAGATGGGGTCGCCCGGGTCGCCGGTGAAGTCCTCGACCGAGCACCCGGCCAGCCCGGCCTCGGTGGCCAGCCGCACGGTCTCGGCCACGCCGTCCGGCTCGTCGGCGAAGCCGTTCTCGAGGTCGGCGGTCACCGGCAGGTCCGTGGCCTGGACGATCTGCGCCGCGTGCTCGACGGCCTCGTCGCGGGACACCCGCCCGTCGGCCCGGCCGAGGGTCGCCGCGAACCCGCTGCTGGTCGTGGCCAGCGCCTGGAAGCCCAGGGAGGCCAGCAGCACGGCCGACCCCCGGTCCCAGGGATTGGGTAGCAGCAGCGGCTGCTGGCCACGGTGCAGGGCCAGGAATCGCCTGGCCTTCTCGACCTGGTCGGTCATCGCGGTCGCTCCCGGGCGTCGACACCGTCTGGTCCGGCGAAGTCTGCCACCCGCTCCCGACACCAGACGGTCACCCCAGCCCCCATGACCGCCTCGGTCGCTCAGCCGCTAGTCGTCCAGGGTGCCCATGGTCAGGTTGACGGTGGTTCCCGTCATCCCGCTCGCCCTGTCGGAAGCCATGAAGACCGCCACGGCTGCCATCTCGGTGAGCGTCGAGAGCCGTCGCGGGTGGGTCCTGCTCGCGAGCGCCTCCTGCCACTGCTCCCAGGTCATCCCCAATGCCTCGGCGCGAGCCTCGAAGGCTTCCCTGAGCGTGGCGGTCTCCGGGATCCCGTGGGGTCGCAGCCCGACCACGCGAATGCCCTGCGGGGCCAGCTCGGCCGACAGGTCCCGGGTGAGCGCCTCCTTGGCGGCCATCGCCGGCGGGTAGCCTCCCTGCAATGGGGTGCCGGTCCGCGACGGGATGGAGGTGACGGTCATGATCACCCCCGATCGGTTCGCGACCATCCGCCGGGCCGCCAGCCGCGCGGTCAGAAAGTACGACCTGGTGTAGGCCGTGATCGGCAGGGAGAACTGCTCGAGGTCCAGCTCGACCAGCGGCACCCCCAGAAGCTGAGTATCGGGGATCCCGACCGCGTTGAACGAGATGTCGAGGTGGCCCGCCCTGTCGACCACCGACTGGAGGTGCGTGTCGATGGCCCGCTCGTCGAGCGCGTCGACCTGCGCCGCCTCGGCGGATCCGCCGGCGGCGACGATGTCCTTGGCGACCGCGTCGACCGGCGCCAGGTGGCGCCCGGTGAGAAACAGCCTGGCCCCCTCGGACGCGAAGGCGCGCGCGACCGCGCCGCCGATCGCGCCGCCGGCTCCGTAGCCCACCGCGACCTTGTCCTGCAGCAGCATTCCTGGTTCCTTTCGGCGCATGGTCGGATCGTCCGAGCCGTCGATCATGTAGACACCGCGACGTCGGGAAACTGGGCGCCCGCCAACCGCCCAGTTCGCCCCTCGGTCGGTGTCTCCACAGGAGGGAGGTGCGACCAGGTGCGGGAAGAAGGAGACGCGGGGGCGGTGACAGCCGACCTGATCGCACGGGCTCGGGCCGGGGACGGCGACGCGTTCCGAGCGCTGACCGAGCCGCACCGCCGGGAGCTCCAGGTCCACTGCTACCGGATGCTCGGATCCTTCCAGGACGCCGAGGACGCCCTCCAGGACACGCTGCTGACCGCCTGGCGAGGCCTCGGAGGGTTCGAGGGACGCGCCTCGCTCCGCACCTGGCTCTACCGGATCGCCACCAACCGGTGCCTCAACGCGCGTCGCTCGGCCAGCCGACGCCCGGCCAAGGAGTGGGACGTGCCCGAGGTCGAACCGCCCGAGCCGACCCGGCTCGGCGAGGTCGTATGGCTCGAGCCATTCCCCGACGCCCTCCTCGAGGGCGCGATCGACGCGCCGCTCGGCCCGGAGGCCCGCTATGAGCAGACCGAGGCCATCGCCCTCGCTTTCGTGACCGCACTGCAGCTCTTGCCGCCTCGCCAGCTCGCCGTGCTCGTCCTGCGCGACGTCCTCGGATTCCACGCCAACGAGGTGGCCGACATGCTGGACTCGACCGTCGAGTCGGTCACCAGCGCCCTCAAGCGGGCCCGCGCCAGCCTGCGGCGCCACCGGCCGCCGGCCGCCGACCGCGAACCGCCTCCCACCTCCGACTCACCCTCCGAGGACGCGATCGTGGCCAGGTTCGTCCGGGCGTGGGAGTCCGCCGATCTCGACGCGCTGGTGGCCCTTCTGACCGATGATGTCTTCGTCTCGATGCCACCGATGCCCTTCGAGTACCAGGGCCGAGAGGTCGTGGCCCGCTTCTGCGCCGGCATCTTCGGCTCGGGCCGGCGGTTCGACCTCGTCCGGACGCGAGCCAACGGTCAGCCGGCGTTCGGCGCCTACCTGCGGGCCCCGAGCGGCATCCGCCACGGGGTCGGCCTGTTCGTCCTCACCCTCGCCGGCGACCGGATCTGCGCCATGACCCGCTTCGACAACAGCGTGCTCGCATGGTTCGGGCTGCCACGGTCGCTCCCAAGCCAATAACCAGCCGGGAAGTTCGACGCCGAGCTACCGGACCTCGAGGTCCACGACCAGGGCGCGGTGGTCGCTGACCGGGGCGGCCACCACCTGGGCGCCGCGGGGCAGCAGGGCGCCGTCCGGGACCTGGCGCAGGATGTGGTCGAGTTGCTGGGTGGGACGGGAGTTGGGGAAGGTGCGGCCCCGACCCGCCTCCGGCCAGCCCGGTTGGGAGGCGAACCGCAGCAGCGTCGAGGGCAGGTTCAGGTCGCCCAGCAGGAGCCGCGGGGCCGCCCGGTCGGCCATCAGGTCCTGCAGCTGCCGGAGCTGGCGGACGTTGTGGCCCTGCTTGTTCGACAGGTGCGCCCCGGCCACCGTCAGCGGCCGCGAGCCGACCCGGAGGGTGGCCAGCAGGGCGGTGCGCTGCTCGCCGCCACCCGCCGGCGGGAAGCGCAGGTGCTCGACATCCTCCAGCGGGAGCCGGGACAGCAGCAGGTTGCCGTAGGCCGGCCCGCCCGGGTCGGGTCCCGACAGCGGGCGGAAGTCGTCGCCGACCAGCGCCGGCGAATACGACCAGGACCAGCCCGCCCCCAGGGTCTGGGCGATCCGCTGGGGTTGGTCGGCGCGGGCGCTGCGGGCGAGCAGGCGATCCACCTCCTGCAGGGCCAGCAGATCGACGCCCAGGGACCTGACGCCGGCCAGCACCGCCTCCAGGTCCACGGCGTTGGACCGCTCGCGGCGGGCGCCGGCGATGTTCCAGGTCGCCACCCGAAGCCTAGCCATCTCATCACCTCCCGAGCGGCCAGCACAGCGCGGCCCGCCTGGCCGGATGATGGCACCCGAGGGTGGCGCACCGATGTGCCGCCGGTCACCGGCGGGAGGTGACGCTCAACGGTTGGGAGCTCGTCGGCCGGGTCCCTAGGCGTCCTGGGAGAGGATCACGGCGCTGTAGGGGCCAAGGCCGATGCTGCCGGCGTAGGACATGGCGTCCATGCTGTCGGGACGGGCGTCGGTGTCGTAGCTGTCCTGGTGGCCGAACTGTGGGTCGTAGCCGACCCAGTCGCTGTTGAACCGGACCCGCCAGCGGCCGGCTCTCGGCATGCCGATGCTGTAGCTGGCGTAGCTCCGGTTGGCCAGGTTGACGACCACGATGACGCTGTCGCGTGGGCCTCCGTCGGCGAAGCGGTGGAAGGCCAGGACCTTGTCGCGGTGGTTGATGTGGTGCACCTGGACGTGCTGGCCGCGGAGCCCGGCGGTGGTGCCGGCGCGGTTGCGGCGGAGCGCGACGAGGTCCCGGTAGAGCTGGGTGATGCCCGCGTGGGTGGCCTGCTTGGACCAGTCGATCGGGTCGTCGTCGTGCCAGGAGCCGTCCTCGAGCAGCTCCTGGCCCTGGAAGATCATCGGGATCCCGGGGGAGGTGAAGACCAGGACCGCCCCGAGGGCGGATCGCTTCTTGGCATACCAGCTGCCGGCATGGCCAGGGTCAATGTCCTCAGGCAGCCGGCGCTTGCCGTTCCTGGTGGCGACCTCGTCGTGGGATTCGGTGTAGATGACGCGTCGCAGCCCGTCGCCGTTGTAGCGGTGCTGGATGGCGGCGGCGACGGCGTGCAGATCCCGGTCCTGGTCCCAGGGCTGGGTCAAGGCGCGGCGGACCGGATGGATGAACTCGGCATCCCATTGGCTGTCGAACCCGGCCCCGCCGGCGCCGGTGGCCTTGGTGAGCCACTCGTTGTTCTGCATGTCCTCGGCGACGCTGAGCTTCCAGGGCTGGCGGCCGTCGATCTCGTCGTTGATCCAGCGCATCAGGTCCCAGCCGTCGGGCAGGTCGGCGCCGGGATCCCCGCCGCCGCGCACGTTGCGGATGTAGCTGGTGGCGTCCCAGCGGAGCCCGTCGAAGCGATACTGCTCCAGCCACATCAGGGCGTTGTCGCGGAAGAACTGGCGGACCTCGGGCCGGCCGTAGTCCGGGCGGGTATGGCCCCATGGAGTCAGGTCGCGCCAGTCGTTGTAGTAGTAGATGCCGCCCTTGTCGCCCTGATGCCAGCCGTCGAACCGCCACACCGCGGCGTCGCCGTTGCCGAAGTGGTTGTAGACCACGTCGCAGATGACGGCCAGGCCCCGCTCATGGGCCGCTCGGATGAGCTGCTTGAGGGCGTCGGGGCCGCCGTAGTCGGTCTCCACGGTGAAGATCGACGACGGGTTGTAGCCCCAGGAGAAGCCGCCGGGGAACTCGGCCGGGGGCAGGAGCTGGATGGCGTTGACACCGAGGGCCACCAGATGGTCCAGCCGTCCGATGACACTGGTCAGCCGGCCGGGGCCGCCGCCTTGCTCGTCGCTGTAGGTGCCGATGTGCAGCTCATAGATCACCAACTCGTCCCAGCCGGGCATCTGAAAGGCGCTTGCGCCCCAGTCGAAGTCCGGGTCATGGACCAGGGTGTCCCCGACCGAGCTGGCCATCGCCTGACCGTAGGGGTCGGGACGCCAGGGGTTCAGCGCGGTGGACTGGTACACGATCACGTACTTGTAGCCGTCGCCTGGCTGCGCGCCGGCGACGTCGGTCGACCAGTAGCCGTTGCCCTCCTCGGCGAGCGGGTTGGCCAGCTTGGACCAGCTGTTGAACGAGCCCGCGACCGCGACGCTCTCCGCGTTCGGCGCCCAGACCCGGAACGTCGCCCCGCCCGGGTACAGCGTCGACCCCATCCCCGGACGAGCCGATGGACTCGGATTAGCCATGACATCCTCCCCGCATCGACCGACCTGACAGGAGATCCCGACATGGCAGACATCAGCATCACCCGCTTGGCGCCCCGGGCGTTCCGGGTCGAGGTCCGCGAGGGCCAGCGGGAGACAACGCACAAGGTGACGGTGCCCGAGCGGCTCGGTGAGACGTTCCAGCTCCGCGAGGACGACCTCGAGCGAGTCGTGAGCGAGTCCTTCCGCTTCCTCCTCGAGCGCGAGCCGGCCACTTCGATCCTGCGGCAGTTCTCACTGAGCGACATCTCCCGCTACTTCCCCGAGTACCCCGGCGAACTGGAACGCCGACTGTCCTGAGCCTCCACGGCCTTCGTCCCTATGTCGATGGGGCCGGGTGCGTGGGTGTCACCCATTGGGCGGGCTTCGTCCGCCGGGTGGTAGGCCCAGTCGTAGACCACGGCCGTCCCGACGGCCAGATCCTGCAGCGAGGCATTGCGCCGGCTGGCCAGGACCCACAGCAGCCCGGCCGGGAAGAGCACGTACAGCACGGCCCGGGCGAACGAGCGCCGCAGCGACAGCCGCTGGCCACCACGGTCGACCACCCGCAGCCCGGCGAGCTGCTTGCCCACCGACCGGCCCGTCGCCGACCAGCTGAAGGTCAGGTAGGCGACGGCGATCGCCGCGCCCGCGCTGGCGTCGAGCCAGTTGGGCAGGACCGGGAGGTCGAGCGGCGGGCCGGTCAGCAGGTAGCGGACCACCCCGGCGGCCGCCAGCGCCGACAGCCCGAGCAGCCAGGCGACCCCGAGGTCCACCAGGTCGGCCACGACGCGGGAGGCGAAGCCGGCCCGGTGGCCCTGCAGCGCCCTGGCCTCGGCATTGCGGATGTCCCGGGTCATGGCCGCAGCTCGTCGGGGAGTGGACCGGTCTGTCGCTGCCCCTCCCGTTGCAGGATGCGGTCGACGATCCGGCTGACCAGACCGTCGACCCGCATGCCCTGCACCCGCAGGGCGTCGACGGTCTCGCTGGCCATGGTGCTGCTCGACTCGCGGATGATCTCACCGAGGTCGACCTCGTCGATGACCTGCTCGGTGATTCCCGGCAGGTCGACACGGGCCAGAATGGCCTCGATGTCCACACGGGCGACGATGCTGTCCAGGTCGATGCGTTGGACGATCGCGTCCAGATCGATACGACTGGCGATGGCGTCGACGTCGACGCGGTCCACGATCTCGTCAAGGTCGATGCGGGCGGCGATCTGGTTCGGGTCGATGCGGTGGACGATCCGGTCGAGGTCGATCCGGGCCACCACCTGGTCCAGGTCCACCCGGGCCACCACCTGGTCCAGGTCGATCAGATCGAGGACGGCGGCGACCAGCGCCGCCAGCAGCGCGCGGACGGTCCTGACGGCAGCCTCCTGCGCGCGTCGCTGCTCCGCCAGTCCCCGCGTCGCCCAGCCGTCCAGGTCCAGATGGTGCCGCGCCACCGCCACCGACCCCCGCGTCACCGCCACCGCCGGGCGGGCCAGGACCCGCAGTGGCCGCCCGACCCGGCCCGCGACGGCGGCCACGGCGCCCCGCGAGCGCCGCTGCGCCTCCACCGCCAGGCCGAACGCGGCCGCTGCCAGCAGCCGCGTCACGTCGATCCGACCGTCGCGTGTCCTCAGGCCGGTCAGCTCTGCCGGCAGCGGTACCAGCGTCCGCTCGCTGTTCTCCACCGCGACATCCTTTCCGCGCGCCAGGCCGTCACGGTTGAGTGTCGCGCCGGCCGGGGTGAGCTGGCTTCACCCTTTCCAGGTGATCCGGCTCGGGGTTTCGGGTCGTATGGTGCCGTCAACGGGCAGGTGGTGGATGAGGAGGCGATATGGCCAGCATGGGACCGGTGGAGTACGTCGTCATCGCGTTTCCGGGCAACCGGTTCAAGGGCGAGATCGTGCCGGCCGTGGCCGAGCTGGTCGACAACGATGTCGTCCGCATCATCGACGTCGCCTTCATCAAGAAGGACGCCGACGGGAACGCCACCATGTTCGAGTACGACTCGCTGGACGACGTCCTCCAGTTCGGGTTCGCCGACGTCGATGGCGAGGCGGGGGGTGTGCTCAACGACGAGGATCTCGAGCTGGCCGCCGAGGCTCTCGCGCCCGACAGCTCGGCGGCGCTGATCGTCTGGGAGCACCGGTGGGCGGCGCGGGTCGCCCGGGCGATCCGGGATGCGGGCGGGCGCATCGTCGCCGGCGAGCGGGTGCCGGACGAGATCGTGGAGCAGGCGCTGACCGACCTGACAACCGGTTGAGATGCCAGGCCAATGTTGAGGAGGGACCGGCCATGCTGTTACGTCCAATTCTGCGAAGGGGCCGGCCAGGCCTGATCGGCACGATGGCGGGGACCGCGGTCGTCGTTGGATTGTCACGCCGTCGGCAGCCCAGCTCCGAGCAGGCGGCGGCCGGACGGCCCGCTGCCGCGGCCGATCCGGTTGCCCAGCTGAAGGAGCTGGCGGCCCTCAAGGAGCAGGGACATCTCACCGACGAGGAGTTCGCCGCGCAGAAGGCCCGCATCCTCGGGGCATGACACTCTGGTCCGCCGTTTTCGCCGGTGGCCAGCCGTAGCCCGACCAGCCGTTGTCGCAATGCGGGCAGCCGCCGGCCAGCTCTCCACCACGGGGGCTGTGCCCGTGGGGCCAGCGGTGCGCGGTGGTCGGGTGAACGCTGTCTCCCTCGACCGGATAGCCGGCGTCTTCCCAATCGGCCAGGCCGCCGCTGTAGCAGCTGACATTGCGATAGCCGTGGGCCTCCAGGGCCTGGCATGCGGCCGCCGGGCCCTGGCGGTGCTGGCTGGTCGAGTAGACGATGATCTCGTCGTCGCAGCGCAGCTCCCCCAGGGCGCAGCGGGGGCTCGGGAACCCCAGCGAGCCAGGGATATGCCTGGCCCGGAAGGTCCACCCGCCAACCGTCATGACGAGCTTGATGTCCTCGCCGGCGTCCAGCTTGGCCTTGAGTTGCTGCCGGGTGATCGTCCTCATCGGTGGGACCTTTCACTTGGCGCTTCTGCCACCGATGATCCGCTCACCCCGTGTGCCGTCAGTGCCGCCCGTCACCTCCCGGCGGTGCCGGGTAGCACAAGGACCGAGCTATGGCGACGCCTCCCTGCGGCAGGCCTGGCTGGCGATGGTGTAGTCCCTGAGCGCCAGGTACAGGCGGTTGTCACGCTGGTTGCGGTTCAGCCGGGCGATGACCTCGTCGCCCAGCTCGGCCATGTCGAGGCACGCCTCGGGCACGCTGGTCCTGGTCTGGAACCACGTCTCCGCCGGGGCCGGCGGAGGTGCGACCACCGGGGCCGCCGTGGTCGGGGCGGTGCCGGCCACGTCCCGCCGGTCGGTGGCCGCGACCCCGATCACGATGCCGAGGGCCAGCACCAGCAGCAGGTTGACGGCGAGCGCCAGCCGCTGGGAGCTGCGGGACCACCGAGCCGCCGAAGGCGGGGATGGAGCGAGGAGCATTGGTGGTTCCCGCGGTTGGCCGGGAGGGTCGGGAAGGAGCGTAGTGGGGCCGTGCGCCACCAGCTGGTCGCTGTGGCGGACGATCTCCCGCAACCGGCTGGCCGCGTCGACCTGGGCGACGCTGCCGTCCCTGAGGGCCCGGCTGGCCGCTCGCAGGCGCTCGTCGATGTTCACGTCGGCCTCCCACGGTCGGTCTCCGCTCCGAGCAGCCGAGCCAGCTTGCGGCGGCCGTGGTGCAGCTGCGCCTTGATCGTGCCCGGCGCCTTTCCCAGCGCGGCGGCCACCTGGGCCACGCTGTAGTCCTCGTAGTAGTGCAGGGCGATCGCCTTGGCCTGCAGCGGTGGCAGCGTCCGGACCGCCTGCCAGACCTCGGCGTGGTCATCGGCGAGCTTGATGCTGTCGTCCTCGTACCTCACGGTGGCGTCGCGGTCTCGGGTCTGCTGCCGCAGGTAGGCGCGGAGGAACGAGCCCCGCTGGTTCACCGCGACCTTGCGGACCCAGGCCCGCGGGTTGTCGAGCCCGCTGATCCGGTCCCAATCCCGGTAGGCGACCAGGAAGGTCTCCTGGGCGAGCTCCTCGGCCACCAGCCGGCTCCCCAGCAGGCCATAGAGCAATCCCACCACCTGGGGATACTCCCGGAGGTAGAACGCCTCGAACGGCTCTGAGGTCGGTCCCGTCTGTTCGTCCCGATCGCCCGTGGCTTGTCCCATCTTGTCTAGTAACTCGCTTCCGGCGGGCACTCGGTTTAGTGCGCCTGGCGCCTGATCAAGGACTCCGCGGTCTCCTTGAGCTCGCTCAGCATCGAGGTGGTGGCGGCGGTGCGGTAGCTGGCCGCCAGCCGGGCGGCGCTGATGCGGCGCGCGGGTGGGGCGCTGAGGCGCAGGCGGCGCAGCCCTGGGCGGGGGAAGATGAGGGCGAGGCGGGGGAGGAGGGCGATGCCCAGGCCGACGGCGACGAAGGCCTGCACCGCGTTGTAGTTGTCGCTGCCGAACGCGAACCGGGGCTCGAACCCAGCCGCCCGGCAGCAGTGGCGCGCGATGGCGCCGTAGGCGCTGCCCGGGGCGCCGCCGATCCAGGTCTCGTCGGCGAGCTCCTCGAGCGCGACCGAGGCGCGGCCGGCCAGGGGGTGGCTGTCGGGCACGGCGAGGTCGAAGGGGTCGTCCAGCAGGTGGGTGCGCTCCAGCTCGACGTCGGGCTCGGGCAGCGCCTCGTGCTCGTAGATGAGGGCGAGGTCCAGCTCCCAGCGGGCCAGCCTCGGGACCAGCCCCTGGCCGTGGTCGTCGAGCACCGTCAGGGCGACGTCGGGATGGCGCCGGTGGAAGCGGGCCACGGCCGGGGGGACCAGGGTCTCGACGGCGGTGGGGAAGCCGGCCAGCCGCAGCCGACCCCGCCGCAGGCCGGCGAGCTCGCCGAGCTCCTGCTCGGCCTCGTCCAGGTGGGCGAGCACCGCCTCGGTGTGCGCCATCAGCGCCCGGCCGGCGTCGGTCAGGCGCACCGGTCGCGCGCCACGCTCGATCAGCCTGGTGCCCGTCTCCCGCTCGAGGGCGGCGACCTGCTGGCTGACGGCCGACTGCGTGAACGCGAGCGCCTCGGCCGCGGCCGAGAACGAGCCGCGGTTGGCGACCTCCCGCAACACCCGGAGCCGGCGAGGATCGAGCATTAGCGGAGCTTATCACCTCACAGAAAGCATAACTTGACTTGATGTTCTGGGCCGGGCGAGCCTTGCAACCAACCACATCCAGGAGGGGAGTTCCGTGCGCCTCAGCGTCATCGAGCAGCCGCAGCGGACCAGCCGGTCGGTGGCCGGCGCCGCCACCGGATCGCGAACCGTGCTCACCAGCGAGCTGCTCTGCGAATCGGTCGACCTGCGCGCCGGTGAGCGCGTGCTCGACGTGCCGTGCGGCAGCGGCAGCGCCGCCCTGGCCGCGGCCCGCCGCTTCTGCCGGGCCATCGGCGTCGACGCCCCCGAGCCGCTGGAGCGGGCCCGGCGGCGCGCCGAGGCCGAGGGACTCGAGGTCGCGTTCCTGGAGGGCGACGGCGAGGACCTTCCCTTTCCCGACGGCTCCTTCGACGTGGTGCTGTCGGCCGGCGACGCCATGTCGGCCCTCGACCAAGCGGGCGCCGCCGGCGAGCTGCTGCGGGTCTGCCGGCCCGGCGGGCGGATCGGCATGGTCAGCTGGACCCCGGACGGCTACCTCGGCCAGCTGCTCGCCGCCATCGGCCGGCACCTGCCGGCGCCGGCGGGCCTGGAGGCGATGACCCCGGAGGGCGCCCAGGCGCGGCTGCGCCAGCTGTTCGGGCCCGGGGTGGCGATCACCGCCCCGCGGCGCAGCTTTCTGTGGCGCTTCCCCTCCCCCGAGCACCAGGTGGTGTACTTCGGCAGCTTCCACGACCCGACCGTCAGGGCGCTGCAGGCGCTGGCCCCGGACCGCGCCGCCGCCCTGCGGGCCGAGCTGCTGGAGCTGGCCAGGCGCTTCGACGTGTCTGAGGACGACACGCTGGTGCTGCGGCTCGACTACCTGGAGGTGGTCGTCCGCAAGCCGGCGTGGCGATAGCGTCCCGAGCATGACCGCGGACCAGAAGGTGGAGTATGGCGCCCACCTGCCGCTGATCGACCTCGGCGCGCCCCGGTCCCTGGCTTCGCTCACGGCCTACGTCCATACGGCGGTGGGGCTCGGCTTCCGCTACCTCTGCGCCAACGACCATCTGGTGTTCAGCCGGCCGTGGCTCGACGGCCCGACCGCGCTGGCCGCGGTGCTCGAGGCGTCCCAGGACATGACGCTGGTCACCACGGCCGGCCTCCCGGTGCTGCGCGGGCCGGCGCAGCTGGCCAAGACCTTGGCCGCCCTGGACATCCTCTCCGGCGGACGCCTGGTCGCCGGGGTCGGCCCGGGGTCCTCGGCGGACGACTACGCCGCCGCCGGCCTCGGGTTCCAGGAGCGCTGGCGACGCTTCGACGAGGCCGTCCGGGCGCTGCGCGCCCTGCTCCACGGGGACGCCGCCGGGTTCGAGGGCGAGTTCTATGCCACCCGCGGCGTGGTGCTGGAGCCGCGGCCGCCACAGCGCCCGGGCCCGCCGATCTGGATCGCGAGCTGGGGCTCGCCGGCGGGGCTGCGGCGGGTCGCCCGCCTGGGCGACGGCTGGCTCGCCTCGGCCTACAACACCACCCCGGACCGGTTCCGCGAGGGCCTGGCCCGGCTCGCCGAGGAGCTGGCGCGGGTCGGCCGGTCGCCGGCGTCCCTCCCCAGCGCGATCGCCACCACCTGGCTGCACATCACCGAGGACCAGCGCGCCGCCGAGCGGACGCTCCGCGAGGTGCTGGCCCCCATGCTGGGCCGCCCGGTCGAGGACCTGCGCTCCGCCCCCCTGCTGATCGGCTCCGCCGCGTTGTGCGCCGAGCGGCTCGCCGCCTTCGTGGCCGCGGGCGCCCGGCGGATCTTCGTCTGGCCGCTCGCCGACGAGACGCGGCAGCTGGAGCTGTTCCGCGAGCGTGTCGCGCTTCCCTGACCGCCCTGGGGGAACACTACGCGCATGTCGATGTATGCCGATCTGCACCTGCACTCCCGGTATGCGCGGGCGACCAGCCGGAACGCCAACCTGGTGGAGCTGGCGTGGTGGGCTCGTCGCAAGGGGATCACGGTCCTGGGCACCGGGGACTTCACGCATCCGCGGTGGTTCGAGGAGCTGCGGGAGGGGCTGGTGCCGGCGGAGCCGGGGTTGTTCCGGCTCCGGGGCGAGCTCGACCAGGCCGTGATCGAGCGGCTTCCGCCGTCGTGCCGGGGGGCGCTGCGGTTCCTGTTGGCGGTGGAGGTGTCGACCGCGTTCCATCGGGACGGGCGGGCTCGGCGCATGCACCACCTGCTGTACGTGCCGGCGCTGGAGGCGGCCGCCAGACTGACGGACCGGCTCGGGCGCCGCGGGAACCTCGCCGAGGACGGCCGGCCGACCCTGGCCATGGACGCGGGCGAGCTGCTCTCGGCCACGCTCGACAGCGGGGACGGCGCCTACCTGGTGCCGGCGCACGTCTGGACGCCGTGGGTGGGCGTGCTCAGCGCCACCGCCGGGTTCGACTCCATCGAGGACTGCTACGGCGAGCTGGCGGACCACATCTTCGCGGTCGAGACCGGGCTGTCGGCGGACCCGCCGATGAACTGGCGGGCCTCGCGCCTCGACCGGTTCCGGTCGGTGAGCTTCTCGGACGCGCACGCCCCGTCCAGGCTCGGCCGGGAGGCGACCGAGCTCGACGCCGAGCTGGACTACTTCGCCATCCG
>Ga0081538_10003258_pt1 | contig 15426 bp, 17 predicted proteins | sample TabmetS5T2R1_FD_71022 | JGI IMG/M metagenome (GOLD analysis project Ga0081538, IMG submission 71022) | Tabebuia heterophylla rhizosphere microbial communities from the University of Puerto Rico - S5T2R1 | ecosystem: Host-associated > Plants > Roots > Rhizosphere ... | reverse complement strand
GGCCTGTCCGAACGCCCAGCTGAGGAACATCGTCGCCGCCACGAGGCGGAATGCCGCCCCGTACACGCCGACCTCGTCGCTGTCGCCGCCCAGCAGGGAGAGCAGCACGACGTCGAGCTGCAGCAGCATTCCGAACAGCAGCGTCACGAGCCCGATGGGGATGCCGGCCCGTACGAGCGGCAGCCAGCGTGAGCGGTCGATGTCGAGGCGCGGCGCCACCACGCGCGCGCGCAGCAGCAGGTGCGCCGCCACCAGTCCGACGGCCGCCCCGGCCAGGAAGACGGCCGACACCGCGACCAGCCCGGCGCCGCCCAGCATGAGGGCGATCCCGACCGCCGAGGTGACTGTGCGCTGCACGATCAGGGCTCCGGACACGAGACCGAGCCGCTCGTGGGCCTGCATCGCCGCCTGCCAGGTGCGCCCGAGATTCTCGAGCGCGACGCCGGCGCCGACCAGGTAGACGGCGAGCTTCGCGTCCGAGTCGTAGCCGGCGACGTTGACCACGATGGCCGTCAACCCCAGCAGCGCCACCGCTCCGACGACCTTCACGACCGAGACGTTGCTCAGGTAGAGGTGCACGTGCCCACGGTTTCGAGCGACCTCGCGCGCCAGCAGGCTGTCCATGCCGAAGCCCGCGGCCGGGATCACCAGCGTGGCTAGCGAGAGCGCGAAGTTGAAGTCGCCGAAGTCGTCCTTGCCGAGCTCCCGCGCCATCACCACGAAGAAGGCGAGCGACGCCGCCTTCGCGACCACCTCGCCTCCCGTGCGCAGGATCGTGTTGGCCGCGATCCGGCGCGAGGGGCTGGATTCGCCGGCCGCGCTCACGAGCCAAGCGTACGGCTAGCTCCGGAGTACGCTGTTCCCCCATGAGCATCACCGAGACGAGGACGGTCGCGTCGATCATCGCCGGACAGCCGCGCGAGGGCGGCCAGCGCGTCGAGTCGCGCAATCCCGCGAACCTGGAGGAGCTCGTCTGCGAGGCCTGGCTCGGCGACTCGGGCGCCTTCCTCGCCGCCTGCCGCGCCGCGCGCGAGGCCCAGCAGGCCTGGGCCGCCACGCCGGCGCCGGTGCGCGGCAAGGCGATCGGGCGGATCGGCCGCCTGGTGGAGGACAACAAGGAGGCGCTGGCGCGGCTCGTCACCCGCGAGATCGGGAAGCCCTATCCGGAGTCGCTCGGCGAGGTGCAGGAGATCGTCGACACCTGCGACTTCTTCGTGTCGGAGGGGCGCCGGCTCTACGGCCAGACGGTGCCGAGCGAGCTGCCCGACAAGCAGCTCTTCACGTTCCGCAACCCGGTCGGCGTGGCCGCGATCATCACCGCAGGCAACTTCCCGGTGGCCGTGCCGTCCTGGTACCTCGTGCCGGCGCTCCTGTGCGGCAACGCCGTGGTCTGGAAGCCGGCCGAGTACGCGCCCGCGCTCGGCGAGGCGATGACGCAGCTGTTCCTGAACGGCGGCCTCCCGGACGGGGTCCTGAACCTCGTCCAGTGCGACGGCCCGTCCGCCTTCGAGGGGCTCGAGCGTGCCCTCGGCGAGGGGCTCGTGGACAAGGTGGGCTTCACGGGCTCGTCGGCCGTGGGATCGAGGATCGGCGAACTGTGCGGGCGCCACGTGCAGTCGCCCTGCCTGGAGCTCGGCGGCAAGAACCCGCTCGTGGTGATGCCCGACGCGGACCTCGACCTGGCCGCCGAGGGGGCGCTGTTCAGCGGCTTCGGCACGGCCGGCCAGCGCTGCACGTCGCTCGGCACGGTGATCGTGGAGGAGTCGGTGCACGACGAGTTCATGCGCCGCTTCACGGGGCTCGTCGAGCGGGCCGCGGTCGGCGACCCGTTCGAGGAGGTGCTCTACGGCCCGATGATCCACGAGCGCTTCCAGGAGCGCTTCGAGGGCTGGCTCGATCTGATCCGCGACCACCACACGGTGTCCGGGTCGACGGGCACCGGCCGGATCTCGTCCGGGAACCCGCGCGACGGGTTCGTGGGCGACCCCGACGCCGGCATCTTCAGCCACCCGACGATCGTCGACGGGGTCACCGCCGACGACGAGATCTACCGCACCGAGACCTTCGGTCCGATCGTGGGGGTCGCCTCGTTCGGGGACTTCGACGAGGCGATCGCGCTCGCCAACGGGCACGGCTACGGGCTGTCGTCCGCGATCTACACGAACGACCCCCGCTGGGCCTTCCGCTTCCGCGAGCGGGTGAGCGCGGGGATGGTGTCGGTGAACAACTCGACCTCCGGCGCGGAGGCGCACCTGCCCTTCGGCGGCAACGGGAAGTCGGGCAACGGCAGCAGGCAGTCCGGAATCTGGGTCCTGGACCAGTTCACTCGCTGGCAGTCGCTCAACTGGGACTACGCCGGGAAGCTCCAGAAGGCCCAGATGGACGTGGCGGAGCTGACCGGGGACGCCGGCTACCGGCTGGCCTGGGACTAGCCGTTCGGCTAGTTCGAGTTTTCCCCGTATAACGAGCAAAACTCGTACTGGCTACGGGCCAACGCCCCTCTCGAAACGCGCCATCGCCTCCGCGCGCTGCCGGGCGGCCAGTTCCGCCTGCCGGCGGGCCCGCTCCTCGAGCTCGACCTCCTCCTTGGCCGCCGCTTTTCGCGCCCTCTGCTCCGCCAGAGCCCGAGCCCGGACCTCGGCGCGCTCCTCCGCACGGCGGCGTGCCGCCCGCCGCGCCTGAGGCGCCGCCCGGCGCGTCGCCTTCCGCCTGGCCTTGCGGCTCGCCTTGCGCCGCGCCCGGCTCACCGCCTCCGGCTCGGTGGCGTCCCGCGCGCAGGCGCGGGCCGCCGCCTCGGCCCGGGCGCGCCCCACCGCGGTCAGCTCGGCCCGGGCGGTGGCCTCGGCGCTTCCTCGCATCCGGACCGTCGCCGAGGCAGTCCCGATCCCGTCCGCGGACGTGGCAGTGGCCGTCTCCCTGGCCGACAGCGGTTCCTCGACCGTCACTTCGGCCGCCGCCCGCGCCGGGCGGCGTACGGTCACGCTCTCCTCGACGCGCTCGCACGCGCGCACGGAGCCGGGACCCGTGTCGGCCGGTGGCGCCTCGCCGGAATCGTCGTCGCCGCCGGTGACCGCGAGGACGGCGAGCAGGATGCCCGCCAGCGCGAGCGCGATGCCGAGCGAGGGCCGGGCCCGCGCGCGGAGTCGCGAGGGAAGCGAGGGGCGGTCCGCCACGGGGACAATGCTGGCAGGGGCAGGCTAGCGTGGGCGGCATGCGAGTCCTCGCCCTCGCCGACGAGCCGCCGCACGGCTCGATCCCGGAGCTGGTGGCCGCCTCCCGGCCCGAGCTGATCGTCCTCCTGGGCGACCTCGAGCCGGCCTGGACTGACGGCCTCGAGGCGGTCGACCTCCCCAAGCTCGGCGTGCTGGGCAACCACGACGCCTCCGACGCGCTCGAGGCAGTAGGGGCCGAGCAGGTGCACCTCCAGCGCGTCGAGGTGGGCGGCCTCAGCTTCTCGGGCTTCGGCGGGTCCCCCCGTTATAGCCAGGAGGGCGGGAACGAGTGGAGCGAAGAGGAGGCGGCAGAGCTGGTCGGCCGGCTGCCGGCAGCGGACGTGCTCCTCACGCACAGTCCTCCCGCGGGCGTCAACGACGAGCCCGACGATCCGGCGCACCGCGGCTCTCAGGCGCTACGCGAGTGGGTGGAGCGGAACCGGCCCGGTTGGCTGCTCCATGGACACACCCTGCCGCACCCGGGGCACAGGGTAGGACGGCTCGGCCACACCCGCGTGGTCCACGTTCGCGGGGCCATGGCCGTGGATCTGCGCTAGGGCTCCAGGGCCGCGCCCCGCACGGCCTCCTGGGCCTCGCTTCGCTCCATTCCGGTGGCGCGCAGGAGGTCCACCGCGATCAGCCTGATCTGCCCCACGATGTGCACGGCGGACAGATTGCTCGTCGCCGCGAGGACGGCGTTGGCGAGCGCCGCCGCCCCGATGGCCGCCGTCCGCGCCTCCTCGGGCTCGCCGCCGTCGAGGTAGTCCTTCAGCTCGTCGACCGAGCGGGCCAGCGCCTGCACGGCCTCCACCGCCTCGGCCGGGACGCTGTCGTCGACGCTCGTGGCCCGCACGGCGCCGCGAGCCAGCGCGCGCACGTTCTCGATGGCTCGGCCGAGCTCGCCGGCGGCCACGGCGAAGCGATCCACGCCGCCGAGCGAAGCGCGTCGCTGCGGCGAGAGGCGCGCGGCCTCGCCGGCCGCCTCGAGCGTCTCCAGCAGGTGCTCGTGCGCGCCGTCCGCACGGGCGACCGCGAGCAGCGCGGCGTCGGCCGACTCCGGCTGGCGCGTGGTCAGGGCGGTCGCGACCTGTCCCAGCGCCCCCACGAGGCGGTCGAGCACGGGGCCCGCGCTTTCGCTGACGAGGCGTATCGGCTGCACCGGCAGCACCAGCGAGCTGACCACGAGGGCCATGCCGGAGCCGACCAGCGCGTCGAGCGCCCGGTCGAAGTCGAATCCGCCATCCGGAGGCTGGAGCGTCGCCACGAGCACGGCCGACGCTGCCGCCTGCGAGGCGAGCATCGAGCCGCCCCCCACCAGTGTGGCCGCCACCATCGCGAGCGCTACGACGACACCCACCTGCCACGTGCCGGTGCCGATCGCGGCCACCAGGGCGTCGGCGATCGCTATCCCCACCGCCACCCCGATGGCGAGCTCGATCGCCCGCCGGCGCCGCTGCCCCACGGTCAGCCCGAGCGTGATCACCGCGGAGATCGGCGCGAAGAAGGGCTGCTCGTGACCCACGAGCTCGGTCGCCACGAGCCAGGCCAGCGAGGCGGCCAGCGCCGAGTGCAGGATCGGCCGGGCCCCCGCCACGATCCGCTCGCGGCGTGTGCGCAGCCCGGCCCGCGACGCCTCGGCCGCCTGCTCGAGCAGCTCGTCGCGGCTGCGGAAGCGCCGCTCGATCGCCTGGGGGCGAAGCCGCCGCACCCGTCCGGCGCCGCGCGAGCGCGGCCGGCTCATCTGCGGTACCAGCGCGGCGAGACGTTGGGCGGCGGCGTCAGCGCCGCCTTGGCCACCAGCAGGGTCGGCTCGTCGAGCCGCAGGTGGTGGCCGAGCATGCCCTCGAAGCGCTCGCCGAGGCCATCGACGGCGTCGGCTCGCACGCCGAAGGAGCGCGCCAGCGCCACGAAGTCCGGCGTGTGCAGGTCGACCCCCTCGCGCGGGTCGCCCTTCAGCTCCTGGTCGAAGCGGAGCATCCCGTAGCCGCCGTCGTCGACGATCACGGCCTTGAGCGGGATGCGCTCCTGGGCGGCTGTGGCCAGCTCGCCGCAGGCGTACAGGAAGCCGCCGTCGCCGGAGACGCTGACCACCGGTCCCGTCCCGCCGAGCGCGGCGCCGAGCCCCTGCGGGAAGGCGCATCCGAGCGTGCCCCAGCCGAGCGGGTAGGAGAGCTTGCGCGGCGCCGGGGTGCGATGGAAGCCGCCGAGCCAGTAGCCGGGGATGCACATGTCGCAGACGACGGCGGCGTCGCCGGGCAGCGCGCGCTCGATCGCCTCGAGAAAGCCGATCGCCTCCGGGTCCGTCTCGCGGAGCGCCGCGCGAGCGCTCCTGTTCAGCTCGCGCAGGCGGCGGGCCAGGGCGTCGAGGCCGCCGCGCTCCTGCAGCCGCCCCGAGAGGGCGGCGGCGGCCTCGGCGGCGTCGGCCTCCAGCAGCACGTCGGGCAGGTAGTTCTTGGAGGCGTCGGCGGGGTCGACGTTCACCGCGATCAGGTGCGGCGGCTGGGGCTGCTTCCAGCCCTGGGTCATCATGCCGTCGAAGTCGGTGCCCACGGCCAGCACGGCGTCCGCCTCGTCCCACAGCGCACCCACCTCGGCGGTGTGCGGGGGCGCCTCGACGAGGCACGGGTGCCCGGGCGGGAGGAGGCCGCGGGCCGAGTAGGTGAGGATGACCGGGGCCACGAGCCGCTCGGCAAGCGCGGCCAGCGCTTCGCCGGCGCCGGCCTGGAGGGCGCCGCCGCCGGCCCAGATCAACGGGCGCCGGCAGCGCTCCAGCATGTCCGCGGCGCGGGTCAGGTGCTCCTCGTCGGGGCGAGCGGGAGCGGGCGCCGAGACGGACCCCGGTTCGTCCGCCTCGTCCACCTCGGCGCCGAGCAGGTCGGTCGGCACCTCGAGGTACACGGGCCGCTGCGGAGGGGCCAGCGCCGCGGCCAGCGCCTCGCTCACGGCGAGCCCGAGCCTGGAGGGGTGGTCCACGCGCATCGTTCGCTTCACGACGGGCGCGAACATCCCCGCCTGGTCGGTCGCCTCGTGGAGCACGCCGCGCCAGACGCCGGGCCGCCGCAGCCGGGCCGGAATGTCGGTGGCGATCACAACCACCGGCTGCCGCGAGGCCCACGCCTCGCCCACGGCGGCAAGCGTGTTCGCCGCCCCCGGTCCGGTGGTGGTGAGCGCCACGCCGACCCTGCCGGTGGCGCGGGCGTAGCCGTCCGCCGCGTAGGCGGCCGTCTGCTCGTGCCGCACGCCGATCAGCCGGATCGGCGACTGGCCGAGCGCCCGCCACAGGGCCAGGTTGTGTACCCCCGGTAGGCCGAACGCGACCTCGACGCCGGCCCGCTCCAGCGCGGCGACGGCGAGCTGGCCGCCTGTCAGGATGCGCGTCCGCGATGAGCTCACCGGAGTCATCCTCGCAGCCTCTCCGCGGCGTCCGCGTGGTCGACCTGTCGCGTGTGCTGGCCGGTCCCTACTGCACGATGGTCCTCGCCGACCTGGGCGCGGACGTCGTGAAGGTCGAACGCCCGCAGGGCGGCGACGAGACGCGCACCTGGGGCCCGCCCTTCGCCGGCGGCGAGGCCGCCTACTACCTGTCCGTCAACCGCGGCAAGCGCTCGTGCGCGATCGACCTGTCGCGGGAGGAGGGACGGGAGCTGGCCCTCGAGCTGTGCGCGGGCGCCCACGCCGTCATCGAGAACTTCAAGGTCGGGGGCGCCGACCGGCTGGGCGTCGGCTACGAGCAGGTGCGGGAACGCAACCCGCGGGTCGTCTACTGCTCGATCACCGGCTTCGGCTCGCGGCGCGAACCCCCCGGCCGGCCCGGCTACGACTTCATCGCCCAGGCCGAGACCGGGCTGATGTCGATCACCGGCGCCGAGGACGGCCCCCCGCACAAGGTCGGCGTGGCGCTCGTGGACGTCCTGGCGGGGCTGCACGCGGCGGCGGCGATCCTCGCCGCGCTGCACGGGGGGGAGGGCGCCCGCATCGAGGTGCCACTGCTCGACAGCGGCCTCGCGGGCCTCGTGAACGTCGCCCAGAACGCGCTCGTCACGGGCCGCGAGCCGGAGCGCCACGGCAACGCCCACCCGAACATCGTCCCCTACCAGGACTTCGAGACGGCCACGGACCGGATCGCCCTGGCCGCGGCGAACGACGGCCTGTTCAAGGCGCTGTGCGGCGCGCTCGGGCTCGACGAGCTGGCCGGGGACGAGCGCTTCGCCACCAACGCGGGGCGGGTCGAGCACCGCGCCGAGCTGATCCCGCTGCTCGGGCGGCGGCTGCGCGAGCGGCCGGCCGAGCAGTGGGTGGAGGAGCTCGGCGCGGCCGGCGTGCCGGTCGGCAAGGTGCGCACCGTGCCCGACGCGCTGGCCGCGGCGGCCGGCGCGGGCCGCCCCGCCACGCTCGGCGTGGAGCACCCCACCGCGGGCGCACTCGACCTGGTGGCGTCGCCGATCTGGGGCGCCACCGACCCCGCCGCCGTCACCCCGCCGCCGCTGCTCGGCGAGCACACGCGGGAGGTCCTGCTCGAGCTGGGGCGCTCGGAAGACGAGATCGAGGCCCTCGCGGAGGACGGCGTCGTGCTCGTCGGGTGACCGACTGTCGAGTTTGTCGGCGTCAGGCCGACGTAGTCGACACTCGGTGCCGAGAGACGCTCAGTGGCTGTCGCCGTCGGTGCTCGACGCCGGCGGCCGGGACTCCTCGGCCAGCGACGTGATCGTCAGGTTGCCGCGCGCGGCGCTCTCCATCACGTCGGTCGCCTCGTCCGACGAGCGGGCGTACAGCTCGACCAGCATGTGGATGACGATGCGGTCCTCGTCGTGCTTGTGGAAGCGGACGTGCGTGAAGAACTCGCGCGTGCCGTGGTCGCCGAAGGCGGCGAAGGCGAGCGACTCGGCGGCCTCCGGGCCGGAGCACGACTCGACCTGGTCGCCGTCGACCGTCACCGTGCACGAGGCCACCCAGGGCGTGCCCGTGACCATGCGCTCCCAGCGGTCCTCGACCGGCTCGATGCGCGAGATGCGCCGGCCGTCCTCCTCGTAGAAGGTCAGGGCGAGATGGGGCTGGTCGTGCAGGCAGTCGAGGCACTGCACCACCGCCTCCTGCACCTCCTCGACGGGCTCTACGGCCTCGCCCGTGTCGGCGTCGACCTTCAAGATGCCCTCGTAGTGAAGCTGCACCTCGAGGTTCTGCGACCAGCAGCGATAGCAGCGCAGCCAGCTCGACTGCGTGCCCACGGACTCCTGTGCGGATCCCTCCATGTCTTAATTATGGCCGTCGCGGCGTTTCTCGCCGGGTGTCTGGGCGGAGACGACGAGACCGTGCCCGCCGGGGAGGCCGCCCGGAGCATCGCGGCGGTGGTGGAGCGGCTCGAGCGCGCCACCGCCCAGGGCGACTTCGCGACCGTCTGCGACGAGCTCTTCACCGCCGCCGCACGCGAGCGCGCCGGCGGCGGGGACTGCGAGCGGCTGACCCGCTCGGCGGCCGAGGGCATCTCCCGGCCGCGGATCGAGGTGAGGTCCATCGACATCACTGCCGGCCGGGCCACGGTGGAGATCGCCACTCGGGCGGAGGGCCAGGCCGTCGTGCCGGAGGTGCTCGAGCTCCGGCGCGAGCCCGATGGCTGGCGGGTGGAGGCCCTGGCGGACTAGGGCGCGCGCCGCGCGGGTAACAGATGTCACATGAAGGGCAGGGTGCGGGTAGGGGGGTTCGCGTTTGCCACGTGGCTGGCGGTCTGCCTCTTGGCCGCGCCGGCGGCATCGGCCGGCCCGCGGCCGGGCGAGCGCTACGACGGCCGCAGCGGCACGGGCCAGCGGATCTTCCTGAGCGTGCGCCCGGACGGCAGTCGTCTGCACCGCTACACGCTGGTGGTGCTGACGCGCTGCAGCGACGGCAGGCGGCGCCAGCAGGGCCTGCTCCACCCAGGCGAGCGGCCCGTGCGGATCGACGCGGCGGGCAGCTTCTCGCACCGATCGCCGGCATATCGAGGCGGCTACGGGCGGGTGCGCGGACGGCTCAGGTTCTCGTTCTCCGGAACCTTCGACGGGCCCGGCGACACAGTTTCCGGCGAGATCCGCGCGAACTTCCGCTCGCGGCGCTTCGACTGCTCGAGCGGCCCGGTGCCTTTCACGCTCCACCGGGACGGCACGGCCGGCGCGCCATGGCGCGACGCCCTGATGGCGACCGGGATCTACAGCGCGCGCGGGCCCGGGGTGAGGGCGCAGCTCCGGACGCTGGCGCCGGGCCGCGAGTTGCTGCGCGCCGCGATCAGGTACAGGGCACGCTGTCGCTCCGGCGGCAGCCTGGGCTCCGGCCGCATCTTCCTGAACTACGCGATCGGGGAGCGCGGCCGCGTGGACGCCCCCGGCCGCGCCGCCTTCAGGATCCCGCAGGACCGGGTCTCGGTCCGCGCCCGCTTCCGGCTGACGCTGCGCTTCTCCGCCGGCACGCAGGTGAGCGGCGTGTGGCGGCTGCGCGCCACTGTGCGGCGCGGCGGCCGTGTGCTCGACAGGTGCAGCATGCGCCGCTCCTTCGCGGGCAGCTTCCAGAGCGGCCCGGCCTGACGCCATCGCCGGCGCGGGGTAGCCTCCCGGCGGTGATCGGAGCGGTCCTCGCCGGCGGGGCGGGCCGCCGGCTGGGGCGAAGCTCGAAGCCGGCCGCGCTGCTCGACGGGCGTCCGCTCGTCTCCTACCCGGTCGAGGCGCTGGCGGGGGTGTGCGAGCGCGTCGCGGTGGTCTGCAAGTGCTCCACCGAGCTGCCCGAGCTGGAGGGGGCCGAGCGCTGGGACGAGCCCGACCGGCCGCGCCATCCCCTCACGGGGATCGTCCACGCGCTCGAGACCGCGGGCGGGCCGGTGCTCGTCTGCGGGGGCGACATGCCGTTCGTGACCGCGGACGCCTGCCGCACGCTGCTGAGCGCCACGGGCTCGACACCGGCCGTGGTTGCCACCGCGGCCGGGATCCTGCAGCCGACGCTCGGGCTCTACGCGCCCGCGGCGCTCGACGCGCTGAGGAGCGCACCCGAGGACGCCCCGCTCACGCGAACGGTCGAGTCACTCGATCCCGCCCGCGTGGCGCTCCCGCCGGCGCTCGTGCGGAGCGTCGACACGATGGACGAGCTGGCCGAGGCAGAGGCGGCTATGGCCGCCGGCCGCTGAGCTCTGGCACACTGCGAGGCCATGGCCGCTCCCCGCCCGGAGCGCACCCGCCGGACGTCCACGACCGGGCCCCCGCCGGACCGGAACGCCCGGGTCATGCTCTTCAACGTGGCGTTCTTCGGCACGCTGGCGTGGCTCAGCTCGAGCGCGCGGGCGTCGGACGCGGGCGACTGGTGGCACCGCGTCGGGCAGCTGCCCCTGATGCTGGCCGGCCTGTCGCTCTACTGGATCGCGTGGTGGCACCTCGACAAGGGGCGCGATCGCCAGGGGCTTCTGGTGGCCGGCCCCGCCACCGTGATCCTGTCGGTCTGGATCACGAGCGTGCACGGCGCGGCCTTCTAGCGCTCGGCTCTCCGCTTCAGACCGCCGGCGAACTTCTCGAAGGAGGGGCCGAAGTCGGGCAGCGCGCGCCCGATCAGCGGGCGGAGCGGACCGCTGAAGCGCTCTTCCATCGTGAAGCGGGTTGTGCCGTTCTCGCCCGGGACGAGCTCGAAGGTCCGGACGCCCCTGAAGAGCCCGAGCGGCATCCCGCCCGTCCAGGTCATGCCCTTGCCCGGTTCGAACCGCGTGACCCTCACAGCGTGACCTCGCTTCGGGTCGAGCTCGGAGAAGATCTTGATGCGCTCGCCCGGCGCGATCGTGCCCTCGATCCGAACGACGCCGTTGTCCCAATCGGCGTAGGCGGGCGCGTCGGTGAGGATGGTCCAGATCGTGTCCGGATCGGCATCGATCGACGAGCTGGCGCGGTACTCCATTCGCTCCTCCTTCGGTAACAGAAAGCTGACCGTAACAGTTCGGCTACCATCCCGTCATCCCGCTCGGCGCGCTTCCAGGTGACCCCTTCGACGCCCTGGGCGACTCGCACCGCAGGGCGATCGTCGAGCTCCTGCGCGAGCGCGACCGCTCCGTCCGGGAGCTCGCCGATGAGCTGCCGATCAGCCGGCCTGCCGTCTCGCGGCACCTGCGCCTCCTCAAGCAGGCGGGGCTCGTGAGCGACCGGGCCGAGGGCACACGTCGGCTCTACCGGCTCCACGACGAGGGGATCGAGGCAGTGCGCGCCTATCTCGAGGAGGTGTGGGGCGACGCCGCCGCCCGCTTCCGGATCGCGGCGGAGAACACCCGGAGCTGATGGAGCCGCTCGAGATCGGCTTCGAGGTGGCGTGTCCGCCGGAGCGGGCGTTCGAGATGTGGGCGCGGCGGACGTCGATGTGGTGGCCGCACGGACACTCGGTGTCGGGCGAGCCGGGGCTCACGGTGACCTTCGAGCCGCACGCCGGCGGGCGCATCTTCGAGCGCACGCCCTCCGGCGAGGAGCACGACTGGGGCGAGGTGCTCGTGTGGGAACCGCCGCTCCGGCTCACCTATCTGTGGCATCTCCGCTTCGACCGCTCGGACGCCACCGAGGTGTCCGTGTCGTTCACCGAGGTTCCCGAGGGGACGGCCGTCCGGATCGTCCACAGCGGGTGGGAGCGCCTAGGGGCGGCCGGGCCGGAGCGGCGCGAGCGAAACCGCAAGGGCTGGGACGGAGTGCTGGAGCACTACCGGCACGCCTGCGCGTAGCTCGGGACCTCTCGGGGCTCGTTGCTCGTACCGGCCGGAGGGAAGAGGATTCTGTCTGCTCTGGCACGGACATCTGCAATCGACGTGGTGACGGCCCGGTCCGGGTCGTCCGATCGCGAGCGGCCGTCACGGCGCCGGGAGCGCGCCTGGGTGCGCGCGGCGCAGGCGGGGTCCGACGAGGCGATGGAGGCGCTGTTCCGGGTGCACTGGGGGCGCGCCCACCGGGCGGCCTTCCTGATCGTGCACGACGCGGCCGCCGCCGAGGACATCGCCCAGGAGGCCTTCCTCGCGGCCATCCGGGCGCTCGACCGCTTCGACCGACGCCGGCCCTTCGGCCCCTGGCTGCACCGCATCGTCGTCAACCGCGCCATCGACTGGTCGCGCGCCCGGACGCTCCGGCGTGAGGTGGCCGAGCCGGTCGAGAGCGAGGCCCCGCCGCGGCAGTCCGAGGTCTGGTCCGAGGAGGTCGTGGCCGCGCTGTCGGTGCTGGACCCCGACCAGCGCGCGGCCGTGGTCCTGCGACACCTCCTCGAGTACACGCCCGGGGAGATCGCCGCGCTGCTCGAGATCCCGCGCGGCACCGTGAACTCGCGTCTGCGGCGAGCGCTCGACCGGCTCGCGGTGGAGCTGGCGCCCGGCGAGGAGGAGCCCTCGTGAGGCGGACCGGCTTCCAGCGGCGGCTGCGCGACGAGCTGCACCGGACCCGGCCGCCACGCGCGGCCGAGGCCGAGCGACGCGCCTGGGATGTGGTGCGGGCGGCCCATGCCGAGCGGGCCCGCGTCGGGCCCAGGGCCCGCCCCGGCCGGCGGCTGGCGCTGGCGGCGCTGGCGGCCGCCCTGGCCGCCGTGCTCGTGCTCAGCCCCGCGGGCGCGAAGGTGGGTGACTGGATCGGCGACGTGGTGACCCGTGAGCCAAAGACCACTCCCGCGGCGCCGGGCTCGCTGCCCGCCCCGGGCCGGCTGCTCGTGGTGTCGCCCGGCGGGCCGTGGATCGTGCAGGACGACGGGGCGCGCCGCAGGCTCGGCGCGTTCCGCGACGCCACGTGGTCGCCCGGCGGGAAGTACGTCGCGGCGGCGCGGGGGAGGGAGCTCGTGGCGCTGGAGCCGGACGGCGACGAGCGCTGGGTGCGGCCGGCCCCGGCGGCGGTGTCCACGCCGCGCTGGTCGCCCGACGGGTACCGGATCGCTTACCGGAGCGAAGGCGACCTGTGGATCGCGGTGGGGGACAACACCGACGGCTGGCGGCTCGCCCGCGGTGTGGCCGCCGCAGCGCCCGCGTGGCAGCCCGAGCGGCCGTCGCCCGGCCAGGTGGTCGCGTTCGCGTCGGGCCGCCGGATCAGGATCGTGGAGGTCGACGGCCCCCGGGTGCTGGGCACGACCCCGCCGGGCCCGGCGCCCCGCGAGTTGTGGTGGACCGCGGACGGCCGCCGGCTGGTGGCGGTGTCCAGCGGGGAGGTCAGGGTCTTCGGTGCGCGCGGGAAGCAGCTGCACCGGCGCGCGCTGGCGCCCGGGTTGCGGGCGACGGGCTCGGCACTCGATAGGGCGGGCCGGCGCCTGGTGGTGGCGGCGGAGCGTCGCGGAGGGACTGCGAGCGAGCTGCTCCTCTACCGCCTCGCGCCGCCGGGGCGCGCCGCCCGGGGCGGCGCCGGCGCCCCGCCCGAGACCCTCTTCGCCGGCTCCGGGCGGATCGAGGGCCTCACCTGGTCCATGGACGGTCGCGTGCTCGTTGTGGGCCGCCCGGACTCCGACCAGTGGCTGCTCCTTCGGCCGCGTGCGCGCGGGCAACTGGAGGCGATCTCGGGAATCCGGCGCTTCTTCGCGGGCGGCAGCAGCGCCGCGGCGCGCCTCAGCGCGCCCTTCCCCCGTCCCGCCGGGTGGTGCTACGCGGAGCCGCCCGAGGCGGACGGAGCGCCGGCCTGCTCGTCGGGGGCGGCCCCCGCCGTTCCGCCCTCCCGCTGACATCCGTCCAGCGGCTGGCCGGACGGCTCCTCCGGTCGTATCTTGACCGCAGTGCCCCGCTCGATCAGCAGGTGCCCGAAGTGCAGGGAGCCGGTCAGCCAGTTCGCGGCCGGATGCGCGGTGTGCGGCACGGACCTCCAGGCGGCCCGCGCGGACCTGGCGGCGCGGCGCGCCAAGCGTCCGCACCTGGCCGGCGGGATGCCCCGCCTGGGTGACGACGCCCTGCGAATCGGCGTCACGGTCCTCGCCGCCCTCTTCTCGCCGCTGATGGGCGCGGCGCTGGCCGGCTACTTCGCGTACGACGCGGACCGCGACGGCCGTCTCGCCACCCGCAACCTGATGATCGCGCTGCTGGCGGTCAGCCTCGTCGGCCTGTTCGCGTACGTGCAGCTCTGGGGCGGGCTCTTCTTCGGAATCTGAGCCAGGGGACCCAGCGGGCGCGCCGCCCCGTACATGGGGCATGCGCACGCCCTGGATCGTCCTGACCGCCCTCATAGCGCTCGCCCTGGCGGCGCCCGCCGAAGCCGCGCGGGGGCACTCGCCCCGCGCCGTGGCCTCGAGCGGCCCGGCGTCGGCCGCGCCGGCCTCTGCCGGCTGGGCGGCTTGCGCGGCGCCCGGCGCACCGCTCTTCGGCATCACCCGGATCGACGGTCGTCGCACGCTCGCGCGCTTCGGGCCGCGCACGCTGCGCCCACTGCCTGCCCCTCGCGTGCGCGTACCCCTTCGCGTCGTCGTGGCCCAAGCCGCTTTCTCACCCGGCTGCGACGCGGTCGCGCTGCCCGTCCATCGCGGCGCCATCGTGCTGGTCGACCTCGAGCGGGGCCGCAGAGCGGGGACCCTCACGCTCGCGGGCCGGTCGGCCATCGGCCCGCTGGCCTGGACGCGCGCGGATCGCTTGACGGGCTTCGCCGGCCCGCATCGATCGCAGCGCGTCGTGACGGTCGCCGTCCCGGACGGCCGGGTGATCGCCGCGCATCGGGTGGGAGGGAGGCCGTGGGTCAGCGAGTCGACCTCGCTCGGCATGGTCATGCTCGCCGGGCGGGGCGACCGGATCGGCGCGACGACGCTCGCGCTCGCGACGCCAGACGGCGGCATGCTGCGCGCCCCGCTGTCCCGCATCCGGGCGGGGTACGAGGACAGAGGTCCGCGCGTCCCGGCGCGGGTCGTCACCCCGGGCCTGGCGGTGGACGAGGCGAGCGCCACGGCCTACGTCGTGGGGGCGACGGAGCCGCTGGTCGCCGAGGTGGACCTCGCCACCGGGGCCGTGAGCTACCACGACCTGAGCCGTGGCGGCGGCGCAGGTGCCGGGCCGCGGGCGACCGCCGCGGACCGCATCCCGTCCGGCCCGTACCGGATCGCGCACTGGGTCGGCGACGGCACGATCGCCGTGAGCGGCGGAGACATTCGCCCAGAGGGGACGCGGAAACGCCTCGCCTCGGAAGGGCCGGTCGAGCCGGCCGGCCTCGAGCTCATAGATACGGCCGGCTGGTCGGTGAGGACGCTGGACCCGCTCCTCTCCGAGTTCGCGCTGGCCGGCGACGCGCTGGTGGGC
>Ga0081538_10003257_pt1 | contig 15427 bp, 12 predicted proteins | sample TabmetS5T2R1_FD_71022 | JGI IMG/M metagenome (GOLD analysis project Ga0081538, IMG submission 71022) | Tabebuia heterophylla rhizosphere microbial communities from the University of Puerto Rico - S5T2R1 | ecosystem: Host-associated > Plants > Roots > Rhizosphere ... | reverse complement strand
CGGAAGAGGTGTGGCAGCGCTGGCTCACAGCCTCTGCTTGGGTGAGTGCGTTTGAGTCTGGGCAGTGCACACCAGAGGCATTTGCCGCTGGCATCGTGACAGAATGGAGTCTCACTGTGACGGCGGAGGCGTTCCTCGACGACTTCAGGAATTGGCCGAAACGCCTTTTCCCAGGCGTCCGAGACATGCTGGCGCTGCTGGCCCAGCGTTGCACGCTGGCCTGCCTGAGCAATACCAATAGTATCCATTGGCCCCACGTGCGTGACACCTTGGGGCTCAGCGGCCTCTTGCACCGCTACTACGTGTCGCACGAGATCGGCCACCTCAAGCCCGCTCGCGCCGCGTTCGAGCATGTCCTCGCCGACCTCGGCTGCGCTCCTTCCCGCGTCGTCTTTCTCGATGACAACCAGCTCAATGTCGATGCGGCGCAAGCTGTAGGCATACAGGCATATCGTACGGTCGGTATCGCGGAGGTCCAGACTGTCCTCCAGGCACTGGGACTGCTCGGATCTCCCTAGCGTTGCTCCCTCTGCTAGGCAACACTAGTGTACCAGTCGAGAATCTCACTGCCGGTCATGAACACCACCCCGGCAAACTGGCGGATGTAGTTAAAAATCATATCATAGTACTTGATGCGGTGCGGCACACCAGTGATGTAGGGATGCGTGGAAATGGCCATGATGCGAGCGCTCTCAGCGCCTTCCTCATAGAGTGTGTCAAAGTGGTCGCGGGCACGCGTAAAAATCTCTGACGAGCCGTGGTGCTGGATGAGATAAATAGGAATGTCGTTGAGCTCCACTGTATAGGGAATGGAAACGAGAGAGCCGTGCGCCACTTTCATGCGGTAGGGCTGATCGTCGTTACACCAGTCGCAGACATACTCAATACCTTCCTCAGCTAAAATGTCCGGGGTATGAAACGTCTCAGCCAAGCCGGGTCCCATCCAGCCGCGAGGCGCTTTGCCGGTATAGGCTTTGATAGTAGTAATGCTACGACGAATGACCTCGCGTTCATCTGTCTCCACATTAAGTGCGCGTTGAATAAAGCCGTGGCCAAGCATCTCCCATCCTGATGCCAGGCTCGTGTCGACAATCTGCGGATACGAATGGCAAATAGAGGCGTTCAGACTCACGGTTGCACGAATACCATGGCGGTCCAGCACGCCCTTTAGGCGCCAGAAGCCAACGCGTAGGCCATAGTCGAACCAGCCAAAGTTGGCGATGTCAGGTAACACAGTCACGCCCTGCGGTGGGGGCAATACCGTGCGTGCCATAGGGGCGTTGATGTCCCACTCCTCGACATTGATCACCGGCCATACGGCCACACGGGCATTGCCCGGGAGTTTGAGGGGCTTGCGCTCAAAGAGCGGTACGTAATCAGCGCGGGTGTTGGCCATAAGTGCTCCTGGTTGTTTCACATATAACAGTTCTACTGTATACGCAATCAATGGCTCAGTAGTCACAGCGAGCACGGCTGGGATGGAATCGAGGGCAAAGACCACATCAGTCACTTCACTCAGGGATTCTTCGAGAATGTAACCGGTGAACATGCCAAGGCAGCATCAGTACCAAAGGTCCCCAGAGGAACCTCTGGTATGCCATAGACTTGCCTTCTCGATAATGGAGTGCAGGTTAACGCCCTCCCCCGCGTGTGAGAGGGCGTCAGGACCGCTCACGTATCCTCTTAACGTGGCCGCCCAATACCCTTACGGGCTAGGGCTTGCAGGCGTGCGACGCGTTCTTCTGTGGCTGGATGGGTACTAAACAAGCGCACCAGGCCACCCCCAGAAAACGGATTAATGATAAAGAGATGAGCGGTCGCCGGAGAACCCGCCGTCATGGGGATGCGCTGACTCCACGCCTCAATCTTCCGCAGCGCACTTGCCAGAGCCAGAGGATTGGCGCTGAGGTGTGCCCCATGTTCGTCAGCCGCGAACTCCCGCGAACGTGAGATTGCCATCTGAATGAGCGTCGCAGCCAACGGTGCCAGTACTATGCCGAGCAGCCCAGCGATGGGATGGCTGTTCTCATCGTCCCTGGAAGAGCCACCCCCCAATATTGCTCCCCACATCGCCATATTCGCTATATGACTCAAGGCTCCAGCCAGCGTTGCGGCCACAGTCATCGTGAGCGTGTCACGGTTTTGCACATGCCCAAGCTCGTGGGCTAGTACGCCAGCGAGTTCGTCACGATCTAGCAGGCGCATAATCCCTTCCGTCACTGCCACGGCCGCATGCTGGGGATTACGCCCAGTCGCAAAGGCGTTCGGCGTCTCTTGCGGAATAATGTAGACGCGCGGCATAGGAATACGGGCCCGCTGCGCGAGCTGACGAATTATCGCAAACAAGTCCGGGGCCTGTACTTCGTTGATTTCCTGGGCACCGTACATCCGCAACACAATCTTGTCCGACCACCAGTACGCCGCGAAGTTCATGACCCCGGCGAACAGCAGCGCTATCATAAAGCCCCCACGACCAGCGAGGGCCTGCCCAACAAAAAGCAGAAGCGCTGTCAACGTTGCTAAAAGGATCAGGGTCTTCATCTGATTCATACAACACCTCCTTCACACAGCCATGCTCTAGGTGTGCTTTCTGCAAAATATGTGACCCAAAAATATACGTCCCGTTGTACTCTTCAGCAAATAGAAATTTTCTGCTTGATTCTTCGGAATAAACGAAGTATTGTCATAAATCTATGACGTGGCTTAACTACAATCATCTGCACTATTTTTGGGTGGTGGCGCGTGAAGGGAGTATTGCACGTGCCAGTACACAACTCAAGCTCGCACCGCCAACTATCAGTGGCCAGATCCATGCCCTCGAAGAGGCGTTAGGGGAAAAGCTGTTTACGCGCGTAGGCCGTCATCTGGTCCTTACCGAGGTAGGCCGTGTCGTCTTGCGCTATGCGGACGAGATCTTCACACTAGGACGCGAACTCATAGACACCTTGCAGGGTCGGCCCACAGGTAGACCGCTGCGCCTGGTGGTCGGCGTTGCCGATGTCCTTCCCAAGCTCATTGCCTATCGTCTCCTCGAACCGGCTTTGCATCTCTCCACCCCCGTGCAAATCATCTGCCGTGAAGGCAAGCTCGAGCGCTTGTTAGCGGAACTGGTAGTCTACGAGCTGGACGTCGTGCTCTCGGATGCTCCCAGCGGCGCCCTCAACCGCATCCACGCCTTCAATCATCTTCTTGGCGAATGCGGTGTATCGCTTTTCGGCACTGCCCAGCTAGCGACGCGGTATCGGCCGGGTTTCCCTGCTTCGTTACACGGGGCCCCTTTCCTGCTGCCCACGGATAATACCATGGTCCGACGCGCCATGGAGCGGTGGTTTGAAGCCACAGATATTCGCCCACACGTCGTTGGAGAATTTGAAGACAGCGCCCTCCTCACCGTCTTTGGTCAGACTAGCCTGGGCATTTTTGCTGCTCCTGCGGTCATTGAAACGGAAGTCCAGCAGCAGTACGGCGTCGAGGTGATCGGACGCCTCGACGAGGTGCGCGAGCGCTTCTACGCAATTGCTGTGGAGAGAAAGCTTAAGCACCCGGCCATCGTGGCGTTGTCAGAAGCGGCGCGCCAGACACTGTTTGGCAATGCTGGAGAAGCGGTGTAAGGGCGACGGCGGGCGTGGACTTACAGCGCCCGTCGCTGCTCTAATACCTGCTGTAGAGCCAGTCCAAGTTCTCGCAACCCCAATGGTTTGAGCAGGAATACAGCAATGCCCAGGGCCTGCGCTTTGCTCGCCGTCATGGTGTGGCTAAAACCGGTACAGAGAATGATTGGGATATCAGGCCGGATGCATCGCAGTTCCCGTGCCAAGCGTTCGCCGGTCATCACTGGCATGGTCTGGTCTGTGATCACCACATCGAACTGCCATGGTGTCGCTTGGAATGTTTGCAGAGCCTCGACGCTACTGGTGTGCACCGTAGCATCATAGCCAAGATGCGAGAGCATCTCGGCGGTCATATGTGCCAATGTCGGCTCGTCATCGACCAACAGGATGCGCCCATTGCCCTGAGGAATGGGGATTTCTTCCGGCACATCAAGGGACGGTGTATCGGTGTCAATACGTGGGAGATAGATGGCAAACGTCGTGCCTTGCCCTGGAGTACTGGCCACGGTGATCGCACCACCGTGGCTGGCGATAATGCCATCGACTACGGCCAGCCCCATGCCAGTCCCCTCGCCCACAGCTTTAGTCGTGAAAAATGGCTCAAAAATACGCTCTATAACCTCAGGCGCCATACCGTGTCCGGTATCACGGATCATTATGCATGCGTGTGGTCCAGGCGTGAGTGGTGCATGTGTGGCCGCAAAGTCTGCAGTGACCTCGACGGCATCGAGATGTACTGCCAGCACACCGCCGGTATCACGCATGGCATGCTCGGCATTGGTGCACAGGTTCATGATCACCTGTTGGAGTTGGGTTGGATCCGCGAAGACCGTGCTGGCTGTGGACGTCAGACAGGGATGGATTGCAATCGTTGATGGCAGCGAGGCTCGGAGCATCCTGAGCACATCGCTGATGAGCAGATGCAGCCCGACAGGCTGGCGCTCTGGGGGCCGCTGACGGCTGAAGGCGAGGATTTGCTGGACCAGGTCACGGGCACGTTTCCCAGCGGTGAGCACTTCTTCGAGATGGCGCTGCATCCGACTGCCATGTGGGACATCGTACAGGGCCAGCTCACTATAACCCAGAATCGCTGCCAGAATATTGTTAAAGTCATGGGCAATCCCCCCTGCGAGGGTGCCGATCGCCTGCATTTTTTGGGCCTGGCGGAGCTGGGCTTCCAGGCGCGTACGCTCTGTGATGTCACGCGCCACTGCGAGCACCGCCATGTGTCCCTCGAACTCCATGGGACAGGTCTTGACCTCTGCCTCAAGGAATTGTCCAGTGCGTGAGACATAGACCATCTTGCTGTGGCTGCCATTCTGCCTATGTGGCGCCGGCCCCTGCGCACTGATCTGCGCGAGACAGTGTGGCGCAACAATGTCGCTCCAGTGCTTTCCAATAAGCTCAGAAGCTGGCCAGCCAAGCCACTGCGCACCAACGTCATTGACATACAGAATACGTCTCTGGTCATCGTGCACCAGGACGGTTTCGGGAATACTATCGAAGAGCAAGCGGAATTTTGCTTCCGACTCCTGGAGCTTCTTCGTGCGCTCTGCCAAGAGTTCTTCCACACGCAGCAAAGCGCGGCTGCGACGTGCCTTGGTGCATAGCTCGAGTATATATTCAGGATCGAACGGCTTGTGGACAAACCCATCAGCGCCCAGGCGCATGCATTGGAGAGCGACCTCTGGCGCGGCATCGGTCGTCATCACCACCGCCACCATAGGTGAATCAGGGCGCACAAACTCTCTCAGCAATTGATCGCCCGTCATGTCTGGAAGGTCATAGTTGATGATGGCAAGCTCAGGTGTCTGCGCACGCAGGAGCCGTCGCCCTTCCTCCCCCGTCTCCGCGGTAGAGACTTTGTACCCCTGCGCTGCAAATGCACGCCGCAAGATGGCACTCTGCGGGGCACTGTCCTCCACGAGGACCACGCGCCTGGCGACCTGGGGTATCCGACCGGCCAGAAGATGGCGTATGCTCTCCCGGAAGGTCGTCGCGTCATAGGGCACTGCCAGAAAGGCGTTCGCTCCGAGGTCCGTGGTTACTTGCTCAGTGTCGGTCCCCGAGAATGTCGCCGAAACGACCAGAACAGGCACGGTGTTCAAAGCTGCGTACTGGGGTGAGCGCAGCAGTTGGCAGAGGCGCCATCCGTCGATCCCTGGCATATGCAAATCGGTGATAATCACGTCGACCGTCCCGCATTCGTCCAGAATATCCAGGGCCTCCTCGGCACTCTGGCAGTGGACAACCCGTAAGCCATCTTTTTCCAGCAGCCCTACCATGAGGTGCAATTGGGACGGATCATCATTAATTACGAGGGCCGTCGGCAGTGGGGCTGTAGACATAACCTATGACCTCAGGGCACCTAACCACATAGAGAGCAGGGCCATACAGAGGGAACAGCCAGGCGTTAACCTTTACGCCCTCATGCTTATCCTAACGCCTGGTTTCTCCACGAGGACACCATATGGTGCCTGTATCGGCAGAAGAGGGCAGAAAATTGAATCGGCGAGACGCCTATGCTCTATTTGCCTTTTGCAGCGCGCCTCGTTAGGATCCTGGAGGAGGACAACGGCCTTGAGGTCATGGCGACAAAGGATCGAGGTATCTATGTCAGAGAACGCGCTACTGCAGGCTCTCCGGGAGGCAGTCACCCCGAGCAAAGTGTATACAGACCACCACATACTCGACGTCTTAGCACGGGACGCGCTCCATCCCGGGCGGATGCCTGGCTGGACGGTTGCCAAACCGTTGTGTGTGGTGCGTCCGGAGCATACCGCAGAGGTGGCAGCAGTGGTGCGCCTCGCGTCTACGCACGGTGTCCCGGTGATTCCCATAGGTGGCGGCAGTGGCCTCATGGGTGGTGCGGCATCGCTTGTGCCAGGACTGGTGCTCGATCTGCGCGGGCTCCAGGAGATCCAGGTCCGACCAGCCGATCGCATGGCTGATGTGGGTGCTGGGGTCACCATACAGGAGTTGAACCAGGCTGCGGCACCCCACGGGCTGATGTGCGGCCATGATCCGTGGACCGTCGCCGTCGCCACCATTGGCGGGACCATTGGTACCAATAGTCTCGGGTATCTGGGGGGAAAATATGGCGCCATGGGGGACCAGGTGCTGGGAGTAGAAGCCGTGCTCCCGACCGGCGAAGTGATCGCCACGCGTGCGGTCGAAAAATCGTCCACTGGCCCGGGTCTGCACCGCCTGTTTATTGGTGCTGAAGGCTGCTTCGGCATCGTCACCCGTGCCACGCTGCGTTTGTTTCCCCTGCCGCAAGCACGCCTGCTCCAGGCCTGGGAATTCGCCGATTTTGCCACTGGCTTTACGGCGATCAATACCCTACTCCAGGCTGGCCTGCGCCCCGGGCTGCTCGAATATAGTGATGAGAGCCCTACAGTGGACTATACGCCCCCGGCCGCCCTCATTATGAGCTTTGAAGGCCCTCGCCGGGTGGCGCAGGTAGAAGCAGAGGAGGCCGTGCATCTATGTACAGCACACCAGGGCCGGCAGCTTTCTCTGCGTCAGGCTGAGACGTTCTGGGCACAGCGTCACGATTCCGGCGATGCCTACGCTGCAGCGCGGGCCGCCGGACACACCTGGAATCGCTATCTGCGGCGCCATCCGTTGGATTACCTGCACGTGGCTCTGCCCCCCTCTGCCGTGCTCGACTATCGCCGCCAGAGCCTGGAGATACTGGCCCAGCATCGCCTGCACGCCCTGCAAACGGGGCTCTGGTGTCACGCTGGCCTGTTCAACATTGCCTTCGCAGGCGCCGACGCGACAACATTCACCGCGGTACAGATGGTCTTGCTCCAGCTCTGTCAGGATCTGCATGGCGCCATGGAATACTGTCACGGTGTGGGAGTGCGTCTGGCACCACTGATGGAGCGCGAGCATGGTACGGGGCTGAAGGTATTGCGCCACCTGAAACAGTGTCTCGACCCCCAGGGCATCCTGAATCCCGGCAAGCTCGACCTCGTCACAGCCCCTAGCCTGGAGCCGGCTGTAGGACCGTGACGCAGGATACGCTTACTCGACGATTTTCACTGTCATCTCGATCCGTTCGAGCGGATTGTCCCGGGCATCGCGCGGTTGCGAGACGATTTTGTCGGCGACCTCCATGCCCTTGACCACTTCTCCAAAGACGGTGTATTTCCCGTTCAGAGAGGGGCTATCTTTCACGACAATAAAAAACTGCGAGCCAGCACTGTCCGGATCCTGGGAACGGGCCATGGAGACGATGCCACGAATGTGGGGCCGTTCGTTGAATTCGGCTTTAACGTTGGAGCCGGGACCACCCATGCCGTATCTGGACTTGTCTTTCTCATCTTTGGTGTTCGGATCGCCGCCCTGAATCATAAAGCCAGGGATAACGCGGTGAAAGATCGTTTTATCGTAAAACCCGGACCTGGCGAGCTTGATGAAATTCTCCACGTGCTTCGGCGCTTTGTCTGGGAAGAAACGGATCTCCATGCCGCCGAATTTCGTATCAATGATAGCCCGAGGCTCTTTCCCACTGGCTGTCTGCGCCTGGACATGGGCACTCCCAACGGCCAAGAGTATGACACTAGCCACGACCAGCCAGACCAATATTCTCCCAACACTCATATGTGCGCCTTTCTTGCCTCACAGGGCGAAGACGCCCGCGAGACGTTTGATGCCCTCTTCAATAGTGTGTAGTAACGGATAGCAATAGGCCAACCGGATACTGTTGCGTCCCGTGCTCCCCGACGCGGAAAAACCGAGGCCAGAGTTATAGTTCACCTGCGCGGCGCGGGCTTTTTCAAGAAATGCCTGCGTATCAATGTCCTCTGGCAAGGTCAACCACAAGAACATGCCACCCTTGGGGTGGGTCCACGTGGCTTTCCCAGCAAAGTGGGTCTCCAGGGCGTGCAAGAGCCTATCGCGCTTCTGCTGGTAGAGGTGCACAATGTCTTGTACCCGCTGCTCCAGATGCCCTTCGAGATATTCTGCCAGGACCATGCTGGCAAAAGTATTCGTTCCACTGTCGAGCTTATGATCGATGAGGTAAGGGAAAAGCGCTGGTGGCACCACAGCCCAGCCCAGACGCAGGCCAGCGGCCATGATTTTCGAGAACGTGCCGAGCCAGACGACATACCCTGCCGTGTCCATCGACAACATCGACGGTGGCGTTTCCCCCTCGAAGCGGAGATCGCCATAGACGTCGTCCTCGACAATCAGCACGCCGTATTCCATAGCCAGACGCAGCATCTCACGTTTACGCGGCACTGTGAGATCAACACCGAGGGGATTGTGAAAATTCGTCAGCGTATAAATAAATTTGGGCTGCACGCCCTGCGCTCGCAGCGTCCGCAGGGTCTCTTCGAGGCTATCCATACGCATGCCATCGTGGTCCATAGGCACACCGACAATATGCGCACGGGCACGTCGCATTAGACGCAGGGTCCCGGAGTACGTAAACTCCTCCGTCAATACCGTATCGCCCGGATCCACAAAGCAGTCGATGAGCATGGCGATCAGCTGCAACGAGCCATTGCCAATAATGAGTTGGTCAGGACTGACAGTCACGTGCTCATGCAACGCCATTTTACGGGCGACGATCTGGCGTAAACCCGCATGCCCTTCTGCTGGCATATATGGGGCCAGCTCTCGCCCTTCCCTATCCAGGGCCCGCGCGGTTGCCTCAACAAATTCTTGGAAAGGAAATGCCTCTGCTGCCGGATGCCCAACAGCAAAATCGTACGGATAGAGTTGCCCTGCCGCCGCGCGTGGCGATGTGGCAACGCTCTTGGCGAACAGAGCCTGGTAATCCAAGTCGCTTGCCATGCTCAACCTCCTTTGCATGCTGGCTCCTTACAAGGCTTCATAATAATAGGTTCGGCCCGCAGCCACAAGCCCGCCAGAGAGGAACGGACGGGTCCATGCTGAGCTTCCCTGCAAACTTGCTTCGCCCCGTGTAAGGCAGTATGCTTGCAGTACCGCAGCATACGAGTACCGACCGGTTCGCATGCCTTTACACCAGAAGCTACTGTGGTGACGGGCTCGCTGCACACTATTGGGGTGTTGTCGGCGTCGGTGTTCACACTATACGAGGACGCTGAGCATCATATACGGTATAATGCCTATAGACTGCTGCGACAGTCGCTCCGCGCAGCGGCTCGCAGAAGTGTCATGAGCACGGCTGTGCTCGAGGGAGGCTATGTGAGAGAAGACATTCGCCTGGGTAACGAGGCGCTCACGCGTCAGGATCTCGACACCGCCAGGCAATATTTCCAACAGGTGCTAGTGAGCGACGATGCCACCGTGATGCAGAAACGTATTGCGGCTAATCGTCTCCGGGAGATTGACGAGCGCCAACAACCAGCAGCAGAGCCACACCCGCGCTCCCCGGCAAAACCGCGGACGCGTCGGAAAACCACCGACGCCAAACAGCAGGCAGAGGCCCCTGCGCATCGCTTTGTCCGTCCCCCTGATAAACCAGTGGTGGTGATCAACAGACACTAGAGGTAGACAAATACATCATGGCAAAATTGGTGCTAACCAAACGGCCCTCGCTGCGTGCCCCATATTTGATTGCCGGCTTTGGTGGGTGGCCAAACGGTGGCAATGTCTCCACAGATACAGTGTACTTTTTGCAATCGACTCTGAAGGCAGAGCAGATTGGTGAGATTACCTCAGACGATCTCTACATCTATTCCTCGCCAACGCTGGCCAGTCGTCCAATTACGGTCATTCGCGAAGGCGTATTGGAGTCGCTACGTTTTCCCTCTAATACCCTCTTCGCCTGTCAGCGTCTGGGCGCCGCACACGATCTGCTCTTGCTCCAAGGAATCGAGCCTGACTTACACTGGCAGCAGTTCGCCGATGCCATTATTGAATGTCTGCAGACCTTCAAGGTGCAGCGCCTGTATACGATTGGTGGATACCTCGACTATGCACCGCACACGCGGATGCCACGCCTTTCCGCAGTCGTCACCCATGAAGCGCTCAAGGATGAACTCGAAGCGTACGACGTGGATCTGACCGATTACGAAGGGCCCACCAGCATCCAGTCTTACCTGTTGGCAGCCTGTCGTGCCCAGGGCATTGAGGGGGTGAGTCTCTGGGGAGGTGCGCCAAGTTACGTTCAGGGTTCATATCCACGTCTCACCCAAGCTATGCTGCAGTTCTTAAGTCAGCTATGGCATTTACCCCTCGACCTTGAGGAGATTGAGGAACAGGCCATCGAGTTGGAGGCGACCCTGCACGAACAGATCGACACAAACCCAGAACTCGCGGACTATATCAGACGCCTCGAACAGGTCTATGATCAGGCTGAGGGGCCACAGCCCGATATGAATACCGACGCCATTGTTGACGAGATCCAGCAGTTCCTGCGTCGGCGTCGCGATAACCCTCTCGGTAATGACCTCTAGTTGTCAGCGGCTCCCCTCCCTTTCTGCCACGGAAAGGGAGGGGGCCAGGGTCTGCCTTTCTACCGTACTAAAACCCTGCTGGTGTGCACAATTCCACGATTGCCATTGGGGTCACGGATAAAGAGATAGCGTTGCCCATCCTTGCACACGCCAGTGCGCTCGATGGGGATATTCTTCCCGTGCAAGGCCTGTACAGCCGCGTCGTAGTCCTCGGCCTCGAAAGCGTGGTGCACATTCGATAGGGTGCCGGCCGCATGCTGCACGCGTGCCTCCTTCAAGGCAGCGGGCCTGAGCAAGCTGCCAACATGGTCAGCCCGTGATGGTAGGTGCGCCACGACGTCTTCCCTCTCTCCATGCGACGTATGGGTATGCGAGCGCAAAGCGACTCTTGCTCTCGTGGACAGCGCCCATGGTACCATATGCGGCACGACCACTACAGTGCCGTGGATGAACGCTTGTTGCAGCCCCAGGCCAGGCGTATACTGGCGGCTTGCACACCAGAGGACAGAGTCCAGGAAGGAGAGGATGCTATGCGATACGACGTGATTGTCATTGGCGCGGGGTCGGCGGGGAGTGTACTCGCGGCTCGCCTGTCGGAGGATCCACACAGATCGGTGCTCCTGCTCGAGGCTGGACCGGATTACCCGAATTTCGAGCATCTCCCCGATGATCTCAAGCTGGGCAACAATGTCTGGCTGTCGGCCTATGGTCCGCACAACTGGGGCTACGTGGCGACCGTCACGCCGCAGCAGACGTGTCTGACTATCCCCCGCGGCAAGGCGACCGGAGGTTCCAGCGCCATCAATGGGCAGGTGCTCTACCGTGGCATTCCAGAAGACTACGACAACTGGGCCTCCTGGGGGAACGATGAGTGGTCCTTCGCCAAGGTCCTGCCGTACTTCCGCAAAATGGAAACCGACCTGGATTTTGGTGGGGACTTCCACGGCTCCGACGGCCCGGTCCCGGTGCGCCGCTATCAGCGGGAGGAGTGGCTGCCACATTCGCGCGCCTTTCATCAGGCCTGTCTGGCCGCCGACTTTCGCGATGACCCGGACCAGAACCACCCGGAATCCACTGGTGTCTCACCCAGAGCACGCAATACCCTGGATGGGGTGCGCATCAGCATGGCCCTGGCGTATCTCGACCCGGCGCGCCATCGCCTGAACCTGACAATCCAGGGCAATGTCATGGCCTGCCGTCTCCTGTTTGAGGGCCGCCGGGCAGTTGGGGTTGAAGTCGAGAGCGGTGGGGAGCGCTTCACAGTCGAGGGCGACCAGATTGTGCTGAGTAGTGGCGCCATCGGCTCACCACACCTGCTCCTGCGCTCTGGGGTCGGCCCGGCAGCACAGCTCCAGAGTGTCGGTGTCCCCGTGCTGCACGACCTGCCAGGAGTCGGGCAAAATTTGCGTGACCATCCCTCTGCCACCGTGCTCTGCCGCGTGGCCGGCGAGCGGCCCGACGTGCAAGCCCCTGCCATCCAGGTCGGATTGCGTTACACGGTCGAGGGATCCTATCTCCAAAATGACATGCAGATTACCCCTATTCTCATGACTAGCGAGCATCGACCGGTGCAGGTGATCATCAATGACGATGCCAACTACGTTGGGTTGAGTTGCAGTCTCCAGCTCGCCTTGAGTGCTGGCGAATTGCGACTCACCTCCCCGGACCCCTACGTACAGCCCTTCCTGAACTATCGCTACCTCGCAGATCCCTTTGACCGCGAGCGCATGCGCAAGGCCATCCGCCTGGCCGTCCGCCTGGGTGCAGATCCGGCTTTCAAAGACCTTATCATCGAACGCGTCACGCCAACCGATGCTGACCTGGCCTCGGATGGGGCATTGGATGACTGGTTAATGCGCAACCTTGGCACGGCCCATCATGTCTCAGGGACCTGTAAGATGGGCCCGGCTGCGGACCCGATGGCGGTGGTCAGTCAGTATGGACGGGTCCATGGGCTCGAAGGTCTCTGGGTCGCTGACGCCTCCATCATGCCGGATTGCATTCGCGCCAATACTAACGCCACGACCATTATGATTGGGGAGCGGGTAGCGGATTTTATCAAAGCAGGAAGGTAAGCTGCCTCCTCCAGGATTGAAGGAGTCAAGATGACGCCATGGTTGCGCACAATCATTCTGTACCTGGCTTTCCCTGTTGTGCTGCTGTGCAGTGGTGGACCCAGCGCGGCGCAAACCGTCCCGGGAAGTGCGCCTGAGGCCAGAGATATGGCCCTGGTGGGCTTTAATGACTTGCAGGGCCGCTCGGCGTATCAACCGATCATCCAGCAACAGGGCGGACGGTTCATTGCCTACATCGGTCATCACGGTGGGTCTGCACTCAATCCGCTGAACGGCAAGACGGAGCCGCATGGGACCTCCATTGTGGATGTGACGGACCCGAAGACTCCCCGCTATCTGCATCACGTGCCAGGGGCGGCTAGTGGCACGGGCGAAGCCGGAGGCGCACAAATGGTACGGGCCTGCGCCGGGAAAGATTTACCAAAGGGCGATCCGGCGAAGACCTACTTGCTCCGTACTGTTGGCAATCAGGCACACGAGATCCTGGATGTGGCAGACCCAGGCAACCCGACGCTGGTGAGCACCGTGGTCGCTGACCTCACGAGTACCCACAAGAACTGGTGGGAGTGTGATACAGGCATTGCCTATATCATCGCACACAACAAAGCAGAGGGCTGGCGTAGCCGTGGTGTAAAGATCTTTGATCTGTCTGAGCCCGCCCATCCCCGTTACATTCGTGATTATGGTGTAGTCGGGCAAGAGCCCGGCTCGTCAGGAGAGCCAGTGCCGGCGCCATTGCATGGACCGATCCGACTCGGGAATCGTGTGTACTTCGGCTATGGGACGAGCGCTGGCGGCATTCTGCAGATCGTCGATCGTGACAAACTCCTCCAGGGTGATCCGACCTCGCCTGATCCGTTCGCGCCAACGGCCAAGAATATCCTGTACGCGCAGGTCGGCCGACTGGACACCTCGCCGCACGTTGGAGCCCATACCACCTTTCCCGTCCTGGGGATACAAATCCCTGAGTTCGCTAAGAACCAGCACGGCCAAACGGCCGACTTCGTTGTCCTGGTCAACGAGGCCATTCGGAATGAATGCCGTGAGCATCGGCAGATGGTCTTCCTGGTGGATGTCACCACCCCATCAAAGCCATTTTCTGTGGCGAATTTTCAGGTTCCAGAGACCAGTGGCAATTTCTGCACACGCGGTGGACGCTTTGGGGCGCACGCCAGCAATGAGTCATTTACGCCTATCTACTATCGGCGCCTCGTTTTCATCTCCTACTTCAACGCTGGCGTGCGGGCCGTGGATATCCGTGATCCATACCGTCCACAGGAGGTCGCCTTTTATATCCCGGCAATTACGGAGAAGACCGACAGGCGTTGTGTGCCAATCACAGGTGGTGGGGAAACCTGTAAGGTGGTGATTCAGACCAATAACGTCGAGGTCGATGACCGCGGGTATATCTATATTGTCGATCGTGCCAACACCGGCATGCACATCCTAGAACTGACCGGTGCGGCGCGGGCCATCGCCAATTTTCCTTAGAAGCTATTCTGGCAGGCTATTTTGCTAGTATCCTAGGGGAAAAATGCTTTCCGTGTAAGAGTTGCACTGATGCCTGACGACTACGAGAAAATCCATCGTGACTGGCGCATCCCTGACGAGTTGTAGGAGCGTATCGTACCATCGAGGTGGTGGCGCAATCTGCACAGGTGGTTTCAGCCCTGCAAAGCTGGGCTCACGCGGGAGAGACACCACACAACCAGCCCCTGAGGCCCAGTGTGTACACAGGGCAGCGTGTACTGCCTGAAACTGTCCACTCCCCGTGCAGCACACGCCCTGATAGCGTTACCCTGCGTCCACGTCGTATTGATTCCTCAGGCCATGCTGGAACGACCCTGGCCGCTGGCGCCGTCCTGGTTTGTCGGCCAGCCCCTCTAGGCCCTCCTGTAAAAACCGCTGCACCCATTTATAGACAAAGCGACGGCTAATCCCGACTGTGGCGGCAATGTGGGATATCGGTACACCATCAGCCAGGAGTAAAATCATCCGGCCACGTCGGGCAAGGCCAGCCGGAAGAGTCGTCGAACGCTGCCACGCCAGCAGTATCTGGCGTTCTGCGGCTGTGAGCCGGATCGTGAGGGAGGTTTTGCGTCCACGTGCCATATAGAGACCTCTTAGAAAAGGGCACATTCCTTCTGCCGCTAGAGTCTGTGGAGCATAGAGATATCGAGTGGAAAACAATAAGAATACTACAAATTTCTTCATCTCCTCTGTTATAGTTTCATTGTGTATAATATTGTTACTTTTTAGTTCTAAATAGTAATAATATTATAGAAAATAGTTAGAATAAGTGAATTATAGTCTATGTTACGAGAGAATTGTATGGGCAAAC
>Ga0081538_10003256_pt1 | contig 15428 bp, 13 predicted proteins | sample TabmetS5T2R1_FD_71022 | JGI IMG/M metagenome (GOLD analysis project Ga0081538, IMG submission 71022) | Tabebuia heterophylla rhizosphere microbial communities from the University of Puerto Rico - S5T2R1 | ecosystem: Host-associated > Plants > Roots > Rhizosphere ... | reverse complement strand
GCATACCGAGGCGAGTCTTCATGGTGCGCTCCTTTAGCGGCACGCCTGTCGCCTAGGCCGGGCGCAACGGCGCCCCGAATCGCTCGCGGTGTGCCATCTGCTCTAGCGCCTTACGCCGCTTCCTGAGGCGCTTGGCGGTATCCGTGGGGTACCCAAATGGGAGGACTGTAATCAGCTCACACGCCTCGGGAATGCCGAGCAGGCGTTTGACCCCGTCGCCGTCCACCCCCCCGACCCAGCAACTGCCAATCCCTTCCTCCCAGGCGACCAGTTGCATGCTGGAAATGGCCCGTGTGCCATCGATCAGTGGGGCGCGCGCCCCTTCGGTGACTACCACGATAGCCAGTGGGGCTTCCGCCAGATACGGCCCCGAGGGCGCTAATGCCCCCAATCGCTTGAGGGTCTCCCGGTCCTGCACCACGATGAACTGCCAGGGTTGCCGATTGCGCTGGCTTGGAGACCAGCGCCCCGCCTCGAGGATTTTCTCTAGCACGGCCTCGGGGACTGGATCTGGCTTGAACTCTCGCGTTTCTATCCGTCCACGCACGCATTCCAAGACGCTCATCATCTCTACACCCCCCTCCAATCCTCACGTACGCCACAGCGCGTTGGGTGCCGCCTATGTTACCCGCTTCGCGGCGCCGAGACAACCATCTTCCCACCCTGTGCAGGACACCAGGTTCACAAACCGTCCTCCCTGCTCTAGTGTTCTGAGCGACGGCTCGCGACATCGGAGGCTTGCGCTAGGCGCATCAGGGGGAGGCTCATGGGTTCTCGGCATGGCATGTCTCAGAGAATTCTTGACACGGGGCGCATAAATGTGTACAAGCATATATATTGGGTTACGAGTTTTCCTAGCACATGCAGCAGGATCGTGCGATTTCAAGCGAGCCTGACAATTAGAATAATTCTTGACAGCGTGGCGATTCGGAGTGTATATTTAGGGCTACTGGCGGAATGAGGATGACAGATGCTTCAGGGGCGAGAAAGGATGGACATGTATAGGGAGGCTCAGCACCCCGAGCGGAGGATGGAGCGGACTGCGGAGGCGCTCCAGTCGAAAGGCTTTCGGCTCACGCCACATCGCGAAGCGGTGCACGCTTACCTGGCGAGCGTCGATCACCATCCGACGGCAGAAGAGGTCTATCTCGCTGTCAAATCACATGGGTCACGGTTGAGTCTGGCAACGGTCTACAACGCCCTCGAAGCCCTGGTCGCTGCTGGATTGGCGAGTAAGCTTGCCTTCGGCGATGGCTCAGCGCGCTATGACATCCGTACAGACCAGCATGACCACATCCATTGTCTGGGCTGCGGCATGTTGCGCGATTTACCTCCGCGTCTCAGGCGAGAATCTCTTGGCGAAGTGCCGGAGGAGGGTTTCCAGGTCACCGGCTATCGCTTGGAGCTGCTCGGCTACTGTGCGGCTTGCCGTCGACGCCAACCGCGCTAAATTTTTTTGGACCACTATTTAGAATTAATATTACTTAAATAATCGAGTTTTCCTTGGCCACCATGCTTCGCCCGCGGCGTCGGGGGAGCGTGTTCGATAACACCGGAGGAGGGAGATCAATGCATCCGAATATTGGCTTGTCGGACGAGCAGCGTGAAGGTGTGGTGGGGATCTTGAATACCTTGCTGGCAGACGAATACTTGCTCTACACCAAGACACGCAATTACCATTGGAACGTTGTGGGGCCGCAATTCAACGACTTGCACAAGTTTTTTGAGGCGCAGTATAACGCGCTGAACGAGATCGTCGACGACGTGGCTGAGCGATCGCGGGCCCTAGGGGGCAGCGCCCTCGGGACGATGACGGAATTCCTCAAGTTCACCCGTCTCAAAGAGGAGAGCGGCTATTACCCTGAAGCCCGCAACATGATCGCGAATCTGCTGGCCGATCATGAAGCGCTCATCTGCCATCTGCGGGTCGACCTCGAAACCTGTGCCGAGGCGTATCACGACGCCGGCACCAATGACTTCCTGACCGGACTCATGGAGCAGCACGAGAAGATGGCTTGGATGTTGCGGGCCTTCCTGGAAGGGAAGTAGGCGGTGCGGCATTGCCCGCCGATAGGTCTGAGCTTTACACTGGGGCCGCTTTTGACTATGCTAGGGTGTCTTGGCCTCTTTGCGGCCGAAGACGACTAGAAGGAGACCCAGCGTATGGCACAGGGGCGGCGGTTGTGTCTTGTGGCCGTACTAGGGCTGCTCAGCGTGCTGCCCTGTGCGGCCGCCCACGCCCAGCAGCCGAAGAGCATCGGCCGGGTGACGGCCATCGACGGTCAGGTTACCGTGTTGCGCCAGGGGAAGTTTGCCCCAGAACCGCTGACACTCCGGAAACCAGTGTTTCCAGAGGACATCGTTGAAACCAGCCGAGCCTCCAAGGTGAGAATCGCGTTAACCGACTCGACGGTAATCAGTCTCGGAGAGCAAAGCCGGCTTGAGCTTAACCAATTCGCCCATGACGCCCGTCAACAGACGCGTTCAGGTCGCCTCGCCGTCACCTGGGGCGTTTTCAGGGCGATTTTCAAGGAGATGCTCTCGCCATCTACCGTTGAGGTGATTACGCCGACGGCCGTCGCGGCCATCCGGGGTACAGACCTCATGGGAGAGGTCACCGCGGACTCAACCGCCATCGTTGTTTTAGAGGGGGAAGTTGCGGTCTCCAACGTCCGCCCGGTGTTTCGTGGACTCTCCACCCTAACGCCCGGGATGGGAACGACGGTGAAAGCTGACGAGGCTCCCAGCACGCCTACGAGGTGGTCAGAGTCGCGTATCGAGGGGCTTCGCAGGGCCACAGCGATTCAATGACCGCCGTGCGACTGACAGCCTTCAGAGTTAGCCTCCTGACTACGCTTATCGTTGTCCTGCTCTATGTGTGGGCGTCGCAGTCCACGCTGCTGCGCAATCTGGAGGCTAAGGCGCTCGACCTGCGTTTCCACCTGCGCGGTGTGAAACAGCCAGGAACGCCCGTCATTCTGGTCGTTATCGATGATCGAAGCATTCATGAGCTGGGGCGCTGGCCGTGGAGCCGGCGGCGTTTTGCCGAGATCATCCAACGGTTGCACGCCGCTGGGGCCAGAGTGGTCGCCTTCGATCTCCTCTTCACCGAACCCGAAGCCACCTCTGAACAGGCCCTGCTGCGTCGGGTGCGCCAAGCATTCGAGGCCTTCGACAGGCCGCTGCAAGCAGCCGAACGCGAAGCGTTCGAGCACATCGTGCGACGGATGGAGGAGGGCAGCGGCCCGGATGGCGCGTTGGCGTCGGCCATTCAGGAAGCGGGCAATGTGGTGTTGCCGTTTGCCATGACTATCAGCCCTCCCTCCCCTCAACCCCAGCCAGTTCTATCGGCGCCACCCCCGATCATCGCCAAGGCAGCCTATCGCATCTTGCAGAATCTGGGTGCTGATCAACCGCCGGTGGCGCTCCGCGGCAGAGCGATTATGGCGCCGATCGATCCCATAGCACACAGCGCTGCGGCACTCGGCCATGTCGATGTCGCCCTCGACACGGATGGCACCCCCCGCTATCATTCTCCGGTGGTGGAGTACCAGGGCGAGTATTATCCCTCATTCGTCGTGCAGATCGTCCGCGTGTATCTGGGGTTAAGGCCGGAGGAGGTGGCTGTCCGCTTTGCTCAGGGTATCCAGCTTGGGCCGATGAGCATTCCGAGCGATGAATCGATGCGTTTCCTGGTGAATTACCTGGGGCCGCCTGGCACCTTCCCGACTTATGCCTTCACCGATGTCCTGCAGGGCCGCTTGCCGGACTCGACGTTTCGCGATGCCATCGTCCTCATCGGCGGAAGCGCCAGCGGCCTCGCCGATACCTTCGCCACGCCCTTTGCCGCTGCACTGCCGGGAGTTGAACGTCACGCCACAGTCATTGACAGCATCCTGCGCCAGGATTTTCTCCACCGACGCGACGCCTCAGCGCTGATCGACCTGGCGGTCATCGTGCTCATGGGGCTTCTGGTCGGCTGGCTGAGCCCGAAATGTCCCGCCTATTGGGGGAGTGTAGTGGCCCTTGGCTTGGGGGGCATATATGTCGCGGCCAATGTGCTGGCGTTTACCCAGGCAGGCTTATGGATCAATCTGCTCTTTCCGCTAGGCGCTGTTGCAGTCAATCAGAGCGCCATTACGTTATTCAACTACCTGACCGAAGCACGACAGAAGCGCCTAATCCGCCAAGCCTTCCAATATTACCTGCACCCCACTATTGTCGAGCAGATCGCCCGGAATCCGCAATCGCTCAGGCTGGGCGGTGAAAGCCGTGAGCTGACCGTCTTGTTCTCCGATATCCGTAGTTTTAGCGCGATCGCCGAAGTCCTGAGCCCAGAGGCCCTGGTGCACCTGCTGAACGAGTATTTCACGATCATGACACGGGTTGTGTTCGAGCACAATGGCTTGCTGGATAAATACCTCGGTGACGGCATCATGGCTGTGTACGGGGTGCCACTCCATGATCCAGATCATCGCTTTCGGGCGTGTTGCAGTGCGTTAGAGATGATGCGGGAGCTCAAAGCTTTACAAGCGCGTTGGGCGTCGCAAGGTCTGCCATCCCTGGACATCGGGATCGGCATCAACACCGCGGTCATGGTGGTGGGGAACATGGGCTCCGAGCTGCGGTTCGATTATACGGTGATAGGGGATGGAGTCAACCTGGCGTCGCGCCTGGAGGGTGCCAATAAAGAGTATGGGACCCACATCATCGTCAGTGAGTCCACCTGGGAGCCGGTGCGAGGCCGTATCGCCACCCGCGAGCTCGACATCATCCGGGTGCAGGGCAAGGCGGCACCGACGCGCATCTTTGAGGTGCTCGGGCTGTCTCCACTGGCGCCAGACCGCGCCGCCATGGCGCAGGCATTCGAGGTGGCGCTGCGCGCCTATCGCGCGCAGCGCTGGGAAGATGCCATCCACACCTTTCAACAAGTGTTAGCTGTAACGCCTGGCGACCCACCGAGTCAGCTGTATATCCAGCGCTGCAAGAAGTTCATGGCGGCGATGCCGCGGCCCGATTGGGATGGTGTGCATGTCATGCCGGGGAAGTGATCTTCCCGCCAGTAGCCCGTCCACTCTCAGCCCATCCGGACGGTGGTCAGGCGGTCGGCGAGCTGGGGAATCGCCGCCACCAGCACGTCCTCGATGCGCTCAGCCAGCACGACCTCGATCTCGCCGCGCACATGCTCAGGCAGCTCGCGCAGGTCTTTCTCATTCTCTTTCGGCAAGATCACGCGCCGGATCCCCGCCCGTCGCGCCGCCAGGACCTTCTCTTTGACGCCGCCAATGGGTAACACCAGGCCCGTGAGCGTGATTTCCCCCGTCATGGCGGTGTCGTTGCGCGCCGGACAACCGGTGTAGAGCGACGCCAACGCCGTCGCCATGGTAATCCCTGCCGACGGCCCATCTTTGGGGATGGCTCCCGCGGGCACATGAATATGGACCCCCGCCCGCCGAAACTGCCCAGGATCGATACCGAGCTCGTCCGCGTGCGACCAGATATAGCTCCGTGCCGCCTTGGCCGACTCCTGCATGACGTCGCCGAGCTGTCCGGTCAGCGTCAGCGTGCGCCCCTCCGGCAACAGCGTGGCTTCGATATACAACACGTCGCCGCCGGCCTCGGTCCAGGCCAACCCTGTGGCCACACCGGGGGGCAACTCCCGTCGCGCCTGTTCCTGGAAGAAGAGCTCCGGCCCGAGCATTTCCGATAAGTCCGCGGCGCGAATGATCACCGCCTCGGAGCGGCCTTCGGCGATCTGCAAGGCGGTTTTCCTCGCCAATCGGCCGATGGCGCGCTCCAGTTGTCGGACGCCCGCCTCCCTGGTGTAACGTGCAATGATGCGCTGCAGCGTCTCATCCATGATCTGGCACTGTTCGGCGGTGACACCCGTTTCTTGCAACTGGCGTGGGAGCAGGTACCGCTTGGCGATCTCGACCTTCTCCTCCTCGCTGTAGCCGGGCAAGCGCAAAATTTCCATGCGGTCGCGCAGCGGCTGCGGAATGGTGTCGAGGGTGTTCGCGGTCGTAATAAACAACACCTTGGAGAGATCGAAGGCGATATCCAAGTAATTGTCCCGGAAGCTACGGTTCTGCTCGGGGTCGAGGATTTCCAGCAGGGCAGCCGCCGGATCACCGCGGAAATCACGCCCCAACTTATCCACCTCATCCAGCATCAGGAGCGGGTTCTTCACCCCGGCGCGACGGATGGCTTGAATGATGCGTCCGGGCATCGCCCCGATGTACGTGCGGCGGTGCCCGCGCAACTCGGCTTCATCATGCATGCCACCCAGGCTCATACGCTCGAATCTGCGCCCCAAGGCGCGCGCGATCGACTGCCCCAGGGACGTTTTCCCGACCCCTGGAGGGCCGACGAAGCACAAAATGGGCGCTTTCGCCTCCGGGTTCAGCTTGAGGACCCCCAGCTGTTCGAGGATGCGTTCTTTCACCTCTTTCAAATCGTAGTGGTCCTCGTCGAGGATCTGCCGCGCCCGCGCCAGGTCGAACACCGACTCGGTGCTTTTGCGCCAAGGCAGTTCCAGCACCAGCTCGAGATAGGAACGCACGACGTGATGTTCGGGGGATGCCGCGGGGAGCCGTTCGAGGCGCTGCAGCTCACGCTCCGCCTCTTTCCGCACGTCCTCCGGCAGATCCTCCTTCTCCAACCGCTCACGCAGCAGTGTGAGCTCTGCCTGCTCGGGATTTTGCTCGCCAAGCTCCTGCTGGATGGCGCGCAGTTGCTGGCGCAGGAAATACTCGCGCTGCTCGCGGCTCAACTCATGCTGCGCCTGTCCGGCGATCTTCTGCCGCAGTTCGAGGACTTGCACCTCATAGGTCAGGTAGCCGTGCATCAATCGCAACGCGTCTGCCCGCGTCTGGGCTTCCAATATCGACTGCTCTTTGACCAGGTCGAGGTTGAGCATCGACCCCAGCAAATAGACGAGCTGTAGGGGCTCTTCGGTATTGGCCAGCATCTGGCCGAGCGGCGCAGACGCCTGCGGCTGCACCAATGCCAGGGCTTTGGCGGCCAGATCGAGGATGGCCCGGTGCAGCGCCTCAACCTCAGCCCCGCCATCGACCGGCGCCGGCAATGGGCGCACGCGCGCCGTGAGATAGGGGGTAGTTTGTTCGACCTTGAGCACGACGACGCGTTCCACTCCCTGCACCACGAGTTCCAACATCCCCTCTCGCGGGCGCGTGGTTTTCTTGATGATCGCCCTGGTGCCGATGGTATAGAGATCGGCCTGGGCTGGGGTCTCGACGGCGGCGTCATGTTGTGCCACGATGGCGAGCTGCTTTTCTTCGCTCCCTAAGGCCGCTTCCACCGCTGCCAGCGAGGCCGGTCGACCGATCGACAGGGGCATTTGCAACTGGGGAAACAACACGGTGTTCTTAATCGGCAGCACCGGCAGGCTTTGAATCGTCTCTTGTGTGCTCATCTTCGGTTCCCTTCCGTCGTGATCTGCACGTAAAGTATCCCTTCCAAGCCTTGCAGCACGACGCTCGCGCTTCCTTCAATCACGACGACACGCTGTGGAAGGCAGGCCCCTCTCCGCTGAGTGGGTCCCCTCCACAGCGCTGTCCGTCAGCAGTCCGTCTTACCCTGCTGGTACAGCTTCTTCGCTGGGGGCAAACTGCAACGCGCCCAGTTGCGCATCGTAATCGACCACGACCGTTTGCCCATCGCGCACCTCGCCTTTGAGGATGAGCCGCGCCAGCTGCGTTTCCACCTCCTTCTGGATGGCGCGCTTCAGCGGCCGCGCCCCATAAGTCGGATTGTAGCCCGTACGCACCAGGTGGGTGCGGGCGGCATCGGTCAACTGGATCTGGATGTGGCGCTCCGCCAGTCGAGCCCGTAGCTGCGCTAACTGGATGTCGACGATCTCCTTCAGATGCTCCTCGGACAAGGCATGGAACACGATGATCTCATCGACGCGGTTGAGGAATTCTGGCCGGAAGTGGCGCCGCATCTCATCGAGCACCGCTTGCTTCATCTGCTCGTATTCCCGGCCTTCGAACGCCCCGCGGTATTCCAGAATGCGGTGGCTGCCGATGTTCGACGTCATGGTCACGATCGTATTCTTGAAATCCACCGTGCGGCCATGGCCGTCGGTCAGACGACCGTCGTCGAGAATCTGCAGCATGACGTTGAACACATCGTGGTGCGCTTTCTCGATCTCGTCGAAGAGGATCACGCTGTAGGGACGCCGCCGCACCGCCTCGGTCAGCTGTCCACCTTCATCATACCCCACGTAGCCCGGCGGCGCACCGATCAAGCGGGCCACCGTATGGCGTTCCTGATATTCCGACATGTCGATGCGGATCATGGCGCGCTCATCGTCGAACAGGAACTCCGCGAGGGCGCGCGCCAGCTCGGTCTTGCCCACCCCTGTCGGCCCCAGGAAGATGAAGCTGCCGATGGGGCGATTCGGGTCCTTCAACCCCGACCGGGCCCGCACCACAGCCTCCGACACCGCGGTCACCGCCTCGTCCTGCCCCACGACGCGCTTGTGGAGCTCTTCGTCGAGATGCAGGAGCTTCTGGATCTCGCCTTCGAGCAGTTTAGATACCGGCACACCGGTCCAGCGGCTCACCACCTCGGCGATATCTTCCTCGTCGACTTCCTCTTTAATCAACCGACTTTGACCCTGCTTCGACGTGAGTTGTTCCTCGTCGGCCTGCAATTGGCGCTCCAGGCCGGCCAGCCGGCCGTAACGCAGCTCCGCAGCGCGATTGAGGTCGTACTGACGCTCGGCCTGCTCGACCTCGATCTTGGTCTGCTCGATCTGCTCACGAATGCCACGGAGCCGCTGGACCGCGTCTTTCTCCGCTTGCCACCGGGCTTTGAGTTCATCGGCCTGAGCCTTCAAATCGGCCAACTCGTGCTCTAATTTGCCGAGGCGCTCCTGCGAGGCCGCGTCGGTTTCCTTCTTGAGGGCCTCACGCTCGATCTCGAGCTGCATCACGCGGCGCAGGATCTCGTCAAGCTCCGACGGCAGCGAATCGATCTCGGTGCGTAGCTTGGCCGCGGCCTCATCCACCAGGTCGATGGCTTTATCCGGCAGAAAGCGGTCGGAGATATACCGATTCGACAAGACCGCTGCCGCCACCAGGGCCGCATCCTTAATACGGACCCCATGGTGCACTTCATAACGCTCTCGCAAGCCGCGCAAGATCGAGATCGTATCCTCGACCGAGGGCTGATCCACCAGCACTGGCTGGAAGCGGCGCTCGAGGGCCGCATCTTTTTCGATATGCTTGCGGTATTCATCCAGCGTCGTGGCGCCGACGCAGTGCAACTCGCCGCGCGCCAACATCGGCTTGAGGAGGTTGCCGGCATCCATGGCGCCTTCGGCCTTGCCGGCGCCAACAACGGTGTGCAATTCGTCGATGAACAGGATGATCTCGCCTTCCGACTCCTGTACCTCTTTGAGGACTGCCTTCAACCGCTCTTCAAATTCGCCACGATACTTGGCGCCGGCGATCAGCGCGCCCATGTCGAGGGCGACGATGCGCTTGTTCTTCAGCCCCTCGGGGACATCCCCGCGCACGATGCGTTGGGCGAGCCCCTCGACGATCGCCGTCTTGCCCACGCCCGGCTCACCGATCAACACCGGGTTGTTTTTAGTCCGGCGCGACAGCACCTGGATGACCCGGCGGATTTCTTCGTCGCGGCCGATGACCGGATCGAGCTTCCCTTGCCCGGCCAGTTGCGTCAAATCCCGACCGTAGCGCTCCAACGCCTCATAGGTGGCTTCGGGGTTCTGCGAGGTGACGCGCTGGCTGCCGCGGATCTCCTGCAGCGCCTGCATCAGCCGTTCGCGGCTGATGCCCAGCTCTTTCAACAACCTGCCCGTGGCGCCGCCGTCTTCGGTCATCGCCAGCAACAGATGCTCGACCGAAATAAATTGGTCCTTTAGCCGTTTGGCTTCGTCCTCTGCTTGGGTGAGCAGGCGGTTGAGGCGGCCGGTGATGTAGATTTGATCCGCTGTCCCTGGGGCACCCGTGACCTTGGGCAGACGATCCAACTCCTGGTCGACACGCCGTTTGAGCGCTTCGAGAGGGACGCTGGCCCGCGTCAGAATCGACGCCGCTAGACCCCGTTCTTGCTCCAGAAGAGCGGACAGCAGGTGTTCGACGTCAACCTGTTGGTGGCTGGAGCGTATCGCCTTGCTCTGGGCCGCGCTGAGCGCTTCCTGAGCTTTTTCCGTAAATCGATTCATGTCCATATCATCCTCCGTCTTGCAGCGCATCCGCACCGTGTTGCCGCCCGATTTACCGGAGTTACGAGGCTTGCCCCACTCGGCCCAAGGTTCCGCTCGCGGTAACGGTGATCAGCGTTCGACCCTCATCCGCTGATCTAACAATCTATAATAATATCACCTCAGTCATGTAAGTCCATGTAAGTCATGGATGATGAGAGATGCATCTGCGCCCACTAGTGTCGGTAGCACCAAGCCAGGCGTTGCGGCGCGTTGGTGGGGTCGATTACGAGGCAGGACGTGCACGTCTCGGCAAGCGGCAGCATAACGCGTCCACCGTCACCCACGGCACGGGGCATTCAGCCGTTGAGCAGGCTCAAACGGGCTCGATGGCGCCCCCGCGCTCCTATTGGCGCGGGGGCGGTGGTCGGCGTCGGGAACTGTATATCGGTGAGTGCAGGTAAGACCGTGCCCTTACGCACTCACGGCGATGCGCTTGGGTTGCGCCGCCTGGACTTTCGGCAGGCGCAACTCAAGGACGCCATCTTTATAGTTGGCTCGCACCTTCTCCTGATCCACCGTGGTGGGCAGTAGGAAGGAGCGCTGGAAGGCACCGTACACACGCTCCATCCGGTGGTAGTTGCCCTCTTTGACCTCGTCCTCGCGCTTGCGCTCGCCCTTGATGACCAGGGTGTTTTCCTTCATCTCGATGCTGATGTCGTCCTTCGAGAACCCCGGCAGCTCGGCCTTCATGACCAGCGCTTCGTCGGTTTCAAAGATGTCCACAGGGGGCGACCAGGCGCCCGAGAACCAGGCCGACTCATCAGGGGTGCCTCGACCGAAGGCTTCATTCAAGACGCGGTTCATCTCGTCGCGCATCGACATTATGTCACGATAGGGGGTCCAACGTGCTAATGCCATGACTTGTCTCCTCCTTCCTCATAGTTGAGATTTGACCCATCGCCGTGATGAGCATATATATAATTCATGAGCTTGATATTGTCAAGATTCTTTATCTAAAAAATAGCGCATCTCATAATTCTATAGAGCTCAATGATTTTTCACCCAAGGGATTCGGGTTGCCTCCGGCAGACAACGGGCGTCAGTTCGGCGGGAACGGCAATGCGCGTCTGGCGAGAGTACCCCCGGGAGTGAGCGCGAAAACGGCTGAACGGTGGTAGGCTGCAAGCGTGGTGAGGGAGGAAGAACCCCACGAAGCCGGTAATCCGAAACGGGCGGCGTGGGGTTCTCGATGAACCGTTGGACAAAGGGCTCAGGCCCCTTGCAAGGCCTTGACTAGCGCCGCGTGGATTTGATTGTTGCTCGCGACGATATTGCCCTCATAGGCGCCGGCACGGCCAGCGAAGTCGGTCACTCGCCCGCCCGCCTCCTCGACGATAATCGCCCCAGGCGCCACATCCCACACCGGCAACGTCGCCTGCCAGAAGCCGTCGAGGCGGCCCGCGGCGACGTTGCACAGATCGAGTGAGGCCGAGCCCAGTCGGCGGATGGCGCGTGTCCTGGGCATCAGCGCCAGGAAGCGCTCGATGTTGGTATCCGAGGCACGGCTGAGATCGCTGGGAAATCCCGTGGTGAGCAAGGCATCGTCGAGCACCGGGGTGGTGGAGACATGGAGCGGCCGGCCGTTCATGAACGCTCCATGGCCGCGCTCAGCCGAGTACAGTTCATCCGCAGAGGGATGATACACCAGGCCAGCCTGCAGCTGTGATCCTTCACGCAGGGCCAGCGCGACGCAGAAGTACGGCAGGCCATGCACGTAATTGGTTGTCCCATCAAGCGGATCCAGGATCCACTCAGGCTGCCCTGGCTCCCCTGGCAGGGCTCCGACTTCCTCAGAGAGAATGGCGTGGTCCGGATGCTGCGCGCGGATGGCCCGGATGAGGTGGTCTTCCGAACGGCGATCCATCTCGGTCACCAGATTTGCACGGCCTTTAAATTGAATGGACTGCGCGTTGCCGAGGCGTTGCAGGAGGAATGTGCCTACTTCCCGTACCATCGGTATCAAAAAGTCCAGGACAGCCATAGCGACTCCTTCGCAATGATATTTCCTACATCCCCCTTCCCGCGTGCATAGGGGGCGGAAAGACCCAGCTAGAGTGTCGTCCCCCCTCTAGGAACATTTTTACGGGGCTGTTCCCTCCCCGACAGGCTATTTTTGCCCATAGGCCTTGGGGAGTCCACGCCCCACAAGGCAGACGTCAAACTCGCGCAGATGAGATGCCCTCCCCCGCCAGTTGCTCATGGCGATTTACGTCCGACAATAAGTGACGTGAAGGCCGGCGCGGCCAGGCGGGTCACCGTTAAATCCACGAAGCCCGCCTCCGCCGCCCAGCCGCAGATCTCCTCGGCCGGATAGGCATCCCCTTCGGGAAAGGAGAGCAGCATCTGCAATGGAAAGAGGGCCGGTTGGGACGGGGTGACACGGTCAGGATTTGGCATCACCCCATGAATGACTAATTGCCCACCCGGCACCAGGGCCTTGAACACTTTGCCCAGGAGCATGCGGCAGGTTGTGGCCCCTTCGGTCTGCAGACTATTTGACAGGAGGACAAGATCGTTCCCACCGGCAAAGTCGTCCTGGAAATAGTTGCCTGGGCATGCCGTCACACGCTCCTGCATGCCATGGCGGGCAATGATTTCCTGGGTAAATGGGACAATAGGGGGCAAATCGAACACCATCGCCCGCAGCGTAGGCTGACGCTGGGCAAACGTGATCGAGTAAATTCCCGATCCCCCGGCAACGTCGAGCATCTGCTGGACATCACCGAGGTGCACCCGGTCGGCGATGGCGACCGCGCTGTGTTTGCCCAATTCATAGAGCCGCCCGACATACCCTCTAATGCGTTCGGCAGGGAGCGTGGGCAGAACCTCGGCCGAACGCGGATTCGTCGGCCTATCCTCCTGAATCGCCTGGGTCAGACGTCCCCATGCCTCGTACTGCTCCGCTCCAGCTTGGATAAAATTGCCCATGTAGCCGGACTTGCCCTGCACCAGAAACGTCTCCGCAATCGGCGTGTTTTGATAGCGCTCGTCCTCTTTTTCCAGCAGGTCTAACACGACGCAGGCATTCAGCAGACGCTGCAGCCCTCGGACCGGCACCTGACAATGACGGGCTAAGGCCTCAGCGCTCATCGACCCCTGGGACAGATAGGTGAACACCTTGAGCTCACAGGCTGTCATCAGGATGGCCGACTGGCGATAGGCTTGCGCCATCTGGAGCAAGGCTGGTGATGGTGATCGAGGCTCATCGTGGGACGCCACTCTACATCCCTCCTCTGGTGCGGCCTGGCTATTGACGTTGTCGTAGCATCGCGCATCGCCGAAGTACGACCGGCGTGCCCCGGTCGGCGGAGTCCAGCCGGTCGCTGCCATTGTACCATGGGCTGAGGTCATGAGGGCAGTATGACTGTGCGTGTTCGACTCCTGACGGCGGCTCAAGCTGCTGCATTGTACCATGCGTCGCTTGGTCGCCAGCCAGGGAATTTCCTGGCTCGGCAATTATTGACAGGGCCGAAGGCAGTATGGTACGGTGAACTCGAGACGCGCTGAACTCTTGCACGTGCGAGGTGTGACAACCGGGTCATCCGGGGGAGGATGGTTGTGGACGCCGTCCAGGATATAGCCCATCAGAAATTGGCCAGACTCGAGAGCTTGCTCAGCGACATGGGTGAGGTGATCGTGGCCTACTCGGGAGGGGTGGACAGCAGCTTCCTGCTATGGGCGGCTCACAAGGTGCTCGGCGAGCGGGCGCTGGCAGTGACAGGTCGTTCCGGCAGCGTCGCCAGCGGTCAAATCGAGGAGGCAGGTCAACTTGCCAAGGAGCTGGGGGCGCGCCATGTAGTCCTCGATACCGACGAATTAGACAACCCGCTTTATGCCGAGAACCCGACGAACCGCTGCTACTACTGTAAAACCGAACTCTTCACCAAGCTCGAGGCCTTTGCCGTCCGCGAGGGTGTGCGCTGGATCGTTGAGGGCTCGAACCTGGATGACATGCACGATTATCGTCCCGGCATGCAAGCCGTTGCCGAACACGGTGTGCGCAGCCCTCTCAAAGAGGCCGAGCTGACCAAAGCCGAAATCCGCGCGCTGTCCAAAGAGGTTGGTCTGCCTACCTGGGACAAGCCGGCTATGCCGTGTCTCGCGTCGCGCATCCCCTATGGCATGCTCGTGTCCCTGGAGAAGCTGTCGTTGATCGATCGGGCTGAGGCATATTTGCGCAGTCTCGGCTTCCGTGACTTGCGCGTGCGCCACCATGATACGATCGCCCGTCTGGAGCTGCCTCCCAGTGACTTTGCAAGGCTCCTCGAGGGGAATATGGCGGCCGACATCAGCAAGACCTTAAAGGCATACGGCTTCAAGTTCGTCACCCTAGACCTGCAAGGGTTCCGCAGTGGCAGCTTGAACGAAGGCGTCGTCAGATGAGACACCTACTCCTCCTAGGCCTCATCGTGGCGCTGGGATATCTGCTCTCGCAGCTTTTCCTCCCCAAGCGTCGGGTCCCACGCGAGACCGGTCGCCAAGCGCCAACGGCGAGCGCAGAGGAGATGGTGCGCGATCCCGTGTGTCAGCTGTATCTCCCTCGTGCTGAAGCGATCCGACGCAAGGTTCAGGGCCGGGAATACTTTTTCTGCGGGCCCGGGTGCCTCGACAAATTTCTCATTCGCCGTTCGTGATGCATACCCATGCCTGTCGCCGCCCTGCCGCTCGCCGGTGTCAGTGTCCTTGAGCTCGCCCAAGGGGTTTCCGGACCCTTTTGTGGAAAGCTATTGGCGGAATTTGTGGCGAAAGTTGTCAAAGTCGAGCCTCCCACCGGGGAGATCACCCGTCACCGGGCCCCATTTCCTCATGCTCAAGCGGATCTCGAGGAGAGCCTCCAGGACCTCTACCTGAATACCCCCAAGTGCTCGATCACACTGCAGTTGGGCTGCCGAGCTGGCATGCGGCTCTTCAAGGCGCTCCTTCACCGTCAGATCTATGCCGGCCGGATTGGCGTCAGGCCACACGAGCAGGCTCGTCTGCACAGTCAGGGAGGGTTGTGATGAGCGCGGCGCCGGGCACCACGCTCGGGGGCTTGCGTGTGCTCGACTTCACCCATGCCTGGGCTGGACCCTTCGCCAGGCAACTGCCGGCCAATTACGGCGCCGAGGTGATCAAAGCGGCGGGCCTTCTGGGTGATCACGCACCGTCTGGCCGGAACTCATCCCTA
>Ga0081538_10003255_pt1 | contig 15429 bp, 16 predicted proteins | sample TabmetS5T2R1_FD_71022 | JGI IMG/M metagenome (GOLD analysis project Ga0081538, IMG submission 71022) | Tabebuia heterophylla rhizosphere microbial communities from the University of Puerto Rico - S5T2R1 | ecosystem: Host-associated > Plants > Roots > Rhizosphere ... | reverse complement strand
TGGCCGTGTCGGCCATGTCGAACGTGCTCGGCACCGTCAACCCGGTGGCCGAGATCGCCCGGCGGGCCCATGCGGCCGGGGCGCTGGTCCTGGCCGACGCCGCCCAGGCCGTGCCCCACGCCGGGGTCCGCCTCGACCAGCTCGGGGTCGACTTCCTCGCCTTCACTGGGCACAAGGCGCTCGGCCCGATGGGGGTCGGGGTCCTGGCCGCCCGCGAGGAGCTGCTGGACAGCATGGAGCCGTTCCTCGGCGGCGGCGAGATGATCCGCGACGTGGACATCGACCGTTTCACGTGGAACGACATCCCGTGGCGGTTCGAGGCCGGCACGCCCAACGTGGCCGAGGCGGTCGGCCTGGGCGCGGCCGTCGACTACCTCCAGGCCCTCGGCATGGACCGGGTCCGGGGCCATGAGGTCGACGTCACCGGCTACGCCCTCAAGCGGCTGGAGGAGATCGACGGCCTGCGCGTCTACGGCCCCTCCGAGGTCGACCACCGGGGCGGCATGGTCTCGTTCACCCTCGGTGAGATCCACCCCCACGACGTCGCCCAGGTGCTGGACGCCGACGGGATCGCCGTGCGGGCCGGCCACCACTGCGCCAAGCCGCTGCTGCGGCGGCTCGGCGTCCAGGCCACCACCCGGGCCTCGTTCTACCTGTACTCGACCACCGACGAGGTCGACGCGCTGGTCGCCGGCCTCGAGCGGGTCAAGCGCTTCTTCACCTAGGCTGGGATGCCATGGGCCTCGACGACCTCTACCAGGAGATCATCCTCGACCACTACAAGAAGCCCCGGCACCCGGGGCGGCTCACCGACGCCCAGGTCGAGGTCCGCCACTACAACCCCGTCTGTGGCGACGAGCTGCTGGTCGGGCTGCGGCTGGACGGCGACCGGGTCGGGGCCGTGGCCGTCGAGGGCAAGGGCTGCTCGATCTCCCAGGCGGCCGCCTCGGTGATGACCGAGCAGGTGCTGGGCCGGCCCGTGGGTGAGGCCCTCGACCAGGCGGAGGCGTTCCGGCGGCTGATGCACGGCGAGGAGGCGCCGGACGAGGAATTGCTGGGGGACGGGATCGCGTTCAAGGGAGTGGCGCGCTACCCGGTGCGGGTCAAGTGCGCGCTCCTCGGCTGGATGGCGTTCAAGGACGCCGCCGCCCGGGCCGCCGCCGGCCAGGGCGGCGGCGAGACCGTCTACGGCGAGGAGCAGGACGAGACCGCGGTCCGGGCCGCGCGAGGCGATGCAAAGGAAGGAACCTGATGGCCACCGACACCGACATCCTCGAGGCGATGAAGCAGGTCGAGGACCCCGAGCTGGGGGTCAACGTGGTCGACCTCGGGCTGGTCTACGGCGTGGACCAGGAGGACGACGGCCGCAAGGTCCGTCTCGACATGACCCTGACCACCGTCGCCTGCCCGCTGACCGACATGATCGAGGGCGCGACCAACGCCGCCCTGATCGGCCTCGACGACATCCAGGAGGTCGAGATCAACTGGGTGTGGTCGCCCCCCTGGGGCCCGGAGCGGCTCACCGAGGACGGCAAGATGGCGCTCCGCGCCATGGGCTTCGCGATCTAGAGATAGGACATCAATGGCGCTACCAGCACTGGTTGAACCGGCGGCCGAGCTGTCGCGGGACGAGATCGCCCGCTACTCCCGCCACCTCATCATCCCCGACGTGGCCATGGACGGGCAGAAGCGGCTCAGGAACTCCCGCGTGCTGCTCATCGGCGCCGGCGGCCTCGGCGCGCCCAACGCCATGTACCTGGCCGCGGCCGGGGTCGGGCACCTCGGCCTGGTCGACTTCGACGTGGTCGACGCCTCCAACCTGCAGCGGCAGGTCATCCACGGCACCTCCGACATCGGCCGGCCCAAGCTGGAGAGCGCCCGCGACAGGATCAACGAGATCAACCCCTACGTGCAGGTCACGCTGCACGAGACCCGGCTCTCCTCGGAGAACGCCCGCGAGCTGATCCGGGACTACGACCTGGTCGTCGACGGCTCGGACAACTTCCCGACCCGGTACCTGGTCAACGACGCCTGCGTGCTCGAGGGCAAGCCGTACGTGTGGGGCTCGATCTACCGCTTCGACGGTCAGGCCAGCGTGTTCTGGGCCGAGCACGGCCCCTGCTACCGCTGCCTGTACCCCGAGCCGCCCCCGCCGGGCATGGTCCCCTCCTGCGCCGAGGGCGGGGTCCTGGGCGTGCTCTGCGCCACCCTCGGCTCGGTCCAGGCCAACGAGGCCATCAAGCTCCTCACCGGCATCGGCGACCCGCTGGTCGGGCGGCTGCTCATCTACGACGCCCTCGAGCTGTCCTTCAAGGACATCACCGTCCGCAAGGACCCCGAGTGCGCCGTCTGCGGCAAGAACCCGACGGTCACCGAGCTGATCGACTACGAGGAGTTCTGCGGCGTCGTCTCCGGCGAGGCCCAGGAGGCCGCGGCCGGCGCCACCATCACCCCGGCCCAGCTCAAGGCCCTGCTCGACGACGGCCAGCAGCTCAAGCTGGTGGACGTCCGTGAGCCGGCCGAGTGGCAGATCAACCGGCTGCCCGGGGCGACCCTGATCCCGCTGGGCACCCTCCCCGACCACCTGGCCGAGCTGCCCCAGACCGAGCCGGTGGTCCTCTACTGCAGGACCGGCGTCCGCTCGGCCGAGGCTCTGGCCCTGCTCAAGCAGTCCGGGTTCTCCACGGCCAAGCACCTCGGCGGCGGCATCACCGCCTGGGCCAAGACCGTTGACCCCGAGGTTCCGGTGTACTAGGCCGAGCATCAGGAACCGTTCCGCGGCCGGCGAATCTTTCTTTCCGATAATCGCTTGACCGCCCTTCGGCGGTCTGCCAGGGTGGGCGAGCGCCCGGCGGATCGTCCGTCGAGTGCTGGCCGGGTCCCCACGGACTGTTGTCGGCCGAGGAGGTGTCCCATTGTGACCAACCGGATGCTCGTCTCCCCGAGGGCGGCCCTCATCGGGCCGAGGGGTGACGTGTGCCCGGAGCCGGCCACGATCGGCATCAGGCTTCGGACCCTCACCAAGGGGACCAGGACCGTCGGCGCTGCCGTCTTCGACGGCGGCCAGGACGGCCGCCAGGCCTTCGCGGTGCATGAACGGGAGGTACCAACCTGACGGGACCTCCCCGGAGCAGACCTCATCGGTCGCTCCGAAACCGCGAAGGCCGTGGGCGAACCCCACGGCCTTTCTTATTGCCCTCGTCCGCCAACAACCGCCACCCGTCAACGACGACGACAAGGAGCGACCCCGACCATGCAGACCCTGGAGCTGTTCCCGCCCGGGCGAGCGTTGCCATGCGTGCAGGCGGGACCCGACCTCTACTTCTCCGAGTCACCCCGCGAGCTGGAGCTGGCCAAGATGCTCTGCCGGCCCTGCCCGCTGCGGACCAGGTGCCTTGAGGGCGCCAAGGAGCGCGGCGAGCCCTGGGGCGTCTGGGGTGGAGAGGTGTTCGTCGACGGCCGACCCGTTCCGTTCAAGCGTTCCCGGGGACGACCCCGCAAGCACCCGCTGCCCCCGATCCCAGCCGAGCTACCGGCCGCTCAGGCCGAGGCGTGCTAGGGGGGAGGTGAATGAGAGATGCACAACTTCATGCTGCAGCAGCTGACCGCGGACCGGGTGGCGGAGCTCCGGGCGGACGCCCAGCGGGTCCGGAACCACCGCGTCCACCGCGTCCGGCGGGCCTCCGAGCCTCGCGAGTCCCCGGCCCGCCGCCAGTGGCGGGTCTTGGTCCAGAACCTGATGGCGCGATGAGCGCCCGACCTGTTCCCAATCCACCGACCCCCGCCCCCCGGCAGCCACCAGCAACGCGGCGCCGGGGGTCGGTTCACGTCCGGGCCGGTTGCGGCCGGGCCTCAGCCGTCGGTGGCCGCCGCCTCGGCCGGGGTCCGGGGCCTGAGCCGGCGGCGTCCTCTGGTCGCCAGCCAGGAGCCGCCCAGGATGGCCACCAGCCCCACCACCGACATGGCCCCCAGCCGCTCGTCCAGCACGAGCACGCCGAGCGCGACCGCGACCAGCGGGTTGACGTAGGTGATGACGGCGGCCCGGCTCGGCCCGGCCTCGACGATCAGCTGGAAGAACAGCACCAGCCCGAGCGCGGTGCAGACGAACCCGAGCACGGCCAGGGCCCCCAGCGCGTCCCCGGACGGCAGCCCCTCCAGCGGCGTGATCAGCACCGCCGGCGTCAGCAGGACCGCGGCCAGGGCCAGGCTGACCGCGATCGGCCCGAGGGGGTCGAGGTCGGCCAGCCGCCGGTTGATGATGAACGGCGCGGTCGCGTACCCGAGGGTCGCCACCAGCACCAGCAGGGCCCCGAGGAGCTCCTCCGGCCGGCCGGCCATGTCCACCCCGAGCAGCGCGGCCACGCCCCCGAACCCGATCACCAGCCCGGCCAGCCGCAGCCCGGTCGGCCTGTCCTCCGGCGACAGGCGCACCGACAGCAGCGCCACCATCAGCGGCATGGAGGCGATCAGGATCGCGGCCAGCGACGACGAGACGTACTGCTCCCCGGCGGGGATGAGCAGGAACGGCACCGCCACCTCGCAGACGGTGTAGGCGACGATCGCGCCCCAGCGGCCGCCCAGCCCCCGCAGGGCCCCCCGCCGCCAGGCCAGCGGTAGCAGGACCGCCGCCCCCAGGGCCACCCTCGACCAGGCCACGAACGCGGGCGGCACCCCGGCGTCGACCGCGACCTTGATGAAGAAGTAGGGGACCCCCCAGACGACCGAGACGGCCGCGAACAGCACCCAGGCGCGGGCCGTCATCAGTCCTCGCCCGCCTCCCCGCGCAGCCACTGGATGTACCGCTCGGCCGAGCGCTCGACCACCGCCTTGGCGTCGCGCCGCAGCACCGGCGTCCACCAGCCGCCGTAGATGCGGTCGTACCGGTAGGGCCGGACCGCCTCGACCACCGCCCGGACGGCCCGCTCGGGCAGCGGCAGCCGGTTGGGCGCGCTGCGGACGAACGTGACCCGGTCCTCGCCCGGGGTGACGAAGATGGTGTCGCCGCTCAGCAGCACCCCGGCCCCGCCGGCCCCCTCGGCCCAGTGGACGACGGCGCTGCCCGCGAAGTGGCCGCCGCACTGAACCAGGGTGACCCCGGGCAGCACGGCCAGCGAGCCCGACCAGGTCACCGGGGGCCGCTCGGGCGGGCGGGTCAGCCAGGCCAGGTCGGCCTCGGGGACCAGCACGTCGGCGTCGAAGGCGCGGCTCCATTCGGCCATCGACCCGTAGAAGTGGGGGTGGCTGGCCGTGACGGCGCGGAGACCGCCGGCGTCGGCGACCGCCTTGAGCGACACCTTGTCCAGGTAGCCGGGCGGGTCCCAGAGCAGGTTGCCCTCGCCGGTGCGGACCAGCAGCGCCCGCTGGCCGATGGCCACCGGCGGGTCGACGCCGATTCCGAGCAGGCCCCGCTCGACCTCGCGGACGTCGCCGCGGTGGCCGGTCGCGGCCAGCTCGGTGGCCGTGGTCCAGCGCTGCCCGGACGACGGCACCCACTGGCGCTCGTCGGAGCAGATGACGCAGTCCCCGGGAGGCGACGGCGCCTCCGGGTAGTGGTTGGCGCAGGTGGCGCAGATCCAGACCGGCACGGTCCTGCCACCTTAGTACTATCCTGCGACGGTCCACGAGGTCTGGAGGGTCGTGCAGCCAGAGACGACATACGCGCCGCTGGGCGAGGACCGGGTCGCCTACCAGGTGCTCGGCCAAGGGCCCGACCTGGTGCTCACCATGGGGGCGTTCGGGCACGTCGACCTGCTGTGGGAGGACCCCGGGGTGGCGCTGTTCCTGCGCCGGCTGGCCTCCTTCTCCCGGCTCATCTCCTTCGACCGCCGCGGCACCGGGGCCTCCGACCCGTATCCGGAGAGCGTGCCGCCACCCTGGGAGGCCTACGCCGACGAGGTGGCCGCGGTCATGGACGCCGCCGGGTCGCGGGAGGCCGCGCTCATGGCCACGACCGCCGAGGCCGGCCCGATGGCGCTGTTCTTCGCCGCCACCCGGCCCGAGCGGACCAGGGCGCTGGTCCTGGCCAACGCCAGCGCTCGCTACGTGGCCGCCGACGACTACCCGATCGGGTTCCCGCCCGAGCAGGCCGAGCGCGTCATCTCCGGGGTCGAGGCGTCGTGGGGGACCGCCGAGCGGATCGCCGAGGGCATCCCCAGCAAGGCCGGCGACGAGCGGTTCCGGCGCTGGATGGCCAGGGTCCAGCGCTCCATCGCCAGCCCCCGGACCGTCCATATCTTCCTGCGGGCCCTGTTCGAGGTGGACGTCCGGCCGCTGCTGCCGCTGATCCAGGCGCCGACGCTGGTGCTGCACCGCCGCGACTTCCGCCTGCTCCCGATCGAGCATGGCCGCTACCTGGCCGAGCACATCCCCAACGCCCGGCTGGTCGAGCTGCCCGGCTCCGACGGCCCGCTCACCTGGGAGACCCCGGAGCTGATCCTCGGGCACATCGAGGAGTTCCTGACCGGGATCCGGCCGAGCGCCCCGGCGACCCGGGTCCTGGCCACGGTGTTGTTCACCGACATCGTGGCCTCGACCGAGCGGGCGGCCGAGCTCGGCGACCGCCGCTGGCGGGAGCTGCTCCAGGTCCACGACGACCTGGGCGCCCGCCTGGTCGAGCAGTGGGGCGGCCGGGTGGTGAAGTCCACCGGCGACGGCCTCCTGGCCACCTTCGACGGCCCCGGCCGGGCGATCGCCTGCGCCGTCGCCCTCCGCGACCGGCTCGGCGAGATCGACCTCCAGATCCGGGCCGGCCTCCACGCCGGCGAGGTCGAGCTCCGCGGCGAGGACGTCGGCGGCATCGCCGTCCACATCGCCGCCCGGGTGATGGCCGCCGCCCGGCCGGGCGAGGTGCTCGTCTCCAGCACCGTCCACGACCTGGTCGCCGGGTCCGACCAGGCGCTCGAGGACCGCGGCACCCACCAGCTCAAGGGCGTCGACGGCGACTGGCGGCTGTTCGGGGTTCCTGGCGGCGTCTGACGTCCGGGCCCGCCCGGCGCTCCTGCACCTCGTTCAGGACCGAGGTGACGAGCCCGGCGACCCCGAGCACGGCCGCCGCCACCGGCTGCCCGGCGGCGGCCAGGCCGGCGGCCGCCGCGGCGTACAGGACCAGCTCGATCGCGACCCGGACCGGCGCCGGGACGGGGACCTTGGCCCGTGGCGCCACGAACGTCCCCCAGACGATGCCGGCCGCCGCCGGCGCGGCCAGGCCGAGCAGCCAGGCCCAGACGCCCTCACCGACGACGTAGCCCCAGAAGGCCAGCGCGGCCAGCATGGCGAGCTCGCAGACGAACCGGGCGATCAGGATCACGCCCCGCAGCCCGCTCAGCTCCTCAGGACCCGGCGCCATGGGTGCGTTCCGGTTGTGCTCCATCGGCCCAATCTAGCGCGGACCGGCCAGCGACTGGCTTCACCCGATGCTCGCGGCCGCGTAACGCGGACGTGACCACCGGCCGGCGCATCGACCGCGACCCCGAGGTCGGCGGCCGGTTCCAGATCTCCCGAGGCCAGCCGTGGAACTACGCCCCGCAGGCGTTCCAGCGGTAGGGGAGCAGGGCGGCTTGGTCCGGCGGGGTTGTCCACAAATTGGCGGGACCCACTTCTGGCCGGCAGGACGGGGTGGCAGGCTGCGCCCGCCCCTGCCTCCCGTACCGAAGGGAACTGCCGTGCCGTCCTCTGACCGCGGGCTGCTCGCCCGCCTCGACGCCCTGGTGGAGCTCGTCGCCGAACGCCACGGGCTCGCCCTGCTCCCCGACGGCCGCCTGGCCGCCGCCGAGGCCCGGATCGCCGCCCGCGCCACCGGGCTCACCACTCCTCGGGGGCCCGGCGGCCCGGCGCCCGGCGTGACCCAGCGCGAGGCGGTGGAGCTGCTCCGCGCGGTCGCCGAGGGCGTCGGCCTCCTGCGCGTCCGCTCCGACCGGCTGGAGGCGACCAGCCTGCGCCAGGCCTGGGCCCAGATCGACCGCGGCCTGCGGTCCGGCCTCGTCTACGCCGCCTGGTGCCACCGGGTCCCCTGGCCCGCGTTCCTGCGCGGCGGCCCTGGGGTCGAGGCCCTGGTCGGCGGCCGGCTGTGGGTGCTGCGCCTGCTGCTCAGCCTGCCCGCCGGAGTCGAGGTCGGCCTCCAGGGCCTGGTCGAGACCGTCGCCAACGGCCTGGAGCTCGACCTGGACGAGTGGCTGCACCGCGCCGTCGCCGCCGCCTTCCTCGACCCCCTGGTCGCCCTCGGCGTGGCCGACATCCGCCCGCCGCCGCCCCATCCCGGCTCCGCCGTCCGTCTCGGCCCCCGCGCCTCGACCGTCATCGGCTCGGCCCTGGTCGCCGCCGGGGAGGAGGTGTCCCTAGCCTCGACTCCGGCCAACTGACCCCGGGGCGGTTGACAGGCTAACAGTGTTCGCCTACTCTGGCTAACAACGTTAGCCTACTGAGGAGAGCAACAGTGAGCAGGACCCTGCAAGCCGACATCGAGATCCAGGCCACAGCGGACCAGGTCTGGGAGGTCCTCACCGACTTCACCGGCTACCGTGACTGGAACCCGTTCGTCGTCGAGGCCTCCGGCACACCCCGGCCCGGCCAGCGCCTCGAGCTGCAAATGCGCCTCCCCGGCCGCCGGCCGATGACCTTCCGCCCCGAGGTGCTGGACGCCGACCCGGGCCGCAAGCTGCGCTGGCTCGGCCGGCTGCTGCTGCCCGGCCTGTTCGACGGCGAGCACAGCTTCAGCCTCGAGCCCATCGGCCCCGAGCGGGTCCGCCTGACCCAGCACGAGGAGTTCCGCGGCCTGCTCGCCCCGCTCCTGCTGGTCAGGATCGGCGAGCCCACACTGGCGGGCTTCCACCAGATGAACCAGGCCCTCAAGGTCCGGGTCGAGCAGCCAACCGCCACCCGCTCATGACACGGCCGGGTTCGGTCGCCACGTCCGCCCGGGGAAGGGAGCTGGTGGCGGCTGGCCGCCGGCTCCTGGAGGAGGAGGGCCCCGAGGCCCTCACCATGCGCCGCCTGGCCGACCGGGTCGGGATCCGCGCCCCCTCCCTCTACAAGCACCTCCCCGACAAGGCCGCCCTCGAGGCCGCGATTGTCGCCACCGGCCTGGAGGAGGCCGCGGCCGCGTTCGAAGCGGCCCTGGAGGGCGCCGACGGCGGAACAGGCAAGGTCGCCGGCGCCATGGCCGGGAGCGGCGGTGGGCCGCTGCCGGCGTTGGCGGCGGCCTATCGGCGGTTCGCGCTCGAGCATCCGCACCTCTACCGGCTGATCAACAACGGCCCGCTCCCGCGCGAGCACCTGCCTCCGGGGCTCGAGGAACGAACCGCCGCCCCGCTGCTGCGCGTTGCCGGCAGCCAGGCTCGCGCCCGAGCGGTGTGGGCGTTCGCCCACGGCATGGTGACGCTGGAGCTCGACCACCGGTTCCCACCTGACGCCGACCTGGACGCCGCCTGGCGAGCCGGCATCGCCGCGTTCCAACAGGACTGGGCCGGGTTCGGGGTCCGCAGTTGGTAAGGTCCGGCTGTTGTGCTTGGACCGGTGACCGGGGCGGAGGTGTCCCATGCGGTTGATCGTGCGACTCCTGGCCGGGGCGGTGGCGCTGGCCGCGGCGGCATGGCTGATCGAGGGGATCTCGGTCGGGCCCGGGACGACCAGCGAACGGGCCTTCACCCTGCTCGCCGTGGCGGTCATCTTCGGGCTGGTCAACGCCATCATCCGCCCGATCGTGCGGCTGATCTCCATCCCGCTGTTCGTCCTCACCCTGGGGCTGTTCACCTTCGTCGTGAACGCCCTGATGCTGATGCTCACCGCCTGGATCGGGGACCAGTTGGACCTCGCCTTCGAGGTCGACGGGTTCTGGTCGGCGCTGCTCGGGGCCCTGGTGATCAGCGTGGTGACGTTCGTGATCAACGTGATCCTGCCCGACAAGTACGAGGGCCGCTGAACCGGCGACCGCGGTCAGAGGGTCGGGGCGGACCCGGGGCCGGTCCGGCACCACGTCCGGCCGCCCGCGTGCTCAGCTCGCCGGGGCGGGGGTGAGGGCCGCGGGAAGCGGCTTGGCGTGGACGACCGTCAGGCCGAGCACGGCCCGGGTCAGCGCGGTGTAGAGCCGCCGCAGGCCGGCCGGTCCGAGGGCTGGGTCGGCGATCTCGGCCGGCTCGACGAGTACGACCTGGTCGAACTCCAGCCCCTTGACCGCCGAGGCGGGGACCAGGGCCAGCCGGGTCGCGGTGTCGAACCGGTCCACCTCCCGGAACTCGACGCCGCGGCCGGTCAGCTCCGCCCCGGCGGCGGGAACAGCCGAGTCGGCCACCACCAGCCCGACCGACCCGTCCTCGGCAAGGGCCTCGTCGAGCGCCCGGAGCCAGGCCACCGAGGCCGCCTCCGGGGCCACGGCCCTGACTCGCAGCGAGCCGGGGACGCTCCGGACCGACCGGGCCGGGCGGACCTCAGGGGCGATCTCCGGCAGCAGCCGGTTGGCGAAGTCGAGCACCTCCTTGGGGGCCCGGAACGCCCGCGGGAGCTGCTCCACCCGGACCGGGCGCTGGCCGAGATGGCCGACCGCGTCCCCCCAGCGCTCGGCCGACCACGGCGTGGTCCGCTGGGCGAGGTCGCCGAGCAGCGTGGCCGACCCGAACCGGCACCGCCGGCCGATCGCCCGCAGCTGCATGGCCGACAGGTCCTGAGCCTCGTCGGCCACCACGTGCCCGAAGGTGGTCGTCCCGCCGACCACGTCGACAGCCTCGTCGATCAGGAAGGCGTCGGCGGCCGACCACGCCGCCGCCCTGGGGCTCCGGGGCCGCCTGACCCACAGGAGCAGCTCCTGCTCCTCGTCGGTGAGGATGCCGCCGGCCGCCTCGCCCAGGAACGGCCGCTCGGTGAGCAGCCGGAACACCAGCCGGACGGGCTCGACCACCGGCCAGGTGCGCTTCAGGAAGTCCCGGACCTCGGGCCGGGCGGCGAGGCGGCGCTGGACCACGGCCGGGTCGTCCAGCGCGCTCAGGCCCTCGGTGTGCTCGAGGTGGCGCAGGCAGCGCTCGACCAGCCAGTCCCGCAGGTGGTCGCGGCCGACCTGGTAGCGGAGGTCGCCGGCGGCCAGTTCGTCCACCCGCTGGCGGAGCATCCTGGCCGAGAGCCGGACCACCCGGTGCCCCCAGCGGACCTCCAGGGGCAGGGCGGGCGGCCGCACGTGCAGGAGGGCGGCGCGGCGCACCACCGTGGCCATGCGAGGGTCGGCCTTGACCGCGGCCGCCTCCGGGCTGTCGCTGCCGGTGACCGCGACCTCGGCCACCAGCTCCTCGATCGAGCGCTGGGCGACGTCGACCTCGCCGAGCCCGGGCAGCACGTCGCGGATGAAGGCCAGGTAGGCAGGGCCCGGCCCCACCACCAGCACCCCGTCCCTGGCCAGCCGGTCCCGGTGCTCGTAGAGCAGGAACGCCGCCCGGTGGAGGCCGACCGCCGTCTTGCCGGTCCCGGGCCCGCCCTGGATGCAGATCGTCTCGGCCAGGGGCGCCCGGATGAGGTCGTCCTGCTCAGGCTGGATCGTGGCGACGATGTCGCGCATCGGGCCGATGCGGGGCCGCTCGATCTCGGCCACGAGCACCCGGTCGGCGGCGGCCAGCGCCTCGGCCTCGTCCAGCAGCTCGAGGACCTCGTCCTGGATCGACGTCAGCGTGCCGCCCCGGTACCCGAAGCGGCGCCGGGCCCGGACGCCGAAGCGGTGGGTCGGGCTGGCCCGGTAGAAGGGATGGGCGAGCCCGGCCCGCCAGTCGATCACCACCGGGTCGCCCTCGGCGTCGGTGACGTGCCGGCGGCCGACGTAGAAGCGCGCGTCCGGCGGGTCGGCGCTGGCGTCGTAGTCCAGCCGCCCGAAGAACAGCCCGGTCCGCCCGTCGTCACCGAGGGCGGCGACCCGCTGCCGCAGCCGCCACTCCACCGACTCCACCGCATAGGGGTCGGCGCCGGTGGCCCGCAGCGACCGGGTCCGACGCCGCATCGCGGCCAGACACCGCCGGGCGTACTCCAGCATCTCCCGCTCGGCGACCAACTCGTCGTCAGGCAACGGCTCCAGCGAGCTCACCACCAGCATCAGGAAGGGGATGGGCAACACCGCGGACCCACGGCAACAGCCCACCATCCTCCACCGGCCCAGACCAGGACCGCAACAGGATTTCCCAACCGCCAGGCGCAGGCCGGCACCCGCCGTGGACCTCGCCGGCCCGAGTTCACGCCGGCGCGGATTGGTGGCGCTCAGCCGAGGGTCAGGGACAGCTGCGTCGCGGGCTCGGACGCCTCGGCCCGGGAGTCCCGCGGCGGGGGATCCGGAACCCGCCGGGCGGTGGTCGGGGTCGTCGGTGCGGCGAACGTCCGGTGGCGCCGCTTCTCGCTCTGGACCTGGTCGGCGATCGCCTCGCGAACCGGCCTGGGGGCGTTCGAGCCCCGGTAGAGGCGGCGGTAGCCGGGAACCAGCTCCGGGTAGGTCTCCTCGAGCCAGGGCAGGAACTCCTCCCTCACCCCGGGGCGGAGGTGGAGGGTGAGCGGGGTGAGGTGACTGGCCCCGGCGTCAGCGGCCGCCCGGACCACGGCCCGGAGCTGCTCGGGCGAGTCCGAGATCCCGGGCAGGATCGGCGCCATCAGGATCCCGCAGGGAATGCCGGCCGCCACCAGCTGCCTGACCGCCGCCAGGCGCGCCTTGGGATGCGGCGTCCCCGGCTCACTGCGCCGCCAGACCTCCTCGTCCAGCGTCCCGATGGACAGGTTGGCCGAGAACCCGGCCGTCTCCGCCAGCTCCAGGAACAGGTCCAGGTCCCGCAGCAGCAGCGGCGACTTGGTCAGCACCGAGCACGGGTTGGCGTAGTCCCGCAGCACCTCCAGCACCCCCCGGGTCAGCCGGTACCGCCCCTCACACCGCTGATACGGATCGGTGTTGGTCCCCATCGCCACATGCGCCCCGGTCCAGCTCTTCCTCCGCAACTCCCGCCGCAACACCTCCGGCGCATTCACCTTCACCACGATCTTGCGCTCGAAGTCCCGCCCGGCGTCGAAGTTCAGGTACGTGTGGGAGGGCCGGGCAAAGCAATTGTGACTGATCGTACCGTTAGAGATGAAATCACCGGTTCCGGTGGTGACGTCATACAGCGGCAGGTCGACACCCAGTGGTTCGATGGCGACGACCCGGAGCGGCGCGTCCCCCTTGATCGCCATCCCATCGATGGTCCGCTTCCGGGTGATCGCGGGGTCCACGGTGTGGAAGAAACGCAGATGCTCACGAAGGCCGCCCAGCAATCGCACGCACTGGAGACGCTTGCCGTTGGCGGTCAGACGGTTCTCGATCGTGAATGCGAACCCGAATCGCAGAAGGGAGGACGTGATCTGGTGAATGATGGCCGGATCGGTGTTGAAGATGCGTAGGATGCCGCGGCTGTGGCCGCCTTCGGCATCGAAGACCCCGCTCAGAAAGCCCTTCCGCCATTCGTCCGACGGGAATCGGGGCCAGCCGATGATGTCCTCGATGGAGGCCACGCCGGCATGCGTCGACGTTCGGATCGCCGTTATCGCCTGACGCTCTCCGGCAGCCTCTTGAAATGTGAACTCGTGGGTCGGCACCTCCAGCCCGGCCAGATACGTCCGAGTCCTGCGAATCGCCTCGAGGTCCACGAGGGCCAGGCGGAACCGGTGCACCTCCCTGTGCCTCCGGCCGCTCGGATAGGCGTACGAGCCGACGTGCGCGTCGCCCCGGATCATCCCGCAGAGGTAGCCACGTCGATAGTCCGACCCGTCGTCGGGTGACGCCGCGAATTGGCCGGTCCCCATCAGCTTGTTGCTCAGCGTCAGATGTGGCCGCCGGTTCGGGACATGCTCCGAGCCGGTAACGTGCTTCCAGCCCCGGTCACTCAGGAACCGGTGGTCACCGCTCGCGACCAGCTCCGTCTCATCCTCGAGGATCACTCGGTAGGCGGGCTTCACTGTCGACCAGTGGTCCACGACGTTCGTCGCAACGTATCGGCGGTACCTGCCGTCGCGAATGGTTCCGTAGATGCTGTCCCCGGCCCGCACATTGGCGAGCGGCTTCGTTCGGCCGTCGGCCATCAATATCGGGGTGTCTCCGCTGAGGCAGTAGGTGCAGGCATGACTGCAACCTCGATACACATTGATGGTCCACTCGAACGGCAGGTTGGGCGCGGGGACCCGGTTGAGGATGGACTTGGCTTCGACCTCATAGAAGGTGATGTCGCGGAACTCGGGGCTGTCGAAGGTCCGCACCGTCGCCGGGGCGTCGAAGAGGGGCAGGTCGCCGGTGGGCCGGGACTGGCCCCGCAGGTCGGTGAAGGTCTTCACCGGCTCACCCTAGAACGTGTGTTCGGGTAAGGCAAGCGTGCTCGGGGTCTGTGGAAAGTCCATGGCGGCCGGATGCCGCGGCTCGCTAGCATTCGGACCGACCAGTACCCGGCCTGATCAGGAGCAGAGATGTCCGACCGACGCATCGCCGTCCAAGTCGATGGGGACGAGCGGGCGGTGGACGCGGGCACGACCGCCGGGGACCTCCTGGCCGGGGCGGGGGACGGGGCTGTGGTCGCCGCCCGGGTGAACGGGGCGCTCAGGGACCTCAGTCATGTCCTCGAGGAGGGCGACAAGGTCGAGCGGGTGACCCTGGCCAGTGACGACGGGCGGATGATCATGCGGCACTCGACCGCGCATGTCCTCGCCCAGGCCGTCCAGGATCTGTTCCCGGAGGCGAAGCTGGGCATCGGGCCGCCGATCGACAACGGCTTCTACTACGACTTCGACGTCGACCAGCCGTTCCGGCCCGAGGACCTGGACCGGATCGACCGGCGCATGCGCCAGATCGTCAAGGAGGGACAGCGCTTCTCCAGGAGGGTCGTCAGCGACGACGAGGCCCGTGCCGAGCTGAAGGACGAGCCGTACAAGCTCGAGATCATCGACCAGCGGAGCCGGGCCAGCGACGAGGAGGCCGTCGAGGTCGGGGACGGCCCCCTGACCATCTACGACAACCTCGACCCCAGGACCGGCGAGCGCCGCTGGCGTGACCTGTGCCGGGGGCCGCACGTCCCCACCACCCGGGCCATCCCGGCGTTCAAGCTGCTGCGCTCGGCGGGCGCGTACTGGCGGGGGAGTGAGAAGAACCCCCAGCTCCAGCGCATCTACGGCACCGCCTGGGAGTCCAGGGACGCCCTCGCCCAGCACCTCCACCTGCTCCAGGAGGTCGAGAAGCGGGACCACCGCCGGCTCGGGGTCGAGCTGGACCTGTTCTCGTTCCCGGACGAGATCGGCTCCGGCCTGGCCGTCTTCCACCCCAAGGGCAGCACCGTGCGCCGGGTGATGGAGGAGTACTCGCGCCAGCGGCACGAGGAGGCCGGGTACCTGTTCGTGAACTCGCCCCACGTCACCAAGGAGGCGCTGTTCCAGGAGTCCGGCCACCTCGGCTGGTACGCCGAG
>Ga0081538_10003254_pt1 | contig 15433 bp, 17 predicted proteins | sample TabmetS5T2R1_FD_71022 | JGI IMG/M metagenome (GOLD analysis project Ga0081538, IMG submission 71022) | Tabebuia heterophylla rhizosphere microbial communities from the University of Puerto Rico - S5T2R1 | ecosystem: Host-associated > Plants > Roots > Rhizosphere ... | reverse complement strand
CAACCAAGATCACGAGGGTAGCATCAGAACGCCTCAAGAAGGCCCCAAGCAGGGGGCATGCGTGAGCCGCCCTCACCCTGATTCTCTCCTGAGTAGAGGGGGAATCAGCCCGGGACCGACACCGGGAAAACGCCAGCGCACACCCCGAGTGGGCAATGCGATTGACCGCGGTGGGTCGCTCATGTTAACTAGCTTGACGCTGGCTTTCTGCCGGAGTGGTCACGTGGGATGTAATGCCGCCCCCCACCCAGCCATACCCCTCAAGGGGAACGGTCGCCCGGGGAAGGCGTACACGCCTCCAGGGCGAGGGGCTGCTTCCTTTCCCCCCTAGGGGGGGAAGGCTGGGATAGGGGGAGAGTTCGCGTGGAGGGGAAATTTGCGGCGCACAGTACGAAGCCATTGCACCGGAGGTCTACGAGGGAACGACGATGCCAGAATATCTGACCGTGGCGCGCGTCAGTGCAGTCCCCCCAGGGATGGGGACGGTGGTCACCGTGAAGGGACAAGAACTCGCAGTCTTCAACGTTAAGGGGAAATTCTATGCCCTGGACAACCGCTGCCCGCACCAGGATTACCCGCTGGGGATGAGTCCCATTTTCGACAACAAGGTGATCTGTATCGGGCATGCTTGGCGTTTCGACATCAAGAGTGGCGAATGCCACTCCGTGCCGGGTGTGCGGGTGCGAACCTATGAGGTGATCGTGGAAGGGGATGAAGTCAAGCTCCGGAGCGACGGCATTCCCGACGAAAATGCCACACGCTTTTGACAGGCGCCTTCGCGGGGACACCGACCGGTCAGGTGTCCCCCGCTCCCGTCTATCGCTCCATCAACTGAGGCCTTGCAAACGCCGGTATTTCCCGCGATGGAAGATCAGCGGGGGATCCTCGCGTAGAATCTCTCCCCAAATCACCTCTCCGATGAAGATGGAGTGGTCCCCCCCGGGAAATACTTCGGTAGTACGGCATTCGAGGTAGGCCACGCAATCGTCCAGAATTGGGCAGCCAGTCTGCCCTGGATGGTATGGATGGCCCATTAAGCGCCGGGCATCGTCGGAATCACGACTGGCGAGTGCCCGCGACACATGTTCTTGATCTTCGGCGAGGATATTGACGGCGAACGTTTTGGCTTCCTCAAGGAAGCGATGGGTAATCGTGCGCTTATCCACACAAATCAAGAGCAGCAGAGGATCCAGGGAGACGGAGGTGACAGCGTTCGCCGTCATCCCACGAACTTCACCTTCACGCGCCATGGTGATGATCGTCACTCCCGTCGGGAAGCATCCAATGAGCTGCCGATATTCATCCTTCGTCAACGCCATATCTATGCCCTTTCTAAGGGATGTCCGCCCCCCGTCGAGCGCCGGAAACTTAGCGTACCCCAAGCTTTTCTAAGACCTGAAGATAATCCTGCAGCGGCACCGCGCCGACCACACGGGCTTGGCCGAAGAAGACCGTGGGCACAGCCGTCACCATGAGGCGGTTGATTGCATCCTCGTATTCCTCGATGGCCAGCTTGTGCCCCTCACCCTCCGCGAAATCAGCGCTGAAGCGATCCATGTCGAGTTGACACGCTTCGGCAACGGTGAAGATTTCCTCGCGATTGGCGATGTTCATCCCCCTGGTAAAGAACGCCTCAAACAAGGCATAGTGCATGCGCTCATAAGCCTCCTTGCTCTGGAACGCGGCGCACTTGGCGGCGGCCAGGGCAGGTATACTCCAGTTGGGGAAGTCATCGCGCTCCCACATTTGAAACACCACGCCATCGGGGGCCGCCAGCCGTGCGGCACGCTGCCACCCTTGCTCACGACGGGTGCCACGGAACTGCGCGGACGGATCGGGCGAGGGCCGTAGCGCGAAGCTTCGGCGTTCGATCAGCACGCGATCCCCAAAGCGCTCCTCGATCTTCCGCAGCCGCACGGCTGCGGGATAACACCACGGTCAAAGGTAGTCCGAGATCTCGACAATCCGCAACGGCTCGTTCATCCGACCTCCCTCTCTTCCCGCTTGTCATGCCTGTCGTCTTTGTCATCCTTCATCTGGAGCGCCACACGCAGACGCTCCGCCAGCTCTTCCACAACTTCCTTGACGACCTCGTCTCCCGAGCCACGCATGCCGGGATCGTGGTCATGCTCGCGGAAGACGCACACGATGCTCATAATCTCGCCGTTCTCGTCGCGCACAAAGGCGGTTGAGAAGGCGATCTTGCGCAGTTGCGTGCTGCCATTGGATGGCATCAGGGCGATGATGCTGTCGTGGAAGCGTTCGTGAGCGTCGACACTGCGCAGTAACGCCCGCCGGAAGGGCTCATCGAGAGGGATCTCCTTGATGGAGCGGCCTTCCACGTCCGACTGACTCAGACCGAAGAAATCCAGGGCCGCGGGGTTGATGCCACACACCCGCCCATAGCCATCGACCAGGATCATCCCTTCGCGGAGGAGGTTCGACAGCACCTCTAATCGTCGCCGCTCTTCGGTGATTTTTCGCACTTTGAGGTCATCGAAGACACGGATCTGATCCATCATCCGGTTGATGAAACGGCCTAGCTCACCGATTTCATCGTTGCTGGTGACGTCGATATTGATGCGGAACTCCTCCTCCTGGGCGCGTTTGATGAGGTTGGTCAGCTTGCGAATGGGCACGACGATCTTCGGCGGCAGATAAAGGCCGAGCAACAAACTGCTGATTCCAGTAAATCCCAGGATGATCCCCATGTTGCGCTTGGCGACCGACTCGATACGATCGGCGTCATGCGCATGCATCTCGAACTCGGCCCATTTGGCCGCGGCGATTTCATCCGCCAGCGTGGAGATGCGCTGTCCCACCGCACTCAACTCCTGGGACACCCGTTGGACCTCCTCACGGGCTTCCGAGGGCACCGTCAGCAGGCGTGCGAAGATCTGCTCGTACTGCTGCAAATCCTGTTCGATGGCACGATACTTCTCACGGGTTTCCCCCTTCCGCGCCACCTCCTTGCCCTCCCGGAGGGCCTCCTTAAGCTTGGCGAGGAAGAATTCATATTCCTTGATGTCGCGGTCTTGCCCAAAGACGAGATAGTTCTTCTCGGCTCGCCGCGTTTCTAAGAAAGAGACTTTGATCGCCTCCCCGGCGCGGGCGAAGAGGATATCCTTTTGCAGGACATCTTGGACTTCGCGATTGATGCGTCCGAGATAGATGAACGCCATCACACCGATGACGATCACCAGTGCAACGGCGCTAAAGAACCCAAGCTGGACTTTAGCTCCCAGCGAAAGCCGCATGCGTGCCATACCCCCTTAGTCCGCACCCTGCTCCATCAGGTCTTCGATCTTCTCGTTGCTACCCACGACGACGAGGATGTCCCCTTCTTCGATCCGATCATTGGGCGAGGGCAGGTCGTTGACCTTCACTTCATAGGTGCTCTCACCGCGCTCAGTGACGCGCGGGATTCTCTTCTCGATGGCGATGATGTTCACCCCATACTTGGCTCGGAAGTCGATTTCGGCGATGGTGTGGCCGATGAACGCCTTGCGTGGCACCAGTTCCACCAAGCTATGGCCGGTTCCGAGCGTGATATGCTCTCGCACGTGCGGCGCGATCAGGCTGCGTGCCACCTCTTCTCCCATCTGATCTTCCAGATAGACCACCTTCTTGGCACCCACCTCCTGCAAGATCTGCCCCTGCAGCTTCGTCATCGCACGCCCGATCAGTTTGCTCACGCCCAAACGTCTGAGAATCGCGGTCGTGAGGATGCTGGCCTCGATGTTGACACCGATGGCCACCACGGCCGCATCAACGTCTTGCACCCCCACGGCGCGTAAGGCCTTCTCATCCGTGCTATCGAGGCAGACGGCCTGTGACACCAGATCCTTGATTTCATCCACCAGGGCGCGGTTGCTATCGATGGCGATAACCTCCGCCCCTTTCTCCGCCAGGGTGGTGGCAAGCTTGAACCCAAACCGGCCAAGGCCGATGACAGCGAACAGCATATGCTTCGCAGCTCCTCTATCCGACCATCACGCGCTCGGTAGGATAAGCGAACCGGGCCCGATCCCGTTGTTCCCCCAGCGCCAGCGCCATGGTCAGGGGGCCGATACGCCCGATAAACATGACGATGATGATAATCACCTTTCCGGCAGCGGTCAACGAAGGCGTGAGCCCCATGGAAAGTCCGACTGTTCCGAACGCCGAAACGACCTCGAACATGGCGGGCAGGAACCTGACGTCATCCGTCAACAGGAGTAAGATCGTAAACAGATTGATGAGGCTGAACGACAACGTGATGATCACTAACGCTTTGTGCACCGTCTCGCGCGGGATGGTGCGGTGAAACACCTCGACTTCCTCGCGCTGTCGCAGGATGGCGCGGATGCTCATGACCAGCAATGCCACCGTGCTCGTCTTCACACCGCCTCCCGTGCTCGCAGGGGAAGCCCCCACAAACATGAGGATAATGGTAATAAACAGGCTCAAGTCTGTCAACGATGCTGTATCAACGGTGTTAAAGCCTGCCGTGCGAGGGGTCACCGCGAGAAAGTATGAAGCCAGGAAGCGCTCGGTCCATGAGAAGTCGGCCATACCCTTCGAAAATTCTGCCACGAAGAACATTAGCGTGCCGCCGGCCAGGAGGATCCCCGTCGTCGCCAGGACCACACGTGTATGACAAGAGAGCCGGGGCACCTGGGCCTTGCCCCAGAAGCGCCACTCCGAGAGGCCGGAGATCACCGTAAAGCCTAGGCCACCAAGGATGATGAGCGTCGTAATGGTGAGATTGATCGGGATGTCGCCGCGGTACTGCATGAGGTTATCGGAAAATAGCGCAAATCCCGCATTATTGAAGGCCGCGATGCTATGAAAGATGCCAAGATAGAAGGCCTGGCTAGGCCTTTCGCCTAAGGAGTACCAGGCCCATGTCAGGATCAGCATGCCGATGGCCTCGATGATGAAGGTCATCTTCAAGATGCTCACGATCATCCCCTTGAGGGTTTCGAGATCGCGTTCTTCCAGAAGATCTTGCATGACCACGCGGTCTTGCATACCCATCCGACGCCGTAAGGCGATGGCCAGAAAGGTGGAGAAGGTCATGATCCCCAAGCCTCCTACCTGCATCAGCCCCATGATCACGACCTGCCCGAAGGTGGAGAAATGCTTGGGTGTATCGAGGACGATGAGTCCGGTCACACACACAGCCGATGTGGCGGTAAATAAGGCATCGACCAGCTCCGTCCCCTGACCTTCTACAGTGGCAACGGGCAATGTCAGCAGGATGGTCCCCACCAGAATTGTGCCGGCAAAGCTGGAGGCAATCACCCGGGCCGGCGTGAAACCCAGGACACCGAGGCGGTTGCCCGCCCCTGGCCAATACGTGAGGGAGCGGATGAGCACCGACGTCTGACGCAGCGCGATGAGCCCAACAGCAATCCGGACGCCGTCGCTCGCCAGCGGAAGGGGGAAAAGCAGGAGCAGATCAAACGCTCGGGTGCGGAAAAATACGGTTTTGCTCGCAGCCTGTGTGAAGTCGAGCACAAGGTGTAGCGCGAACAAGCCCACCACACCGTAATACACAAACTCCAGCCGCCCCAGAAGCGGGTGAACGGGGGGATACAGTGCTTCGATGCCCAACCCTACCAGGGCCAGTGGTGCGAAGAGTACGATGGTACGCAGTGCTGCGCGAGTCCCGCTACTCCAGTCGAGCCGCGGTTTCCACTTCATCAAGCCTCTCCGCCCTCATGTCCGAGGTGCATGCGATGCTGACCCACGGGATAGCCGGCGCCGTGGGGGCGCCCCAGCATCGGGCACACATGTAACCCATGGCCGTTCTTGATAAAATATTAGCAATTATTACGTCACTTCACGATTAGCAGGCGCTGACATGCCCCCTGGCGCGAAAAAATGGTTGACAATCCTGTAGTCGCCCAGCATATATATCTCGCAAGACCCGCGGTATCCCGCTGATCCGGACCTGTGACAGGAATCCGCATGCGTCGTGTCGCATCCCGTGGGTACGACCCTGCCGTGTGCCGCTCTGCGTGGGCGCGCGGCGCTGGATTCGGCGGCGTTTTCGCGAAGGGAGGGAGGCTGCGATGAACAGAGCGGATTTGGTGACGCGTATTTCCAAGGACGCGGACATTACCAAGCGAGAAGCTGAAAAGGCGTTGAATGCACTGGTCGATAGCGTCCAGGAAGCCTTAAGTAAGGGTGACAGCGTCACACTAGTGGGATTCGGCACGTTCTCCGTGATGTCACGTGCGGCTCGGAAGGGACGCAATCCCCAAACGGGGCGAGAGATCTTCATTCCTGCGAGCAGGACGCCGAAATTCAGAGCTGGAAAAAGCTTGCGGGAAGCGGTCAAGTGAGACATCTGGGCCACCCTCTGCCGAGGCAGGTCGTGCCCCGCTCCGCGATAGCCTTCTTCAGCTATACTATCCATGTGATCGATGAGCTCGCCGATATAGTCGATGCTTCAGCACGTCATCGATGTCAGCCTAACGCTCCTTCCCCAGTTCTCCTGCCGGCCGGGAGAGCTGGGAGGGAGCCGCCTCTAAGATTTTCACCCACCGCCCTTGCACCTGCAGCCGTCCCTCAGCAAAGAGCTGGATCGCTTCGGGATACGCTTGGCGTTCCTCAATCGCTACCCGCTCGGCTAAACGTTCAGGCGTATCATGATCCAGAACCGGCACGACACGCTGGAGGATAATAGGGCCGTGATCGTAGTCCTCGTCGGCATAGTGGACGGTGCACCCACTCACCTTGACACCATAGGCTAGCGCAGCCTGATGCACTCTCAGCCCATAAAACCCTTTCCCACAGAAGGCGGGAATGAGAGAAGGGTGAATGTTCATGACGCGACCACGGTAATGGGGTGCATAGCGAAAGACACGCAGAAACCCGGCCAAAGCGATCAGCTCTGGCGCATAGCGGTCCAGCGTACGGTTTAATTCATCGTGAAACGCTTGGGTATTTCGATACGCTTTCCACGGAATACAAATGGCCTCCAAGCCATGGCGTTTGGCGCGCACCAACCCGTACGCATCGGGGTGGCTGCTGATGACCACGACGATTGAAGCCGAGAGTTTTCCGGCCTCGATGTGATCGATGAGATTTTGCAGCGTTGTCCCGCCACCTGAAAGGAGTACGGCCAAACGCAACGGTGGCCGATTCACGATGACGGCCTCAGGACTGCCGCCAGCTCTTCTTTCATGGCCAGGACGGCCGCTCGGGCGGCTTCAGGAAAGCGCTCTTCGCCAAGGGCTCGATAGGCCTCCTGACGGTAGGCATACAGGATCGCGCGTGAGGAATTGACGATGGCGCCATAGCCGTCAGCAGCAAAACAGGCCTGGACATCCGCCGCACCGGCACCCTGGGCCCCATAGCCGGGGACCAGAAAATAGGTATGCGGCATCAGCTGACGTAAGCGCTCGGCTTCCGCCGGATATGTGGCTCCCACTACCGCCCCCACCGCTTGATAGCCCCGTGTTCCCTCTGTCCCATGTCCCCATTGCAGGATCAGGCTTGCCAGCCGTTCGTAGAGCGGCTGGCCATCGACGAGCAGATTCTGCACATCGCCTGAGGTCGGGTTGGAAGTCTTCACCAGGATAAACAGCCCTTTGCCATGCGACCTGGCGGCGGCCACAAAGGGGAACACGCCATCGCCCCCTACGTAGGGATTCACCGTGATCGCATCGGCCTCAAAGCCCGGCGACAACATCACCCCTGGAAGGCTACTGCCTAAATAGGCCGAGGCATACGCTTGCGCCGTCAGCTCGATATCGCCGCGCTTAACATCGGCAATCACGATGAGCCCACGTTGTCGGGCTTCTCGCAGCGTGTCGGCGAAGACTTCCATCCCCGCGGGCCCGAACGCCTCGTAAAACGCCACCTGCACCTTCACCGTGGGTACGTGCGGGGCAAGTGCATCCAACAGCCGCAGGTTAAAATCGCGAATGGCCAAGCTCGCCGCCCGATGGGTTTCCCCATGTTGCGCTATGTAGGTGCGCACGAGCGTCGGAGGCATGAGGTCGAGACGAGGGTCAAGGCCCACCGTGATGGGACATCCTTTGCGGTCGATAGCCGCCATCAGCCTATCGGAGAATGTTTCCATGGGGGATCCCCAAGCTGTTCCCTTATATATGCTATTAACCCTGCTGAATATAGAGGTGACGAACGGGAAGAGTCAAACGGAAAAATGAGGGAGATCATGGCCGCAAGGCCACACGGGAAGACGATCGTCGCGGATAAAGCCTTAAATGACACAATGGCGCGGCATGGAGCCACGGTCTATCGAGGGCGATCCTCCCCAACATGAAAAAAGGGGGGCACGAGCCCCCCTTTACGATGCAGATGAGAGATCTAGATAGAACAGGGCTTGTCGGGGAGAAGGCTCTGAGAGCGGTGTATCCGGCCACCGAGCTGGTGGGCACAGGACAGGTGTCCGACACCTGGACGCGGATTCTAGACTGTGGACCAGACGAGTCCGGATGGCTTGATTTTCTGGTCGAGGGAACGCCGCGGGGTGCCCAATCGTTTGGGCGCCCGCTCGACACGGGGGCGCGCTTCTTGGAGGAGCTGTCCGATGCGGCGCCGTTGGGACGCTTAAAATTCCCACCCGATCTCGAAGTTGACGAAGTAGCCGCTGTCAGCCTTGGGAAAGGCCCTGCCGGGGATGAAGTAGCCAAGCACCAATTTGACGTCGATGTCCTTCAGTTCCTCGTACCCCATGACGACGTCGATCTCGCTCCCCAGCCGTTTGCTCAGGCCGCTGGGGTCGGCATCGAGCTCCGCACCTCGAATCCCTGTCGTGGCCTTGTCCTGCAGGTAGTAGTGATAGACGAGATCGACGGAGCTCCGTCTCGTCGGTCGGATGCCAATGCCGCCGGTGAAGATCAGCAGGTTGCTCAGCTCGGGGTCCAGCAGTTCACCGTAATATTTGAAGCGGGTGACGCCGCTAAAGCGCGCCTCGTTTTCCTGCAGGTCTGTCTGTCGAAAGCGCCTATCCACGCGATCACTGGGGTCGCCATCGCCGCTGCCGAAGGCGTAGGCGACAGTGACGGAGGGGCGTAAGGGGGGGCCGAATTCATAGGTCAAGCCGGCATCGATGCCCCATCCCCGGATCTTCCTCGACCCATCCCTCCCCCGGACATGGGCCAGCTCCAGCCAATACCCAAGGTTGTCGCTGAGGTCGCCGCTCGAATGCAGCCCGAAGAAAATCGGGAGCTGGCGCTCCGGCGAGCGATCATCGCGCAGGAAGACGTAGGCCGCGAGCGCCACCTCCTCGCCGAGCCTGTACCGGCCGTAGAGCAGATAATTATTGATCAGCTCCTTGCTCTCCTCATCCAGAAAATCCTTTCTGAACAGGCCATTGCGGCTGACCGAAAGCTGCAGCTCAAGAGCCGCCAGGCGAGAGAATAACCTGACCGCATCGAGCTCCTCATCGTAGAGCCATTCGCGGTCGTCGTTGAAGCGTTGCCGCCTGATCTGCAGCGCCAGGCGACCAGCGGCCAGATCTTTGAGGAAGAGGAACGCCTCCTTGAGTTCGACCCTCAGCCGTCGTTCCCGATCCTGCGGCTCTGCCAGGGCGAGCTCCTGCGACAGCTCGAAGTTCAGAAAGGCCTGCAAGTGCCTAGTGGGGTCGAATGAGAACGCCAGCTCGACCTCGGGTGTCAGCAGGGAGAGATTATCATCTTCGGCGTCGTTGAGGTCGAGGTTGCGCACGAATTCGTAGTCGAGCTCAATCTTCGCCCCGAAGGTGAGGTAGGGAGCCAAACGAAGCCGTGTCTGGGGGGGAGCTCCCGGATCGAAATTCGGTCGCAGGGCAGCTTCCCGAGCTCCGTGCTGGGCAGCCACCGAGTTTACTGGAGCGATGATGACAACCGCCAGGAGCACCGCCAAAGCGATCCCGAAGCACCATCTTCTTACCACGCCAACACCCGGACCCCCGATAGGTGAGCACCGCAGGCTTTCCCCAGTTGGTGTTTCAGGCCCGCACCCCGCCTGTCTGGATATCCTGCGTCAGTCGCTCGCGGATCTCACGGCGCATCAAAATAGGGACAAAGGTGGTCACGGTAGCACCACGGAACATGGTCTCCACTTCGGTGACAACTTGGCGGATGCGCTCCCGGGAGACTTGCCCGCCCAACTCCAGCCAGATCTGTGCGATCAGATCGTCGTGAGGTGTGGCGACCTCGGCTCCCGCGCCAGAAGGACGCCATGGTGTGTCCATGTAGCAATCTCCTCTAGGCCAATGCCGCTCGTCATGCCAGAGACGCTGCCGCATCAGCACCCTGCATGTCGCGCTACAGTCACACCACCAACCTGGTTCGGGGAGCTGCGGGCAGCCTCCGTCAAAATTACCTTTACGCCCGTGGGGAATTAACTCGGCTCACCCTGCATGCACCCTCCAGAAGAGCCGCCATCTCAGGCTGAGGCAGGATACTGGTCTCCAATGCTTGAGAAGGCAGGTGTTCAGATCCGTGGAGTTAGGCCGCTCCCGTGAGTCGGCTAAACTCCCCGCTGAAGTAAGCAAAATTATGACGCGGTTTGTCCCGTTTGACCACGCCTGTGGTCCTGATGGCCCCGCTTGTGCGCTCACAACTTCGCGGTACGCTCTGCCTGCGCACGCTCCTGCGGCCCGGAGCGCCATGTGGTGCGTTCCGGCCCGCACCATGGGCCGATGGCCTGCCGATGTGCGCCTTTGACTGGCCTGACGTTGCTGGAAAACCGCCTGTCGCTAGCTGAAGGTCAGCAATGCGTCATGCAAAAGTGCGCTGATCATCCCTTGCATCTACTGGCATGCCAGAGGCACCGGAGGCACGCTTGTGCTGCCTGGGCACAAAGCCATTGTGCTCAATAATGCACGGGAATGACCGATGTCTTTCAGTCGGAGGTACGTGGACATTGCACGGGTTCCTGGTCGCGGCAACGGGGGGTTACCATGATCAAGGCGTTTTTTTGGAAGCGACGCTGGATGCCGTATGCGTACGGCGGCGCGGCGGTATTGCTGGCCTGTATGTACGGTCAAATCCATACCGCCGTCATGCTCAATACTTGGCATAAGCGTTTCTATGACCTCTTCGAAGACGTCTCCCGGCATGCACTCGCAGATTTTTACGGCGCGCTCATCGAATATTTAATGATCTGCGGCTTCAGCATCATCATCGGCGTGGCCGCCTCCGCCATCACGCGCGTCTACACGTTTTGGTGGCGTGAGGCCCTGACCTTCTATTACATCCCCTTCTGGCGGATGGTCCCCGTCAGCATCGAAGGCGCCAGTCAGCGCATTCAGGAAGACGTCTACCGCGCCGCCCGCGTGATTGAATCCCTGGGCTGGGCGATCGCGAGCACCCTGATGACCCTGGTCGCGTTTATCCCGATTCTCTGGCACCTGAGCGCCGATGTCCGACTGCCGGTTCTGATCCATCTACCCGGATCCCTGGTGTGGATCTCCTTTGCGGCCAGCGCGGGAGGGTTCCTCATCTCCTGGATGGTCGGCAGTCACCTGCCGGTCGTAGAGTATGATGCCCAAAAGGTCGAAGCCGTGTTTCGCAAGGTCCTGGTCTATGGCGAGAACCCTAAAATCAGGGTCAGGGAGGCGTTCGAAACGGCGCTGAGAAAGCTGTTCCGAGGCACGCGACTCAACAACACTCGCCTCATCTGGCACAGTTCGTATTTCGATATCTGGAAATACGCGTATATGAAAAGCATGGATATCCTGCCGTTCCTGCTGTTGGTGTCGAGCGTGTTTGCCGGAGCGATGACGTTCGGAGACCTGATGCAAACCAAAAATGCCTTTAGCCAGGTGACCGACGGCTTTTCGGTCTTCATCACCAACTGGCATATGATGACGGAGATCCGGAGCATTAAACGACGACTGGGGGAGTTTGAACACAGTCTGCGTGCACACGAGCATGACCCGGCAGCATCTGCCGAGAACGGCTTAGCCGCGGCTGAACCAACAGCAGTGCCTCCCGACGCCGCCGGCAATTGACACCTTCCACCGGATGTCGTGGTGGGGGGGCTGAGCACGCATCGCAAGCCGCCCGAGGTGCGGATGTGGCGATTGCGCCTTCCGTCCCAAAACGCGCATGCGGCTCCCCTCCCCCGTTCGTAACTGAGCATTTTTGCGACCCGCAGATCTTATGAATTGCGCATTTCCTGCGCCATCCGTATACTTGGCGCATGCCCTGTCAATTCAAACGCGAACGCCTGACGCCAGACGAGGCCACGCGGCTGGCCAACGCCTGCCAGTCATATCCGGAGAAGCTCGTCATCTGGACGCTGCTGGATACTGGTCTCCGGGTCTCGGAACTGGCCAAGCTCACGAAAGACAATCTCGATTGGCAGGGGCACCGTCTCATGGTCTACGGCAAGGGGGGGTCGTATGGCTCCCGGACCAAGCGGCGCGTCATTCCCCTGTCTCCTCGCGTCCAGCCCCTCCTGGAGGGGCATTTCGCCTTGCACGACACTTTGGGCATGGCGCCCCGCACCATCCAGGTCCTGGTCAAGCGCGTCGCCAACCGCGTTCACATTCGCCGGCCGGTCACTCCCCACGTACTACGCCACACCTTCTCGGTCACAGCGATTCAGAAAGGCATTTCGCTGCCCGCCCTGAAGCGGCTCCTGGGCCACGACCATCTCGCCACCACCGAGATCTATCTCAACCTCTCGCCCGAGGAGGTCGTCCGCGAGTTTCGGGAACAGTGGTGAGAAGATGCCGCCCGAAAAGGAAAACCCACATGGCTACCTACAGTGTGCGCGCACACATCACCGATCGGGGAATCCGAAATGCCCATGACACGACAAAACGGGTGGATGCCCAGAAGTTCCTCGCCTGGGAGTATCCCGTGCCAGTGATGAAACACCTCTCCCGCCTGCTCTGCGTATGGTTCTTGGTGACGGGCTGTGCTCCTATCCCCCCACTGCCCTTCACGCTCCCTCTCCCTTCAGGTTCAGGGCAGGCGTCGGTGTTGACCCTGACTGAGGTCAATTTGGCTCAGCGCAATTATCGGGTGGTGAGGACGAATGTGGCGGGCACCAGTCGTGGCTTTGCGCTGCTTGGCCTGATTAGCGTGAAGCCACCTGACGCGATCGAGGCCTTTGCCCGACTGTATGAGGCGGGAGGAATTTCCGAAGGCAACGCCCTCGCCCTCATCAATGTGCTCCAGCAAAGTAGCGCGCCCTACTTCATTCTTTTTTCTCTGCCTGAAATCACCTTCCGTGCCGACGTGGTGGAGTTTGTCGACACCTTACCCCTGCAGCGTCCCGAGGCTCCGCTCAAAAGCCTTCGGGAGTAAAGGACATGAGGGGTGCCGGCTCCACTGGGAACAGCAAGGATGGACGATTTGAGCCGCATGAGATGGCGGGGAGACCAAAAATCCTCTGCCCGTATGGTTGAAATAATGGGCTGAGTCACGCCGCCTGTCGATGATAGTAGCTCAGCAACCCACCGAGATCAAACATGGCCACAACTTCCTGACTCTTCGTCGGTTTTGGTGAGGCAGAGGGGAGTGAGCCATGTGTGGAGGCATAGACCTCGGGAGGCGCGTGTGCCGCTTCACCGTGAAGTATGTCACGCACGCGGATGGCGCGACGACTTGGCTGACGGGAGAGAGCGGGCCCCCCGTTACCGACTGTCCAAACACATCGCCAGATACCGGTCTCTAGCAGCGCGGCCCCGAGCATGTTTCGGGGGGTGTTTCGCCACTTCGCTCGCCAGTGCGAGGCATTCTGCCAAACCTTTCTGGGACGCATTTAAGGTGTGGTTCGGAGGTGTGGTGCAGCCGGCCAGGAGCCACAGGCCGATCAGCAGCAGGAGAACTGTTGGAGTGACACGGGGCATCGGTGTGTCGGCTCTCGAGTGGAATCTGGATCATGTCCATCATGCCGCATTGTCCCCCAAATGATACCAAAACAGTGACGAACACGCCTCACCAAAACTGACGATGACCCTTAAATCGTCCAAATCCGTGGAGTAGATTCACGGATACACCATTCAGAGAATCTGCAGAAATTCTCCAGGAAATCTGCAGGCGTTCTCCAAGTTTTTCGCCCTGGCGGGGGCTACATTAAGCTCATCGTTGATTGACCGAATGGACCGGTATTACTTCAAGGCTACGGACAACTTTCTCAACACCTTAGAAGGAGAAAGGTTATGAAACAGGCCCTCACGTCAGTCGTGTTCGTCATGGCTTTCGTCAGCCTGCTTGTCCTGGGACTCGTGTCCCGGGTGCAGGCACGAGAATGTTCAAACGCCAGCATCAAAGGCACCTATGGGTTCTCCTGCGAGGGGACTATCGTCGGGGTCGGCCCTCTCGCCGCGATCGGTGTGTTCACCGCAGACGGGAATGGCAATGGTTCCGAAGTGGAAACTCTGAGCGTAAACGGCGAGATCTCTCAAGGAGTAGTCCGTACGGACACCTATACCGTGAATGCAGACTGCACCGGCTCTTTCGTGAGTACCGGACCCGACGGCTCGGTCATCCACAACGATTTCGTGATTGACGACAACGAGAAAGAGATTCGCCTCATCGCAACCGAACCCGGGTGGGTTGCCTTCTGTATCTTCAGGAAGCAGTAGAGGTGGAGAGGCTCGGGCGGTTTCCTTGTAGGGGTTTTTTGCCCAACCCCCAAAAAGGAGACCATTGCTGGTGCGATTGCGCTGATGCCAGACCAGATCGCACGCACGGCCATTGCCAAAGTGGAGTGCCCAGAGTGTGGTGCGACGCGCACGTTGCACCCCCAAGGGTCCACGGTGACGTTTCCCACCCATGCGAAACGTCTGACGAGCACCCCACGGAAGGACGTGCGCTGGGTCAGGCACGGTACCACGTGGGAACTCGCGCCCAGGCCAGGGGAGCGTCCCTAGCAGCGCAGGCCTGTGTGTGCAGTCGCACGAGGGCAGCCTCGCCTTGCTGCAGTGGTTTCTTTGAGGGCGAGCGGCCAATCTTGCTGGCAAAGTGGCCAACCTTGCTGGCAAAGCACAGGAGCTCTTCAACAGAGGTCCTACCCCAGGGGTGAGGCAGCTGACGGCGATCGATCAGTCCCAGGAGCCCGTAACGTCTAAAGCGGCGCAGGTCATGCCACAACCGCCAATAGCTGAGGCCCGTCTCGCGGCTGTGCTGCGTAAGCGTACGCTCCTGCTTCAAGATCGGGCGAATCTCTTCATAACGCGCCAGGGCCTCCTGATAGGCTGGCGAGTCAGTCGCGAAGAGGTGCAGTTGGAGGGCGCTGATCTGATCCGCTGGCATGCATTCCTCCTTCCATGACCGCCGCGATGCTCATGGTCCAATAGAGGAGGAATCTATGCATAACGTTCTCGTCAGATCAGTGACAAGCCCCTATCCGGAAATTTTGCACAATGATCCGTCCAAATCCGTATAGACGATCCGCGGACACTGCCCCACGGTCAACTTACCGAACGTCCGTGCGAGTTGATTTTCCAGGTAAGAACCGGTACACTTCT
>Ga0081538_10003253_pt1 | contig 15434 bp, 12 predicted proteins | sample TabmetS5T2R1_FD_71022 | JGI IMG/M metagenome (GOLD analysis project Ga0081538, IMG submission 71022) | Tabebuia heterophylla rhizosphere microbial communities from the University of Puerto Rico - S5T2R1 | ecosystem: Host-associated > Plants > Roots > Rhizosphere ... | reverse complement strand
AAGCGCCTTCGGGCCCGGTTACCTGGCGGCGCTCCGCGGTCCCTTCCCACAGGTGAAGGTCATCCCGACCGGGGGCATCCGGCCGGCCGACGTCGACCGCTGGATCGAGGCCGGCGCCATCGCCGTCGGCATCGGGCGATGGTGATGCGCACCGTTCTGGGCGAGGTCGACGTCTCCGAGGCGGGATACGTCGACGCCCACGAGCATCTCGTCGCGATCCCGGAACTCGCGGATCCCGATCTGCTGCTCGACCGTCCCCACGCGGTTCGGCAGGACATCGCCGCCTTCGTCGCCGGGGGTGGGCGCACGATCGTCGAGATGACGACGGTCGACTACGGCCGTGACCTCGCCGCGGTCAGGGAACTCGCCGCCGAGACCGGGGTGCACGTCGTGGCCGCCACGGGCTTCAACAAGTACCGTCGTGACTTCGGCGAAAGCGCGGCGAAGCTTGCGGCGGACCAGATCCGCGACGTGACCGAGCGCGGCTGCGGGGTCGTCAAGTTCGCCACCAGCCTCGACGCCATCGAGCCGTGGGAGCAGACGGCGCTCGAGGCCGCGGCGCTCACGCATCACGAGACCGGCTGCCCGATCTTCACCCACACCGAGGCCGGGACGATGGCCGAGGAGCAGCTGGACCGCCTCGCGCACGCAGGGGTCTCACCCGGCGCGGTCGTGCTCGGCCACCTCGACCGCAACGGCGACCTCGAGACGCACCTGCGGCTCGCCGATCGCGGCGCCTTCATCAGCTACGACCAGCTGCCCAAGCCCAAGTACGCCGCAGAGCGCGCCCGCGCCATCGAGCACATCGCGGCGCTGGCCGAACGGGGACTGGACGAGCACGTCGTGGTGGGCGGCGACCTCGCCCGCCGCAGCTACTTCACCGGATGGGGCGGGGCCCCCGGGCTCGCCTACCTCGTCGAGACGTTCCGGCGCGACCTGATCGCCGCCGTCGGCGAGCGGATCGCGGAGAACGTCCTGCGCCACAACCCGGCGCGAGCGCTTTCCGTTCGCGATCAGTAGCCGTCGCGGGCGAGCTCGACGTCGAAGACGTACCGGCTCGGCGAGTACCGGGTCTCCGTGAACTCGATCGGCAGCTCGTGCTCGTCGAAGACGGTCCGGCGCTCGACGAGCATCGGCGTTCCCACTTCGATCTCGAGCAGCTCCGCGTCCGACTCGAGCGCGCCTTGCGGCTCGATATGACCACGTGCCAGCGCCGGTGCACGGTTGATCCGCACGAGCGCGTCGTGAAGCGAGCCGGTCTCCAGGTCCTCGTCCATGACGGCGGCGCAGTACTGCGGCAGGACCACCCGCTCGACCGCCATCGGGACATCGTCGGCGAGGCGCAGTCGCCGGATGACGATGACGGGGTCGCCCGCCGGTATCCGCAGCGCGTTCTGCTCGTCGATGCCGGCGGTGCGCTTGCCGGCCTCGAGCATGCGTGAGTGTGGCACCAGCCCGCGCGTGCGCATGTCCTCCGAGAACGATCGCAACACGCCCGAGCGCCGATGGACGGACTGGTCCGCGACGAACGTCCCCTGCCCTGGAACGCGGTAGACGAGGTTGGCGTCGGCCAAGCGCTGGACGCCCTGACGAGCCGTCATGCGGCTCACGCCGAAGCGTTCGCACAGCTCGGCATCGGACGGCAGCAGATCCCCCGGCTTCAAGCGTGCGATGTCGGCGCGCAGCGCGCGCTCGATCTCGAGATAGCGCGGGAGCGCGTGCGGTGCCGCGCGGCGGCGCGACGGTTGTGGGCTCACGGCCATTCAGTCTCTCCGACGACCCCGACGGTTAGTGACGTACTGCGCGCCATCTTGACACCAGGCTATACCGGGCTATACGGTTCGGTCCAGCTAGACCTGTATAGATAGGTCTGTACAGAAGGCGTCGAACGGAGGAGGACCGCATGAAACGCGTCGGACTCGGGCTCGCCGTAGCGATGTGTCTCGCCGTGGCGGCTTGTGGCGGCGACGACGAGGGGGATGGCGGAAGCGCGGCCGGCGAGGGGACCGCGGTCAGCGGCGCCAAGGTGATCGACCCCGCCTCGATGGACGCGCCGCCCAAGGGCACGATCACGTACTGCGCGGGCAAGGACACGAGCGGCGCCCAGGGCGAGGCCATCGCGCAGTTCAACGCCAAGTACGGCGCCGAGGGCTACGAGGTGGAGCAGCTCGAGTTCTCGACGTCGGGCGACGAGCAGCGTGCGCAGTTCGTCCAGCGCCAGGAGGCCAAGTCCGACGAGTGCGACGTGTTCTCCTCGGACGTGATCTGGACGGCGGAGTTCGCGTCCCAGAAGTGGCTCTACGACCTGACTCCGTACGTCAGCGAGCAGCGCTCGCGGTTCATCGCGGCGCCGCTCGAGACGGTGCACTACGGCGACCGCTACTGGGGCGTGCCGTTCGAGAGCGCCGCCGCGCTCCTCTACTACCGCGACGACCAGGTCGAGGAGCCGCCCGCGACGTGGCAGGCCGTCTACGAGGAGGCCAAGGCCAACGACGGCATCGTCTACCAGGGCGCGCCGTACGAGGGCCTGACGTGCGACTTCCTCGAGCTCTCGTTCGCCGCCGGCGGCAACGTGCTCTCGGACGACGGCACGAAGTCGGAGATCAACTCGCCGGAGAACGTCGAGGCGCTGCAGTTCATGGTTGACGGCGTCAAGGACGGCACCGCCGCCAACGGCGTCACCACCTACATGGAGGAGGAGTCGCGGCGCTACTGGGAGACCGGCAAGGCGACGTTCATGCGCAACTGGCCGTACGCCTATGCGCTCGGCAACGCCAAGGGCTCGAAGGTCAAGGGCAAGTTCGCGGTCATGCCGTTCCCGACGTACGAGGGCGGCGGCACGGCTGCCATCCTCGGCGGCCACAACATCGTCATCAGCGCGTTCAGCAAGAATCCAGGGTTGTCGTTGAAGTTCGCGGACTTCTACGCCTCGCCGGAGTGGCAGAAGACGCAGGTCATCAAGTACGCGATCACCGGGACCATCCCGGAGGCCTACGACGACCCGCAGGTCCAGAAGGCGATCCCCTACGCGTCCGAGCTCAAGCAGGCGGTCACCCAGGCCAAGGCGCGTCCGGTCTCGCCGGTCTATCCGCAGATCTCGCAGGCGATCTACAAGAACGTCAACGCGGCGCTGTCGGGCCAGGTCTCACCGGCCGACGCGATGAAGGCGGCCGACGAGCAGATCAACAAGGCGCTGGCGACCTTCTGACTCGGCGATGCGCTCCCGGACGAACCGGTCCGGGAGCGCAGTCGATGTCACCGACGCCCGATGATGAGATGCTTGTCGCGCGTGGAGCGCCGCACCTCCGGATCGACGAACCCGGCGTCCGTGAGCAGCTCGAAGTACTCGGCCGCGGTTCGATGCCGGCCCCGCGTCTCGACCTGCATCTCCAGGTTCATCACCGCGGTGGCGATCGGACCGTCGCGGCCGTCATCGAACAGGCGCTCCATGACCAGCACCCTGCCCCCGGGAGCGCAGGCTGCGTGCGCCTTGCGCAGCAACTCCGAGCATTCCCGGTCCGGCCAGTTGGACATCACGTAGCCCATCGCGATCAGGTCACCGGCGGGGAGGTCGTCGCGGAAGAAGTCGCCGGCCACGAACGACAGCCGATCGGCGAGGCCCTGCTCGAGCCGTGTCCGCTCGAGGTGCGGTCCGACCTCGGTCAAGTCGAACACGACGGCGGTCAGCTGCGGCGACTCCTGCAGGGCCGCCACCGCGAACGGGCCGTTGGCACCGCCGACGTCGACCAGCCGGCGATGGCCGTCCAGCCCGGCGAGCGCGGCGAGCTCGCGCGACACGCCGAAGCTGAGATCCCACATCGCGTCCATGAAGTCCCGGGTGGACTGCTCGTCGCGGTAGAACTCCTCATACGGCGCCGGCCGCCCGGCGTCCGCCGCCGCCTTGCCCTGTCCCAGATACTCCACGAGCCGCTCGAGCCGGCCGGGCGTGCCCGTGACCAGGTGGTTCACGAAGCCACCGACGTAGCTCGGACTGTCGCGGTCCACGAACGGCACGATCTCCGGGGGGACGTGGAAGCTGCCGTCGGCGTCGCGGCGCACGACCTCGAACGCGGTGAGCACCAACAGCAGCCGCTCGACGGTGTCGGGGTCCGCGCCGATGCGCTCGGCGGGCAGCGGCCCGTCCGCGAGCAGGCGGTCGAGGATCCCGCGCTCGAGCGCCAGGTGCAGGACCGGTGTGGTGATCAGGCCGTAGACCGAGCGTTCCAGCGCGACGGGGAATGGCGGCGCAGTCTGGTCGCCTGTCGTCTGCCTCGTCATCGTCTCTCCTTTGCTCGCGTCCTTCATCAGCAGCTCGCGTGGGCGATCGCGGCGGCGCACGGGGTTGCGCTGCGACGCTGCGGCGTCCGCCTGCGCGGGCTCCAGGCGGTCCGGGCGCGGCCTACTCGTCCGAGCCGGTCGAGCGCGCGGACGGTGGCGCGCAGCCGCGTGCCCGCGACGACCGGCCGGACCGTGACGCGGTGGTGGCGGCCGGGCAGGAACAGCAGCCGCCTGCCGTCGGAGGTCCGGACCAGCACGCGATAGGCGCGGTCGCGGGGGCCGCTCCAGGTGATCACCCGCCGGAGACCGCGGGCGCCGATCCGGACTCGGCGCGGCGGTGCGGCGCGGCGAATCCGTGCACGGAAGCGTGCGACCCGGCGCGCGGGTTCGGGGATCCCGTCGCGCACGACGGTTGCGACGATCGACCGTCGGGCGCTCCGCCCCGGCGCGGGACGGAACCGCAGCGCGCCGCGCGCGCGCCGGGTGGTGCCCAACGCGTGGCGCACGCCGGCGCCGCTCTCCACGAAGCGCACCCGTCCGCCGGCCAGGCCCGCGACGCGGTAGACGAGCCGTCGCGTCCGGTGCGTGCCGCGCCGCACGCGTGCGCGGATGCGCACCGACGGGCGTGGGGAGGCCGACCGAAACGCGCTCACCGGCGCCGAGCCGGGTTCGGGCGTGAGTTGCCAGCGACCCGGCGTCGGATCCGCGACCGCGAAGTAGGAGACGTGCTCGGCGGGGTCCTGCGCCACGCGGAAGCGCGCGTCCGCGTAGCCGGCGGCCGTCGCCGTGACGCGCTCGCCGCCAGGGCCGGTCAGCGTGACGGTCGGCGCCGCGGTGGTGCCGACCGCGGAGAACACCGCCACCCGCTGGCCGCGCGGGACCGTGAACGCCTGCCCGGGACCCGCGGCCCTTGCCGCCTGCGGCCGCGCCGTCTGCCACGGGCCGATGTTGCACGAGCGGGCCATGAACGTCGGCCGCCGGTCGCCCCAGCGGTACCCCCACCCCACGCGCGGGCCGGCCCGGAGGCAGGCGCCGATGCCCGTACTCGACACCACCGCGTTGCCCGTCGCGTCCGGGCCCGGGAGCTCGATCTTCGGGCTCCCTTCGAGGTTGAACGCGCGGTTCTGGGCGATCCAGCCGCGCAGCCGGCCCTCGAGCCCGAACCCGAGCAGCAACGAGGGCGTCAGGCGCACGCCGTAGTCGCCCTCGACGAGGCCGTTCGAGCACATCCGGAAACGGGTGTCGAACAGGTCGCCGATCACCAGCCTGCCCTTGCCCGTGCCCTGGTAGCAGAGCGGGTCGCCGAGGTCGAGCTCGTACAGGCCGTCGATGCTGGCCGCCTCGAGCTTGCCGAAGATCCCGGACTCGACCTGCGGACCGGCGCTGAACCCGATGCTGCCACCGAGCTTGAGCGGGTTGCGCTGGCCGCTGAGCCCGAGGCGCTGGAGGAAGATCCCGGTGTAGACGTGCCGGTTGATGCCGTCCAGGCCGCCCGCCAGGCGGAAGTAGCCGTCACCCGGCCCGATGCCGAGCTCGACGATCAGCTCGAACCGCTTGAGGTCGACCCCGGCCTTCCCGTCCCAGTGGTAGGCGCCGGTCGCCGAGCGCGAGAGCGCGAGCGACGCCTCCTGGAGTCCCAGCGGGCCGAGCAAGGCGCCTTTGAACCCCAGCTTGAGCCCGTCGTCGCGCACGCCGTGCTCGTTGGTGGCGCGGATCGCGACGTCGCCGCTGAAGCCGCCGAGGATCTCGGGCAGCTCCACGCTCACGCTCCCCCGCGCCGTGCCCGGCTCGAACCGCAGCGCCGCGCTGCCGGTCACCTTCAGCTCGCCGATCTCCGGGGTCCGCCCCCGCACGTCGAACCCCTTGGCCTTGCGCAGGTTCCAGTCGAGCACGCCGCGGGTGATCGGCACGAAGCTGCGCGTCCCGTACGGACCGAACGGGAGCCGGACCTCGGCGCGTCCGGTGGTCGTCAGGCGCCCGCTGCCGGTGTCCAGCCGCACCTCGGTGCCGCGCGCCGGCATGACGTCGATCCCGTTCAGCCGGACCGTGGTGGTCGACACCTTCAGGCCCCGGCGGTCGCGGAAGCAGGAGATCGCCGCCACTACGGGCTCCACCGTCACCGTCGCCGGCTCCGCGCACGGTCCCGACGGCGGCCCGGGCCCGCCGCCGGGGATCGGCGGCGGCATCACGAGCCGGCCCGCTCGTGGCGCGGCGGTCGGCAGCACCAGGCGAGCGGTGAACGTCTGTGGGCCGGGGTCGCAGGCGGGATCATCGGGGAAGACGAGCTGGTAGGTGCCGGTCGCGCTCGCGCCGACCAGCTGACCGGCGGCGCGGTTGCCGCCCGTGGGCTCGTTGATGTCCACGGTCGAGAACGAACCGGCCGGCTGGATCCAGGCCACCTCGAACCCGGCGATCCGCTCGCAGCCCTTGAAGCCGAAGTCAGGCGGGGGGTTCCTGGGGACGCCGAGATGGCCGCCGACGCCGGCCACCGCGCCTCCGATCACGTCGACATGGCCTCCGAGGACGAACGGACCGGTGATCTCGTACTGGCCGTTCTCCACCGGCCGTCCCGGCACCCACCGCACGCGCACGGGCCAGTCGCGTTGCAGGCCCGGGTTCGCCGGGTCGGGAGCGACGCTCCCCGGGCACCTGTCCGATCCGTAGAGCACGCGCACGAGTCCAGTCGCGCGGCCGAGCCGTCCCGAGATCGGAGACGAGGTCGAGGGCTCGCCCAACAGCACCTCGATCCTCCCGCGCCGATCGACCGGCCATGCCTGCGACGGCTCGCCGCCCGGAAACGCGGCCGCGAGCGGGATCCAGTCGCCGCGGGTGCCGCACATCGCGACCTCGTTGGCGATGTACCGGCGCCGACCGACCGCGTGGATCGTGAACGACACGTTGATGCCGTGGTTCGTCGCCCCTACCCAGCGCCCGACCCGCGGCGCGGCCGCTGCGTCGGCCGGCGCCGCGGCCGCGAACGCGAGCGCCGTGACGAGGATCAGTGGCAGCGCCCTCATGCCGGGTGCACCTGGACCGGCAGGCTCGCCGGCCCGCGCAGCGTGTTGTTGAGCTTGCGCACGAGCTCGCCGGCGAGCTCGATCGCCTTGACGCGGCGCGCGAGCGCGCCGAGCAGCACCTCGGCCTCCAGCCGTGCGAGCATCCGCCCGACGCAGGCGTGGATGCCCGTCCCGAAGCCCAGGTGGCCGCTCGCCTTGCGTGCGATGTCGAACTGCTCGGCGCGGTCCCACCGTCGCGGGTCGCGGTTCGCAGCGGCGAGGAAGAGCAGCACCTTCTCGCCGCTCGGGATGCGGGTCCCGTCGACGTCCACCGCGCGGGTCGTGGTGCGGAAGAACGTCTGCACCGGCGACTCGAAGCGCAGCACCTCCTCGAACGCGGCGCGGGCGCGGCCAGGATCGGCGTGCAGCGCGGACCACTGGTCGCGATGGGTGGCGAAGCACAAGAACGCGTTGGCGAGCGCGTGCACGGTGGTGTCGATGCCCGCCGACAGCAGCGAGCGCACGAGCACCTCCGCCTCCGCGGGGCCGAGCCCGGAGCGCCGCGCGTGGACGTGGACGGCCTCACCGAGCCCGCCGGGACGCAGGCTCTCGCGCCGGCACATCCCGCCGATCCAGGCCCCGACGTCCTCGAGACCCTCCATCGACGCCTCGAACAGCTCGTTGCGCGGCCCGAACGCGTTGAACACCATGTCGCCGTACGCGACCAGGTTCTCGCGCCCCTCGTCCGGCACCCCGACTGCGTCGGCGAACACCTTGACCGGGAACGCCTCGGCGAGGTCCGCGACGGCGTCGAAGCGCTCGCGCTCGACCAGCCTCTCCACCAGGGCCGCGGCGTCTCGCTCGAAGGCCGCCTGGAGGCTGCGCACGCGCCTCGGCGAGAGCGCCCCGGCCATCGCCTTGCGCGCGCCCGAGTGCTCCGGCGGGTCCGCCTCCAGCAGCAGGCTCGGCACGCGCCACGGCGTCTCCTTCGTGAAGTCCGCCAGTCCCACCCCGGCACCGGAGCGGAACGCCTCCCAGTCGCGCAGCGCCGCGTCCACGTGCTCGTGCCGCGCCATCGCCCACACCCCGTAGCGGTCGAGTCGCACGACCGGGCCGGCCTCGCGCAGCCCGACGTGGGCCGGGTACGGGTCGAGGAGGAACTGCTCGGAGAACGGGTCGAGCCCGGACGGGCTGACGCTGTCGGGAGCTCCCATGGCCGACGAGGCTGTCGCACGGGGCGTGCCGCCCCTTGTCAGCCCGCGCACGATCCTTGACCGGATGCGCATGAATGCGCGAGCCGGCGGTATTCGGCGGGCGGGTGACCGTACGCCTGGCGGAACACGCGGCTGAAGTGCGCCGCATCGGCGAACCCCCAGCCGAACGCGATCGAGCTGACGGGCAGGTCGCGGAGGGCCGGGTCCACGAGATCGCGCCGGCAGCGCTCGAGCCGGCGCTCCCGGATCCAGCGCGCGACGCTGGTCCCCTGCTCCTCGAACAGCCTGCACAACAGCCGCGGCGAGATGTGGTGCGCGGCGGCGATCGTCCGCGGTGACAGCCGCGGGTCGGCCAGCTGCCGATCGATGAACGACTGGACGCTCGTCGTCAAAGCTCGCCGTCGTGTCGCGGGCGAGACCGCACCGACGCGATCCAGCCGCTCGGCGAACGCCACGGTCAGCAGGTCCATCAGCGCCCCAGCCAGCCGCGTACCGTCCGTCGCCCCACGGTCGCCCAGGCGCCGGGCGAGGTGGCGCGCCAGGGCGACGATCGGCGCGCCGAGCCCTTCGCGGCCCGGCACGCGCACGGCCGTCAACCGCGCGAGCTCGTCGTGACGCAGCGGCAACGCGTCATGCGCGAAGACCACCGCAACGACCTCCTGCCCGGCGCCGGCATTGCGCACGCGCGATGGCCGCGAGAGGTCGACGAGCGTGAAGTCACCCGGCGCAAGCGCGACCTCGCGGCCGCCCTGCGCGTACGCCGTGCCGCCGCGGAGCTGCACATCGATCTTGAGCAGCTCGGGATCCGAGCGGCGGATCAGCGTCGGCGTGCGACGACACTCGAACCGTCCGGGTCCCACGACTCTCGTGACGCCGACCGGTCCGACCCGCCCTGCGTGAATGCTCGTGTCCCGAAGCGGGCCCTCGGCTTCGACCTGCAGGTCGTAGGGGGCGATCGTGGAGTCGAGCGCGTACCGGAAGGAGTCGAGCCGTGCAGCCGGCGGCTCGTCCTCGACGCGGAGCAGGACGCTCACGTGTCCGCCGTCCGCGGCGCGGCCCGCATCACGGCGGCAAGCTGCTCCGGCGGGGCCGCCAGCCTGCGGGTCTCAAGCGAGAACCACGCGGCGTCGATCCGGACGACCGCTGCGGTCGCTCCGTCCGGCTTCATGATCCGGTGCTCCATCGTTCCCCGGCTGGCGTCGTCACTGAGGCCGGTTACGGCGACGCTGACGCTGAGCTGCTCGCCGAAGGTCACCTCGCGCCGGTAGGTCAGCTGCTCGGCGAGCATCACCGGTGTGAGGCGCAGCGCGTGGAGGGTGGCGAGCGGGAATCCATGCTCGGCGAAGTACGCGAACCGGGCGTCGGAGGCGAAGTCGCTGTACGCGGTGTTGCGCGCATGGCCGTTGGCGTCGACGTCGGACCAGCGCACGGTGATCTGCGTCACCCACTCCGCCGGCATTCAACTCACCTCCGTCCCGGCTGTGGCTACGGCGTCGCGCTCCCGCCGCCGAAGCTCGCGCCGCAGCAGCTTGCCGCTGGGCATGCGCGGGAGCCGGTCGACGATCCGCACGTCGTGCACGCGCTTGTGGGGCGCGACGCGGGAGCGGACGAACGCAGAGAGCTCGTCGGCCGGAGCAGGGCTCGAGAGCACCACCCACGCGACCGGCACCTCACCGCGCTCGGCATCGGGCCGTCCGACCACGGCGGCGTCGCGCACCGACGGGTGCTCGCGCAGCACGAGCTCGAGCTCGGCGGGGGCGACCGACGCGCCCCTGACCTTGATCAGCTCCTTGAGCCGGTCCTCGATCACGAGCTGGCCGTCGTCACGGATCCGCACCAGATCCCCGGTCCGCAGCCATCGATCGGGCGTGATCGTCGCCGCGGTCGCATCCGCGTCGCGGAAGTAGCCGGTCATCACCTGCGGTCCGCGGATCCACAGCTCACCCGGCCGGCCCGGCGCGACGTCACGGCCACGCTCGGGATCGACCACGCGCGCCTCGGTCCCCGGAGCCAGCCACCCGACCGTCTCAGGGTCATTCGGTCCGCCCAGCGGCCCACTGATCATCGAGGTCGCCTCGGTCATTCCGTAGCCGTCCCGGACCAGGCAGCCCAGGCGCTCGCTCGCTCGCAGCTCGGAGGCCGGAGGCAGGTGAGCGCCGCCGGTCCCCACGAACTGCAGCTCGGACGTGTCGTAGCGCTCCGTCAGCGGGTGCACGGCGAGCTCTTCGACTGCCGTGAGGGAGACGGTCGCGTGGGTGACGCGATGCCGGCCGATCAGCTCGAGCACCTGCGTCGTGTCGGGCCTGGAGTGGGTGACGATCCGGGCCCCCGCGACGAGCGGGGCACACAGCGCCGTGCCGAGGCCCATCGACGCGAAGAACGGGGCCCCCGCCAGGGTCACGGAGTCCGCGTCGTAGGTCCCCGCCGAGGCGAAGCTGGTGGCGACCTGCGCGGCCGAGGCGGCGAGATTGCCGTGCGTGAGCACCACCGCCTTCGGCAGGCCGCCGGTGCCGCTCGAGAACGTCACGACGGCGTGATCGTCCGGGCCGAGGCGTGGTTCGGCGAACGCGTCCGCATCGGCGACCAACAGGCCTTCGTCGACAGGGACGACCTCGGCGTCGATCCCGGCCGCCGACAGCGCTCCCCGGACGACGCGCACCAGCGGCCCGGCGGCGATCGCGATCCGTGGGCGGGCGAGCGCCGCCAGCCGTCCCGTCTCCTCGGGCCCCCATGCCGGGCTGAGCGGTGCGAGCACGGCCGCCGCGCGCCAGACGCCGAGCGCGACCACCGGCCACCACGCGAGGTTCGGCATGGCAAGTGCGACCACGTCGCCCGGGCCGATCCCGCGCTTGGCCAGACCCGCCGCGACCGCCGCCGAGCGCTCGGCCAGGTCCGCTCGCGTGAGCCGGTCCCCGGTGACGCCGTCGACGACCGCCACGCGGTCGGGCTCGGACGCGGCGTGGCGCACGACCCACGCGGCGGGTGAGGGCTCGACGGCCGGCGCCGGCACTGGACTGGAGAAGACCATAGATTCGTTACAGCGTAACATAACGGCGTTGCGATATTCTCATAGAGCAGTGGGCCGACCACGCGAGCACGACGTCACGACGCGCGAGCGGCTGCTCGCGGCCGCCGCCCGCCTGAGCGCCGATGAGGGCTGGGAGGCCGTCAGCGTGCGCCGAGTCGCCGAGCAGGCCGGCACCACCACCCGCGCCGTGTACTCGCTGTTCGGCTCCAAGCAGGGGCTCGAGGAAGCGCTGCATACGGCGATGTTCGAGCGCCTCCGAGAGCTGCTGCGCCACGCGCCCAGGACCGACGACCCGCGCGCCGACCTGCTCGCGCTGCGCCATGCCTACCGTACGTGGGCGACCGAGCGCCCCGAGCGGTACGCCGCGCTGATGCGCTTCACCGGCCCGCGCGCCGCCCCGCGCTCGCGCGAGGGCGTCGACCTTGCCCACGCCGCAAGCGCCGACCTGCGCCAAGCGATCGCCCGCTGCGCCGAAGCGGGCCTGCTGGCCGAGGACGACGTGGAGACGCTCACGATCCGGTGGCGTGCGGTAGCCCACGGCCTCGCCGAGTTCGAGAACCACGGCGTCCTCACCGAAGGCGACGAGGCCTGGCGTTCGGTCTTCACCGCGCTGATCGACTGCTCGCAGCCTGCTGGGCACGCTCATTGATAGAGCGCGTCGATCACGTCGCGGTAGCGGAGCGCGATCGGCTTGCGCCTGAGCTTCGACGTCGGGGTCAGCTGCTCGCCGCCGGGCGGCCACGCGTCGGGGAGGATCGCGTGCCGCTTGATCTGCTCGACGCGCGCGAGCCGCCGGTTGGCTCGCTCGACGGCGCTCGCGACGACGGCCGCAATCCGCGGATCGCGGCTCAGGGCGGCGACCGATCCGTCGTCGAGGCCCTCGGCGGCTGCGTGCGCGGCGCAGGCCTCGGGGTCGAGCACGATCAGCGCCACGTTGTACGGGCGCCGGTCCCCGATCGCGACCGCCTGGCCGATCAGCGGGCCGGCGGCCTTGAGCTTGGCCTCGATGTTGGCCGGGGACATGGTCTTGCCGGCGGTGTTGATGATCAGCTCCTTCTTGCGGTCGACGATCCGCACGTAGCCGTCCCGATCGATCTCGGCGATGTCGCCGGTGTGCAGCCAGCCATCGGCGTCGATCGCCTCGGCGGTCTTCTCGGGCGCACCGCGGTAGCCGCGCATCACGATCGGGCCGCGGCACAGCAGCTCGCCGTCGTCGGCGAGCGCGACATCGAGTCCGGGCAGCGGCGTCCCGACGGTGCCGAAGCGGATCCCGGCCGGGCGGTTGATGGTGGCGACCGCCGAGAGCTCCGACATGCCCCACAGCTCGCAGATCGGCAGCCCGATGGCGGCGAACACCTCCAGCACCTCGACGTCGATCGGCGCCGCACCGGTGACCGACCAGCGCACCCGGTCGAGCCCGAGCTTGGCGCGCAGCTCCGCCCCGGTCTGGCCTGGCTCGGCGGCGATGGCCGCCTCCAGCGCCGCCTTGAGCTTCTCCCACACGCTCGGCACCGCCGCCCAGATCGTCGGGCGCGTGTCGACCAGTGCGGCCGGCAGCCGCTTGGCCTCTGCGACGCACGTGATCTCCGCGCCGAACGCGAGCGACAGGTAGTGGGTCAGCATGCGGTCGGCGATGTGGGCGGACGGCAGATAGGAGAGGCAGCGGTCCCCCGGCACGACGGGCAGCACCTGCGTGAACGCCCGCAACTCGGCCAGCATGTTCGCGTGCGTGATCTCGACGCCCTTCGGCGGCCCGGTCGTGCCCGAGGTGTAGATCAGCGTCAGCACGTCGTCCGGCCCGACCGCGCGCCACGCCGCCTCGAAGTCGAACCTGGCCGACCCGTGGCGCTCGAGCTCGGCCAGGGGGAGCGTCCCCGCCGGCTCGCCGTCGATGCAGACGACGTGCTCCACGCCTGTCTCGGCGCCCGCTTGAAGCAGCCGCTCGGCGAACTGCTCCTCGCAGATCACGATCCGGCTGCCGGCGTTCGAGAGCAGATGGACGACGTCCTCGGGCGGCAGCGTGTTGTAGATCGAGAACGGGATCGCCCCCAGGTGCACCGTCGCCGTATCGCAGAGGTTGAACTCGGGCCGGTTGGCCATCATCAGCGCGACCGCGTCGCCACGCGCGGTGCCGAGGGCTGCCAGCCCGGCCGCGATCCGCTCCACACGCCGCGCATACTCGAACCAGCTGATCTCCACCTCACCGCCTGGCGTCCGCAGGGCGACCGTGTCCGGGTCGGCGGCGGCCGTCGCCTGGAACGCCTCGCAGAGGGACGTCGCTTCGAGCACGGCCGGCTCGTGAGGTTCAACGCTCCACGCTTGTGTCATGGTGGCCACGGTGCAGGGGCGCGCTAGGAGTCGGCCATGCAAGCGCTAGGAATCGGCCATGCCTCGGCCGCCGGTAGGTGAGGCGATCGTGGAGTTCGGACTGCTCGGTCCGATGGAGGCCTGGCGCGAGGGGCGGCCGATCCACATCGGGGGCCCGAAACGGCGGGCGCTGCTCGCCGCCCTGCTGCTTCAGGCCAACCGCGTGGTGGCCACGGACTGGCTGATCCAGGCGGTGTGGGGCGAGACGCCGCCGGTGTCCGCGACCGCCCAGCTGCATGCGATGGTCTCGGAGCTGCGCCGGAACCTGGCTTCCGGCGACGATCCGGGCCCGATCGTCACCCGCGCGCCCGGCTACCTGATCCGGGTCGAGCCCGAGGCGCTCGACGTCGATCGGTTCCACCGCCGCGTCGGCGAGGCGCGGCGCGCGCTGGCCACGGAAGACGCATCCCGGGCGGCGGCCACGTTTCGGTCGGCGCTGGAGCTGTGGCGCGGTGACCCGTTGAGCGACGTGGACGGAACCGTCGCACGGGCGGAGGCCGCGCATCTCGCGGAGCTGCGACTCCTCGTGGTCGAGGAGCGCGTCGCCGCCGACCTGGCTTCCGGCCTCGACGCCGAGCTGGTGCGACGCGTCGACGCATTCGGACGCACACGCGAAGGCGGGCGCGCCGGGAACTGGGCGTTCGGCTGGGTCGGCCTGCGGATCCTGGCCGAGCGTCGCTTCCGGCTCGAGCCTGTGCTCGAGATCGCCGGTCACGGCCGGGCGGCGTTCGCGCTCGCGGCCAACGCAGATCCGTACACGTTCGCGGGACCGCTCCCGCTCCACGTCGCGCCGCTCGCCCGGTTCGACCTCGGCCTCGACGTCGTCGCGCCGCGCCTGGTCACGCCCGCGAAGTTGCCGCGTTTCCTGGCGTACGCGATCCGTGGCCGCGGACAGCAGCGGGCGCGAGACGTCGTGTACCTGCACGACGTCGACCGGGTCGAGATCGTCTGCGACCGTCCGCTGCCGCTGCAGGCGGACGGTGAGGACCTCGGAGACGCCGCCCAGGTCACCCTCGAGGCCGAGCGCGACGCCGTCACAGTTCTGCTCTAACTTCCCGCCCGCCCCGGAGTCCAATATTCCGGTGCGGACTAGTCCGACCGGAACTACAACATCGACCCTCACCGCGACGGAAGGCGCAGTCCTTGCACTGCTCGCAATCGAAGGGGAGCGCTCCGGCTACGACCTGACGAAGCTCGTCTCGACGGCGATCGCGCACGTCTGGTCGCCCGCGAAGACGCAGCTGTACGCCGTGCTTCCGCGACTGGAGCGGCAGGGGTTCGCGACCGCGCGCTCGGTGGTGCAGACGAACAGGCCCGACAAGCGGCTGTACAAGATCAGCAAAGCCGGGCGGCGCGCGCTCGGCAACTGGCTCGAGGAGGTCGTGCCAGGCGACGCGCAGCTCTTCTATCTCAAAGCGTTCCTCGGCGGACTGATGGACCGCGACACGCTGATCGCGCACTACGAGCAGTTCGCCCGCGACCAGCAGGCACGGCTCGACGAGCTGCGTGCGATCGAGCCCACCAACACACGCCGCGGGCACGACTACTACT
>Ga0081538_10003252_pt1 | contig 15439 bp, 13 predicted proteins | sample TabmetS5T2R1_FD_71022 | JGI IMG/M metagenome (GOLD analysis project Ga0081538, IMG submission 71022) | Tabebuia heterophylla rhizosphere microbial communities from the University of Puerto Rico - S5T2R1 | ecosystem: Host-associated > Plants > Roots > Rhizosphere ... | reverse complement strand
GCCTGGAGGGTCTGGTGCCGCTCGGGCGCGTCGCGGGCCCCGCCGCGCAGCAGGCCGAAGCGGTCCTGGAGGCGGCGGGCGATCTCGGCCACCGACATCACCCGGACCCGGGCCGCCGCCAGCTCCACCGCCAGCGGCAGCCCGTCCAGGTGCCGGCACACCTCCTCGACCACCTCGGCGGGCAGCTCCGCGCCGGGGCGGGCCGCCCTGGCCCGCTGGGAGAACAGCTCCACGGCGATCGGCAGGCGCAGCTGGGGCAGCAGGTACACCGATTCCGAGGACAGCCCGAGGGGCGCCCGGCTGGTGGTGAGCACGCGCAGGTCCTGGGTCATCGACACCAGGGCACCGGCCAGCTTGGCGGCGCCGCCCAGGACGTGCTCGCAGTTGTCCAGGACCAGCAGGGCCGGGCCGGGGCCGAGCGCGGCCGCGATGCCGCCGAGCAGGTCGGTGGGGACGGCGGGCTGGCCGGCCGGGGTGCGCCGGGACTCCCCGGCGCCGACCACCGACGCCACCTCGTCGGCGACGTCGTCGGCGCCGACGCCGGCGAGGGCGACGAAGTGCACGGTCCGCTGCTCGGCCTGGCGGCCGACCACCTGGGCGAGGCGGGTCTTGCCCAGGCCACCCGGGCCGACGATCGACACCACCCGGGAGGAGCGCAGCAGGTCGGCCACGGCGGCGATGTCGTCGTCGCGGCCGAGCAGCGGGTTGGGCTCATAGGCCACACCGTGGCGGACCACCGGGGCGGTGCCCTGGAGGAGCTGCTGCTGCATGGCCTGGAGGGCGGGGCCGGGGTCGCTGCCGAGCTCGTCCCGGAGCGATCGGCGGTAGGCCTCGAACCTGTCCAGGGCGGCCGACGGGCCCAGCGTGGCCGCCTCGCAGCGCAGCAGCTCGACCAGCACCTCCTCGTCCCGGGGGCGCTCGCGGACCAGGTCGGCGAGCGGTTCGGCGGCCTCGGCGTGGCGGCCCAGCCGGGCCAGGGCCAAGGCCCGGGACCGCGCCAGCGACCGGTAGGTCGCGGCCCGCTCGGCCCGCAGCGCGGCCAGCGGGTCGTCCAGGCCGGCGTCGCCGGCCGGCGGCCCATCCCAGAGGGCGAGGCCGGCCTCGGCGCTGGCCAGGGCGGCCGCATGGTCGCCGGCCCGGGCCCGCTGAGCGCTGGCGGCCGCGCTGACCAGGACCGCCGAGGCGTCGACCTGGTCCTCGGTCAGGGTGAGGCGATAGCCGGTGGGGGTGCTGGCGATGAGGTCGGCGCCGAGCTGGGCCCGGGCCCGGGAGACGACCACCTGCAACGCCTTGGCCGGGTGCTCGGGCTGCTCGTCGGGCCACAGCCCCTCCACCAGCCGGGCGGTGCCGCAGCCCCGGCGCAGGTCGCCGGCCAGCAGGGCGAGCAGGCCACGGAGCCGGGAGCCGGTGAGCTCCTGGCCCCGGTAGGCCACCCGCGACAGCAGGATGAGCTCGACGGTCACCGGAGTCGGGTCGACCGGCGGCTAGTCGGAGTTCCAGAGCATGCCGGCCAGCTCCTTGCATCTGGGGCAGACCGGGAACCGCTGCGGGTCCCGCACCGGCTGGAACCGGTGCCCGCAGAGGGCGACGACGGTGCCGCCTTCGATCGCGGCCCGCGTGATCTCGTCCTTGCGGGCGTAGTGGGCGTAGCCGTCGTCCTCACCGGTGTCGGCGTCGGACTCGACCGGTCGGGTCTCGGTACCTGGCATCGTCGGCTCCTCCGCGGGCGCTGGCGACTGCCATTCTGCGCCCAAGGCGCTCCGAGCGGCCAGGCCTTCCGAGCGCGGTGGCTCGGGTCAGCGGCCGGTGGCCGAGAAGTGCTGGTAGTCGCGGGACCCGGACCAGTAGCCGCCCCAGCGCCAGCCGGCGGCGGCGAAGGCCCGCACGACCGCGTCCCCGCCATGGATCATCCCGGCGGCCCGCCGGGCCCGGCTGGCATAGGGCCGCCCGGCCGGCGGCGACACCCGCCCGCCGCGGGTCACGTACGGGTTGCGCAGCGGGTTGAGGTCGACCGCCCGGCCGAAGGCATGCTCCGACCAGCGGCTGGTCCCCGAGACCCGGCGGCAGTTGAACCCCGAGGTGTTGTTGGCCGCCATCGAGCGGTCGTCGCTCGCCCGGTAGGCGTCGACCAGCCGCAGCCGCTGGATCGGATACCGGGCCTGGAACAGCTTCCTCAGCACCACCAGGATCCGCCGCGCCTGGTCGCGGTGCACCATCAGCTCCCCCCGGTGCACCTTCCCGTCCAGCCCCCAGTGATCCACCCGCAACAGCCGCAGCTCCACCGGCCCCACCGGGCACCCCGCCCGCCACGAGTACCGCACCCGGCTGCGGACATATGCCCGACCCCCCACGATGCTGCCGCGGAACGTGGGAGCGGCGGTCGACCCCGCCGTCACCGCCGTCCCGCCCGAGGGTTGGGTCGGGGTGGGACCACGCTGCTCGGGGGTGGCGGGGCCGCAGGCGGCCAGGGCCGTGGCCAGGGCGGTGGTGAGCAGGAGCAGCGGCAGGCGTCGCTTCATGGGTGGTGTCTCGTCCCCTCGGACCTCCCGCTTGAGCGCGGCCGGCGGCGTATCTTGAGTCCTCCCTTCCTCCCAGCAAGGAGCCTACCTGCGCACGCGCGGCCTCGGGCCCGACTTCGCCAAGTTGTGGACGGCCAATGCCGTCTCCAACCTCGGCGACGGCGTCACCCTGGTGGCCGGGCCGCTGCTGGCCGCCAGCCTGACCCGCGACCCGCGGCTGGTGGCCGGCCTGGCCGTGGCCCAGCGGCTCCCGTGGCTGCTGTTCGCGCTGGTCAGCGGGGCGCTGGTCGACCGTCTGGACCGCCGCCTGCTGATGGTGCGGGTCGACGCCGCCCGCGCCGTGGCCGTCGGTCTGCTCGGGGTGGCGGTGCTGGCCGACGCGGCCACCCTGCCCCTGCTGTACGCGGTCTTCTTCGCCCTCGGCACCGCCGAGACCCTGTTCGACAACGCGGCCATCTCGATCCTGCCCGCGGTCGTGCCCAAGGACCAGCTGGCCCGGGCCAACGGCCGCCTCCTGGGCGCCCACATGGTGGCCAACGAGCTGGTCGCCCCGCCCCTGGGCGGGCTGCTGTTCGCCACCGCCGCCGCCGTGCCGTTCCTGCTCGACGCGGGCACGTTCGCGGCCGCGGCCGCCCTGGTCGCGGCCATGGGCGGCCGCTTCCGGGTGGAGCGGCCCAGCGGGGCGGCCCCGACCACCCTCCGCAGCGAGATCGCCGAGGGGGTTGGCTGGCTGCTCCGGCACCGGCTGCTGCGCATCCTGGCCGTGGCCATCGCCCTGATGAACCTGACCCTGTCGGCCACCCTGTCCATCTCGGTCCTGTACGCCCAGGAGCGCCTCGGCCTCGGCTCGGTCGGGTACGGCCTGCTGATCTCGTCGATGGCGGTCGGCGGCATCGCCGCCAGCCTGGTCGCCGAGCGGCTGATCGGCTGGCTCGGCCCGGCCACCACCATGCGGCTGGGCCTGATCATCGAGTCGTCCACCCACCTGACCCTGGCCCTGGCCCGCAGCCCGCTGCTCGTCGGGGCCGTGTTCGCCCTGTTCGGCTTCCACGCCATGACCTGGAGCGTGATCAGCGTGTCGCTACGCCAGGAGCTGATCCCGGCCCGGCTGCTGGGCCGGGTCAACAGCGCCTATGCCCTGTTCGGCTTCGGCTCGCTGTCGCTGGGGGCGATCTTCGGCGGCGTGCTGGCCGCCCGCGCCGGGCTGACCGCGCCCTTCTGGTGCAGCTTCGTCGCCATGGCCGCGCTCACCCTGGCCTGCTGGCCGCTGCTCAGCTCCCGGGCCGTGGCCCAGGCCCGCGCCCTGGCGGCGGCCGACGAGGAGGGCCCCTGAGCCGCTAGGCGTCCACGTTGGCCATGTGCTCGGGGGTGTAGCGCTCGCCGGCCACCGACCCGCGGGGGGTGACCTCCTCGATGGCGGCCAGGTCGTCGGCGGTCAGCTCGACCTCCAGGGCGCCGGCGTTCTCCTCCAGGTAGCTGCGGCGCTTGGTCCCCGGGATGGGCACCACGTCGTCGCCCCGGCTCAGCACCCAGGCGATCGCCAGCTGGCTGGGGGTGACCCCCTTGGCCGCCGCCAGCTGCCGCACCCGCTCGACCAGCTCCAGGTTGCGGGCGAAGTTCTCGCCGGTGAAGCGGGGGTGGCCGCGGCGGAAGTCGTCCTCGCCGAAGTCGTCCGGGCTGGTGATCCGCCCCGACAGGAACCCCCGGCCCAGCGGGCTGTAGGCGACCACCCCGATCCCCAGCTGGCGCAGGGTGCCCAGCAGCTCGTCCTCGAGGTCGCGGGTGAACAGCGACCACTCGTACTGGCCGGCGCTGATCGGGTGGACGGCGTGGGCCCGCCGCACCGTCTCCGGCGCCGCCTCCGAGATCCCCAGGTAGCGGACCTTGCCCGCCTGGACCAGCTCGGCCAGCACCCCCCAGGTCTCCTCGACCGGCACCGTCCGGTCGACCCGGTGCTGGTAGTACAGGTCGATGTGGTCGACCCCGAGCCGCTCCAGCGAGGCGTCGCAGGCCTGGCGCACGTAGTCCGGCTCCCCGTTGACCCGGACCCAGCTGCCGTCGGGCCGCCGCTGGTTGCCGAACTTGGTCGCCAGCACCACCTCGTCGCGCCGGCCGGCGATGGCCCGCCCGACCAGCCGCTCGTTGGCGGTCAGCCCGTACACGTCCGCGGTGTCCAGGAAGGTCATGCCCAGGTCGAGGGCCCGGTGGATGGTGGCCACCGACTCCTGGTCGTCGCCCGGCCCGTAGGACTGGCTCATCCCCATGCACCCGAGTCCCAGGGCCGCCACCACCAGGCCCTGGCTGCCAAGCGCCCGCTGCTCCATCCCGCTCCTCCCGGTCTCGGTCCCGTCCAGGGTAGCCGGGGCCGGGCCCTACACCGGGACGTTGAGGGTGGCGGTCATGCCGTCGCCGGTGTTGCCGGTCACCTTGGCCAGCTGGAGCGAGTAGCCGTCGCTGAACACCATGTCGGTCTCGAGCGAGGTCTGGGCCAGGTTCTGGACGCTCTGGGCGTAGCCGTCGGTGGCGTAGACCTGCCGGCAGGCGGCCTCGGGGAACGCCAGCTGGGAGGTGCGGAGCTTGCCGCTGGCGGTGGTGGCCGCGTCCAGGCTGGGGTAGACCTCGAAGTGGACATGCGGCCAGCGTCCGGAGTAGGCGGCCGGGAAGATGCTGGTGAAGGTCACCGTCCCGTCGCTGCCGGTCTCCTGGACCCCGCGCAGGTAGTTCTCCTCGGTGATCCCCTCGGAGTACAGCGAGTAGCGGCCCTCCCGGTCGCAGTGCCACAGGTAGACGGCGGCGCCCTGCAGCGGGCCGGCGCCGTTGGCGGTGTCGAGCACCGTGAGCCTGATGGTCAGGGGCACGCCCTCGGCCATGCCCGAGGCCGAGCCGAAGCTGCGGGTGATGTCGCTGCGGACGATCCCGCTCTCGGTGAGCACGTTGACCCCGTTGGAGCCGTCGCCCGGGTAGGGCCCGGCCGTCTCCTCGGGGATCCCGCCGCCGTCGGCGGCGGACGCGGCCGAGCTGGCGCTGGGCGAGCCGATGCCGGGCGACCCGGCGGCGCTGTCGGCGCCGTCGCTTCCGCCGGCGACGCCGCAGCCAGCCAGCACGGCGGCCAGCCCGGCCCCGCCGAGCAGGGCCAGCGCCCGCCGCCGGCTCAGCAGGGTCGGCAGGTCATGGGACAACCCCAGGTCGTGGGCTTCCACCTCGGGATCGTAGTGGTCCTGGTCGTGGGTCATCGGGTCGGCCTCCGCTGCGCGTCGCTTCTCTGCCTGGGTGGGCGTCACGCTACCGGCCGACCCTGGACGCCCGGTGGAAGCTGCCTGGGAGGTTCCTGTGAGCCTTCGGCCGCCGAGGTCGGCCGCGGGCGCCGGCCGAACGCGAAGTGGACTCAGGGGTCGCGCTCGTGTTCCACCAGCTCGTCGTGGCCGGTGGCGGAATCGTGCTCGCGGCCGAACACCAGCCGGTCGTCGGGAAGTCAGCCCTCGCTCTGGGATCCGTGCGAGGTCCATCGCCCATACGCCGGTTATGGCCTGACGGCGAGGGCGCGGCGTGCCGCCTCGCGCAGGACAGTGGCGCTGCGCTCCAGGGCGGCGCGCTCGTCGCTGCTCATCGCAGGCTCGTGCATCTGCTGGACGCCGCCGGCCCCGAGCACACTGACCAGTGACAAGGTCACCTCATAGCGCGGCGCGTAGGCGGCCACCGGCAGGACCGCGCGCTCGTCGCGCAGGACCGCCTCGACCAGCCGGGTCGACACCGCCGCGATGCCGTACTGGCTCGCCCCGGTGCCTTCGATGATGGTGATGTTGGCGTAGCGGATGTCGTGCTCGATCTCCTGCTTGAGCTCCTCGACGGGGTGGCCGCTCTGGCCGAGCACCTCGAGGACCGGAACACCGCCCACCGATGCCGAGGACCACAACAGCACCTCCGAGGTGCCGTGCTCGCCGACCACCATCGCCTGGACGTCACGGGGACGCACCCCCAGCCGATCGGCCAGGTGCACCCGAAAGCGCAGGCTGTCGATCAGCGTCCCGGTCGAGAACACCCGGTCATGGCCGGCCAGCCGGCGGGTGAGGTCAGCCAGCGGGTCCGGCGGGTCGGTGACCACCATCAGCACCGCCCGAGGGGCGACCGCCACGACCTTGGGCACGACGTCGGCGTACACCTTGGCGTTGGTGTCCAGCAGCCGCAGCCGTCCCTGCGGATCGGACCGGTCGGTGGCGCCACCGGCCTTCTCGTTCACCCCGGCCGTGATGATCACCAGGGCCGCATCGGTCAGGGCGTCGTAATCGCCCGCTCGCACCTCCACCGTCGGGACCAGCGGCGTGGCGTAGCGCAGGTCGGTGGCGACCCCGTTCGCCCGCTCCATCTTGCGGTCCACCACCACGATCTCCCGGCATACCCCGCCACGCTCGAGCAACGACAGCACCGTGGCCGCCCCCACGGCGCCGACACCGACCACACCGACCTTCACCGTCCCCCTCCTTCGCATAAGCGCTTCGGATCCGTCTGCGCGCCATCATCGTGTTCCCGATCAGGGTCACGGCGATCCTCCCTGCTGCGTGAGTAAGAGGACCACCCCGGTGAGGTCCTGGCCGCCGAGCCTCAAGGCCAGCCTCGTTCTCGGCTCGATGGCGGCGATCTGGCACGTCGTGCCGCTGATCCAGGCCCATCATGGCCCAGCCTGGATCGCGTGGAAGGGCCTGGAGACCCTGGCGGGTTCTCGGCGGCACCAGGGTCAGCTGGGGCACGGCAGGGACCTCGCCGATCAGATCGCGCCGTGGAAGCGGCGGATGAGGTCGTGGACCGCTTCGGCGAGGTCGGGAACCGGGCCCTCGACCGGGAGGTCGGGGACGACCGCCTGGATGGGCAGGGTCCGCACCGGCGGGGGTGGGACGCCCAGGTCGGCGACCCAGGCGGCCAGCTGCTCGCCCGAGCTCACATAGACGATGCGGCCCAGCCCGACCCAGCCGTGGGCGGCGGCGCACATCGGGCAGTGCTCGCCAGAGGTGAACACGGTCGCCGCCGCCCGCTCCGCCGAGGTCAGGTTGGCGGCGGCCCAGCGGGCCAGCTCGAACTCGGGGTGCCGGGTCGGGTCGCCGCCGGAGACGACCCGGTTGCGGTCCTCGGCCAGAACCCTCCCGTCGGCGGCGACCACCACCGAGCCGAACGGCTCGTCGCCGGCCTCCAGGGCCTCGGTGGCCAGCTCCACGCAGCGGCGCAGGTGCCGCAGCTCATCCTCGGTGGTCACGGCGTGCCTCCAGCGTCCAAGGGGCCGATCAGGCCAAGCTGCTGGAGGCGGGTCAGGGTGTCCTCCAGCGACCAGGCATCGGCGATCCGGCCGTTCCGGAGGCGGAAGATGGCGACCTCGTCGACCCGCTCGAAACGGCGCCCGGTCGGGGCGTGACCGAGCCAGGGGCCCAGGTGGGTGGCCAAGCAGGTGAAGCGGCCGACGACCGTGTCGCCCTCGGCGATCAGCTCGACGGACTCCATGTGGACGTCGGGGAAGCTGACCCGGAACGGGGCGATCCAGCCCCGGGCCGCCGCGGCCAGCTCGGGCGCGTAGAGCTCGTCGACCGCCTGGAGATGGCCGCCGTTGAGGATCTCGGCGACCAGCCGGCGCACGACCGCCCTGTTGGCCTGCTCGGCTTGGGACATCGTGCTCCTCGTGACCGACACCGCGGCGTTCAGGGCCGCATGGTACGACCGACGACCACGAGATCGGAACCGTGGCCGGGCGACCGGTCACCTGTCGCGATAGGTGGGGAAGGCGGGCGCCCAGCCGAGCTCCCGGCGGGCCTTGGCGTTCGACACCGGCAGCCTGGTCGTCAACAGCCCCGTCCCGAACGGCGCCACCAGCCGGGCCAGCCACAGCGGCAGCGACCGCGGCGGCGGCGCGTCGGCGAGCCAGGCCAGCTCGGCGGTGTAGTCGCCCTAGCGCACCGGCTCGTCGTCGACCACGTTGTAGACCTCGCCGGGCCGCCGCCGGCGCAGCTTGGCCGCCATGGCCAGGGTGGAGCCGGTCGCCGCCCCGTGCAGTGTGCCGTAGCGCAGGACGACGCCTTCGATCCTGGACGCGGTGTCGGCCTGGAGTACCTGCCGCTCCAGGTCACAGACCGCGCCGACCAGCGCCGCCTCGGTACGACCCGGCGGCCGCAGCGGCTCGGCCTCGGTCAGCGGCCTGGCCCCGAAGTCCCCGAAGCCGTGGACCAGCACCATCGACTCGGCGACCAGGCGCCGGGCCCCGGCCGCGACCGCGGCGGCCAGCAGATTCGCCGTCCCGTCCGGCGCAGCCGGTTGGTCGGCTCCAGGTCCGACGCCTTGGTCGGGCCGCCGGCCGGCAGCGCGGTCAGGAGGTGCACGACCACCTCGGGCGCGGCCCGCCGCACCGCCGCCGCCTGGGCGTCGGCGTCGAGGGTGTCGGCCACGACCGCCTCGGCTCCCAGCGCCCGGAGGGCCGACCCTTGGCGGGCGTGCGGGTGAGCCCGACGGCGTCGTAGCCGCCGGCCACCAGTGCCCCCGACCAGGGGCCGGCCCAGGGTGCCGCCGGCCCCGGTCACCAACACTCGCGTGGACATGGTGCATCTCCTCCTGTTCGCGTGCTCCTGCGCCATCGCCGGCACGGTAGGGTCCGGCCGGTGGGCGGCACCTCACCCGGAGGTGTGCATCGAGGTGTGCATCGAGGTATACGGCGGCTCGGCGGGGCCGCTCAGCGCAGCAGGCCCAGGCCCCGGGCCCGGGCCACCGCCTCCGTGCGGTTGGCCGCCCCGAGCTTGTCGAGGATGTGGCTGACGTGCTTCTTGACCGTGACCAGGGCCACGAACAGGTGGTCGGCGATCTGCTGGTTGGAGCTGCCGGCGGCCAGCAGGTCGAGCACGTCCATCTCGCGGTCGGTCAGCGGCTCGGCCAGGCCCGGGGCGGCCCCCCGGTCACGGTCCGTGGGTGACGGCGACCCGCGCCCGAACGAGCGGAGCAGCCGGCCGACGTGGGTGGCGGCCCGGGCGTCGGCGGTCGGCACCAGGCGCCCGCCGGTGATCAGCCTGGCCAGCAGGTCAGCCATGGGCGGTCCCTCGTCGCTGAACACCCGGACGTGGCCTTCGGGCTGGGCCAGGGTGACCGCGTCGGCCAGCGCCGCCAGGGCCGCGGGTTCGTCGCCGGCCGCGGCCAGGGCCAGGGCCCGCAACGCCTGGATCTCGATCACGCTGCCGGTCCGGTCCTGGGCCAGCGCGGGCCCGTGCAGCCGTTCCAGCAGCGCGCCCGCCTGGTCGGCCCGGCCCTGGGCGAGCAGGACGCGGGCCATCACCAGGTGCTCGCGCTCCCGGAGGTAGCGTAGGTCGTCCAGGGCGTCCCACCCGCGGGCGGCGGCCCGGCGGGCGGCCTCGTCGGTCTGGCCGCGGGCGAGCAGCAGGCGGGCGTTCACGGTCGGCACCGGGTTGAGCAGGGCGGTGACCTCGGTGGCGGGCACCAGGCCGGCGGCCTCCTCGATCGCCTCCAGCGCGCCGTCGGGATCACCGGCGGCCTGCCGGGCTCGGGCCAGGGTGGCCAGGCCGATGGCCAGCGGCAGGTCGTGGGCGAGCCGGCGGCACGCCTCGACCCCGGCGCTGGCATGGTCCAGGGCCGCGTTCAGCTCGTCGCGGGCGTAGCGGACCTCGGCCACGCCCACCTGGCCCAGGCCGGGGGCGTCGATGACCTGTTCGAACACCCGCAGCGCGGCCCCCAGCCGGCCCTGGGCGACCAGCACCTGGCCGAGGTCGTAGTGGGGCCAGCTGGTCCGGAAGCTGGCGGCGCGCTGCACGCCGGTCAGGTCGCGCAGCTTGTGCTCGGCGTCCCGGACCCGCCCTTGCAGCCAGTCGGCCACGGCCAGCTGCCAGTCGACCACCGCCCCGAGCGCCCGGTCGGCGCCGGTCAGGGCGGCCCTGGCCCGGCGGGCGTGGGCGATGGTGCGGTCGGTGTCGCCCCGGAACCGGGCTGCCTGGCTGTGCAGGACCGCGACCGCCGCCGGCAGGTTGGCCACCATGCTCCTGGCCCGGCCGACCGAGGGCTCGAACGGTTCCTCGGCAGCCGTCGCCAACCGGGCCTCGGCGTCCGCGATCAGCTGCTCGGTCTCGTCCAGGCGGCCGCCGAGCAATGCCAGGAAGGCGCGGATCGCCAGCAGCCGGGGCCGCGAGCCGGCCACGCCGGCCGGCATGGTCGCCAGCCAGCTGGCCAGGGTCATCTCCTCGGCCCGGTGAAAGGCAGCGTCGAAATGCCGCTCGACCAGCACCGCCGCCCAGCCGGGGTCTCCGGCGGCCAGGGCGTGCCGGATCGCCTGCTCAGCCGCGGGCCACGGCCGCCCTTCCCACCACGCGGCCGCGGCCCGGTGCAGCTCGGGAACCCGGCCGGGGTGGGCGTGCAGGAGCCGGGCCTGGAGCAGGTCGGCGAACAGCCGGTGGTAGCGCCACCAGCCCCGGACGTCGTCGAGCGGGACCAGGAACAGGTTGGCCCGTTCGATCCGCTCAAGCAGCTCCTGGCTGTCGCCGCGGCCGGTGACCGCCTCGGCCAGCGGCCCGCACACCTGGTCCAGGACCGACGTCCCGAGCAGGAACCGCACCACCTCCTCGGGCTGCCGGGCCAGGACCTCCTCGGCCAGGTAGTCGAGCACGTGCCGGTGGCTGCCGGAGAAGGTCTCGACGAACCGGTTCGGGTCGGGGTGGTCGCGCAGCGACAGGCCGGCCAGCTGGAGGCCGGCAGCCCAGCCCTCGGTGCGGCGGGTCAGGGCGTCCACGACCCGGTCGCCCAGGGCGGCCCCGGCGACGTCGGCCAGCAGGACCGCGGCCTCGTCGGCCCGGAAGGCCAGGTCGGCCGCACGCAGCTCGGCCAGCTGACCGCGGCCCCGCCACCGGCCCAGGGGCAGGGGCGGCTCGGCCCGGCTGGCCAGCACGACCCGCAGCTGGGACGGCGCAAAGTCCAGCAGCCGGGTCAGGCTGGCGTGGACCGCCGGGGCGTCGATCAGGTGGTAGTCGTCGACCACCAGCACGGCCACCTCGGGCAGCCCGGCCAGCGTGTCGATCACCGTGGCGGTCACGGCGTCGGGGGAGAACGGCCGTGGCCCGGTCAGCAGGCCGGTGAGCCGACCCTGGATCCCGCGGTGGAGCAGGTCCAGGGCCGCGGCCAGGTACCGCCAGAAGCGGACGACGTCGTTGTCGCCCTCATCCAGCGACAGCCAGGCCACTGGCCGCCGGGCCGTGCGGGCCCAGTCGGCGACCAGGGTCGTCTTGCCGGACCCGGCCGGCGCGCAGACCAGGGTGAGCTCGCGGGCCGTGGCCTCGGTCAGGCGGTGGACCAGGCGGGACCGTGGCACGGCTCCTGGGCGCTGGCGCGGCAGGCGCAGCTTGGTCGCCAGCAGGATGTCGTCATGCGGGGCGGGAGCGCCGCCCGGCGCGGTCGGGGTGCGCTGCTCGACCATCAGGGAGCAACGGTATACCCGGCCGGCTGGAGGATGTTCGCCCCGCCAGTATCCCTTCGATGGATGCCCGTCCACGGGCGCGTCCATAGCCTGCTCGGTGACACCGCCACCAAGCAGGCCGATGACCGAGGAGGTCACCGTGACCAGGCCAGAGAAGGTTTCCTTCGCCTCAGGCGCCGACACCTGCGCCGGGTACCTGTTCGTCCCCGAGGCAGCGGCGGGCGCCGGTGGGCGCTGGCCGTGCGTCGTCCTCGCCCATGGCTTCAGCGGGACGATGGACCGGCTGTTCCGGTATGCCGAACGATTCGCCGCCAGCGGGATCGCCGCCCTGGTGTTCGACTACCGCAACTTCGGAGCCAGCGGCGGCCAGCCCCGCCAGCTCATCGACCTCGAAGGCCAGCAGGCCGACTGGCGCGCCGCCATCGGCTTCGCTCGCCAGCACCGGGCAATCGACGCCCGGCGCATCGCCCTGTGGGGCTCCTCGCTGGGCGGGGCCCACGCCATCACCATCGCGGCAGCCGACCCGACCCTGGCCGCGGTGGTGGCCCAGATCCCCTGGCTGGGGGACGGACGCTCGACCGGGCGCAAGCTGCGCCACGCGCTGCGGCTGACCTCGCTCAAGCTGACCGTGGCCGCCGTCCGCGACGCCCTCCGGGCCCGGCAGGGCCGGCCGCCGCTGCTGGTGCCCGTCCTGGGCGAGCCAGGCTCCACGGCCATGTTCACCGATCCGGAGGCCCGGCAGGCGCTGGCCGCCAAGGGCACCCAGGGGACGCTGTGGCGCAACGAGTTCGCCCCCCGGATCGTGCTCCGCCTGGGTCGCTATGCGCCTGCCGCGGTGATCGATCGCCTGGCCATGCCGCTGCTGGTCTGCCTGGCCGACCGGGACCAGGACATCCCCGTCGACTGGGCCCAGGCGGTGGTCGCGCGGGCGCCGAAGGGACAGGTGCGGCGCTATCCCGGCAGCCACTTCGAGCTCTACCACGGCCCGCTGTATGAGCAGGTCGTCGCCGACCAGCTCGGGTTCCTCCACCAGCACCTCCACACCTCGCCCAGAGCGGCATGAGCGGCGAGATGCGCCTCAAGACGCGCAGCTGGGAGGCGCTGCGGCGCAGGATCGACGGGGCGGTCACCCTGCCCGGCTCGCCCGCCTACCAGGCGTCGCGGCCGCCGTTCAACGCCCGCTTCCACGGCGTCCGGCCGGCGGCCATCGTGTCCTGCGCCAGCCCCCAGGACGTCGCCGAGGCGATCGGGTTCGCCCGCCGGCACGGTCTGGAGCTGGCGACCCGCGCCGGCGGGCACAGCTTCGCGGCCCACTCCTCAACCCGGGGCGTGCTCGTCGACGTCACCCCGATGCGGTCGGTGACGGTCCCCGGCGGCGTGGCCACCGTCGGCGCCGGCGCCCGCCTGGACGAGGTCTACGACGCCCTGCAGGCGCACGACCTCACGATCCCCGGCGGCACCTGCCCGCCGGTCGGGGTCGCGGGGCTGACCCTGGGCGGTGGCCTCGGGATACTGGGAAGGAAGTACGGGGTCACCTCCGACCATCTCGTCGGGGCCGAGGTCGCGCTCGCCGACGGCCGCATCCTCCGCTGCGACGACCACCACGACGAGGACCTGTTCTGGGCCCTCCGCGGCGCCGGGGCCGGCAACTTCGGGGTCGTGACCACGTTGGTCTTCCGGCCCGTGCCCGCGCCCCCGACCACCAACCTGCACCTACGGTGGCCCTACGCGCGGGCCGCCGCCGTCATCGGCGCCTGGCAGGAGTGGGCGCCGACCGGCCCCGACGAGCTGGCCGCGAGCCTGAAGATCACCGCCGGCGACGACCCCGACCGGCCCCCGGCCGTTGACGTCTACGCCGCCTTCCACGGACCCCGGGCCGCTGCCGCCCGGCTGGTCGAGGAGCTGGTCGGCCAGGTGGGCTCGGATCCCACCGCGACCAGCCTGACGGCCATGACCTGGCCGCAGACCCGAAGGTTCTGGGCCGAGCTGGGCGCGGACGGCGAGCAGCCCGGCGAGCCGCCGGTCCCCGAGCAGGCTGACGAGCTGTGCCTGTACGCCAAGTCGGAGTTCTTCGCGCGCCCCCTCCCGGCCGAAGCTGTCGGCGCGCTGCTAGACGCCTTCGTGGAAGGACGAGCAGCCGGGGAGTCCCGCGAGCTGGACTTCATGCCGTGGGGTGGTGCCTACAACCGCCGCCCGCCCCACGCCACCGCCTTCGTCCACCGCGACCAGCGCTTCCAGCTCAAGCACGCCGTGGTGGTGGCCCCCGAGGCCCCGCCGGCGAGCCAGGCCGCGGCCCACCGGGCGGCCACCCGATCCTGGGCGACGGTCCATCCCTGGGGCTCTGGACGGGTGTTCCAGAACTTCGCCGATCCCGACCTAGAGGCCTGGGCAGCGGCCTACTACGGCTCTAACTACGACCGCCTGGTTCGGGTCAAGGCACGGTACGACCCGTCGAACCTGTTCCGGTTCCAGCAGTCGCTCCCCCTGCACCCGTGAGCGAGATGGCACAGCCGCGCTCTCCCCATCGGGTGCCTTCGCTGCGTCCAGCGGTGGCCATGATCTCCGCCAAGCTGTGAGCGACCGGTCGTCATTGGGAGCGGGTCAAAGGTCCGCTCCACTGGGGCCAGGGCCCGAGGCTATGCTGGTGGAGGCGTGAGCGGATACCCGAGGCAGGAGGTCGCCCAGCGGGCTGGGGTCGACCCCGACTACGTCGACCACCTGGTCGAGCTCGGGATCCTGACGCCAGCTGCGGAAGATGCCTTCTCGCCCGGAGACGTGCTCAGGGCGCGGTGGCTGCAGAGCCTGGAGCGAGCCGGGGTGCCGCTGGAGGGACTTGCGGCCGCCATCCGGGATGGCGCGCTGTCGTTCTCCTTCATGGATGTGCCCGCCTTCGATCGGTTCGCCGGGCTCAGCGGCACGACCTTCCAGGAGCTGAGCGCGAGGACAGGCATCCCCTTGGAGCTGCTGTTGGTGGTCCGTGAGGCTGTCGGGTTCGCCGAACCACGGCCGGAGGACCCCGTCCACGACAACGAGTTGTCGGTTGTGCCGCTGATCCAGCTGCAGCTGTCGGAGGGGTTCCGGCCCGTGGTCATCGAGCGCTGGCTTCGGGTCTATGGCGACAGCCTGCGCCGGATCGCCGAGACCGAGACCGCCTGGTGGCGCAGCGAGATCGTGATGCCGCTGCTGGCGTCGGGCACGGCGGAGGTCGGGATGCTGGAGGCCCAGGCCGACCTCGGCTCGCGGATGGGTCCCTTCACCGAGCAGGCCCTGCTGGCCATCTATCACGGGCAGCAGGAACACGCCTGGAGCCAGGGGCTGGCCGAGCTCGTCGAGGGCGCGCTGGAGCGGACGGGCCTGTACCGCCGGTTGGAGCGGCCGCCGGCAATGTGCTTCCTCGACCTCACCGGGTACACCCGGCTGACCGAGGAGCAAGGCGACGAGGCCGCCGCCGACCTGGCGGCGCGGCTGGCTCGCCTGGTCC
>Ga0081538_10003251_pt1 | contig 15441 bp, 12 predicted proteins | sample TabmetS5T2R1_FD_71022 | JGI IMG/M metagenome (GOLD analysis project Ga0081538, IMG submission 71022) | Tabebuia heterophylla rhizosphere microbial communities from the University of Puerto Rico - S5T2R1 | ecosystem: Host-associated > Plants > Roots > Rhizosphere ... | reverse complement strand
AGGTCGATCTCCTTGACCACGCCGAGGATCGGGTCGCCCGCGAAGCCGCCCTCCTCCTCGGTCAGGCCGAGCAGCGTCTGGTACTCGCCGGTCTGCTGGTTGAAGGTGACCGGCAGCGCCGAGAGGGCGACGGCGGGGAGCGTGAAGTAGATGGCGAAGACGGCGATGCGGACGCGGTTGATGGCGGTGGGGATCGTCTTCGCCTCGTCGCGCGCCTCCTCGGACATGTTCGAGATCGTCTCGATGCCCGTGTAGGCGAGCATGCCGATCGGGATCGCCAGCACGAAGTCCTTCCACGTGGGCGCGACGCCGAGGTGCACGTTGTCGACCAGCGTCTCGGGCGAGAACACGAGGAAGATGCCGAGCACCACCAGCAGGAGCTGGGTGGCGAAGTCGATGACCGCGAGCAGGATGTTGACGCCGGTCGACTCCTTGGCGCCGAACACGTTGATCGCGGCCAGCACGGCGATCACGCCGCAGCCGGCGATGATGTCGCCGGGCGACGAGCGCAGCGGCTCCCAGAACAGCCCGCCGACGTAGTGCGGCACGAAGAACGCCGAAATGGCGATCGTGGCCACGTAGGTGAGCATCTGCGCCCACGCCGCCACGAACGACCAGAACTCGTTGAAGGCGCGGCGCGCGAAGCTCGACGACCCGCCCGCCTCGGGGTACATCGTCGTCGCCTCGGCGTACGTGGCCGCCGTGCAGAAGAAGAAGAACCCCGTGATGATGAAGACGATCGGGGTGAGGCCGAGCGCGAACGAGGCGACGAGGCCGAGGGCGTAGTAGATCGACGACCCGACGTTCCCGTAGGCGGTGGAGAAGAGGGCGTTGGCCCCGAGGACGCGCTCGAGGCCCTCCAGTCGGCGTCGTGCCATCGACCGCCGATTCTAGATTTCGCGGTCCATGACCTCCGGTGCGCAAGCGGGAGTGCAGCGGTACCGGTCGCTGGTGGCCCTGCCCGGCGCCCGTGTCCCGCTCGTCGCCTCGGCGGCGGTATCGCTGTCCATCGGCATGTTCACGCTGGCGATCCTGCTGCTGGTGCGGGAGGCGACCGGCTCGTTCGCCGACGCCGGTCGCGTCGTCGGGGCGTTCGGCGCGGCCAACGCCGTCGGCGCGGTGGCGCAGGGGCGGCTGATGGACCGGTTCGGGCAGCCGCGCGTTCTCCGCGCCTCCGGCCTCGGCCACGCGGCCGCCATGGCCGCGTTCGTGGTGGCGGTCGAGCGGGAGGCCGGGACGTGGCTGCTGTACGTCTTCGCGGTCGCGGGCGGCGCGTGCGTGCCGCAGGCGCCGGCCGCCATGCGGTCGCTGTGGAGCGTGCTGGTCGACGACGAGGAGCGTCGCCAGGCGGCGTACGCGCTGGTCTCGATCGTCTTCGAGGTCTCGGTGGTCACCGCGCCGGCGCTGGTCGCGGGGATCGCGACGCTGGCCTCGCCCGCCGCGGCGGTGGCGGCGGGCGCGCTGGCCGCGACCGGCGGGGCGCTGACGTTCGCCGGCACGCGCGCGTCGCACGGCTGGGCCGGCGTGCGGCACGAGGTCGGATGGCTCGGGCCGCTGGTGGCGCCGGGGATGCGCACGGTGTTCGTGGCGCTGGCGGCGCTGGGCGTGGCGATCGGGGTCGTCCAGGTCGCGGTCCCGGCCTTCACGGCCGCCGACGGGTCGGCGGAGGCGGGCGGGCTCCTCCTCGCGGCGCTGTCGGCGGGCAGCCTGGTCGGCGGCTTCGTCTACGGAGCGCGCTCGTGGCCGGGGGTCCCCGCCGCGCGGCTCGCCGCGCTCCTGGCCGGGCTCGGCGGCGGCTGCGCGCTGCTCGCGCTGGCCGGTGCGCCGGCCGCCGTCGCCCTGTGCCTGGTGGCGGTCGGCCTCCTGCTCGCGCCCAGCACGATCGTCGGCTCGGCGCTGCTCGACGTCGTCGCCCCGTCCGGGACGATCACCGAGGCGTTCACGGTGATGATCATGGGCATCGTCGCCGGCTCCGCGGCCGGCAACGCGCTCGGAGGCGCGATCGTCGAGGGCGCGTCGTACGAGGCCGCGGCGCTGACGGCGGCGGGCGCGGCCGTGGTCGGCGCGGCGTTCGTCGCGGCGCGGCGCCGGACCCTGACGTGATCGTGAGTGCCGGCGAACTGCGCCGTTGACGTTCGCCCGGGTCAGCCGGGGACGCGCAGGACGAGCAGCGCGAGGTCATCCTGGGTCCGCCCGCCCTGGAACTCGAGCACGGCCTCGACGACGCTGTCGGCGATCCCGGCCGCGTCGCTGCCCGCGCACCCGGCCAGCAGCCTCGCCAGCCGCTCGTCGCCGTACAGCCCGTTCGGGCCGCGGCCCTCGGTCACGCCGTCGGTGAAGCAGACGAGCGCCTCCCCGGGGCCCAGGCGGACGATGACGTCGGGGTGGACGACGGCCGGCACGACCCCGAGCAGCGGTCCGCCGCAGGCGACCGCCTCGACGGTCCCGTCGGCGCGCAGGACGAGCGGCGGCGGGTGGCCGGCGCTGGCCAGCGCGAGCTGCGCGCTGCCGGCGCCGACCGTCACGCGCCCGTGCAGCACCGTGCAGAAGCGGCCGTCGCCGAGCTGGCGCAGGATCGCGTCGTTGAGCAGGCCGAGCACCTCGCACGGGCTCGCGTGGTGGACGCTCTCGGCGCGCAGCGTGTAGCGGACCATGGCGGTGAGGGCGGCGGCCTCGGCGCCCTTGCCGCAGACGTCGCCGACGACGAGCGCCCAGTCGTTCTCGACCGGGAACAGGTCGTAGAGGTCGCCGCCCACCACGGTGCCCTCGCCGCCCGCCAGATAGCGGGCCTCGGCCTGCAGGCCGGGGATCTCGGGCAGCGTGCGCGGCAGCAGGCTGTCCTGCAGCGTGCGCGCGATGTGGCGCTCGCGCTCCTCGAGCCGCGCGTTCTCGATCGCCAGCGAGCCGATCCGCGCGAGGTCCTCGAGCAGCACCTCGTCGCCGGCCGTGAACTCGCCGTCGCGCTTGCCGGCGACCTCGATCTGGCCGAGGTCGGCGCCGTCGCGCGCGACGAGCGGCGCCGACAGCCGGTCGCTGACCACCGCCTCCCGCGGCCGCGCGTCGGCGGCCTGGGAGATCGCGCTCATCTCGTCGACCCGCCCTGGCCGCATCATGGCGACCGCGCGCTCCGCGCCGAGCATCTCGCGCGCCTGGTCGGCGATCTTCTGGAGCCGCCGCTCGAGCCGCCGGGTGCGGTGGATGGCGAGCGAGGCCGCCGCGAGCGCGTCGAGCTGCTCGGCGCGCCGCTGCTCGGCGGCCGCCGACGCCTGCGCCTCCTCGTAGAGCCGCGCGTTGTCGACGGCGAGGCCGGCGCGCAGGCCGAGGTCGCGCACGAGGTCGAGGTCGTCCTCGTCGTAGCGGCGGCCGGACTCGGCCATCGTCAGCGAGAGCGCGCCGAGCACCCGCCCGCGTGCGCGCAGCGGGACGACGATCTGCGACCGCGGCCCGATCTCGCGCATCAGCGCCGCGCCCTCCTCGCCGGTCGTCTCGCGCGCCGAGCGCACGACCGCCTCGGGGACGATGTCCGGCATGATCTTCGCCTCGCCGGTGGCGAACGTGGTGCCCATGCCGACCCGCTCGGACGCGGCGAGCGTGCCGCGTTCGCGCCAGGCGCGCATCAGCGCCTCGCGCTCGGGGTCCTGGTGGGCGATGGCGACCGGACGGCGACCGCTCTTGCCCTCCAGCAGCTCGATCTTCACGTAGTCGGCGAGCTCGGGCACGAGGAGGCGCGCGAAGCGGTCGAGCCGCTCGTCGACGCCGAGCGCCGAGTCGAGCACCTCGCCGGCGCGCACGAGCAGGTCCTGGCGCTGGGCGGCGAGGCGGCGCTCGGTGATGTCCTGCACGACCACGACGGCGGCGACGATCGTGCCGCCGTGGTCGCGGATCGGCGCCGCGTTGCACTCGATGACGCGGCGGGCGCCGTCGGCGGAGCGGGCGAACTCCATCTCCTCGCCGCGGACGACCTCGCCGCGCATCAGCGAGCGCGCGAGCGGCCACTCCTCGCGCCGGTAGGGCCGGCCGTCGGCGTGCCAGGCGTTGAACTCCGTCTCGCCGAGCGCGGTGCCGTCCGGCGCGCGGTCCATCCCCATCTCGCCCAGGCGCTGGTTGGTGAGGAGCACCTGGCCGTCGGCGTCGGCGATCACGACGCCGACCGGGAGCTGGCGCAGCACGCCCTCGAGCCGCAGCTCGGCGTCCTTGCGGCCGGTGATGTCGATCACCACCACGCCGACGCCGACGATGTCGCCGGCGACGCGGACCGGGAACCAGCTCGCGAGGATGTGGCGGACGTGCCCGCTGCCCGGCCGCTCGGCGGTCAGCTCGCGCTCGAGGATCGGCTCGCCGGTCTCGAGCACCTGCCGGTAGATCGGGACGAGCACGTCGGCCAGCTCGGGCAGCACCTCGTCGACGCGGCGGCCCAGGTGCTCGTCGACCGCGCGCCCGTTGATCGCGCTCAGCGCGGCGTTGATGCGAACGAAGCGCAGCTCGGTGTCGAGGAACGCGAGGCCGACCGGCGCTCCCTCACCGACAACGTCGAACAGCGCGCTGGCCTCGCTCGCCGACACTCCGTGCGGAACTTAACATGCTCCGTCATGGCCGACCTCGCCAACACCGCGCTGCTGGTCGTCGACGTCCAGCGCGCCTTCGCCGACGACGAATACTGGGGCCGCCGCAACAACCCCGACTGCGAGTCCAACGTCGGCGCGCTGATCGCCGCCTGGCGCGAGCACGGCCGGCCGCTCGTCTTCGTCCGGCACGACTCGGTGGAGCCCGGCTCGCCGCTCGCGCCCGGCCTGCCCGGCAACGCGTTCCAGGACGTCGTCAGCGGCGAGCCCGACCTGCTCGTCACCAAGCACGTCAACTCCGCCTTCTACGGCGATCCGGACCTCGACTCGTGGCTGCGCGAGCGCGGGATCGGCTCGTTCGCGCTGTGCGGGATCACGACCAACCACTGCGTCGAGACCACCGCGCGGATGGGCGCGAACCTTGGCTACGAGGTCCTGTTCGCGATCGACGCCACCCACACGTTCGACCGCGCCGGCCCGGACGGCGAGGTCGTCACGGCCGACGAGCTCGCCCGGGCGACGGCGGCGAGCCTCCACGACGAGTTCGCCAGGGTCGTCCGCACCGCCGACCTCGTGGACAGGTCCTGACGCTGACGCGCGGTCACGGCCGCCGACCGCCCACGACGAGCAGGCGGCACGGCGCGCGGAAGCCGTCACGGGTCTGGAACTCGCCCAGCTTCAGCTCGATCTCGGCCCACGCCTTCCTCCGGCCCGCCTCGCCGAGACCGGACATGAGCTCGTGCAGGGCCGCGAACGACTCGCGCTCGAAACGGACGCACTCGGCCGCCGACGCCATCCGGAGCGGCGCCGCGACGGAGACCGCCTGGAGGTCGACGAAGCCCGCCGCGCGGAGGTGCTGCTCGAGCACGCCGGGGTGCGAGAGGCTGAACGGGCCCGGCGCGGCCGGATGCGGCGCCGCGAGCCGAGCGCGCCGGCGGATCACCGCGATGGGGATCGCGAAGAACGGGTTGTGCTCGGGCTCGGCGAACACGATCGCCGACACGCGGCCGCCGGGTCGCAGCGCGGCGCGAACGCCGCGCAGCGCGACGGGGAGGTCGGGCAGGAACATGAGGCCGAGGCGGCAGATCGCCGCGTCGAAGGCGCCGGCCTCGACGTGGAGCCGCTCCGCGTCGGCGACCGCGGTGCGCACGTGGAGTACGCCCTCGGCCGCGACGTTGCTGCGGAGCAGCTCGACCAGCCCGGCCGAGATGTCCGTGGCCAGCACCTCGCCGCGCGGGCCGGTCCGGCGGGCGGCGGCGAGCGTCTGCCCGCCGGCGCCCGCCGCCACGTCGAGCACGCGCGTCTCAGGGCCGACGCGGGCCTGGTCGAGCATGACCTCCGTCGCCTCGCCCAGCCAGCGCTCGAGGAAGCCGCCCCAGGCGTCCCAGGCCGCGGCGGCGCGGTTCCACTGCTCGCGCTGGCCCGCCTTGTAGCCGCCGGCGTCGAACGCCACGGCGGTCATGACGGCCGGACGCGCCGGACGGGGACGAACCGGGCGACGCCGGCGCCGGCCGCGAACGCGAGCACGCCGACCGCGATGACGGCGCCCGTGTCGGCGCCCGGGTCGGCGGTCGGAGCCGGCGCGGCGGTCGGGGTGGGAGTGTGGAGGTCGATCGGCCGTGCCGCGGCGGGGGCGGCGAGGGCGAGGGCAAGGGCGGCGGTCGCGAGCAGCGTCTTCATGGGGCACCTCGGGGGCTCGGGGAACGCCGCCGACGCTACGAGCGGCCGGCGCGTGGCACATCGTGCGGATGACGTACGCACCGCGGCCGCGATGACGTATCCCGCCTTTGACCGCCCGCGCGAGCGTGAGCGATGATCGACCCGATGCGCCGTCCGGCGAGCCGCTCGTTCGTGGGCCGCGCCGCCGAGCTGGCGGCGCTCGACGCGGCGCTCGACGCGGCCGTGGGCGGCGAGGCGGGCGTCGCGCTCGTCGGCGGCGAGGCCGGGGTCGGCAAGACGCGGCTGGTGAGCGAGCTCGCGACCCGCGCGGCGAGCCGCGGCGCGCGGGTGGCGACCGGCGGCTGCGTCGAGCTGACCGCAGGCACCGCGCCCTACCTCGGCCTCACGGCGGCCCTGCGCGACCTCGCGCGCGTCACCGGTCCGCGCGCCTGGGAGCGGCTCCGCAGCGGCGCGCCGCCCGAGCTGGCGGGCCTGCTCCCGGGCGCGGCGTCGGGGCCGCCCGCCCGCGCCGACGCGGCCGCCCGGGCACGGCTGCTGGTCCAGGTCCACGAGCTGCTCGCCGATTCCGCCGCGGCCGCGCCGCTCGTGCTCGTGCTCGAGGACGTCCACTGGGCCGACCGCTCGACGCTCGACGTCGCCGGCTTCCTGGCCCGGGCGCTGACGGAGGAGCGCGTGCTCATCGTCGCCACGTTCCGCAGCGACGAGACGCGGCGGCGACCGGCGCAGCGAAGGTGGCTGGCCGAGCTCGCGCGCGCCCCACGCGTGAGGCGGCTGGAGCTGGCGCCGTTCACCGCGACCGAGGTCGGCGAGCTCCTGTCCGCGATCCTCGGCGCCGCCCCCGAGCCCGCGACGGTCGCCGCGATCGCCCGCCGGTCGGGCGGCAACGCGTTCCTGGCCGAGGAGCTGCTCGCCGCCGGGGGAGCCGTCCCGGCGTCGGTCCGCGACCTGCTCGACGCGCGCATCGCGGCGCTGCCGGCCGACGCGCAGGAGGTCCTGCGGGCGGCCGCCGCGGCCGGCGACCGCGTCGACGACGAGCTGCTCGCGGCGCTGGTGCCGCTCGCCGCGGCCGACCTGGCCGCCGCCCTGCGGACCGCGGTCGCGCACCACCTGCTCGCGCCGGACGCGCGCGACGGGCGACCGGCGTTCCGGCACGAGCTGGTCCGCGAGGCGGCGTACGAGCAGCTCATGCCGGCCGAGCGCCGGCGCCTGCACGCCGCCTGCGCCCGCGCGCTGGCCGACCGGCCCGAGCTCGGCGGGGAGAGCGCCGCGGCGACCGCCGCCTCCGTGGCGCGGCACTGGGACGCAGCCGGCGAGACGCGCGAGGCGCTGCCCGCGAGCACGCGCGCCGCCGCGGCGGCCGAGGGCGTGCACGCGCTGACCGAGGCGCTCGTGCTCTACGAGCGCGCGATCGCGCTCTGGGACGAGGTGCCGGACGCCGAGCGATACGCCGGCCTGAGCCTCCTCGACCTGCTCGAGCGCGCGGCCGAGACCGCGGTCGTGGCCGGCGAGGCGGCGCGGGCGCTGGCGCTGCTCGACCGGGCGCTGGAGCTCGCCGACCCGGTGGCCGAGCCGGTCCGCACCGGCGTGCTGCACTCGCTGCGCGCCTGGTCGGCGTGGCCGGCCGGGGCGGCCGGACCCGCGATGTACGAGCACCACTCGCGTGCGCTCGAGCTCATCCCCGCCCACCCGCCGTCGCCGGAGCGCGCCCGGGCGGTCACCGACCTGGCCTACACGCACATGCTCGACGGCCGCATGCACGCGGCGAGCGAGCACGCGGCCGACGCGGTCACGGCGGCCCGGCGGAGCGGCGCCCGCGAGATCGAGGGCCTGGCCCTCAACGTCATGGGAGCCGCGGCGGGCGCGCTCGGCCGTCCCGACGAGGCGCTCGCCGCGCTGCACGAGGCGGTGCGGATCGCGCGCGAGACCGGTGGCACCGAGACGCTCGGGCGCGCGTACGTGAACTACTCCTCGACGCTCGACACCTGCGGACGCTACGAGGAGGCGGTGGACGCCGCGCTCGAGGGCGCCGCGGCGTGCCGGCGGTACGGCCTCAGCAGCTACTGGGGCGCGTTCCTGGCGGGCAACGCGGCCGAGTCGATGCTCACGCTCGGGCGTCTCGACGAGGCCGAGGAGCTCGTGCGGACGACGCTGGCCGACACGGTGTCCGACCTCGCGGCCGTGCACCTGCGGCTCCTGAGCGCCGAGCTCGCGCTCCGGCGCGGAGACCTCGACGCGTGCGACGCGGCGCTGGCGGACGTGCGGGCGCTCGGCGCCGCCGGCCACAGCGCCGAGATGGCGGGGTCGGTCGCGCGCGTGGAGGCCCAGCTCGCGATCGCCCGCGGACGCTGGGAAGAGGCGCGCGAGGCCGTGCGCTACGGGCTCGACCGGCTCGGCGACGACGCGCGCATGGTGAGCGGGCTCGTGGCCGCGGGCGTGGCCGCCGAGCGCGACGCCGACAGCGCCCGCGGCCTGCTCGAGCGGCTCGAGGCGACGGACCCCAGGGTCCCGATGGCGCACGCGTACGCCCTCACCGCGCGGGCGGAGGCCGCGCCGCTGGACGCCGGCGGCTGGCGTGCCGCCGCCGAGGCGTGGGAGTCGCTGCCGTGCCCGTACGACGCCGGCTGGGCGCGCCTGCGCGAGGCCGAGGCGCTGCTCGCCGCCGGTGCGGGCCGTGCCGCGGCGGAGGCGCCGCTGCGAGCGGCCGCCGCGGCCGCCCGCGACCTGCGCGCGAGCATCCTGCTGCGCGAGACCGAGCTGCTCGCCGCACGGGCGCGGATCGACCTCGGTGAGCCGGCCGCCGAGCCGGCGGCCGGGCCGCCGACGGCCGGCCTGACCCCGCGCGAGATCGAGGTCCTCGCCCACGTGGCGGCCGGACGCACCAACCGCCAGATCGCCGACGCGCTCTACATCAGCCCGCGCACGGCGGGCGTGCACGTCTCCCGCATCCTCGCCAAGCTCGGCGCGGCCACGCGCGGCGAGGCGGCCGCCGCGGGCCGCCTCGCGGGAGTGATCGACGCGGAGCGCGTGGAAAACCTGGTGCGGCTTACTCACCCTCGCAAGCTCGGGTGAGCGCCTTAGTTAGCTAGGCGATCAGCGGGATGATCAGGAGGGCGACGATGTTCGCCACCTTGATCATCGGGTTGATGGCCGGGCCGGCGGTGTCCTTGAACGGGTCGCCGACCGTGTCGCCGGTGACCGAGGCCGCGTGCGCCTCGGAGCCCTTGCCGCCGAACGCGCCGTCCTCGATCAGCTTCTTCGCGTTGTCCCAGGCGCCGCCGCCGGCGGTCATGAAGATGGCCATGAAGAGGCCGACCACGATGACGCCGATGAGCAGGCCGCCGAGCGCCTGCTCGGACAGGACGCCCACGATCACGGTGACGATGATCGGGATCAGCGACGGGACGATCATCTCGCGCTGCGCGGCGCGGGTGACGATGTCGACGCACTGGCCGTAGTCGGGCTTCTCGGTGCCCTCCATGATCCCCGGCTTCTCGCGGAACTGGCGGCGCACCTCCTCGACCACGGCCTGGCCGGCGCGGCCGACCGCCTCCATCGAGAGCGCGGCGAACAGGTAGACCATCATGCCGCCGATGATCAGGCCGATCAGCACGTCGGGGTTGTCGATGCCGAACGTGACGACGCCGTCGAGCTCCTCCTCGAGCTCGATCTTGAAGGCGGCGAACAGCACCAGGGCGGCCAGCGCGGCGGAGCCGATCGCGTAGCCCTTGGTCACGGCCTTGGTCGTGTTGCCGACCGCGTCGAGCGGATCGGTCACGTTGCGCACGTCCTCGGGCATGTCGGCCATCTCGGCGATGCCGCCAGCGTTGTCGGTGATCGGGCCGAAGGCGTCGAGGGCCACGATCAGGCCGGTCAGCGAGAGCTGGGCCATGACCGCCACGCCGATGCCGAACACGCCCGCCAGCTCGTACGAGGCGAAGATGCCGAGCACGATGACGAGCGCGGGCAGCGCGGTGGCCTGGAGGCCCTTGGCGAGGCCCTGGATGATGTTCGTGGCGTGGCCGGTGACCGAGGCCTGCGCCGTGCTCTTGACCGGGGCGAAGCGCGTCGACGTGTAGTAGTCGGTGAGCACGAACAGCAGCGCCGTGACGGCGAGGCCGATCAGCGCGCAGATGTAGATGTCCCAGACGCCGGGGATCTCGCCCTGGGCGTCGTTGATCAGCGTGAGGTCGTCCATCATCCACAGCGTCACCGGGATGAAGAGGAGGGCGGCGATCACGCCGGCCACGATCATGCCCTGGTAGAGCGCGCGCTCGACGTTGCCCGTCTTCGACTTGACCGCGAACGTGCCGATGATCGACGCCACGATCGAGACGCCGCCGAGCACGAGCGGGTAGATGACGACGGACTCGTCCTGGAAGGTCAGGACGCCGAGCAGCATGACCGCCACGGCGGTGACCGCGTAGGTCTCGAACAGATCCGCCGCCATGCCGGCGCAGTCGCCGACGTTGTCGCCCACGTTGTCGGCGATGACCGCCGGGTTGCGCGGGTCGTCCTCGGGGATCCCGGCCTCGATCTTGCCGACGATGTCGGCGCCGACGTCGGCGCCCTTGGTGAAGATGCCGCCGCCGAGACGGGCGAAGACGGAGATCAGGGAGCCGCCGAAGCCGAGGCCGATCAGGGCGTCGACCGCGTCCTTCTCGCTCTCACCGGCGAGGATCAGGATGCCGTAGTAGCCGGCCACGCCGATCAGGGCGAGGCCCACGACGAGCAGGCCGGTGACGGCGCCGCCGCGGAACGCGACGTCGAGCGCCGGGCCGATGCCGCCCCGCGCCGACTCGGCGACGCGGGCGTTCGCTCTCACCGACACGTTCATGCCGATGAAGCCGGCTGCAGCGGAGGCGAGGCCGCCGATGGCGAACCCGATCGCCACCGTCACGCTCTGGACGAAGATGAGGGCGACGAAGAGCACGAGGCCGACGGCGCCGATCGTCGTGTACTGGCGGCGGAGGTACGCCGAGGCGCCCTCCTGGACCGCGGCGGACAGGCTCTGCATGGTCTCGTTGCCCGGGGAGAGCGCCAGCAGGGACCTGGTGGTCAGCAGTCCGTACGCGATCGCGAACCCCGCGCACACGAGCGCGACGACGACCCCGTAGTCGGACAGGAAATCGGTCAAGACAACCCCTCTAGATCAAGGAATGCACGCAAAGCGAAAACGGCAGCCCGGCCGGGCCGCCGCTGAAGCGGGGCGCATGTTATCGCGCGGCGCGGCGTCGAACCGCTACTGCCCGGGAACCCAGAGCCGGCCCGAGCTCTGCGCCGGGCCCGGCCCGCTCTCCGCGGGCTTCTCCTCGGTCTGCGGCGGCGCCTGGCCCCCCGTGGCCTGCACATAGGCCATCTGCAGCCTCGAGAGCGCGTCGCGGACCGGTGCCAACGCGTCGCCGTGCTCGGGCTCGACGATCGGCAGCAGCGCGCGGGCGGCGTCGATCGCCTTCTTGACCTGCGGCAGGTCGGCCTCGCTGTCCTCGGCCAGCCCGGCCTTGCGGGCGCCGAGGTTGATCAGCGTGACGATCGTCTGCAACACGACGTCGTCGACGGTCAGCTTCGCCATCTCGGCCTCGAGGGCCCGGATCTCCTCTTCAGACGGTTGTCTCATACGTGGCTCTCGTTTCCTCGACGCACTTCGCGTACACCTCGTAGGGGGAGGCGCCCGCGTCGATCATGCGGCGCTGGCGCTGGGCGCCGTTGAGCTCGGGCAGGACGATGTCGGCCCCCGTCCACGCCTTGAGGCGGTCGAGCGCCTCGCTCGCCGGGAACTCCTCGACGACCGGCGCCTCGAGGTCGAGCAGCCGCCCGTCCTGCCCGTAGCGGATGGCGCGCCACATGTTCTCCTCGATCAGCCGGTGCGGGAGGTCGGGCGGCGTCTCGCCGGCGTCGATCTCGCGCAGCGCCTGGGCGACGCAGGCGACCATCAGCTCGGCCAGCGCGTCGGCCTCCGGCCCCGTGGTCTGGGCGTCGCAGATCCGCACCTCGACGGTCCCGAACGTGTGGTGCGCCCGGACCGACCACCAGAGCTGGGTGAACTCGACGATCGACCCGGTGCGGACGAGCAGGTCGACGTACTGCGCCCAGGCGTCCCAGCCGCCGAACGGGTCGGGGACGCCGCAGCGCGGGAACGACTTCGTGAAGGTCTGGGTGCGGGCGCTGTGGAGGCCGGAGTCGAGCCGGTCGACGTACGGCGAGTTGGCCGAGATCGCGAGCAGCAGCGGGAGCACCGGCCGCAGGCGGTCGCAGACCTTCACCGCGCGGTCGGCGCCGCGCACGCCGACGTGGACCTGGAGCGCGAACGTGTTGTTGCGCCAGGCGACGTACTTGAGCCCGTCCTCGACCCGGTGGTAGTGCGGCGTGTCGATGATGTGCTGCTCGCGGTAGTCCGAGAGCGGATGCGTGCCGGTGGTGCCGAGCCGCACGCCGTGGGCCTCGGCGAGGGCGAACAGGCGCCGGCGCGCCTCCTGCTGCTTGGCGCGCGCGTCGGCGATGTCCTCGCCGCGGCCGGATCGGATCTCGATCTCGGAGGAGATCAGCTCGCCGGAGATGGCGTCGGCGAGCACCGGGTCGGTGGTGCCGGCGTCGCGCAGATCCTCGAACTTCGGGATCAGCTCCAGCGTCTCGGGATGGACGAGCGCGTATTCCTCCTCGATCCCGACCGTGAGGTCCTGGGAGTTCTCGAAGGTCTCGCGCGCAATGGCGAGGTCGATCAACTCACGTGAGGTAGAAGTAGAGCGCGTAGAGCAGGTCGACCGCGGGGCTGGAGGTGTGAACCGTCACCTCCGGCGGCACCTGCAGCAGGGCCTCGGAGTAGTTGAAGATGATCTTGACACCCGCCTCGACGAGCCGGTCGGCGAGCTCCTGCGCGGCGGCGGTGGGGACGGCGAGGACGCCGACGACGATGTCCTCCTCCTCCACGACCGACTTCACGTCGTCCGTGTGCCGGACCTTGACGCCGTTGATCTCCTCGCCGATCTTGCCGCGGTCGGCGTCGAAGATGGCGACGACGCGGAAGCCGTGGTCGGCGAAGATGTCCGAGGAGGCGATGGCGCGGCCGAGGTGGCCGGCGCCGAACAGCGCGATGTTGTGCTGCCCGCTCGTGCGCAGGATCTTGCGGATCTGCGAGACGAGCGAGTCGACGTTGTAGCCGACCCCGCGCTTGCCGAACTTGCCGAAGCCCGAGAGGTCGCGGCGGATCTGCGTCGAGTTCACGTGCGTGTACTCGGAGAGCTCCTGCGAGGAGATCGTCTCCTTGCCCATCTTGCGCGCCTGGGTGAGGACCTGGAGGTAGCGCGAGAGCCGGGCGGCCACGCCGAGCGACAGGCGATCGGACAGCGGTCCGAGGCCTGAGTCTGCGTGCGGCTGCCCTTCCCCGCGCGTCGCCACGTCCCCGAAGCTCATCGCGTCAGACGATAGAGCCTGGCCTCCAGCGCCGCCTCGTCGACGAAGAAGTCGAACAGCTCTTCACCGTTGAGCGATATCACGGGGATGCGCTCCAGGTAGCGCCGGTGCAGGTCGTCGTCGCGCGTGATGTCGACCTCGTCGATCGCGAAGGGCGTCCGCGTGCGGACCCGTTCCAGCGCCGCCCGCGCGTCGTCGCACAGGTGGCAGCCCGGGCGGCTATAGAGCGTGATGGTGGGCGGTGGCGTAGGCGTCGAGGTCGAGGTAGGCCGGGAACGCCTGGGGCTCGGCGAAGCGGGCGGCGGAGGCGATCATCGCGGCGTTGTCGGTGCACAGCTCCGGCGGCGGGATGTGGACCGGCACGCCGAGCGCCGCGGCGCGCTCGCGCAGCAGGCGGTTGGCGGCGACGCCGCCGCCGATGGCCAGCCGCGGCTCGGTCTCCAGCGCCCGCTCGACCCGCACGATCAGCGCCTCGACGATCGCGTGCTCGTAGCTGGCGGCGAGGTCGGCGGCGCGCTCGGCGGTCGCCTCCGGGCCGAGGTCGCGGACCGTGTAGAGCAGCGCGGTCTTGAGGCCGGCGAAGCTGAAATCGAGGCCGGGGACGCGCGCGGCGGTGGGGAAGTCGAAGGCCGCCGGGTCGCCGGCGGCTGCGAGCTTCGAGAGCGCCGGCCCGCCGGGGTAGCCGAGGCCGAGCAGGCGGGCGCCCTTGTCGAACGCCTCGCCGGCGGCGTCGTCGAGCGTCTGGCCGATGAGCGCGTAGCCGCGGTGGTCGGTGACCCGGGTGAGCAGCGTGTGGCCGCCGGAGGCGATCAGGCACACGAACGGCGGCTCGATCGGGTCGGGCTGGAGGTAGTTGGCGGCCACGTGGCCGTCGAGGTGGTCGACGGCGGCGAGCGGCAGCCGGCGGGCGGCGGCGAGCGCCTTGGCGGTCGCGACTCCGACCAGCAGCGCGCCGACCAGCCCGGGGCCCTGCGTGACCGCGACGAGGTCGACTTCGTCGAGGGTGGCGCGCGCGCGGGCGAGCGCGTCGTCGACGACGGTGTTGACGAGCTCGAGGTGGTGGCGCGAGGCGATCTCCGGTACGACCCCGCCGAAGCGGTCGTGCACCCCCTGGCTCGAGACCACGTTCGACCGGATCTCGCCCGTGTGGGTGACGACCGCGGCGCAGGTGTCGTCGCACGAAGTCTCGAGCGCGAGGATCATGCGGGCGGCTGCGAGCGCCACATGATCACCGCGTCCTCGCCGTTGTCGGCGTAGTAGCGGCGGCGGACGCCCGCCGACCGGAACCCGAACCGCTCGTACAGGGCGATCGCTCCCGTGTTCGAACGGCGCACCTCGAGCGTCACCGGCGCGTCGCGGCCGATCCTCTCGAGCAGGGCCTGTATGAGGGCGGTGGCGATCCCGCGACGGCGCCGGTCGGGATCGACGGCGATGTTCATCACGTGCCAGATCGTGTCGTAGCGGGAGCAGACGAGGTAACCGACCAGCTCGCTCTCGACGTCGGCGGCGAGGCAGACCCCGGACGGCTTGGACAGCTCGAGCACGAACATCGCCAGCGACCAGGGAGTGGTGAAGGCGCGGCGCTCGATGGCAACGACCTGCGGGAGGTCCGCGTACGTGAGGCGCCGGATCTCGACGGCTGCGGCGGGCGGGGCGGTCACTGCTGCTGGCGGGGCTTGGCGTCCGGCTCGCGGCGGTAGTCCGGGAGCAGGGCGTCGCGGCCGGCCGGCTCCTCCCTCGCGCCGAGCTTGCACACCTCGATCGCGCTCACGCGGTGAAGCGGGGAACCGTC